>Ga0209682_10000012_pt1 | contig 52406 bp, 52 predicted proteins | sample DOMMetBare2Fresh_2_FD_187471 | JGI IMG/M metagenome (GOLD analysis project Ga0209682, IMG submission 187471) | Wetland sediment microbial communities from St. Louis River estuary, USA, under dissolved organic matter induced mercury methylation -... | ecosystem: Environmental > Aquatic >... | reverse complement strand
GATCGGCAAGCGCGTCAGCGACGCGGTGACGATCAGTTATGAGCAGGCGCTTTCCGGCGCCGCCAACGTGGTGCAACTGAGCTACCAGTTGTCGCGGCGGTTATCACTCGTGGCGCGCGCCGGAACCGAGAACGCGCTCGATCTCGTCTACAGCATTGCGTTTGATTGACGTTCGAAATGACGAGCGCGTTCCAGTACGCCTTTGGCCTTCTCATGGCGCTGATCTCTGCTCCGTCGTTCGCAGACCCGTTGCGTGACGCCTTGCTCAGCGGTGGTGTCGTGATCCTGATTCGACATGCGCAGACGGAACCCGGTTTCGGTGACCCGCCGGGTTTCAGAATCGACGACTGCTCTACGCAACGCAATCTTTCTGCCGAAGGCCGCGCGCAGGCGCAGCGCATTGGTGAGTGGTTGAAACGCACCGGCACGCGTGTGGACGAAGTGCTCTCCAGTCGCTGGTGCCGCTGCCGCGACACGGCGCGCCTGGCATTTCCACAACTGCAAGCGCAACCATTCGCGCCGCTCGACTCTTTCTTTGATGATCGCAGCCGTGAAAGTCTTCAAAGCGAGGCGGTACGCCGGCAACTGCGCGATCTGAAACCACCGCGCAACGTGGCGCTTGTGACGCACATGGTGAACATCGCTGCGCTGACCGGTCAAGTCGCACAGGCTGGCGAGGCAATCATTGCGCGGCCGACAACTCAGGGAGACCTCAGGGTGATCGGGCGGCTCGTCGTGCCGTGACAGGAAGACTAGACAGAGCGCCGCCGATATCCGCTGTTGAAACGGAGAAATCCGGCTCGGTCAGAGCGCCGCTGCTCCTCGCTTCACTCGGAACCATGCGGAAGGTTCACGACGCCGGGGCTCCTCGCTGCACTCGGTACCATGCGGAAGGTTCACGACGCCGGTGTCCCACGTTTCACTCGGAACCATGCGGAAGGTTCACGACGCCGGTGCTCCTCGTTTCACTCGGAACCATGCGGCGTAGAGCGCCGGCAGGAAGAGCAAGGTCAGCAGCGTAGCGACGATGAGGCCACCCATGATCGCGACCGCCATCGGCCCCCAGAAGACGCTCCTCGACAGCGGAATCATCGCCAGCACTGACGCGGCCGCCGTCAGCATGATCGGACGAAAGCGGCGCACGGCGGCTTCGACGATCGCGGTCCAGGTGTCAACGCCGCGCTCTTCATCCCGCTCGATCTGATCGACCAGGATCACTGAGTTGCGAATGATCATGCCGACCAGCGCGATCACGCCCAGTTGCGCGACGAACCCGAAGGGGTGCTGGAACACGAGCAGCGCGACCGCCGCGCCGATGAAGCCGAGCGGTCCCGTGAGGAACACCAGCACGCTGCGCGAGAAGCTGTGAAGTTGAAGCATCAGCAGCGTGAAGATCAGGAACAGCGCGAACGGCACGTTGACCGCGATGGCCTGGCCGGCTTTGTCGCTTTCCTCGGTAGCCCCGGCAACAACGAGGCGGAATCCCGCCGGCAGCACCGCGCGGATCTTTTTCATCTCGGCCGAGTTCCAGACCTGTGTGGTCACGGTCGGGCCCTGGATGCCATCCTTGATTTCGCTCTGCACCGTGATCGCGTAGTTGCGGTTCTCGCGCCAGATCACGCCCGGCTCCCAGCCGAACTCGACTCGCACCAGCTGCGACAACGGCACGTACTTGCCCGACGCAGTCGGCATGTTGGCGTCGGCCAGGCGCGCCATCGTGTCGCGCTCATCAAAAGGCTGGCGCAGCACGATGTCGATCAGTTCGTCGCCTTCGCGAAACTGGCCGAGCTTGCTGCCGGACAGGATTGTCTGCGCCGCACGCGCCATCAATTGCGTCGACACGCCGAGCGCACGCGCCTTGTCCTGGTCGAGAACAAGTTTCAGCGACTTGACGTTCTCGTTCCAGTTGTCGTTGACGCCGATCGTGCTGGCATTCGCGCGCATCACGTTCTTCACCTGATCGGCGATCGCGCGCACCTGCACCGGGTCTTCACCCTCGACGCGGAACTGCACCGGATAGGCGACCGGCGGACCATTGGGCAAAAGCTTCACACGCCCGCGCAGGTTGGGGAAGTCGTCCTTGAACAGTTGCAGCGCGCGCAGCCGCAGAGCGTTGCGCTCGGGCAGCGATTTGGTGGCGATGATGTACTGCGCGACATTGCTCTGGGGAAACACCTGGTCCTGCGGCAGATAGAAGCGCGGGCTGCCGGTGCCGACGTAGCCGGCGTAGTACTCGACCTCGCTCTGCGTCTTCAGCCAGCGCTCGAACTTCTTTGCTTCCTCCTCGCTCGCCGCGAAGCTCGACCCCTCGGGCAGCCACAGGTCGACCACCAGTTCGAGTCGGCTCGAGTCAGGAAAGAACTGCTGTTCGATGAAGCGGAAGCCGGCGACGCCAAGCGCCAGCGCGGCGATCGTGATGCCGATCACCGCTTTGCGCCACTGCAGACACCAGTCGACCAGGCTGCGAAAGCGTGAGTAAAACGGCGTGTCGAAAAGTTCGTGCTGGCCTTCGGCGCCCACGCGCGGCTTGATCTTCAGCAGCCAGATTGCCAGTTGCGGCACGAACAGCACGGCGACGACCCACGAGATGCCGAGCGCAATCGCGGTGACCTGGAAGATCGAGATCGTGTATTCGCCGGCGACCGACCGCGCCATCGCGATCGGCAGGAAGCCCGTCGCGGTGATCAGCGTTCCGGTCAGCATCGGCATTGCCGTCAGTTCGTACATCGCGGTGGCGGCCTTGAAGCGGTCGTAGCCCTCCTCCATTTTGCGCACCACCATCTCGACCGCGATGATCGCGTCGTCGACCAGCAGACCCAGCGCAATGATCAGCGCGCCGAGAGAGATCTTGTGCAGGTTGATGCCCGCGACGTACATCGCGAGGAACGTCACGGCGAGCACCAGCGGAATCGTCAGCGCGACCACCAGGCCCGGATGCATGTCGACGCGCAGCGGCTTCGTGTGGAATCCCAGGCTGACGAACGAGACTGCGAGCACGATCACGATCGCCTCGATCAGCACACGCACGAATTCGCTGACCGAACGTGTCACCGCACGGGGCTGATCGGCGACCTTGGTCATTTCGATGCCGACCGGCAGCGCCGCTTCGAGCCGCCTTTCGGCCAGTTGCAGGTCGCGCCCGAGCTGGATGATGTCGCCGCCTTTGGCCATCGACACACCGAGCCCGATCACTTCGCGACCGTCCTGACCGCCCACCGCGGCGCGCATCTTGTCGCGCGGCGGGTCGGTGTAGGCGCGCGTAACCATCGCAACATCGCCGAGCTTGTAACTCAATCCGTTGGCGCGGATTGGCAACTGCCTGAGATCTTCGATCGTGCGCAGTTCTCCGGTCAGGCGAATCTGCACGTTGTCGGTCGGCAGCGCCAGCACGCCGGCGGCCTCGACGGCGTTCTGCGTGCCGAGCTGCTCGCCGAGTTGCTGGATGTTGAGCCCGAGTTGCGCCAGCCGCCGGTGCGGGATTTCGACAAAGATCTTCTCGTCCTGAACGCCGAACAGATCGACCTTGGCGACGTTCGGCACCTTGAGCAATTGCTGGCGCGACCAGTCGACGTAGTCCTTCAGCTCCCGATACGAAAAGCCGTCGGCGGAAAAAGCGAAGATCACTCCGTACACGTCGCCGAACTCATCGTTGAAGAACGGTCCCTGCATGCCGGGTGGCAGCGTGCGCTGAATGTCGCCGATCTTCTTGCGCACCTGGTACCAGGCACCGGACACTTCCTTCGCTGGTGCGGAGTCGCGCAACTGCACGAAGATCAGCGTTTCGCCCGGCTTGCTGTAGCTTCGGATCTTGTCGACGAAAGGCGTCTCCTGCAGCGTGCGCTCGAGCTTGTCGGTCACCTGCTGCGCCATCTGTTGCGCAGTCGCGCCGGGCCAGAAGGCGCGCACCACCATCGCGCGAAACGTAAACGGCGGATCCTCATCCTGGCCCAGTGAAATGAACGCGAAGATGCCGCCGATGACCAGCACCACCATCAGGTAGCGAATCAGCGGGCCGTGCGCGAGCGCCCATGCGGAAAGATTGGTGCGCGCGCTCTCCGGGCTGCCTGAAGGAGCGCTGCTTGACACTTTCACTCCTTCGAGTTCTTGGCGCCGGATTCCGCACCGGCCTTGGAAGGTTCGGGTGCTGCTGCGGCAGGTCTTGGCGCGCCCGTGACGCCGTGCATCGGCGTTGACAGCGGCGCGCGTTCGGCGATCGTGTCTTCCAGGCGCTTGACCTTCTGGCCCTCCTTCAAGAGGTGAACGCCGGCGGTGACGATCGTGTCGCCCGGATTCAAGCCGCTCAACAGCACGACATCGTTGCCGGACACGGTCGCTATCTGCACCTGCGATTTGCGCACCGTCATCGAAGACCCGTCCAGCAACCACACGTACGTGCCCCCGCTCTCCTTCAGCAGTGCCTGCAGCGGAGCGGTAATGATCGGTGTGGGCAGCGGCGCTTCAAAGATGACGCTCGCAGTCATGCCGAGGGCGACCGCGGCGGGAGGGTCGATCAGCGTGATTCGCGCGGGATAGGTGCGGGTCGCAGCATCGGCGATCGGCGAGATCTCGCGCACGCGTCCGCGCAGCGTCGGACCATCGGTTGCCGCGTTCATCGCCCACAGCGAGACTCTTACCTCCGGAATCCGGCGCAGCGCGTCGAGCCGGTTCTCGGGAATCGCGATCGCGATTTCCTTTTCCGTGGTCTGCGCGATGCGTACCACCGACTGGCCTGGGGATACAACCTGTCCGACTTCTCCATCGACTGCGGTCACTACGCCGGCGCTCGGCGCGCGCAGCACTGTGTAGGCGGTCTGGTTGCCGCTGACACTTGCCTGTGCGACGGCCTGCTGGTGGCGCGCCTCGGCTGCATCCAGTGTGGCCTTGCGACGCTCGAGATCGGCACTGCTGATGAAGCCCTTCAGCTGCAGTTCCTCGAAGCGCTTGTAGTCGGCGCGCTGCTGGTCGCGATCAACCTGCGCCGCACTCAACTGCGCCTGCGATGCCGTAGCCGCCAGCCGGTAATCGGCAGGGTCGATCGTCGCCAGCACCTGGCCTGGCTTGACCGTCTGCCCGACATCGACCACGCGCGTGACGATGCGGCCTGCCACCTGGAAGCCGACGCGGCTTTCCACCCGCGGGCGCACTTCGCCCGAGAATTCGGCAAGGGCCGAGGTGCTGGCCGGCGCGATCAGCATCGTTCGCACCGGGCGGATGTCTTCGCCGGCGGGGGTTGCTCTTGTGCATCCGGCGAGGACGAGAATCGCTACCAGCGTCGTCGCGACCGCTGAGTTGCGCTCTGATACATGCATGGGCTTTCCTGGCAAGTAACTGACTGACTGGTCAGTAATATAGCCACCGATCTTGCCAGTGTCAACTTCCACTTGCTATGCGAGCGCCCGCACCGTGGCGATGCCGACAAAAGTCGCGATGATCGATCCTCCGAGGTGCAGCGCCGTGTGCAGAAATGCCGTCGCCCACTGCCCGGACTGCAACAGCACGACGGACTCGGCCGAGAAGGTCGAGAATGTCGTCAGTCCACCCAGGAATCCGGTGATGATCACCAGGCGCCAGGTCGGCGACAGTGCGGGATGCGCGGCAAAGACTGCGAGCGCGATTCCGATCAGATAGGCGCCGATCAGGTTGGCGCTGAGCGTGCCGAGTGGCAGTTGCTCGAGCCGCGGGTTGAGCCAGTAGGACAATGCCCAGCGCAGCCACGCGCCGAGCACAGCACCCACGCCAATCGCCAGCAGGACCACCCACAGCGGGCCGTCGCGGGTCAAGCGCCCTTCTCCCAGCGCGCGCGCGCATCGTCGTCATGCTGTCGCGCATCGACCCAGCGCTCGCCCGCCGGAGTCGACTCTTTCTTCCAGAAAGGAGCATCTGTCTTCAGGTAGTCCATCACGAATTCGCACGCCGCGAAGGCCTCGCCGCGATGTGCGCCGGTGACAATCACCAGCACGATCTGGTCGGTCGGCTTCAACGTGCCGATCCGATGCACAACCAGGATGTCGATGATGTTCCAGCGTTTGCGCGCCTGCGCGCAGATGTCCTCCAGTGCGCGCTCGGTCATGCCGGGATAATGCTCGAGCGACATCGTCGCGACGGGAGCGCCGTCGTTCACATCGCGCGCGACACCGATGAAGCTTGCCACCGCGCCGACCTTGGGGTCGCTTCCCCGCAAGCGGGCAATCTCGGCGCCCGCGTCGAAGTCCTCGCGCTGCACGCGGACAGTCATCTCAGCGCCCCGGTTGCTCAGAAGTCGTGAACATGCGCGACAGCGCCTTCCCGTTTCACGAGTGACCCGGTCCTGGTTTTGCTGCCTGAATAGGCGACTCCAGAATAAGTCCGACGCAGGAAGTGAGCCTGGCGGCGCATCGTCCTAACCTCCGGTTACGGGAGGGAAGAACGCGACTTCGGCACCGTCGCGCAGTGGCGTGTCATCGCTTGCCATCGCCTGATCGACCGCAGCGCGAATGCGCTTGACCTCTTCGAACGCCGTGGCCCACGGCGCGCCGCGTGAAACGAGCCACGCGCGCAATGCGCCCAGCGTCGCGACATTTGCCGGGAGCGTGAATTCATCACGATCGCGACCGATGCCTTCGCGCAGTCTGGCGAAGTAAAGCACCGTGACCTTCATGCCAGCAACTCCGCAAACGGCAGGAACCGAACCAGGTCGCCACGCTGGATGACTTGCGACGGCGGATTGTCGATCAGGCCATCGGCCCACACGCACGACGTGAGCACCGCGGAGTTCTGGTTCGCATATGGATCGAGACCACCATTGCCGTTGAAGCGCGCGCGCAGGAATTCGCGTCGCTTGTCGGGGCGTGGCCAATCAAAGTCGGCGCGCAGATCGAGCGCCCGCGGTGCCGGCTCGGCCGCCCCTTGCCGGATGCGAATGAAAGGCCGCACGAACAGCAGGAACGTCACGAAACTGGACACCGGGTTTCCCGGCAGGCCAATGAAGGTGACCCCACGCACGTGGCCGAACGCCAGCGGCTTGCCTGGCTTCATCGCGATCTGCCACAGGTCGAGCGCACCCTCGGCTTCGACTGCGGGCTTCACATGGTCTTCCTCGCCAACCGAAACGCCGCCCGAGGTCACGATCAGGTCCGCGTTCTGCGCGGCGCGGGCAAACGCATTGCGAGTCGCCGCGCGGTCATCCGGCACGATCCCCAGGTCGATGACGTCGCAGCCAAGTGCGCGCAGCAACCCGAGCAGCATGAACCGGTTCGAGTTGTAGATACGACCCGGCGGCAATGGCTCGCCCGGCATCACGAGTTCATCACCGGTGAAGAACACAGCGACCCGCATCCGGCGTTTGACCGGCAGTTCGCTCACTCCCACCGATGCCGCCAGCCCGAGGTCCTGCGGCAGCAGTCGGCGCCCCGCCGCGAGAATCGTCGCGCCTGCATGCACGTCGATGCCGGCGCGCCGAATCCACTGGCCCTGCCGCGGCAGCTCATTGATCGTCACCTGATCGCCCTGCGCGACGGTGGCTTCCTGCATCACGATCGCATCGGCGCCCGGCGGAACCGGCGCGCCGGTGAAGATCCGCGCCGCAGTCCCCGGCGCGAGTTCTGCTCCCACGTGCCCGGCGGCGATGCGCTGGCCGATCTTCAGCACGGCCGGCACGGCGGGCACGTCGACAATGCGCAGTGCATAGCCGTCCATCTGTGAGTTATCCATCGGCGGCACGTCGATTGTTGAGACGACCGGCGCGGCCAGCACCCGCCCGAGTGCGCGCTCGACCTCGAGCGTCGACACATGCTCGACGTCGGTCAGCGGCTGTGCCCTGGAAAGCAACCGCTCGAGCGCTTGTTCGACGGACAGCATCAGGTGAGTTCGAGACGGGCAGCGATGAAGTCTGCAATCTTAGCGGCGTCGTTCAGGTCGAGCAGCGGTAGCTGCGTGTCGACCGCGTGATCGGCGGCGACCGCAATCACGTTGGGGTCATGCGAGAACAGCGGCGGCTCGGTATTGGACAAGCGCCGCACCTCGATGCGGGGAATGTGGCCCTCGCTCTTGAAGCCCTCGATGATCACCACATCGCACGGGGCCAGCAGCTTCATCAGATCTTCGAGAGAAGCAGCATGGCTCGGCGTCTCGGTCAGCAGCGCCCATCGCAGCCCGGTCGAGATCAGCACCTGGCCTGCACCCGCCTCGCGATAGCGATACGAGTCCTTGCCTGGTCGGTCCATGTCGAAACCGTGGTGCGCATTTTTGATTGCGGACACGGTCAAGCCGCGCGATCGAAAGATCGGTATCAGCTTCTCGATCAGGGTGGTCTTGCCGGTGTTCGAATAGCCGATGATGCCGAAGGCTTTCATATCTTCTTTGCGCTCCAGCCCTCACCGTCGCGGCGATCGCGTCGATAGTAGCGTTCGGCGGTTTCATGCGGAATGGTGCTGAACCAGGGCGCGAAGCGCGCGTGTTCGTAGCTCTTCAGCGCAGCGAGATTGTCAACGCTCGCTCCAGCGACGGCGTACTGAACATCGGCCCGTGCCCACAGCCATGCACAGACAAAGGTGTCGATCAGTCGCGCACCATGTCCGTGTCCAAGCAGCATCGGCTCGCCGATGAACCAATCGAGACCCCAGCCACCCCTCGGAAGCACGAATCCCTGCGCATAGTCCGCGTGGTCCTCGATCCGGTAGGTTTGCACATAGCCCGCCGGCCGGCCCTCGAAGACCGCGACCAGGCATTGCGTCTTCTGTTCCCCCCGCAGGCGCGGCAGGTATTTGGCACGCACTTCCTCGCGCGTAACCGGGCGTCGGCTCCACCATCGATTGATGTGAGGCTCGTTCAGCCAGCGCAACTGCCGCTCGAAGTCGACCTCGAGCAATGGGCGAAAACGCCACTCAGTTCGCATGCTGGGCGATGAATGCCTTTATCCGCTCTACATCGGCCGGCATCACTTCGCATCGCTGCGGGCGTTGCTCGATTCCGACGTAGGCGGCGGGGCGCTCCGGTTCGCGGCCAATCGCGGCGACGATGGTATCGGCAAACTTGGCCGGCAGCGCGGTCTCGAGACAGATCATCGGCACCTGCGAATCGAGGTGTTCGTGCGCGACCTTGATGCCATCGGCGGTGTGCGGATCGACGATGTACCCGATCGATTGCTGCAGCGATCGGATCGTGGTCAGGCGGTCGCTATGCGTGCTCGATCCGCTCACGAAGCCCGAGGCCAGCACCTTGCTCCAGAACGGCGTGCCGATCAGCATGAATTCACCGCGTGTATCGAGCTGCCACCAGAGCTCCCGCACCGCCTCGGCATCGCGACCGACGATGTCAAAGACAAAGCGCTCGAAATTCGACGCCTTGGAAATGTCCATCGATGGGCTGCTGGTGGCCAGCGTCTCGGCCGCGCCGCGCACGCGGTAGCGTCCGGTACGCAGGAATTCGTCCAGCACGTTGTTCTCGTTGGTCGCCAATATCAGCTTTGCAATTGGCAGCCCCATCTGCCTGGCGATCCAGCCGGCCAGGATGTTGCCGAAATTGCCCGACGGAACGCAGAACGACACCGGATCATCTTCGCCCCGGGTCGCGGCGAAATAGCCGCGAAAGTAGTAGACGACCTGCGCCACCACGCGCGCCCAGTTGATCGAGTTGACGCTGCCGATACGCCAGCGGCGTTTGTATTCCAGGTCCCCGGCGACGGCCTTGACGATGTCCTGACAATCGTCAAACACGCCGTCGATCGCGATGTTGAAGATGTTCGCGTCCGTCAGCGAATACATCTGTGCACGCTGGAATGCGCTCATGCGGCCGTGCGGCGACAGCATGAAGACGTTGATGCCGGCGCGACCGCGCATCGCATACTCGGCCGCCGAACCCGTGTCGCCCGACGTGGCGCCGAGGATGTTGAGCTTCTGCGCGCGGCGGGCAAGCTCATATTCGAACAGCGCGCCGAGCAATTGCATCGCGATGTCCTTGAACGCCAGGGTCGGCCCATTGGACAGTTGCAGCAGGTGCAGCCCGGGAGCGAGGGTCTTCAGCGGCGTGATCGCGTCGCTTCCGAACACGCTGTGCGTGTACGTCGTGCGCGCCAGACGTTCGATGTCGGCGCGCGGAATGTCATCGCAGTAGCGCGACAGCACCTCGACGGCCAGCGATGCGTAGTCGAGGCTGCGCCACTTTGCGCGCGTGGCCCGATCGATCTGCGGATAGAACTCCGGCACGACCAGCCCGCCGTCGGGCGCGAGCCCTTCCAGCAGGATGTCGGTGAAGCGCGCCGGCGGCATCTTGCCGCGCGTGGAGATGTAGCGCATCAGGTCAGTTCTTCCTGCCGGATGCGGATGATCGGGGCGAGCACAGTAGGCAGCGCTTCGATGCGTTTGATCGCGGCGTTCACGTCGCGCTCGATGGCATCGTGCGTAAGCATGATGATGTCGGTCTGGTTCTCGCCTTCGCTCGGCTCACGCTGGAACAGAGCATCGATCGAGATCTTGCCGTCGGCCAGGATGCGCGTGATGTCCGCCAGCACCCCGGGTTGGTCGGCCACGCGCATGCGGAAGTAGTACGACGTCACCGTATCGTCGATCGTCAGCCACGGCACTTCGGCCATCGCATCGGCCTGGAACGCGAGGTGCGGTACGTGGTTCTCCGGGTCGGCGGTGTGCATCCGCGTGACATCGACCAGATCGGCGATCACCGCTGAGGCTGTTGGCTCCTGGCCCGCCCCGGCACCGTAGTAAAGCGTGATGCCGACGGCATCCCCCTTCACAAGGACCGCATTCATCGCACCCTCGACACTTGCCAGCAGTCGCTGATTCGGCACCAGCGTGGGGTGAACGCGCAATTCGATGCCATTCGGTTGACGTTTCGTGATGCCAAGCAGTTTGATCCTGTAACCCAGTTGCTCGGCGTACCTGATGTCTTCCGCCGTCAGCTTGCTGATGCCCTCGGTGTAAGCGGCACTGAAATTGATCGGCACGCCGAAAGCAATCGACGCCAGGATCGTGAGCTTGTGCGCGGCGTCGATGCCCTCGATGTCGAAGGTCGGATCCGCCTCTGCATACCCGAGCCGCTGCGCTTCCTTTAACACCGTGTCGAACGCCAAGCCCTTCGAGCGCATCTCCGAAAGGATGAAATTGCTGGTGCCATTGATGATCCCGGCCGCCCATTCAATGCGGTTGGCCGTCAACCCCTCCCGCAGGGCCTTGATGACAGGAATTCCACCGGCAACCGCTGCCTCGAAAGCGACCATCACACCTTTCGCGTGAGCGGCTTTGAAGATCTCGTTTCCGTGATGGGCCAGCATCGCCTTGTTGGCAGTGACCACGTGCTTGCCGCGCGAGATCGCCTCCAGAACGAACGTGCGCGCCGGTTCATAGCCCCCGATAAGCTCCACCACGATGTCGATATCGTCGCGGTGAATGACCTCGCTCGCGTTTCCCGTGATCGGCACGAGCGTGCCGATCGCCTGCTGCGCGCGAGCGACATCGCGCTCGGCAATCACGGCAATCTCGATACCCCGCCCCGCCCGACGCATGATCTCGTGCTGATTGCGCCGCAGGACGTTGAAGACGCCACGACCAACCGTACCCAGGCCCAACAGGCCAACTTTGATGGGTTTCATCGATTTTTCGCGCGGAGGCCGCGCGCCGTTGAAAAACTGCTAGGCAGCCGCTTTCGGCAGCATGCCGTCCTTGCGGAACATCTCCTTGATTCCACGCACCGCCTGGCGTGTGCGATGTTCATTCTCTATCAGGGCAAACCGCACGTGATCGTCACCATAGTCGCCGAAGCCGATGCCCGGTGAGACGGCAACCTTGGCTTCCGTCAGCACCTTCTTGGCGAACTCGAGCGAACCCATCGCCTTGTACGCATCTGGAATCTCGGCCCAGATGTACATCGATGCCCTGGGGATCTCGACCATCCAGCCGGCCTCGTGCAGGCCCTTGGCGAGCACGTCGCGACGTCTCTGGTACTGCAGTCGAATCTCCTCAACGCAGTCCTGCGGCCCTTCGAGCGCCGCGATCGATGCGACCTGGATCGGCGTGAAAGTGCCGTAATCGTGGTAGCTCTTGATGCGCGCCAGGGCACTGACGAGTTCCTTGTTGCCCACCATGAAACCGATCCGCCAGCCGGCCATGTTGTAGCTCTTGCTCATGGTGAAGAATTCGACCGCGACTTCGCGCGCACCGGGCACCTGCATGATCGATGGTGCCTTGTAGCCGTCGTAGGTGATGTCCGCGTACGCCAGGTCGTGCACGACGTAAACGCCGTACTGTCTGGCCAACGCAACGACGTGATGGAAGAACTCAAGTTCGACGCACTGCGCCGTTGGATTGCTTGGAAAGCCCAGAATCATCATCTTCGGCTTGGGAAACGACTCGCGGATTGCGCGTTCGAACTCGGCGAAGAAATCCGCGCCACGCGTCATCCGTACCGAGCGGATGTCCGCGCCCGCGATGATCGCGCCGTAGATGTGGATCGGGTAGCTCGGATTCGGGACCAACACGGTGTCGCCGCGATCGAGTGTGGCGAGCATCAGGTGAGCAAGACCCTCCTTTGACCCGATCGTGACAATCGCCTCTGAATCCGGATCGAAGTCGACGTCGAAGCGCGACTTGTACCAATCAGTGATCGCCCGGCGCAGCCGTGGAATGCCTTTCGAGACCGAGTAGCCGTGGGTATCAGTGCGCTGGGCGGCCTCGACAAGTTTGTCGACGATGTGCCTGGGCGTTGGACCATCCGGATTGCCCATGCTCATGTCGATGATGTCTTCGCCACGGCGACGCGCGGCCATCTTCAGTTCGCCGGTGATGTTGAAAACGTAGGGCGGCAGGCGCTTGATACGCGGGAATTCGACCATCGGGATGCCTCAATCCATCGAGCGCTTGTGTAATCGGCGCCGTTGGGCATAATTTACCCGGAATCGCATGCAACTGCTGCTGCGCAGCATGCCCGAATGGGCGGCGCAGCAGCACGGACCGGAGTCGAATTGAAGCTTCACGCGGACGCGTTGACTTCGCTTAACACCATCACCGCCTACGGTCTCGGCTTCGTCGAAATCAATCAGGTTCGGTATCACGGCAACCTGATTCTCACCCCCGACCAGCCTGTCCAACCGTGGAGTGCCGCGAGCTTTGATGCGATGCTTGCCGAGGACCTTGAGTCTCTACTCACCTTGCGCCCGGAAGTGATTCTGCTCGGCACCGGACAGCGGCAGCGCTTTCCGCAACCGCGCCTGACACGCAGAATCACTGATGCCCGCATTGGAATCGAAGTGATGGACACCGCCGCGGCGTGCCGCACCTACAACGTCTTGATGAGCGAGGGCCGGCGCGTGGTTGCCGCGCTCCTGCAGGAGTGAATCGAAAGATGCCGATCGCGATCGACAAGAAGGTGCCAGACTTCAGCGCCGCATCAACCCGCGGTGCCTTCAAACTGTCATCCCTCAAAGGCAAGACGCTGGTTCTGTACTTCTACCCCAAAGACAACACGCCCGGCTGCACGACCGAGGGTGCTGACTTCGGCACCGCCTACGCAAAACTCAGGAAAGCCGGCGCGGAAGTGATCGGCGTCTCGCGTGACAGCCTGAAGTCGCACGAGAACTTCAAGGCGAAGATGAATTTCCCGTTCGAGTTGCTGTCGGATCCGGACGAAACCTTGTGCACGCTGTTTGGCGTGATGAAGATGAAGAATATGTACGGCAAGCAGGTGCGCGGAATCGAACGCAGCACCTTTGTGATTGATGCGGATGGCAAGCTCAGGCGCGAGTGGCGCGGCGTGAAAGTGCCGGGTCACGTCGACGAAGTGCTTGCCTACGTTCAATCGTTGTAGCGATTTCCAACCTCACGGCACAATCATTGCCGTACGCTGATGCCTCTGCCAAAACCGCCAAGCAAGCCCGCCACGATCCTCACTTCGATTCCCGCCGCCGCAGCGCCACCGCGCAAGGACGCGCTGGTCCGGCAGCCGCATCCCACGCCGCAGATCACGCCAGAACCGGTTGCGCGCAAGACGCCCGTTCCGAGCCCTGAGCATCGACCCGGCGCCGCCGCGCATCTGGCGCTGGTCGAGGCCAAGCCGAAGAACGGCAAGAAATCCCGGCTCACCACGGGCAGCCGTCGGCTGTTCGTTCTCGACACGAACGTGCTGATGCACGACCCGACGTCGCTGTTCCGCTTCGAAGAGCACGACGTCTTCCTGCCGATGATGACCCTGGAAGAACTCGACAGCCATAAGAAGGGAATGTCCGAGGTCGCGCGCAGTGCGCGGCAGGTCAGTCGCTCGCTCGACTCACTCGTGGCCGCATGCAAGACGCCGATCGAAGACGGTATTCCGCTCGACGCGCTCGGCAACAAGGATGCCGGCGGCCGACTCTTTTTCCAGACCCAAGCGGCGGCTGGACCATTGCCGATCACTCTGCCTGCGGGGAAGGCCGACAACCAGATTCTGGGCGTGGTCAAGGCGCTGCAGGACATGCATCCCGGGCGCGACGTGGTGCTGGTGTCGAAGGACATCAATATGCGCGTGAAGGCGCGTGCGCTCAGCCTGCCCACGGAGGATTACTACAACGACAAGGTGCTGGAAGACACCGACATCCTCTACACCGGTGTGCTGCAACTCCCCGGTAATTTCTGGGACAGGCACGGCAAGGGAATGGAGTCGTGGCAGCAAGGCGGCTTCACGTTCTATCGCGTGACCGGCCCGATCGTCGAGAGCCTGTTGGTCAATCAGTTCGCTTACCTGGAGGACAGCGCGCCGTTTTATGCGCAGGTCAAGGAGATCCGCGGCAAGACCGCAGTGTTGCGCGTGCTGCGCGACTATCAGCACGCCAAGAATGCGGTGTGGGGTGTGACCGCGCGCAATCGCGAACAGAGTTTTGCACTGAATCTGCTGTTGGACCCGGAGTGCGACTTCGTCACATTGATCGGGCAGGCCGGCACCGGCAAGACGCTGCTTGCGCTCGCGGCGGGTCTCGCGCAGACGCTCGAGACGAAACGCTTCTCCGAGATCATCGTCACGCGTGCGACGGTGCCGGTCGGCGAAGACATTGGCTTTCTGCCCGGCACCGAGGAAGAGAAGATGGCGCCGTGGATGGGGGCGCTCGAGGACAACCTCGAGGTGCTGAACAAGCCCGATGACTCCGCCGGGGAATGGGGTCGCGCGGCGACCAACGACCTGATCCGCACCCGCATCCGCATCAAGTCGCTGAATTTCATGCGCGGCCGCACGTTCATCAACAAGTACCTGATCATCGACGAGTGCCAGAACCTGACGCCGAAGCAGATGAAGACGCTGATCACGCGCGCCGGCCCCGGCACCAAGGTGGTATGCCTCGGCAACATCGCGCAGATCGACACGCCCTACCTCACCGAAGGTAGTTCGGGGCTGACGTTCGTGGTCGATCGCTTCAAGGGCTGGCCTCACTCCGGACACGTGACGTTGCAGCGGGGCGAGCGGTCAAGGCTGGCGGATCATGCGGCCGAGATCCTCTGAAGAAGAGGACGAAAAAACGCCCGGCAGTGCCGGGCGTTCTTTCTAGCTGGATACTGTTCTTACTGCACCGGGGTTTTCTTGCCACCCGGGTAGTTGTAAAGCGTGGTCGCGGCGTTGTTCAGTTCACCGGTCGCATCGAACGAAACCTTGGTGGTCACGCCGTCGTACTGGATCTTTGCCAGCTCCGGCAGGTACTTGGCCGGCTCGACCGAGTCGGCCTTCTGCATCGCCGCCACCAGCGTCATCACCCCGTCATACACGTACGGCGCGTAGACCTGGATCTGGTCCTTGTACTTGGCCTCGAAACGCTGCCTGAACTCCTTGCCCTTCGGCATCTTGTCGAGCGAAGCACCGCCTTCGGCGCAATACACATGATCACCGATCGCATCGCCCGCGAGCTTCGCGATCTCCACCGTGCAGATGCCGTCACCGCCCATCAATTTGGCCGTGATGCCGAGCTGCTTCATCTGCCGCAGCATCGGGCCGGCTTGCGAGTCCATGCCGCCGTAGAAGATGACTTCAGGCTTCTTCTCGCGAATCGTGGTCAGGATCGCGTTGAAGTCGGTCGCTTTGTCATTAGTGAACTGACGCGTGACGACTTCAGCGCCGTTTGCCTTGGCAACCTTCTCGAATACGTCGGCCACGCCCTGTCCATAGGCGCTGCGATCGTCGATCACCGCGACTTTCTTGGCCTTCAAGTTCTTGGTCGCGTAATTCGCGGTCGCGGCCCCCAGCGCATTGTCATTGGCCAGCAGGCGGAATGCCGTCTTGAAGCCCTGCTGCGTGTACTTCGGATTGGTCGCCGATGGCGTGATCTGCGGGATGCCGGCATCAAAGTAGATCTTCGAGGCCGGAATGGTCGTGCCCGAGTTCAGATGGCCGACCACGCCGTTGACCTTGGCGTCGACCAGCTTCTGCGCTACCGATGCGCCCTGTTTCGGATCGGCGCCGTCGTCTTCGCTCAACAGGCGGAACTTGACTTTCTTGCCGCCGATTGTCAGGTTCTTCGCGTTCAGGTCCTCGATCGCCATCATCGCGCCGCGTTCATTGTCCTTGCCGTAATGCGCCTGCCCGCCCGACAGCGGAGCCACATGGCCGATCTTCACCTCGACCTCCTGCGCCCACGCCGCGCCCGCAAACGCGAGGCCTACCGCCACACCAAGAAGTGCCTTCTTCATCCTCCGTCTCCTTTCTGGAATCCGGGGGGAATTCCCGGAACCGCGGAAATGTAGCACCGACCGGCAATTCGGTCATGCCTGCCTAAATCAGCAAGGCCCCGATAAAGACGCCGACCATGGTGAACACTATCGCGATTTTCAGGATCGCGGCGATCAGCAATCCGAACCAGCTGGCCAATCCAACCTGTCCCGCACGCAAGGCATCGCGGCGTGCGATCAGTTCGCCGACAAAGGCGCCGACCAGTGGCATGAAGACCAGGCCCGCCAGGCCGGTGAATACCCCCACAACCATGCCAATCGTTGCACCGGCAATGCCCAGCCGGCTCGCGCCGGCGCGCCCGGCCGACACCGCAGCTGCGACGAAATCGATTACGAAACCCAGGACCGCCAGGACCGCCAGGACCCCGATGGTCCACCCGGAAATGCGCGTGAAATCGTCAATCCACGCGGCAAGCACGATGCCGCCGAAAACGAAAACGACGCCCGGCAGCGCCGGCAGCACGGTGCCCACGATGCCGACCCCGATCATCGCGATCGCGATGACCCAAAGCAGCGCTGTCATCCGCCGTACTTCAGCACCAGCGCCTGGACATCGCTGGCCACGTGCTTGCATTTGTCGGTCAGCTCTTCGAGCAGTTCGTAAATGGCCTTGAGCTTGACCAGCTGGAAGGCGTCGGACTCTTCGCGGAACAGTTTTGACATTGCGGCACGCATCACGTGGTCGGCCTGCGCTTCGAGCGTGTCGACCTCGGCGCAAAGCGTGAGGATGGCACGCGGGCTGTCCATGCGGGCCAGCTGCGCGATCGCGGCCTGAAGCTTGAGCACACTTTCGAGCCCCAGCTCGGCCAGCTTGAGTGCCTCCGGCGTGACCCGCGTGATGTGATACAGGTGGACGGATTGCGCCACGTCCTCAACCAGATCAAGGACGTCATCGAGCCGATTGATCAGATCGTGAACGGCGACGCGGGTGAATGGTGGAAACAACGCGCGCTGCAGCGCGGTGCGGATTTCATCCTCGACCGCGTCGCCGCGTTTTTCGATCGCTTCGATCTCGCGCACACGGCCGTCCGGATCGCGCACGTCGGCCAGTAGCTGCAGCAGCGAGCGCAGGCCATCGACGCACAGCGCGGCATGCTGGTCGAACGCGTCAAAGAAGCGCTGCTCGCGCGGCCTGAGCGCGCGCAGAAAACGTCGCCAGAGGCTGCGTTGTTCTCGACGCTCAGGAAGAAAATGCGTCTTCACGATGGCGTCGGAACTAGAAGGAGGAAGCGGCCCTGAAACCCTGCGCCAGATTGTCAAAGCGCGTGTTCTCTCCCGCAAAGCGCAGGTTCAAGCGCCCGGTGGGCCCATTGCGCTGCTTGAGGATCAGCAACTCCGCCACGCCCTTGTCGGTCGTGTCGGGGTTATAGAACTCCTCGCGATACAGCGCGAAGATCACATCGGCGTCCTGTTCGATCGCCCCCGATTCACGCAGATCAGACATCACCGGTCGCTTGTCCGTGCGGCTCTCGACGGTACGGTTCAGCTGCGACAACGCCACCACCGGTACCTGCAGCTCCTTTGCCAGCGCCTTGAGCGAGCGCGAGATCTCCGAGATCTCAGTCGCGCGGTTTTCACCGATTCCGGAGGCGGACATCAACTGCAGATAATCGATCACGATCAGCCCAAGCTTGCCGCAGGTACGTGCCAAGCGCCGTGCACGTGCGCGCAATTCGAGCGCGTTCAGCGCCGGCGTCTCGTCGATGAACAACTGCGCCTCGTGCATCTCTCGAATTGCCTCGGTGAGTTTCGGCCAGTCGCCGTCCTCGAGGCGCCCGGTGCGCAGCCGCTGCTGATTGATGCGGCCGACGGAGCTGAGCATGCGCAGCGCAAGCTGCCCCGCGCCCATCTCCATTGAAAACACCGCGACCGGAAGCCCCTGTTTGATGGCGACGTGCTCCGCGATATTCAGCGCGAAGGCCGTCTTGCCCATCGATGGCCGGCCGCAGACGATCACGAGATCGCCGGCCTGCAGACCCGAAGTCATGCGATCGACATCGGTGAATCCGGTCGGCACGCCGGTCACGTCCGACGGATTGGCCCGCTCGAACAGTTCCTGGATCCGCTCGACAACCTTCGTTAGCAGCGGCTCGATCTCGACGAATCCCTGCCGACCGCGGGCACCTTCCTCCGCGATCTGGAAGACCTTTGATTCGGCCTCGTCAAGGATGGTCTTGGTTTCCTTACCTTGCGGATTCAGCGCCGTGGTCGCGATTTCATCACCGACGGACACCAGTCGCCGCAGCACGCCCCGGTCGCGCACGATTTCGCCATAGCGGCGGATGTTCGCTGCCGACGGGGTGTTCTGCGCCAGCGCATTCAGATAGGCAAGCCCGCCGGCGTCCTCCGCCTTGCCCGCGGATTGCAGCGACTCGAACACGGTGACGGCATCCGCAGGCCGCGACTGGTCGATCAGCTTGCTGATGTGCTGGAAGATCAGCCGATGGTCGTGGCGATAGAAGTCGTCAGGGCGAACCATGTCCGCAATGCGATCCCATGCCGAGTTGTCGAGCAGCAACCCGCCAAGAACGGACTGCTCGGCTTCGATTGAATGGGGCGGCGTGCGGACCGAGACAAGTTGCGGATCCGCAATGGGCGAGTTCATGACTTCAAGTCGGGCGTTGGGAGTCGGCGTCAGGAGTCCGAATCGCTCGGCCTCCTACAAGACGCTCACAGTCTATCTTGAGCCCATATCAGTCGCGCCACTCCCGAAGAAAGGACTCCAAACTCGCGCACAAGAAATCGGGAACTTCGGGTCCCTCGACTCCCGATTCCCGACTCCCTGCCGCTACTGCGTCTCGCCTGCAACAATGACCGTGATCTCGGCCAGCACGTCGCTGTGCAGCGCCACCGTCAGATGATGTTCGCCCACGGTCTTCAGCGGGCCGGTCGGCATGCGGATCTGCCCCTTGGCAACGTGAAAACCCTGCTTGGCGAGCGCTTCGGCAATGTCGAAGTTGGTGACCGACCCGAACAGCCGCCCGTCGACACCGGCTTTGCCACTGACCTGAACCCTGGCGCCGTTGAGCTTTTCGCCTTCGGCTTGCGCGGCCGCGAGTTTCTCGGCCTGCGACTTCTCCAACTCGGCGCGGCGCCCTTCGAATTCCTTGATCGCCGCGTCGGTGGCGCGCTTGGCCATGCCCTTCGGAATCAGATAGTTGCGCGCGTAACCTTGCTTGACCTTGACCACGTCGCCCAGGCCACCGAGGTTGATGACTTTTTCGAGCAGGATGACTTGCATGATGTTCTCCTCGCCCCGCCTCAGTGGTTATCCGAGTAAGGCAGCAGCGCCAGGAAGCGCGCGCGCTTGATCGCCGTGTCGAGCTGGCGCTGATAGTGCGCCTTGGTACCGGTCAAACGTGCCGGCATGATCTTGCCGTTATCGAGGATGAAATCGCGCAGCGTCTCTATGTCCTTGTAGTCGATCTGTTCAACTTTTTCGACCGTGAAGCGACAGAACTTCTTGCGCTTGAACAGCGCGTTCTTCTGCTGATCGCGCCGCCCGGTTGGCTTTCCTTTGCCCTTGAACTTTCCCCTGCCCTGTCCGAATGCCATTTCAAACTCCTGTATCCAATACGAATTCGTTGATGTGAAAAACCAGTCGTCGTGATCGTCGGCTGCGAGGCGCGAGAAATCCGGTCAAGTTCAGTTTCTTCCCGAGATCCACTCGCGCCAGACGCTGTGCAATGTCACCGAGCGCAATTGCGTCGAGTTCGAACTGCAGCGTGCGCTCGGTGCCCGCCTCTGCGACCGCGCTTTGATGTGCAAGTCCCAGCTCCAGGACCGGCACGCCAACGGGCGTGAAACGAAGATCCGAACGGGCCGCCAACGAAGCGCTGAGCTGAACGCGATTCAATCGGTCGCCGCGACGCGCCGCTTCAGGCCGCCGCCTGCTCGGCTGCCGCCTTCTTGGCTTCTTCCTTCTCGACCACCTTCATCATCGGCGATGGGGTCATTGCCGCTTTCTTCAGGCCAACGGTCAGATGGCGCAGCACCGCGTCGTTGTAGCGGAATCCGTGCTCAAGTTCATCGAGAGTGGCTTTGCCGCACTCGATGTTCAGCAGCACATAGTGCGCCTTGACGAGTTTCTCGATTGGATATGCAAGCTGGCGGCGACCCCAGTCTTCAACGCGATGAACTTTGCCGCCCTGGCCGGCGACCAGCGTCTTGTAACGCTCGATCATTGCCGGCACCTGCTCGCTCTGGTCCGGATGGACGATGAAGCAGATTTCGTAGTGACGCATCGGATCTCCTTATGGATTAAGCCACCTCAAGCGTCTTTCGAGTGTGGCAAGGCCTTGAAAAGTCTGCGATTCTAACTGGAAACACGGTCCCGGAGCAAAGCGCCGCGTGATCGAAATCTCAGTGCGCGCCAAGCAGTTCTGGCAACGCCTCACCGGCACGCGCTCGAAGGCATACCCCGGCAATCGAATCCAGTTCGCTTTCGTCCGGGTTGACGACCACGATCTGGGCGCCGTGGCGCCGCGCGGTCAGCGCCAATCCTGCGGCGGGATACACAAGACCCGAGGTGCCCACGACCAACATGACTTGCGCCTCGGATGCGGCGCGCTCAGCCCGGTCGAGCACAGAGGGGTCCAGCATCTCGCCAAACCAGACCACATCGGGACGCAGAAAAGCCTTGCATCGCGGGCAAAGTGGCGGCTCACCGGACGGCAACGCGTCCAGTGAGTCGAAAACGACGCCGCAATCATCAAAGCACCTGGTGCGCAAAATGTTCCCGTGCAGTTCGATCACGTCGCGGCTGCCGGCGCGCGCATGCAGTCCGTCAACGTTCTGCGTAATCAACGTGAACTCTTCAAAACGCGCCGCGGCCGCTGCCAGTGCGCGGTGACCGGCGTTCGGCTCCACCTCCTTCAACCGAGTGCGGCGCGCCGCATACCATCGCCACACAAGGGCCGGGTCGGCACGGAATCCCTCGGGCGATGCCAACTGGGTCGGATCGAATTTCGCCCACATGCCGGTCTGCGCATCGCGAAAGGTTGGAATCCCGCTCTCCGCCGACACGCCTGCGCCGGTCAGCACGGCAACGCGCGTTGCGCAGGCGAGAATTTGCCGCGCGTGCGCAACTTCCTCGCGCTTCAAGCCGCCTCCCGTGCGGGCAGACGCGGATTCATGAGCGCGAACCACAGCGGTGGCACCAGCGCGAGCGGCAGCAGAGTCGGGTAGCCCGCTGGCAACTGAGGTGCAGAAGTCACGGTTCGAAGCGCTTCATACGGTCGCTGCACATGTGCATGGTGATCAGAATGCAACTGCAGATTGAACAGAATCCAGTTGCTGACGGCGTAGTCGGCATTCCAGGAGTGCTCTTCACTCACCGGCTCATAGCGTGCACCCTGGCGACGGCGGCACAGTCCGTAATGCTCGATGTAATTGACGATCTCGAGCAGCACGAAGGCCCAGATCGCCTGCACTACAAACAGGACCATCCCATGTGTTCCACCCATCGCCGCCGCTGCCGCGGCGGAAGCGGCCGCAATCACTGTGCCGGTCAGCACCCAGTTGGAGATATGCCACGCCGATCGTCCATGATGTCGCAGCCGCATCGCTTCGAGTTGCCAGGCATGAAGGAGACTGCCGACGACGGAGCGAAGCAGGAAACGGTAGACATTCATCCCCCGCGGCGCGGTCGCCGGATCCTCGGGCGTGGCCACGCGAACGTGATGGCCGCGCACATGTTCGACATAGAAGTGGCCATAACAGACGCTGACCAGAAGCGCCTTGGCCAAACCGCGATCCAGCGCACTTGCGCGATGCCCGAGTTCGTGGGCGATCGTGATTCCCAGTCCGCCAGTCACCGTGCCGATCGCAAGCGCGAAAACGAACAGCGAGGTCCATGACAGTTCTGGCGCGACGAAGACCGCCATTGCAAGCAGGAAGGCCTGAAAGAGCACCTGAGCGCGCGGAACCCAGCGTGCCGTCCTCGGGTGCATGCGAGTGAAGGCATTGCCCAAACGTGCGCCGACGAGCGCGTCAACGACCGGAATCGCGATGAATGTGACGATCAACGTCATCCATGGCGCACCGATCTGAAGCCACACGAGCGGCATTGTCGTGAAGAGCGCCAGAAATGCCATTGATGCCAGGGCGGCGAGCATGGGTCAATCTTGCGCGTGAGCACAGAAGGATTCAAGTCGGAGCGGAGCCGCTCAACGACTCGCACCGGCGCTGCGTTGCCGACACGTTTCGAATAGACAGATTCCGGCCGCAACCGACACGTTCAGGCTTTCGACGTGACCCGCCATCGGTATGCGCGCCAGCCAGTCGCAGCGTTCGCGCGTCAGGCGCCGCAGCCCCTCGCTCTCCGCGCCGAGCGCCCATGCAAGCGGGCCGGTGAGATCGAGTTCGTACAGCGTCTTGTCCGCATCGCCCACGGCGCCGGCAATCCAGATGCCCGCCTGCTTCAAATCGCCCATTGCGCGCACCAGGTTGGTCACTGTGATCAGCGGCAGCGTCGCGGCCGCTCCCGCTGCAGCCTTGTCGACGACGCCGGTCATTGCCGCCGATCGATCGCGCGGGATGATCAGCGCATTGGCGCCCGCCGCATCGGCCGTGCGCATGCACGCGCCGAGATTGCGCGGGTCCGTCACACCATCGAGCAGCAACACCAGTGTGTCCTTCGACACGTTGGCGACCACGTCATCCAGCGTGCGCGCAGCTTGCGTTGGTTCGCAGATGGCGACAACGCCCTGATGCGGCACGTCGCCCGCCAGGCCGCGCAGCCGCTGTGCGTCAACCGCGATCACCCGCACGCCCGCCGACTGCGCTCGTTGCAGCAACTGCTGCATCCGCGCATCGCGTCGCCGCGCATCGACATACAGCGCCTCGACGCTGTCGGCTGCATGTCGCAACCTTGCCGTCACGGCGTGGAAACCGGCGATTGCACGCTTGCCGCTGCTGCTCACCGGATCAACCCGCACCCGCGCTCAACGCCCGCGATGGCGCGACTTGCCGCGATTCAGACCGACGCCGCGCTTGCCGGTCCGCGCGCGCTCGCGCTTGTCGCCATCGCGCAGTTTGCGCGCCGCGATGACGGCACGGCGCGCCTGGCGCTCTTCCACGCTTTCGCCCTTGCGCGGTTCGCTCCGCACCTCCGCGGAAGCGGCCGCCGTTTGCAGCAACGCCTTGCGATCGGTACTGCGCACCAGCCGGAAATCGATGCGACGTGCTTCGAGGTCGACACGCGCGACCTGCACCGTGACGCGATCAGCAAGACGGAAGCGAAGCCCGGTTCGCTCGCCGCGCAATTCGTGCAGTGCGTCGTTGAAGCTGAAATACTCCGAGCCCAGCTCGGAAACATGCACCAATCCTTCGACGAACAGATCGTCGAGCTGCACGAAGATTCCGAACGGCACCACCGCGTTGATCGTGCCGGAAAACGTTTCGCCGACGCGATCGCGCATGTAGTAACTCTTCAGCCAGGCCTCGACATCGCGCGACGCATCATCGGCCCGGCGCTCGTTGGCGGAGCACAGCAAGCCGAGTTTTTCCCAGCTCGGCAGGCCCGCCGATGCCTTCGCTTTGCCTTCGCGACGCACCGGATGCGCCTCTTCGACACCGGCCGAACCAAAGACGTGAGGCAAGAAGACGCCGCGCTGCAGGATCGTCTTGATCACCCGGTGCGTCAGCAGATCGGGATAACGACGGATCGGCGATGTGAAGTGTGTGTACTGCGGGTACGCGAGCCCGAAGTGGCCGACGTTATGCGGACTGTAGATCGCCTGTTGCATTGAACGCAGCAGCACGGTCTGCAGCAACTGCACATCGGGTCGTGCCCGGATCTTGCGGATCAACGCCGCGTAATCGGCGGGCTGCGGCTCGTCGCCGCCTTCAAGATTCAGCCCCAGCGACTTGAGCAGCGCCCTGACATTGGTCAGACGATCGGGTGTTGGCCCTTCGTGAACGCGATACAACGCGGGATGCTCGTGGCGGGCCAGGAAATCGGCGGTGCACACGTTAGCTGCCAACATGCACTCCTCAATCAGCTTGTGGGCGTCATTGCGAGTGCGCGGGACGATGCGTTCGATGCGGCCGTTTGCATCGCACACGATGTAGGTCTCGGCAGTTTCAAAGTCGATTGCGCCACGCGCCTCACGCGCCTTGGCCAGCACGCGGTACAGGTCATACAGATCGCTCAATTGAGGCAGCAACGGCGCAAGGCGTTGCGCCGCGCGGCTATCGGGGACCGACAATGCCTCCCACACCTCGGTATAGGTCAGCCGCGCATGCGAATGCATCACGGCGGGATAGAACTGATAGCCGCTGATTTCGCCCTTGGCGGTGACCACCATGTCAGCGACCAGCACCAGTCGATCGACGCGCGGGTTCAGTGAACACAGGCCGTTCGACAGCTTCTCCGGCAGCATCGGAATCACGCGCCGCGGGAAGTACACCGAGGTCGAGCGGTTCTGCGCTTCGGCATCGAGCGCGTCACCGGACTGCACGTAGTGGCTTACGTCGGCAATGGCGACGATCAATCGCCACTTGCTGCGCTTCGCCCCGATCGGCTCGCAGTAAACCGCATCGTCGAAGTCACGCGCGTCTTCGCCATCGATCGTCACCAGCGGCACGTCCCGAAGATCGACGCGGTTTGCGAGGTCCGCGGGCTGCACATGGCTCGGCAATGTCTCGGCTGCTGCCAGCGCTGACGCCGGGAATTCGTGCGGCACGGCGAACTTGCGCACGGCAATCTCGATCTCCATTCCGGGATCATCGATCGCACCCAGCACCTCGACCACGCGCCCGACCGGCTGCACGTGGCGTTGCGGCTGCTGCACGATTTCGACCACCACGACCTGGCCAGGCTGCGCTGACAGCACCGCGCCTGGCGGCACCAGGATGTCGTGCGCGATGCGTTGATCCTCCGGCACCACGATCGTGACGCCCCGCTCGTTGAGCAGGCGGCCCACCAGTCGGTTGGTCCGATGCTCGATGACTTCGACGATTTCGCCCTCGGTCCGCCCGCGCCGGTCCTGCCCGCTGACGCGCGCCAGCACGCGATCACCATGCAGAACCTTTGTCATCTCGTGCTCGGGCAGCACGAGATCAGGCCCGCCGTCATCGCGGATCAGGAAACCGAACCCGTCACGATGGCCCTGGACCTGGCCTGACAACAGATGCGCGCGCGCCGACAGCAGCAGCAGCCCGGCGCGATTGCGAACGATGCGTCCGGCGCGCTCAAGCTCCGCCAGGTCCACTTCGAACTGGGCTCGCTGCGCGTCGGCAACTCTCAGGCGCTGTGCCAGGTCATCTGGAGTCAGCGGAGTGCGCGCGTGGCTCAACGCGTTGACGATGACATCCCGATCAGGCGGGTGTTGCATGGAAATCAATCAAATTCTTTCGCTGTGTTCTGTGGTTGTGCACATCTGGTGCGCAATGCGCGTCAATTTGACATGCGAGGGACGGACCTTACAATTCGCGCCTCGCCCCGTGCCCAGGTGGCGGAATTGGTAGACGCACTAGTTTCAGGTACTAGCGCCGCGAGGTGTGGAGGTTCGAGTCCTCTCCTGGGCACCATAGCAAGCGCCAGCGCAAGCTGGCTTTTTGTTTTTCCTGCCCAGGAAGCGCAGCACCGGTGTGCTGCGCGCGAGGACTCGAATGGCGCGGCATGCAAAGCCGCGCCCGGGGTCGCGCGTGGGTGACCGAGTCCTCTCCTGGGCACCATAGCAAGCGCCAGCGCAAGCTGGGTTTTTCTTTTTGGCGCGACCGTGGCAATCACGGTTGGCGCAGGCGCGCCGCCAGCTGATTCGGTCGCAACGCGTCGTACTCCTCGAATGGCTGGTGTATCCACGGGCTCGCTGGCAGATACTCGACGCTGTAATCGGGTTTGAACATTGACACCGCCTTGTGCCACAAGACGGCGGTGCGCACTTCGGTGACCGCCGAGAAGCGCTCGCGCAGATGCTCCATGACACGCTCCAGCGTGACTCCAGAGTCGACCAGATCGTCGACCAGCAGGATCTTTCCCTCCAGTTTGCCGCCGGTCATGGTGATGTAATCGGCGATGTCGAGCCGTCCCTGATGCGTTCCGGCCGCCTCGCGATACGAGCTTGTCGCCAGGATTGCGAGCGGACGGTCATAGATGCGGGAGAAGACGTCGCCGATGCGCAGTCCGCCGCGCGCGAGGCTCAGGATGGCGTCGAATCGATACCCCGACTCGTAGACCTGCAGCGCGAGCCGCTCAATCAGGCGGTGATATTCGTCCCACGTGACGTACAGGTGTTCCATCGTTGCAGAGCTCCGGCGGTCAGTCATTGAACGGCTGGCGAAGCACTATCGTCTCCTCGCGGTCCGCGCCGGTGGAAATCAGGTCGATCGGTACGTCAGTGACTTCGCTCAGGCGGTTCAGATAACGCTGCGCGTTGCCCGGCAGCTCGGCCCAGTCGCGCACCCCTTCGGTCGTCTCTGACCAGCCAGGAAAATCCTCATACACCGGTTCGCAGCGTCCCACCTGATCGGCGCCGTACGGAAGGATATCGGTAACCGCGCCTTCGAAACGGTACCCGGTGCACAGGCGTACTGTCTTAAGACCGTCGAGGACGTCGAGCTTGGTGATGCATAGCCCGGTCAGCCCATTGATCTGGACCGCGCGCCTCAGTGCCGCAGCGTCGAACCAGCCACAGCGCCGTGGCCGACCGGTGACCGAACCAAACTCGTTGCCCTTGGTGCGCAAGCGCTCGCCGGTGGCGTCGAGCAACTCAGTCGGAAATGGGCCGGAACCGACCCGAGTCGCATAGGCCTTGGTGATGCCCAGGACGTAGTGCAGCTTCTGCGGCGCGACGCCCGCACCGGCTGCGGCGGCGCCCGCGACGGTATTACTTGAAGTGACAAACGGATACGTTCCGTGGTCGACGTCGAGCAATGTGCCCTGGGCGCCTTCAAACAGCAGCCGATGGCCATCGCTCATCGCCTTGTTCAGCCGATACGACACATCGGTCAGCATCGGCTTGAGCCGCTCAGCCAGTCGCAGCGTACGATCGATCACGCCATCGGCGTCGATTGCCTCGCCACCGAAATAGCGGGTGAGCACGAAGTTGTGAAGGTCAAGCGCCTCGCGCACGCGCTCGGCAAAGCGCGCCGCGTCAAACACGTCCTGCGCGCGCACTGCGCGCCGCCCGACCTTGTCTTCGTATGCCGGGCCGATACCGCGTCCCGTGGTTCCGATCTTGCCGGCTCCCTTGCGTTCTTCGCGCGCTTTGTCGAGCGCGACGTGGTAGTCAAGGATCAGCGGGCAATTGCCGCTGATCGCCAGCCGCGATATGCATTCAACCCCGGCCGCGGTCAGCTCGTCGATCTCGGCCAGCAGCGCCTGCGGCGACAGCACGACGCCGTTGCCGATGTAACACGCGACGTCAGGACGCAGGATTCCCGACGGGATCAGGCGAAGGATTGTCTTGCGGCCCTGGATCACCAGCGTGTGGCCCGCGTTGTGGCCGCCCTGGAAGCGCACAACGCCCTGCGCCTGCTCCGTCAGCCAGTCGACGATCTTGCCCTTGCCTTCGTCACCCCACTGCGTACCGATGACGACCAGATTCTTTGCCATGACGGGTTCCGTACTCTGTTCCTTCAATGATGGTTGCGCGGAACGACTTTCCAGGCTCCGCCTTCCCGGCGGATTTCGCGGTCGAAACCGTGACTGGCAGGCACATCGTCAACCGCAAGTTGCTGCACGACGATCTCTCCCGAATCGCGCAATGCTCCGATGAACGCAATCAGCGATGTGTCGGCGCCGGTCGGTGCAAGTATCGCGCGTATCTCGCCATTGACATTCGTCCGCGTCAGATCGCGCAGGTCGATCGAAAACCCCGTTGCCGGACGGGCGCGCCCGAATGCGCGCCCGATATCGTCGTAGCGTCCCCCACGCACCACGGCGCCGGGCAGGCCCGGGAAATACGCCGCGAACGTCACGCCGGTGTGATACCGGTAGCCGTGCAGATCGGCAAGATCAAAGCTTACGTCGTCGACGCCAGCGTGCCTTGCGAGCTCTTCGATCTCATCGAGCGCAGCGTTGATCTGCGGCGAGGCCGGTAGCTCGATTCGCGCACGCGACAGCACCTCTCTTCCACCATGCAATCTGAGCAACGCGCGCAGACCGCGCACTGCCTGCACTGACAGGCCGTCGATCGCGGCGTCCAGTGCGGACGCGTCCTTGCTGCTAAGCGCCGCAACGATATCGTCGGTGCGTCTGACCGACTCGGCATCCGCAGACACCAGAGCACGCAGCACTCCTGTATGGCCGAGATCGAAGCGCGCACCGGTCACGCCAATCGTCGTCAGGGCCGCCGCCGCCAGTCGCAGGATCTCGGCGTCGGCGGCCAGTCCGGCGTGCCCGTAAAGCTCAGCACCAACCTGAAACGGTTCACGCGTTGCCAGCGGATGCAGCGGCCGTGCGTGCAGGACACTCGATGCGTAGCACAGCCGCACCACGCCAGGTCGATTCAGAATGTGGGCGTCGATCCGGGCAACTTGCGGGGTCGTGTCTGCGCGCAGGCCCAGCATGCGTCCGGAAACCTGGTCGACCAGCTTGAAGGTTCGCAGATCAAGATCGGCGCCGGCGCCAGTCAACAGCGAGTCCACGTACTCGAGAAGCGGCGGAATCACCATTTCATATCCGGACCCCGCAAACAGATCCAGCAACGCGCGCCGCATCTGTTCCAGGCGACGTGCCTCCTGCGGCAGCACATCGGAGATGCCTTCTGGTAGAAGCCAGCGAACCATCAGTGACTCGCTGCAAACGGGGGGCGACGGCGACCGGCAAAGACGAACGCCATCGCTCAACCCATCAGCCAGTACAGGCCAAGCCCGGCCACGATCGAAACCAGGCCGAAGAAACGAATCTGACCGTCTTTCAGTTCCGTCACGCGCCGAAACAATTCACGCCACCTCGCGGGTGCAGCCAGAGGAAGAATTCCTTCGATCACCAGCATCAGCGCCAGCGCGAGGGCGAAAGTGGTCAGCATCAGCGCGTGGGACGGCCCGTGCCCGGGTTCTTCATGTACTTGAAGAAAGCCGATGACGGATCGACGACCAGCACGTCGGTACGGTTGCGGAAGCTCGAGCGGTACGCCTCAAGGCTGCGGTAGAAGGTGAAGAACTCGGGGTTCTGCCCGAACGCCTGAGCGTAGATCGCCGAGGCCTTGGCATCGCCCTCGCCCTTGATCCGTTGTGCGTCCCGATACGCTTCGGCCAGCAGCACCTCGCGTTGCCGATCGGCATCAGCGCGCACCTTCTCGCCCTCGGCAGACCCGATCGAGCGCTGCTCGTTGGCGACGCGCTTGCGCTCGGCCTCCATGCGGCGAAATACGGACTCGCTGATCTCGGGAACAAAATCGACGCGCTTCAGGCGCACGTCGACGATTTCAACCCCGACGTCCTTGACGCGTTCCTGCACCGCGACCTTGATCTCTTCCATCGCCTTGTCACGCTCGCGTGAGGTCACGTCGTTGACCGTGCGCTTGTTGATTGCCTGGTTCAACTCATCCCGCACCAGCGTCGACAGGCGCTCCTGGGCCGCACGCTCGCTGCCACCAAAGCTCACCCAGTAGCGGCGTGCATCGGCGATGCGCCACTTGACGAAAGAATCGACCAGCAGGTTCTTCTTCTCTGAGGTCTGGATGCGATCCGTCTGGGGTGTGTCGATGGTCAGGATCCGTTTGTCCAGATACACCACGTTCTGAAACGGCGGCGGCAGCTTGAAATGCAGACCTGGATCGGAAATCACTTCCTTGATCTGGCCAAACGCAAACACGATTGCGAACTGGCGCTGATCGACGATGAAAGCGCATGAACGAAACAGCACCGCTGCCACGACGATGCCGACCAGGGTTCCGACGATTCGATTCATCTGCGGCCCCTAGCGCGTTTCGCGTTCACGGCCGCGCTGATTGTCACGGCTGCGTCCGTCAGTGGTTGGCGTCGCGGGCTCGGGCGTCACCGGCGCAACGGCGCGCGGTGCGGAACCCGATTCCACGACCGCCTGTTGCATCAGTCGGTCCAGTGGCAGATAGAGCAACTGATTGCCGCCCTTGGAGTCGATCATCACCTTGGTAGTGTTACTGAACACCTGCTGCATCGTTTCAAGATACATACGGTCGCGGGTGACCGCCGGCGCCTTGTTGTACTCGACCAGCACCTGCCGGAAGCGCGCCGCGTCGCCCTGTGCTGTCTCGATCACGCGCGTCCGATAGCCCTCGGACTCCTGCGTCAGGCGCGCAGCCAGGCCGCGCGCCTTGGGCACGACGTCGTTGGCGTACGCCTGGCCTTCGTTGATCTGCCGGTCGCGGTCCTGGGTCGCCTTGACCGCATCGTCGAACGCGGCCTGCACCTGCTCGGGCGGCTGCGCATTCTGGATCGCCACCGCTGACACGAGGATCCCGGTGCCGTAGCGGTCGAGCATCTCCTGCATCCGGCCGCGCACCTGGTCGGCGATCTCCTGCCGCGATTCGTAAAGCACGTTGTCCATCATCTTGCGGCCCACCACTTCGCGCATCGCCGACTCTGCCGTCTGAGTGACTGCATCGGTCGGACCACGGCTGTTGAAGAGGAAGTCGCGCGCACCGTTCGGCCCTTCCTTGATCCGGTACTGCACCGTGAAGTGCATGTCGACGATATTGGCGTCGTCGGTCAGCATCAGAGCTTCCTTGAGCCGGTCCGCGCGGCCGCGCGCGCCGACTTCGAGCGTTCTCACCGAAAGCACGTCAACGACCTCATGCGCCTGAATCGGCCAGGGAGCCCGCCAGCGGAAACCGGCCGTCGTGCTTTCGGCGTAGCGACCAAACGTAGTGACTACGCCAACCTGCCCTTCCTGCACGATGTAAAAACCACTGCCCATCCAGATCACGAACACCGCAGCTAGGATGGCGAGTACGCCAATGCCGGCGCCCTTTGCGTCCGGCCGGAAACCGCCGCCGCGCCCGCCTTCGCCCCCATTGCCCCTCCCGCCGCGCTTGCCGAACAGGCTGTTCAGACGCCGATTGAAGTCGCGCCAGAGTTCGTCCAGATCGGGCGGACCCTCCTGGTCGCCCGGCTTGCCCGGGCGCCGCGGCTCCTCCCCGCTGCCCTTGTTGTTGTCAGAGCCGCTGCCGCGGCCCCACTGCGGGTCGTTAAGCGACATCGCGATACCAGAGGTGTGGAACATTGAAGGGTTTCCTAGCGCGATCGACAGTACGCACGCCAATCAGGCCGAAGAAGCCGCCGTTGATGATTCGAGATCGGAGAGTGACGTGCTTGCCCGGGCCGCCCGTACGCATTCGGCAATCGCCACACGCAAGAGATCGAGTCCTGCACCCGTCATGGCACTGACAGAGACCGCAAGAATCCTACCATAGGGGTCACGCTCAACGGCGGGCGTTCGCTCGACGGTATCGATTTTGTTATACACGACAAGCTGCGGAACGCCGTCGGCGCCGATATCTTCGAGCACGCGTTGCACCTCGACCATTTGCATATCGCGCGCGGGGGCCGCCGCATCGACCACATGCAGCAACAGATCGGCCTCGATCGATTCCTCGAGCGTGGACTTGAACGCCTCGACCAACTGGTGCGGCAACCCTCGAATGAAGCCGACCGTGTCGGACAGCACGACTTCCAGGTCATCGGCGACGAAACAGCGACGCGACGTGGTATCCAGCGTTGCAAACAGTTGATCCGCGGCATAACTGGAGGCCCGCGTCAGCGCATTGAACAGCGTCGACTTACCGGCATTGGTGTAGCCGACCAGCGACACCGAGAACACATCGCGTCGCGCGCGCGAACGCCGTTGAGTGCGACGTTGTTTGTGAAGCGTTTTCAGGCGATCGCGCAGCATTCGAACCCGGGAAGCAATCATGCGCCGGTCGAGCTCGATCTGTTTCTCGCCCGGTCCGCCGGTCTTGCCCAATCCGCCGCGCTGACGCTCCAGGTGAGTCCAGCCGCGCACCAGACGCGTCGACAGATGCTCAAGCTGCGCCAGCTCCACCTGCAACTTGCCCTCGCGACTCTTCGCCCGCTGACCAAAGATATCCAGGATCAGCGCGGTTCGGTCCAGCACCCAGGCACCCAGTGCGCGCTCCAGATTACGCTGCTGCGCGGGCGACAGCGCAACATCGAAGATGACGACGCCAATGTCATGCGCCTTCACTTCGCTGAGCAGTTGCTCCACTTTGCCCGTGCCCACGTAATGTTGCGGATCCGGCCGGTCGCGTCGCACCGCCGCCTCACCCAGGATCTGAAAACCGGCTGACGCCGCGAGCTGGCGCAGTTCGTCGCGAGCTTCGCGCGCGTCGTGCGTGCCGACTGCACGGCGATTCAGGGTGACGCTGACCAGCAGGGCACGGGCGTTGCGATCAACCCGGCCCGATTCGATCTGGAAGACGGTCAGGAGGCCGTCTCCGCGCTCAGATTGACCGGCCGCGCAGGCACGACCGTGGAGATGGCGTGCTTGTAGACCATCTGCGTCACCGTGTTACGCAGCAAGACGACGTATTGATCGAATGACTCGATCTGGCCCTGCAGCTTGATTCCATTGACCAGGTAGATCGAGACGGGAACGTGCTCCTTGCGCAGCGCATTCAGGAACGGGTCTTGTAGGAGTTGCCCTTTGTTGCTCATTTCGACTCCGATAGGTTCTTCTGCTCTTCGCGCCTCGTAAAAGTCGGGCGCCCGCGCAACTCGCCCTTCATTAGATGGACGCGAGGCAGGAAAATTCAATCTATCGGAAAAGGCTTGCCGGCGCTACCGCGTGGCGACGCGAGCCCGACCGGTCTACGCACAGCCGACCAAGCAAATGCCTTACGCCGCATAGGGGTTCGTACTAGTGCGGAACTCAATGCGAAGTGGCGTCCCGTGCAGGTCAAAAACGTCGCGAAACCAACCTTCCAGGTAGCGCCGGTAGGGGTCGGCGACGTGACTCAATCCATTGCCATGAATCACGATCGTCGGCGGGTTCCGTCCTCCCTGATGCGCGTACCTCATCTTTGGACGGGACGAGCCTGAACGCGGCGGCATCTGGCGCTCGACCGCAGCGCGCAGTGCCCGAGTGAGCTTGGGAGTTGGCAGCTTGGTGAATGCCGCACGGTGCGCGTCGACGACCGATCGCATCACCGCCACGAGGCCCGTCCCCTGGATTGCCGAAATGTAGTGAATACGCGCCCAGCGCAGAAAATGCAGCTTGCGCTCCAGTTCGCGCTTGATGCACATGCGCGAATACTCGTCCAGGCCGTCCCATTTGTTGACGGCGATGACCAGCGCCCGGCCCTTTTCAAGGATGTACCCGGCAATATGCGCGTCCTGGTCGGCAACCTCGGCCGACCCATCCAGCAAAAGCACGGCCACGTTGCACTGATCGATCGCCTGCAGGGTCTTGACCACCGAGAACTTCTCGATCGTCTCGAAGACCTTGCCTCGGCGACGCAAGCCCGCGGTATCGATCAAGCGGAACTGCTGCCCACCGTAATCGAATTCAACCTCGATCGCATCGCGCGTTGTTCCGGGTTGGTCGAACGCAATCATGCGGTTCTCGCCCAGCAAGGCGTTGATCAAGGTCGACTTGCCGACGTTGGGTCGGCCCACGATCGCGACTCGAACGCGGTGATCTTCGGGGTGTTCATCCCCGGGCTCTTCCGGCACGGCGAAGCCGGCCAACGCCTCTTCCATCATCGCGGCGATCCCTTCGCCGTGAGCGGCGGAGATCGGCACGGGAACGCCAAGCCCGAGTTCGTGAAATTCCGCGCTCGCCTCCGGCGCCAGACCCTCGGCCTTATTGACAGCCAACACCAGAGGCCGCCCGGTTTCGCGCAGGCGCTGCGCAATCCGGCGATCCTGCGCGGTCAGCCCTTCACGCGCGTCGACCACGAAGACCACGACATCGCTCTCGGCAATCGCAAGTTCCGCCTGCTGCGCCATTTCGTGCGCAATACCGATCGCGCCCTGCGGCTCGAAACCGCCCGTATCGATCACGTTGTACGGAACCGGTCCAACGCGCCCTTCTCCATAGTGCCGGTCCCGCGTCAAGCCGGGAAAGTCGGCGACCAGTGCGGCGCGCGTGCGGGTCAGCCGGTTGAAGAGCGTCGACTTGCCGACGTTCGGTCTTCCGACCAGCGCAACGACTGGTTTCATGGTGTTAATCCGGCCGCTAGCGCTGCGGCGCGAGCAGCGCGAGCGTGCCGTCCTGCGTCAGCACGACTACGCCATCGGCCCAGCGCTGAGGCCGGGCAGTGATCGGGCTCGAATCGATCTGTACGCGGGCGACCAAGTCACCCTCGTTGCCGAGGAAGTGAACATAGCCCGCCAGATCCCCGACCGCGGCGCCGTTGACGAGCGCCAGAGGTGTAGTCACCGCGCGATGCGCAAGTTTCGTGTTTCGCCACAGGCTGGCTCCGTCGCGCGAGAATGCCTGCACATTCGAGCCAATGTCGACCGTGTACGCGGCTCGATCGCTCAGCGAGACGCCGCCGCGCGCCGACAGGTCGCGCGACCAGCGCAGATTTCCATTCGCCGGATCCGCGCACATCACCCTACCCTGGAACGATGCCGCGCAGACGTCGCGTGCGTCGACCACGACCGGACCCACCACGTCGCTCAAGCGTTCGACCTCGGTCGTGCCCTTTGACTCGGACACCACGGCCTCCCAGCGCGCCGCGCCGTTGGTCAGCGCGAGTGCGAGCAGGCGGCCACCGGGAAACCCAACCAGCACGTTGTCGCCCGCAAAGGCCATTTCGCTCGACGCGCGCAGCGTCAGCGGCGGCGTCTGCCGCTGGTAGGTCCAGCGCCGTTTGCCCGAGTCAACCTCGTAGGCAATGACACGATGATCGGTCGAACGAATGACGACGAGACCCCGCCCCACCAACGGCGGTGCGACCACATCGCTGGGCGCCTGTACACGCCATCGCGGCTTTCCGTCGGCGCCATATGCGACGATCTCGCCGCGCGGCGTGGCCACCACGACCGTGAAGCCGTCGCTGCCGACACCGGCTGAAATCGGAGCGTCGACCGACACTCGCCACACCACCGCACCGGTCTGTGGGTCAACGCGCAACAGCGTGCCGTCCCCGCTCGCGGCGTAGAGCGCGTTCTCCAGCACGGCCGGCTGCAGGAACGCGCCGCGCGCAGCGCCCACCGATGTGCGCCACGTCGTGCGCACGGTGAGGCTGGACTTGAACTCGGTCAGTTCGGCCGGCTTCGTCGCCGTGCTGCTCGAGGCGCAGCCGGACAGAACCGCAACCGACAACGAAAGCAGCGCGAGCGAAAAGCGCCCCGACCCCGGCAACCGATCACTCATGAAGCCGCCGGCAGCGCATCAAGTTTCAACTGGATCAGGTTGCGCAACGGATGCTGCGCATCGGCCTTGTCGAGCGCCTCCTTGTAAGCCGCGCGCGCCTCGTCGACCTTGTTCTGCGCCGTGAGAACGTCGCCGCGTCGGTCCGAGAAGGCCGTGGCGTGTGCCTTCGGCACGTTGCCGGAGAGCGTCTTCAGCGCTTCGTCATACGCCTTGTCGTCGAGCAGCACTCCCGCCAGTCTTACGCGTGCGATCAGTGCGTATTCATCGTGTCCTGACTTGTCGATCACCCACTGCAACTGGGCGCGCGCTGCCGCAGAATCGCCCGTATCGTGATAGACGCGCGCCATCTGCAGCGCGGCCATTGGCGCATAGATGGTTCGGCCATATCGTTCAATGACGGTCCCGGCCAGCTCCTTCTTCTTGCTGGCGTCCGCGCCGTTGATCGCCTTGAGCAGTTCTTCATAGACGACGGCCGCTTGCTGCCCCTCGCGCCGCTCATACCAGCGCCAGCCGTTGTAAGCGGCAATCGCGAGCAGCACCAGCGTCGTCGCCGTCAGGATGAAGTTGCCGTATTTCTCCCACCACGCCTTCATCGAGGCGAGTTGTTCCTGTTCCTGCAGATCGTATGCCATCACCCTCACTCCGAAATTCGTTCCAGCGCATTCACCAACGCGTCGCCGATCTGCGCCAACGGCAGCACGGTCTGCGCCGCAAAGGGCGCGTCGGCCCCGCGTGTCCGCAGCCCCTTGATCGCCACACTTTGCTGCGCCGCCTCTGCCTCTCCGACGATCAATGCGAATTCAGCGCCACTGGCGTCGGCCTTGCGCATCTGCGATTTGAGGCTACCGTCGCCGGCGTGAAGTACGACGTCAAGTCCCGCATCACGCAACTGTTCCGCCGCGAGCATCGCCAGCGTTTGCGTCGCCCCGCCCTGATGCAGCACGTACACATCGCACAGCGCCGGCACGAACGAGGTCGCCGCCTCACGCATCAATTCGATCACGCGTTCGACCCCGATCGCAAAGCCGCAGGCCGGCGAAGGCCTGCCCCCGAGCATCTGGAACAGCGGATCGTAGCGACCGCCGCCGCAGATCGTACCCTGCGCGCCAAGTCGGTCGGTGATCCATTCGAACACGGTGAGGTTGTAGTAGTCGAGCCCGCGCACTAGGCGATGATTGATCGTGTAGTCGACGCCACCGACCCTCAGCAGCTCCTGCAGGCGCTCGAAATGCGCGAGTGACTCCTGGCCGAGGTACGCGAGCAGCGAGGGGGCATGGGTGACAAGATCCTGCATCGTCGGATTCTTGGTGTCGAGGATGCGCAGCGGATTGGTGTGCAGCCGACGCTGCGCGTCGGCATCGAGCGCGCCGGAGTGCTTCTCGAAGTAGGCAATTAGGTCCACACGATGCCGTGCGCGCTCTTCGCGCTGGCCGAGCGAATTGATTTCCAGCCGCGCGGGTCCGATGCCGAGGATGCTCCACAAGCGCTTGAGCATCACGATGTGCTCGGCGTCGATGTCCGGCCCCGCAAACCCCAGCGCCTCGACGTTGACCTGATGGAACTGGCGGTAGCGTCCGCGCTGCGGACGCTCGTGGCGGAACACCGGCCCCATGGACCACACGCGGCGCGGGCCGTCGTAGGTCAGGTTGTGCTCGATCGCGGCGCGCACGACTCCGGCGGTGAATTCGGGACGCAGCGTCAGATGCTCGCCGTTCAGTCGATCTTCGAACGAGTACATCTCTCTTTCGACGATGTCGGTGACTTCGCCGATGCCCTTCACGAAAAGCTGCGTGTACTCGACGATTGGCGTCCGGATCTGCTGATTGCCGTAGGAGCGCAGCAGATCGATCGTGCGCGCCTCGAATGTCTCCCACAGCGGCGCATCTGCGGGCAACAGGTCGTTCATGCCGCGCACTGCGGCGGGTTTCTGCTTGCTCATCCGGTTCAGGCGCGCAAACGGCCGTACTTGCGCTGCACGTAATCTTCGACGATCGCCTGGAACTCCGCCGCGATGCGCTCTCCTTTGAGCGTGACCGTACGTTCGCCGTCGACAAAGACGGGAGCGACCGGCTGCTCGCCCGTGCCCGGCAGCGATATGCCGATATTGGCGTGCCTGCTTTCGCCCGGCCCATTGACGACGCATCCCATGACCGCAACGTTCATCGACTCAACACCCGGGTACTGTGCCCGCCACGACGGCATCCGGTCGCGCAGATAGTTCTGGATCTTCTCTGCCAGCTCCTGGAAGAAAGTGCTGGTGGTTCGACCGCAGCCGGGACACGCAATCACCAGCGGCGTGAAGGCGCGCAGCCCCATCGTCTGCAGGATCTGCTGCGCCACCTCGACTTCCTTGGTGCGCGGCTCGTTGGGTGCCGGCGTGAGCGATACGCGGATTGTGTCGCCGATGCCTTCCTGCAACAGCACGGCCAGTGCGGCGGTCGAGGCAACGATGCCCTTGCTGCCCATCCCCGCCTCGGTCAGCCCCAGATGCAGCGGGTAATCGCAGCGGCGCGAAAGCTCGCGATACACCGCGATCAGATCCTGCACACCGCTCACCTTTGCCGACAGCACGATCATGTCACCGCGCAGACCCAGTTCCTCGGCGCGCACGGCGCTCTCGATCGCGGAGCGCACCAGGGCCTCGCGCAACACGGCACCCGCATTCCATGGCTCCGCGCGGGCGGCGTTCTCGTCCATCATGCGCGCCGACAGCTCCTGATCAAGCGAACCCCAGTTCACGCCGATGCGAATCGGCTTGTCGAGGCGGCACGCGATTTCGACCATGCGGGCGAAGTTGTCTTCGCGTTTGCTGCCACGGCCGACATTGCCGGGATTGATGCGATACGCCGAAAGGGCGTCTGCGCAACCCGGGAAGTCCGCAAGGAGTTTGTGTCCGTTGTAGTGGAAGTCTCCCACCAGGGGAACGTCGATTCCCATGCGGTCGAGCTGCGCGCGGATGGTTGCGACCTCCGCCGCGGCCTCGCGCGAATTGACGGTGATGCGCACGACCTCCGAGCCGGCCTGCGCCAGCTCCTTCACCTGGATCGCCGTGGCAATCGCGTCGACCGTATCGGTGTTGGTCATCGACTGCACAAGCACAGGCGCATCTCCGCCGATGAACGCAACCCGCTCACCCCATCGCACGCGTACCTGCCTCGTCGCGCGCCGCGGTGCCGGCGCCGATTGCGTCGGCAGGCAATTCCAGTTTTCGACCGGCTGATTCACGCTTGATCCTGCCTATTGGACCGTGAGGCGCGCCACATTGCCGGCGCTTGTCACGGGTTTCAGGTCCACTGTCCTGCCGCCGTACTCGAGCGACACCGCCGACGCATTACCGATCACAAGTTGATACGGCGGTTTACCGCGGATGATCTGTTCTGTCCCGGCCGGATTATTCTGGGACAGAAGCACCGTTCCATCTTGCTGTGTCAATTCGACCCAGGAGATCTCGCGAAAACTCAGGCGCAATGCAGCCGGCTCGATCGCTGGCGCAACGATCGGTGCCAGCACCTCAACTCCTTTGGCGGGTTGCGACTGCGTAAGCGCTTCGGCATTGGATGCGGTTCGCGAACTCGTCAACGCCAGTGGTTCCGGCGCGGCCGCGGCAGTTGCTGCGGCGCCGCTCACTGTCCATGCCGGTGCCACGGTCAGCGTCGCAGCAACAGGAGAGATATTTCCGGGACCTACACTCGAAACTGCCTGGCGCGATCGCGAATTGCTGATCCATCCTGCAACCGCAAAGACAAGCAGCGCCCCGACCGCGCCAACGATCACGAACGCCCGCGAGAATCGCTCTCGCTCCGCCGGGTGCACCAGCGGCGATCGTGCCTGCGCGGGCGCATCGACATTGATTCCAGGCTCGAGAATCCGATTCAACGCGCCAATCAGCGGCGCCGGATCAAGCCGGACTTCCTTGGCGTAGTTACGGACAAAGCCGCGCAGAAACGCCGGTCCAGGCAGAACGGCAAGATTCTCGCCCTCGATCGCAATCACCTGCTTTGGACTGAGGCGCAGCCGGGCGGCGATGTCATTGACCGACAATGACAGCGCCTCGCGCGCGCTCGCCAGGCGCGGCCCAAAGGACAAGCCGGTTGGCTCAGGGCTCGATGCGGTTTCGGTCGCCGCACCGGAGTTGGTCTCATTCATCGAAAGCACCGCGCGCCAGCGCCGCGGCCTCGGCCGAGTTCGGGAAACGCCGGCGCAGTTCATCCGCCAACTGCCGTTCCAGACGCAGGTCGGCGTTGGCTCGCGCGATGCGCAGTCCGAGCCAAAGCAGCTCTACCGGCGCGTTCGGCCCCTTTTCCAGCAGGCCGTAGTAGAAGTTCGCCCGGTCTACCTGCTTGCTCGCGAGGTACAGTCGTGCGAGCTGATACTTGGTCATCGGGTTGGCCGCATCCAGCTCGAACGAACGACGCAGGAAACCTTCCGCCGCAGCCTTGTCCTGCACGCGCAGCATGCACAGGCCTGCGTTCTGCATCGCCAGCCCCGGCGTGCGATACAGGCGATTGCTCGCCGCACGCTGAAAGAAGTCGATCGACTCACGCTCGCGCCCCGTCTGGCACAGATACCACCCGTGGTTGTTCTGAATCTCGGGGTTGCTTGGCTCGAGCCGCAGCGCCTGCGCATAGCTCGTATCGGCCTCGCGGCGATCGCCGAGATCGAGGTAGATCAGCCCAAGCATTGAATGCGCCAGTGCGTAGCTCGCGTCGGCCTGCAACGCGCGCCGGACCTCTTCAAGCGCGATCGCAAGCTGCCCCTTCTGGTAGTAGTTCGCGGCCAGCTGCAGCCGAATCTCGGCGCGCTTGCGGGGATCGGTCTCTGCCTGCTGCGCGCTCGGGCGCGCTTCGGGCACCGGTACGCCATTGACCGTGGTCGTCGTCGTACACCCCGACACCATCCAGAGGCCCACCAGCAGCAACAAAACCCCGGTCGTTTGCCGCATCTTTGCTCCAGCTATGCGGAGACCACGACGGGCGGCAACCGCTGCGCGCGTCGTTCGCTCAACCGTGTGCGGTCCTTGACCTCACCGGCGAGCTGTCCGCACGCGGCATCGATATCGTCGCCGCGTGTCTTGCGCGTGGTGGTCACGATGCCGGCGTCGATCAAGATCTGAGCAAAGGCGCGGATCCGTTCCGGCGACGAGCGCGCCAGTCCCGTCCCGGGAAACGGATTGAACGGAATCAGGTTGAACTTGCATGGCACGTCCGCAACCAGGTCGATCAATTCGCGTGCATGCGCATCGGCATCGTTGACGCCGTCGAGCATCACGTATTCGAACGTGATGAAGTCACGCGGCGCCACGCGCAGGTAACGACGGCACGCCGCCATCAGTTCGCGCAGTGGATGCTTGCGATTCAGCGGCACCAGTTCGTCGCGCAGCGCGTCGTTGGGCGCATGCAGCGAAACCGCGAGCGCCACCGGACACTGCCCGGCCAGCTTATCCATCTGCCGCACCAGTCCGGAGGTCGACACCGTCACGCGTCGCCGCGAAAGACCGTACGCATCGTCGTCGAGCATCAAGCGCAACGCCGGCACCACTGCATCGAGGTTCTGCAGCGGCTCGCCCATTCCCATCATCACGACGTTGCTGATCACGCGGTCGTGTTCGGCCGTCACGCCGGAGGCGGCGCGCAATGCGTGTTCGGCCAGCCACAGCTGGCCGATGATCTCCGCCGTCGTCAGGTTGCGATTGAATCCCTGCTTTCCGGTTGAGCAGAACGCACAGTTCATCGCGCAGCCTGCCTGGGTCGAGATGCACAAGGTGCCGCGTTCTTCTTCCGGGATGAATACCGACTCCACTGCATTGGCTTGCCCGACGTCGAGCAGCCATTTGCGCGTGCCATCGGCCGAGATCGAATCCCGGATCACGGCAAGCGCTGCGATGCTCGCGCGTAGTGCCAGTTTTTCGCGCAGTGATTTCGCCAGATCGCTCATCGAGTCAAACTCGCTCGCACCACGCCGATGAATCCAGCGCGAAAGCTGGCGCGCGCGGAACGGCTTTTCGCCGATTCCTTCGACGAAACCCTTCAGCGCGGCGGCGTCCAGCCCAAGCAGGTTGATTCGATCCATTGCTGCGTCGGTGAAAGGCCTCGATCAGCGCGCGTGGATGTTCATGAACGGAAAGAAGAACGCGATTTCGTTGCGTGCGGTCTCGGGCCCGTCGGACCCGTGGACTGCGTTGGCGTCGATACTGTCGGCGAAGTCAGCGCGGATGGTGCCGGGTGCTGCCTTCTTCGGATCGGTGGCCCCCATCAGCTCGCGGTTACGGGCGATTGCGTTCTCACCTTGCAGGACCTGCACCATGATCGGACCCGAGATCATGAAGTCAACCAGGTCCTTGAAGAAGGGCCGCTCTCGATGCACGGCGTAGAACGCCTCGGCATCCCCGCGCGACAGATGCATCATGCGCGCCGCAGTGATCTTCAATCCTGCCGCCTCAAAGCGCGCCAGGATCCTGCCGACCGCGTTCTTCGCAACCGCATCGGGTTTGATGATGGAAAGAGTTCTTTCAACGGCCATTTCTTCTCGCTCGTGTTCGCTTGTGAAATCGATGGCGTCGATCGCGGCAGGCAGCCGGCGGGACGTTATCGATGAACCGAAAAACCTTCGATAAATGAAGGTGTTAGGGACTTTGATAAACGCTAAATCTTAGCACGTCAGCGCGTGCGAACGCGACCTTCGGCGCGTCAGTCTCCGGGCTCGAAAACCGCAATCGACTCGACGTGGGACGTGTGCGGAAACATATTGATCACTCCGGCCGCACTCAGTTTCCACTTGCCTTCATGAACCAGAATGGCAGCGTCGCGGGCCAGCGTGGCTGGGTTACACGACACGTAAACGAGCCGGCGCGGCCGACTCGTCGCAGCGGCCAGGCTGCGCGCGATTGGCAGCGCCCCCTCGCGCGGCGGGTCGATCAGCACGCGATCCACCCTTCCCAGCTTCCCCACGGTCGAACTCCAGTCAGCGTCGGTCCATTCGAGCAGGTTGCGCGCCTCGAACCCGGCCACGTCGTCCAGTCCGTTGCTGCGCGCGGCCTGCCGCGCCCGCTCGATTAATCCTGAGTTGCCTTCGAAACCGAGCACGCGCTCGGCTCTCCTCGCCAGCGGCAGCGTGAAGTTGCCAAGGCCACAGAAGAAGTCGATCACGCGGTCGGTCGCTGAGACGTCCAGCAGCCGAATCGCGCGACGAACGAGTACCTCATTGATCTGGTGATTGACCTGAGTGAAGTCCGTCGGCAAGAACGGAAGCGTCACGTTGAACTCCACCAACGACAGCGACAGCGAGCGCCGGTCCTCAGCATCAAGCGGCGTGACCGATTCCGGGCCGCCAGGCTGCAACCACAGCGAGATTTGATGAAGGCTGCGAAACGCGTGCAGTTGTTCCAGGTCCTCGCTTGTGAGCGCCTGTAGCACGCGAAGCACGAGCACGACGGCTTGTTCCCCAGCCGATGTGGCAACGGTCACCTCGATCTGCGGTAGCCGGTCGCGCAATGAAAGTGTGGCCACCAGTTCGCGCAGCGGCACGATCAGTGCAGCGACGCGTTCGGGAAGCACGGCACAGGTCCGCATGTCAGCCACGTAGCTGCTGGCGCGCTCGTGGAAGCCGACCAGCACCCCGCCTTTCTTTGCGACATGGCGCACCGTCAGCCGAGCGCGATGCCGGTAATGCCATGCGGGACCGATGATCGGCCGCAAAACGACCTCCGGCCGCAGTCTTCCAAGGTGCCACAACGTGTCCTCGAGCACGCGCTGCTTGAGCGCAACTTGCGCGCGCGGCTCGAGGTGCTGCATCGAGCAGCCGCCACATGCGCCGGCATGCAGGCCAAAGTGCGGGCAGCGCGGAACGCCACGCATCGCGCTTTCGCGCAGAATCTGGAGCACGCGCGCAGTGTCGTACCGGGGCTTGGCGCGTACCAGTTGCACGCGGACGCGCTCGCCGGGCAGAGCACCCTCGGCAAACACCACTTTGCCGTCGTGGCGCGCGACCCCGCGACCGTCCAGATCGAGCGAATCGATCTCAACTTCGAACGTCTCACGCTGCTTCAATGTTCCGGCCAGGCAGCGAGATACTCGTTCCAGTGCGCCGCACTCGTCTCCTGCAACGCCGTTCGCACGAGGTCGAGTTCGGCACGGTAAGCGGCCGCGGTCAGCACGCCTCGCATTTTCTGGAAGCGGCAGTAGATCAGATACGTGTTGACGACGTCGGTCTCGCAGTAGTCGCGGATCTCATTCAGGCGCCCGGCCGCAAATGCGCCCCAGACCTTGCTGCCATCGAGCCCGACTTTGCCGGCGAATCCCGCGAGTTTGGACAGGTCGTCGAGCGGAACGCTGGCGCGGGGCTGATAAAGCGCCAGCAGGTCCATCAGGTCCAGGTGGCGCGCGTGATAGCGACTGATGTAGTTGTTCCACTTGAAGTCGCGATCGTCATCACCCATCTCCCAGTAGCGCGGCGCACTGACGCCGTGGATCAGCCCCCTGTAGTGCAGCACCGGAAGGTCAAAGCCGCCGCCGTTCCAGCTCACCAGTTGCGGCGTGTAGCGGTCGACCAGTTTGAAGAAATCCTGGATCAGCTTCGGTTCGTCGTCGCGCTCGGTGCCGAGACAGCGCACGCGAAAGCCCTGATCGTCACGAAATGTGCAGCCGATCGCGACCACGCGATGCAGATGGTGCTGCAGGAAGTCGCTCCCCGTCTTCTCGCGCCGCTCGGCGAATGCCTGCGCCGCCACATCTTCATCCGAAGCGTCACGCCACTGTGGGCGCAGTCGACGCAGGCCGGCCACGTCGGGCACTGTTTCAATATCGAAGACCAGGGTTGGAATCACGCCGAGATTCTATCGATCGAACACAAGGGCAAAGGGCCGCTTCAATGCCCGGCGCTCAAAGCAGTTCATCGCGCTCGACGCCCGCGGCGCGCAGCGAGCGCTTCAGACGCAACAGCGCTTCCTGCTGAATCTGCCGCACGCGCTCACGCGTCAGCTCGAGTTCAAGTGCGACCTGTTCAAGCGTCGCCGCCTCGCCACCGTCGAGCCCGAAGCGGCGCTCAATGACCCGGCGCTGCTTCAGCGGAAGTCGCTCCAGCCACTCGTGCGCCAGGCGCTCCAGCTCATGAAGGCCCGCGCGTTGTTCAGGCAACGGCGCTTGCGAATCGCTGGTGACGTCGAGCAACGAGGACGCCGGATCGTTCTGAAGCGGGGTGTCGAGCGAAGTCGTTGCTTGCGCAAGATTCAATATGTCAGCGACCTCGTCCGTGGAATGACCGACGAGATGCGCAATATCCTCAATTCGTGCGTCGCGCCCTGATCCGTTCGCGGTGAGCACGCGCTCCAGGTAGCGCTTGGCGCGCAAGACCTGATTCAGTTCACGGATCACGTGCACCGGCAAACGCACGACGCGCGCCTGGTTGAAAACCGCGCGCTCGACGGACTGCCGTATCCACCAGGTCGCGTAGGTCGAGAAACGGAATCCGCGCTCCGGTTCGAACTTCTCGATCGCATGGATCAGCCCGAGATTTCCTTCCTCGACCAGATCGAGAAACGCGACTCCGCGGCCCATATAACGCCTGGCAATCGAAACCACCAGTCGCAAGTTATGCTCGATCATCAGCTGGCGAGATGCGAAGTTGCCCTGACGGGCAGCAACCGCGTGTGCAAACTCCTGCTGCGGCGTGAGCAGAGGTCGCGTACCGATCGCGTTCAGATAGCGCTGGATGGAATCGACACCCGAATGTGGCGCCGCCTCACATTCCGCCGTTGCGGCAGGATCGCCCAGGTCGAGTCCCTCGATTTCTTTGGCGTCGTCGGGCGCGACCGGGATGTCTTCCGCGTCTTCCGCGAGTGTCACATCAAGGGCGAATCCCTCCTTGACTGCCATTGCCTGCCCTTCGATCGCGGCATGGCGACGCGCCATGACCGGATCACAGTATCGAATCAGCGCGGCGGCAGGTATTGCAGTGGGTCAACCGGCTTGCCGCCGCGTCGGATCTCGAAGTGCAGCTTCGGCGCCGATGCATCACTCTTGCCCGCTTCGGCGATTCGCTGGCCGCGCTTCACGGCCTGCCCCTGCTTGACGAGGATCTGCCGGTTGTGAGCATAGGCGGAAATGAACTCATCGTTGTGCTTCACGATCACCAGGTTGCCGTAACCGCGCAGGCTGCTTCCGCTGTAGACGACGCTGCCGTCGCCGGCCGCCAGCACCGGATCGCCCTCTCGCGCCGCGATGTCGATTCCCTTGTTGCGCTTGTCGTCGAACTTTTCGACCACCTTTCCGGACAGCGGCCATGTCCAGATCAAGTCGGTAACGGCAGGATTCGGCGCGGGAGCTACCGAAGGTGGTGCCGAAACCGCGGGCGCAACCGGCGTTGCCGGGGCCGTTGCGGTCCCGGCCAACGGCGGCGTCAGCGGGCGGGACTGTGCGTCGGTCGCCGGCGTGACTGGAGTCACCACCGCGGTTTCGGGCGGCGGGATCACACGCAGCTCCTGCCCGATGCGCAGCTTGTTCGGATCGTCAATATTGTTCCAGCGCGCAATGTCTCGATGGTCGCGACCGAACGCGGTCGCAATGTCGCGCAGCGTGTCGCCCTTCTGCACGAGATAGACGCCGTCACGCGCCTCTCGCGGCGAGGGCGGCGCGCCAGTGGAGTCCGTCGCGCCAGAGCCCGCCGACGGCGCGCGGTCCGCGATCGGCGCCTGCCGTACCCCGGTCGTCGTGCACGCTGCCACCAGCACGACGCCAAGCAGCGCGCAACCGACGCGACGAATCAGATTGAACTTCCAGTTCATGCCCAAAACCACATCGATCATTTCGTTCCCAAGCGCAAGGGTACGAAGCGCGCGGACTGCACTGCCTTCTCCGTCACGCGGCCAGCGGCGTCCTTCGTAATCACTTTCAGTGACTGATCGTCTCGCTGCGATGTCGTTATAACCGGGGCAACGATTCGACCCCCTGGTTTCAATTGTTCGATCCAGGCGGGAGGAATGCGTTCGCCCGCGGCGGCTGCGACGATCGCATCGAATGGTGCCTCGCTCGCAATTCCTTCGACACCGTCGCCAAATACCAGCCGCACGTTGGGCAATCGCAGCGGGCGCAGGTTCCGTCGCGCCAGTTCGTGCAGCGGGCGCACGCGCTCGATTGAAATGACGGTGCCAAACAATCGCGCGAGCACAGCCGATGCGTATCCGCATCCGGTTCCGATCTCGAGCACCTTCGCGGTCTTTGGCAATGCAATCGCCTCAACCGCAAGCTCGGCGATTCGGGCAACACTGTACGGACGTGAAATGGTCTGACCATGGCCGATCGGCAGCGCGGTGTCTTCATACGCGCGACTGGCCAACGCTGGATCAACAAACAAGTGTCGCGGCGCCCACTCCATCGACTCCAGAGTGCGTTCATCCTTCACCCCTTGCGCCCGCAAGCGTTCAACCATGCGCGCACGGACGCGCTCGGACGCCAGGCCGGTATTGGGCGACAGCGTCGGCGGTGGCTTCAGTTGCGGCCGCGCTGAAGCCATGCGTCAACCTTTGGAAGCTGGCCGGTATGCGTCAGATCGATCTGCAGCGGTGTGACCGAGACATAGCCGTTCGCCGTGGCATGAAAATCCGTGTCCGGGCCGGCATCAAGCGCGCCGCCTGCCGGGCCGACCCAGTAAATCGTGTCGCCGTGCGGGTTCTGTGCCCGGATCACCGGTTCAGATGGATGCCGCTTGCCAAGCCGGGTGCAGCGGATTCCACGCACTTCGCCACGGGGAAGGTTGGGAATGTTGACGTTCAGCAGCGTGGGCGAGGTCAAGGGCTCCTCACACCAGCGGGCGACGATTTCCCCCGCGATCTGTTGCGCACTGTCCAGATGCTCGTAACCTTTGTTGATCAGCGAAAACGCGATTGAAGGCACGCCGAACAGATAACCTTCCATCGCGGCCGCGACAGTGCCTGAATAGATCGTGTCGTCACCCATGTTCTGGCCATTGTTGATTCCGGAAACGACCAGGTCGGGCCGATGATCAAGCAGTCCCGTCAAAGCCACATGGACGCAGTCGGTCGGAGTCCCGTTGATATAGAAGAACCCGTTACCGGCACGCTGAACCGAAAGCGGCCTTGACAGCGTGAGTGAGTTACTCGCACCGCTGTGATTCTGCTCAGGTGCGACGACGAACACCTCGCCGTACGGACGTATCACTTCGACCAGTGCCGCAAGGCCAGGCGCGAGGTAACCGTCGTCGTTGGAAACGAGAATACGCATCCACTAAATGAAGCGGCCGGTGTACGCCCCGCGCACACCGGCCTTCTTCGGGAACCCTCATGGTCGGGGCGGCGGGATTCGAACTCGCGACCCCTTGCACCCCATGCAAGTGCGCTACCAGGCTGCGCTACGCCCCGAACGCGAATAATTGTACACGCGACCCTCATCGCTCCTTGTGCAGCATGCCGCGAATTGTCTCCAGCTCAGAGCGTACTTCGGACAGATCAGGCACGACCATTGCAGTGCGCGCGCCACCATTGCCGCTGCGCGGACCCCGGCCACCGTCGTCAAGGCGATTGCGTGCGCCGCTGATTGTGAAGCCCTGCTCATACAGCAATTCACGGATGCGTCGAACCAGCAGGACTTCATGATGCTGGTAATAGCGGCGGTTGCCGCGCCGCTTGATGGGCTTCAGTTGCGTGAACTCCTGTTCCCAGTATCGAAGCACGTGCGGCTTGACGCCGCATAGATCGCTGACTTCGCCGATCGTGAAGTAGCGCTTGGCCGGAATCGGAGGCAGCGCACTGCCTGCACGATGATTGATGTCGGTCCGTTGCATTGAAGACGAGAACGGCCCTATCGGAAGCGTGTTCGGAAGATCCCGGCCACGTGCCCTATCGGACGTCCTGTGCGACCGATACTGCGGTCTTCAGCTTCTGGCTCGGATGGAACGTCACGACGCGACGCGCAGTGATGGCGATCTCCTCGCCAGTCTTCGGATTGCGCCCCGGGCGCTGTGGTTTGTCGCGCAACTGGAAATTGCCAAAGCCTGACAGCTTGACGGATTCCCCGCGCTCGAGTGCAGCGCGGATCTCGTCAAAGAACGCATCCACCATGTCCTTCGCTTCGCGTTTGTTCAGGCCAAGCTTCTCAAACAGCGCGTCGGCCAACTCGGCCTTGGTGATGGTCCGAGCGCCGTGATCCGCTTCCTGCGAGGGCAGCGCTGGGACATCTGCAAACTTAAACGCGGTCAGGTCCGATTCGTTTTGCATGTGTTTCATTGTCGGAGTTTGGCGCCAATGCGCGCCGTCAATCCTGCGACCACGACGGCGATGGAGGCATCCACGTCCGCATCGCTCAGAGTCCGTTCAGTATCTTGCAGAACGATTCTGAACGCAAGGCTTTTCTCTTTATTTAACAAAGCGTTAGCGCCTACTCCCGCGACTTTGCTTGAATCAGGCGACGATGCACGGTAAAGATCAAACAGACGGAATTCCCGCAGGGACGAAAGGCGCTCATCCGTTTGTCTGAGTTCCTCTACCAAGTCCACTACCTGCTGCGCGGAGACTTGCTCCTCGACAATCAGCGCGAGGTCGCGCACCACCGCAGGAAAGCGCGGAACGGGTTGTGCTGCGGGCACGCGAGCGCCAAGGATCGACTCAACATCAAGCTCAAAGACGATCGGTGCCTTGGGCAGTTCATGCTGTTGCTGCCAGCGCGGATGCAGTTCGCCGATCCAGCCAATTCCGCGCCCCTCGCTTTCGATGCGTGCGGCCCGTCCCGGATGCAGCGCCGGATGCTCGGCCGCGACGAAGCGCAGCGAGTCGCTCCCGATCAATCGTTCCACATCGCCCTTGACATCGAAGAAGTCGACCTCCCGTTTGCGTTCACCCCACTGCTCATCTGCGGCGAAGCCGTAAGCCAGCCCGGCGATACGCAGCGGCTGCTCGGTGCCGCCGACCGCGAGCGGGCCGTCGCCAGCCGCAGGATTGCGCAGGAAGACGCGGCCGAGTTCGAACACCCGTACGCGGTTTGCCTTGCGATTGAGGTTGTACTTGAGAGTCGACACCAGTCCGCCGAACAAGGTCGAGCGCATCACGGCAAATTGTGTGGCGATCGGGTTCAGAACCTTGATCGGCGACTCGTTGCCGGCAAAGGCGCGTTCCCATTCGGCATCGACAAATGAGAAATTCACCAGTTCCTGGTAGCCCGCCTGCGCCAGTTCGCGCCGCAATGCATGCGGCGAGCGTCGATCTTCGCGTGCTGCGCGCATTGCGGCGCGCGTGCGCGGCGGGTGCGCCGGGATGCGCTCGAATCCCCACAGCCGCGCCACTTCCTCGATCAGGTCTTCCTCGATCTCGAGATCGAAGCGATAAGGAGGCGGCGTGACCAGGAATGCATCGGTGCTGCGCTTGAAGGCGAGGCCGAGACGGTGAAACACTTGTTCGATCTCCTCGTCGCTGATCGACACGCCGAGGATCCTGCGGCACCGATCCACCCGCATCCGCACCGGCCTGCGCTCTGGCAGGCGCAGGATTTGATCATCGATTGGCCCAACTCCGGTCTCCTCCGTACCGCAGATCGACAGTACAAGTCGGGTGATGACGTCGATGTGATCGACCGTGGTGGAAAAATCGACACCACGCTCGAATCGATGTGCCGCGTCGGTCGAGAAGTTGTAGCGGCGCGCGCGCCCCTGGATCGACTCGGGCCACCAGAACGCGGCTTCGATGTAGATGTTGCGGGTTGCAAGTGATACCGCGGTCGCCTCGCCTCCCATGACGCCCGCCAGCGCCTCGACACAGGCATCGTCGGCGATCACGCCGACCTGTTCGTCGACCTCGACGGTCTGGCCGTTGAGCAGCTCGACCCGCTCTCCCTTTCGGCCCCAGCGAACCTGCAAGCTGCCATGCACCTTGTCCAGATCGAAGATGTGCGACGGACGCCCATGCTCGAGCATCACGTAGTTGGAAATGTCCACCAGCGCCGAAATCGGGCGTTGGCCGCTGCGCTCGAGACGCTGCTTCATCCATTCCGGCGTTGGTGCTGCGGCATTCAGCCCGCGCACGATGCGACCTGAAAAACGCCCACACAGATCCGGCGCATGAATCTTCACCGCCAGGCGTTCGTCAACCGTGGCCTCGATCGCCTCCACACCTGGCAGGACCAATGGCGCGCCTGTGATCGCCGCAACTTCGCGCGCAACTCCGATCACGCTCAGGCAATCGCCTCGGTTCGGCGTGAGCTTGATCGTCAGCTTGCGGTCCTCAAGCGCGAGGTATTCGCGCAAATCACGACCGATCGGTGCGTCGTCAGCAAGAATCATCAAGCCGCTATGGTCTTCGGACAGACCGAGTTCGCGCGCCGAGCACAGCATGCCCTGCGATTCAACTCCGCGCATCGAGGTGGCCTTGATGCGAAACTCGCCCGGCAGCTCTGCACCCAGCAGTGCGCAGGGCACACGGATGCCGGCCGCAACGTTCGGCGCGCCGCAGACGATGGCGAGTGTCGCGCCAGTGCCGGCGTCGACCTCGCACACCGTCAGCTTGTCGGCGTTTGGGTGCCGGGTCACTTCCACTACCCGGGCGACCACCACCTTGCTGAATGGGGGAGCGACCGGCTCGTTCGCTTCGACCTCCAGGCCCGCCATCGTGAGCTGGCTTGCCAGCTCGTCGCTCGAGATGGGAGGGTTGACGTACATGCGCAGCCACTGTTCAGAAAATTGCATCTGCGGTCTCCCGTATCAATTGAACTGCGACAGGAAACGCAGATCGCCCTCGAAGAACAGGCGCAGGTCGTCGACTCCATAGCGCAACATGGTGAGGCGCTCGAGCCCCGATCCGAAGGCAAAGCCGATGTACCGCTCCGGATCGAGCCCGTAGTTTCGGACCACGGTCGGGTGCACCTGGCCGGCGCCGGAGATCTCCAGCCAGCTGCCCTTGTTGGGACCGCTGGTGAACATCATGTCAATTTCGGCCGAAGGCTCAGTGAACGGAAAGAACGACGGCCGGAAGCGCAACTGCAGGTCGTCGTTTTCAAAGAACCGGCGCAGAAAGTCCGTGTACACGCCCTTCAGGTCGGCAAAGCTGATGTCCTCGTCGATCCACAGCCCTTCGACCTGATGGAACATCGGCGAGTGCGTGGCGTCCGAATCGACCCGATACGTGCGCCCGGGCGCGATCACCTTGATCGGCGGCTTGTGCATCCGCGCATAGCGCACCTGCATGGGAGAGGTGTGCGTGCGCAGGTTGAGCGGCAACCCATCGGTACCGGTCATGTCGACGTAGAACGTATCCTGCATCGAACGCGCCGGATGATTCAGCGGGTTGTTCAGCGCCGTGAAGTTATGCCAGTCCGTTTCGATTTCCGGCCCGTCGGCAACGTCAAAGCCAATGGAGTTGAAGATCTCCTCGACCCGCATCCAGGTCCGGATCACGGGGTGAATACCGCCTGCGCTGCGCTTGCGACCCGGCAGTGTCACATCGACCGACTCCTGTGCGAGCCGCGCAT
>Ga0209682_10000011_pt1 | contig 52487 bp, 41 predicted proteins | sample DOMMetBare2Fresh_2_FD_187471 | JGI IMG/M metagenome (GOLD analysis project Ga0209682, IMG submission 187471) | Wetland sediment microbial communities from St. Louis River estuary, USA, under dissolved organic matter induced mercury methylation -... | ecosystem: Environmental > Aquatic >... | reverse complement strand
TCTCGGTCGATTTGCGCAGGGTGGCAAGGTATTGCCCGGCTACGACATGATCTCCGATCCGGCGGTCGCCAACGACGGCGACGGGCGCGACCCCGACGGATCCGATCCGGGTGACTGGATCACACAAGCCGATCTCTCCAACACCACGTTCAGCGACTGTGAGGTTTCAGACAGCTCCTGGCATGGCACGCATATCGCGGGGATCATCGGCGCGCAAACCGACAATGGGGTTGGCGTCGCCGGAATCGGTTGGAAGAATCTGGTGCTTCCTGTGCGGGTGCTGGGGAAGTGCTTTGGTTTCGACTCAGACATCATCGCCGGCATGCGGTGGGCTGGCGGCCTCAGCGTCCCCGGCATTCCAGTCAATCCGAATCCAGCGCGCGTCATCAACATGAGCCTTGGATCGCAAGACGCATGCACGAACGCCTATCGCAGTGCACTTGATGAACTGAAGGCGGCCGGCGTGCTGGTCGTTGCAGCCGCGGGAAATGAGGGCTCGGGTGCGTCCGCTTCTCCCGGCAACTGCCCGGGCGTGATCTCAGTCACTGCACTTCGTCATGTTGGCACGAAGGTTGGATTCGCCAACTGGGGTACGGATGTGACGATCGCCGCGCCAGGTGGCAATTGCGTCAATCTAAGTGGTGATTGTCTCTATCCGATTGTCTCGACCAGCAACGCGGGCAAACAGCAGCCGGGCGAGATGACCTACGACGGCGGTCTTGGTACCAGCTTTTCCACGCCGATGGTGGCTGGCGTGGCGGGACTGATGATTGCCGCCAATCCGACCATCTCGGTGGCCGACCTGACCCAGCGGCTGCGGCTGACGGCCAGAGCCTTTCCTGCGGCGGATCCGTCGCTACTCAGCTGCAGTAATTCGGACTTTAAGGCCGACGCCGCGGGCAATCTGCCCAACGATGGTCAGTGCAACTGCGATACGTCGAGCTGCGGCGCCGGCATGCTTGACGCGGCGGCCGCGGTACGGTCTGCGAACAATCCTATTGCTCTGATCGCGGGCCCCGGGAGCGCCTCGGCGGGCCAGTCGATCACAATCGACGGCAGTGCGAGCGTGGGATCGCCGGGAATCGGAACAATCACGTATCGATGGCAGGCCACGGGTGACGGGACTGCGACTCTGGGTGCGACGAACGGCCCGACACTGAATTTTTCCGCAACAGCCGGCTCCTACAGCGTCACGCTCACGGTCACCGATGCGAGCGGACATTCCGATTCACGAACGGTTGCGCTCCAGGTCACGGGTAGCACGAGCAACGGAGGCGGTGGCAGCGGAGGTGGTGGAGGGTCGGTGGACGCCGAGCAATTGCTGGCGTTGATGGCCTTTTGTCTTTTCGGAGCACTCAGGGCACGTCGCCGCGAATGAGGCGCTTGCGCTCGTTCAATCCGACCAGCGCCAAACCGACCAGCGCGCCGCAGGCAGCGCCGATCAGATGCGCCTGCGGCACGGTCGTGGCACCCAGCCATGCCACATAAGGTGTCGCGCTACCAACAGGTCTTTCGAACCCGACCTTGATCCACCCGGCACTTACCAGCACCGCTGGGAACAACCAGGAATCGCGCGGAGAATGCAAGAAGGACCGACCCAGTCGCACCGTCGAGCCCGCGAAGAACAGCGCGTGCAGTGCGCCCGACAGGCCACGATACCAGGCGATGCCGGGAAACAGCAGCAACAGTCCGACACCGACGCAGAGCCCGCCCAAGGTCAGCGCGAACAGCTGATGCGATGCTGAAAGATCCGACGCGAACAGTCGCGCGATCAGATACCAAGCCGCCGCATTGAGGAGTGCGTGCCGTGCGTTGACGTGAACCAAATGCGCGGTGAGGAGTCGCCATGGCTCAGTTGCGATGCTCGCGCGTCGATACTCGAGAACTGCGCTGGCATCGGGCACCCAGAGCAGCGCGAGCACGAGGATGGAACCGACGCAGGCGGCAATCTCGGCGCGGGACGGCAGCAGCATGACAGTCGCAGGTCGCGATCGGAGATGAGTGCTTCGTATAATGCCCAAGATCCTTCCTGCTATGCCGCGAAACCTCTCCATTGTCAAGCGCACAACGAACCTCGAGCTCACTTCCATGCACGTCATCACTCTCGAATCACTCGCAGCCAAGGGCGCCCTGCGCGGCAAGCGCGTCTTCATTCGCTCCGATCTGAACGTGCCGCAGGACGACACCGGCAAGATCACGGACGACACGCGCATACGCGCTTCAGCGCCGGCGATCAAGCTGGCGCTCGATGCCGGGGCCGCGGTGATGGTCACTTCGCATCTGGGCCGTCCGACCGAAGGCGAGTTCAAACCTGAGGATTCACTGGCGCCGGTGGCGAAGCGACTGAGCGAACTGCTCAGCCGCAACGTTCCGTTGGTGGCCAACTGGGTTGATGGCGTGGCCGTGACACCTGGCAACGTGGTGTTGCTGGAGAACTGTCGCATCAACAAGGGCGAGAAGAAGAACAGCGATGCGCTGGCGCAGAAGATGGCGGCTCTGTGCGATGTGTATGTGAACGATGCGTTCGGCACGGCGCACCGGGCTGAGGCGACCACGCATGGCATTGCGAAATTCGCGCCGGTTGCGTGCGCCGGGCCACTGCTGGCGGCGGAGATCGAGGCGCTGACCAAGGCGCTCGGGAATCCGAAGCGGCCGCTGGTGGCGATCGTTGCGGGTTCGAAGGTCTCGACCAAGCTCACGATCCTCAACAACCTCGCGGCCAGGGTGGATCGTCTGATCGTCGGCGGTGGCATTGCCAACACGTTTCTGCTCGCCGAAGGCATGTCGATCGGCAAGTCGCTGGCGGAACCCGATCTCGTCCCCGAGTGCAAGAAAGTGCTCGCCACGCTGGCGGCCAAGGGCGGCACACTGCCGTTGCCAATGGATGTCGTGGTGGCAAAGGAGTTCAAGTCGGACGCCGAGCCCCGACTGACGCGCGCTGACGATGTCCAGGCGGACGAGATGATTCTCGACATCGGTCCTTCGAGCACACTTGGACTGACGCACCTGATTCAGGATGCGGGCACCATCATCTGGAACGGACCGGTTGGCGTGTTCGAGTTCGATGCGTTCTCCAACGGCACGCATCAGCTTGCGCTGGCGATTGCGACTGCCACCGCACGCGGCGCATTCTCGATCGCCGGGGGTGGCGACACGCTGGCAGCGATCACGAAGTACGGCATTGCGGATCGTGTGAGCTACATCTCGACCGGTGGCGGCGCATTCCTGGAATTCCTCGAGGGCAAGACCCTGCCTGCGATCGAGGTGCTTGAGCAGCGCGCAAAGGCCTGAATCCATGCTACGCAGCACCAAGATCGTCGCGACCCTTGGCCCGGCATCCAGCGATCCGCTGGTGCTGCAACGGATGCTGGCGGCGGGCGTCGATGTGGTGCGCTTTAACTTCTCACACGGCAAACCTGAAGATCACCTGGCGCGCGCGAAACTGATTCGTGCGGCGGCCGATGCGTGCGGCCGCGAGATCGCAATCATGGGAGATTTGCAGGGACCGAAGATTCGTGTCGGCCGGTTCGAACACGGCAAGGTCAGCCTGGTCGCCGGTGCGCGCTTTGTCCTCGATGCCGAGTGCCAGATCGGCACGGTGGAGCGCGCCGGCCTCGACTACAAGGACCTGCCGCGCGATGTGAAGCCCGGCGATGTGTTGCTGCTCAATGACGGGCTGATCGTGCTGGATGTCGAGCGCGTAACCGGCACCGAGATCTACACGGTGGTCCGCCTGGGCGGCGAACTGTCGAACAACAAGGGCATCAACAAACAGGGTGGGGGACTGTCGGCGCCGGCGCTGACTGCCAAGGACGTGCGCGACATCGAAACTGCGATGGAGTGCGGCGCCGATTACATCGCGGTGTCATTCGTCAAGAATCGCACCGATGTCGAGATGGCGCGGCGTCTTGCCGTGATCGCTGGCGAGCGCCACGGTATCAAGCCGCAGGTGATTGCCAAGATCGAGCGCGCCGAGGCGATCCCGGTGCTCAAGGACATTGTCGACGCGGCCGACGGCATCATGGTCGCGCGCGGCGACCTGGCGGTCGAAGTCGGCAACGCGGCCGTGCCCGCGTTGCAGAAGCGGATGATCAAACTGGCACGCGAGGCCAACAAGCTCGCGATCACCGCTACGCAGATGATGGAGTCAATGATCGTCAACGCATCGCCGACGCGCGCCGAGGTCAGCGACGTTGCCAACGCAGTGCTCGATGGCACCGATGCGGTGATGCTGTCGGCCGAGACCGCGACCGGCAAGTACCCGGTTGAAGTCGTCGAGACGATGGCAGCCATCGTCGAGGCGGCGGACCGCTCCGAGGCGGTCGAACTCGATACCCAGTTTCTCGACCAGACCTTTGCGCGCGTCGACCAGTCGATCGCCTACGGGGCGCTTTTCACCGCCTATCACCTGCGCTGCGCCGCGATCTGCGCGCTGACCGAGTCCGGTTCAGTCACGTTGTGGATGAGTCGACACGACATCGACATCCCCATTTTCGCGCTCACGCAAAGCGTGGCGACGCAACGGCGGCTGGCGCTGTATCGGAATGTGCAGCCGCTGCACCTGCCGATGTCGAGCGATCGCGACACCACGCTGCGCGCGGCCGAGCAGCTTCTGCTTGAGCAGGGCCGTGTGAAGCGCGGCGACCTGATCGTGATGACGGTCGGCGAACCGATGGGTCAGGCAGGCGGTACGAACACGCTCAAAATTGTGCGGGTTGGAGAACGTATCTGACGCGGCAGTCGATCGCCGCGATTGAAGCCCTCGCTCACCGACCGCGTGGGGCGATTGCGTGAAGCACGACGAACGACTCCTCCGAGCAGGGATTCGCGACGCGGCCGTGCTATGTGCCGCGCTGTTTCTTGCCGCCTGCGCGCAATTTCCGACGCGGCCCGCGATCGGCCCGATTGTCGATATTCCGCCCAGCGTCGCAGCGCCTGCGACCGCGTCGCTTTCGTCGTTCTACGCGACGGCGTCGGCACGACGTGACACCGCCGAGCGCGTGTGGAGCCTGATCGACGAGCGTTTCTACGACCCGAAGTTCAACGGCAGCGATTGGCAGCGCACACGCGAGCGCTTTGTGCCACGGGCCGAATCGGCGCGCAGCGACGCTGAGTTCTACTCGGCGCTAAAGGCGATGGTCGGCACGCTGCGGGACTCGCACACGCAGGTGCTGACGGCGCGCGAGACAGTCGATCGGCGTCGCTTCGTCTCGCCGCGGCTGGGGTTCAACATCGGCTGGATCGAGCAGCGCGTGACGATCGTGGAGGTCGAGCCTGATTCGCCAGCATCTGCTGCGGGAATTCGCGCCGGCGATGTCATCCGCGCCGTCAACGGCACGCGCTTCGATGAAGCATTCCTGCATGCGGCTCGAAACACGCTTCGCGAAGCCGAACCGGTCGCCGTCGAACCGACGCTCGACCTTGCGGCCGAGGCACGTCCGAGCGCGGCGGATGGTGAGCGCGAACGCGTGCTGCGGGCAGCGGCGCGCGTTGTGCGAAGTGCCGCCGGAACGCCACCCGCGCTCATTCCGGTGCAGTTCGAACTGGAACGCGACGCCGGGGCTGTTGCCAAAGCGACCCTGACCGCTGCGCTGGCAACGCGGCCGCCAAGCGCCGAGTTCCGCATGCTCAATCAGAGCGTTGCCCTGATTCGATTCACGCGGTTCCTGCCCGAGGTCCGTCACGCGGTCGAGCGCGCGTTGCTCGAGGCGCAGCCGGCGCGCGCGATCATCATTGACCTGCGCGGCAACGGCGGCGGCCTGTTCGAGTTCTATCGCTGGTTTGCCGGCCAATTCCTGCCCGAACAGCGCACGGTGATGCATACTTTGCGGCGGGAGCGAACGACAGGGCAGCAGGACAGTGGCGAAGTACGTGCGGGTGGCATCGAGGCGCCGCTGCTGCAACCGCTCGCGATTCTCGTCGACTCACGTACCGCCAGTGCAGCCGAACTTACCGCGGTGACCTTGGTTGAACAGCGGGGTGCGCTGCTCGTCGGCGATTCGACCTGCGGCTGCGTGGTCGGCGTGCGCGCGGAGTACGTGCTGCCGGATGGTGGCGGTCTGCGCATCAGTGAAACAGGTTTTGTCTCGGCGCGCGGAGCACTGATGGAGAGACATCCAACCGTCCCCATGATTCGGGTCGCGCCGACCCTCGCAGACCTCAGAGCCGGGCGCGATGTCGTGCTGGATGAAGCGCGCCGCCGACTTCTGGCAAGCCTGCAGTGATGGGGGTCAGATCAGGTACGGCGTGCGCTCGAGTGTACGAGAGGCATCCATCTAAAATGCGTGCGACGAAGACTCTGACTTGACCCACGGATCGCAACTGGAGAATCGCAATGGCCCTTGTATCGATGCGTCAGCTTCTGGATCACGCCGCCGAAAACGGGTACGGCTTGCCAGCTTTCAACGTCAACAACCTCGAGCAGGTGCAGGCAATCATGGAGGCCGCCGCCGAGGTCAACGCGCCGGTGATCATGCAAGCGTCCGCCGGCGCGCGTAAGTACGCTGGCGAGAATTTCCTCAAGCACCTGATCATCGCAGCGGTCGAGAGCTACCCGAACATTCCGGTCGCCATGCACCAGGATCACGGCCAGAGTCCGGCGGTGTGTGAAGGTGCGATCAAGCTCGGCTTCTCCAGCGTGATGATGGATGGTTCGCTGCGCGAAGACGGCAAGACGGTGGCCGACTATGACTACAACTGGCAGACCACGCGGAAAGTCGTCGAGATGGCGCACGCAATCGGCGTGTCGGTTGAGGGCGAGCTTGGCTGCCTTGGCTCGCTTGAAACGATGCGCGGCGACAAGGAAGACGGCCACGGCGCCGAGATCACGATGACCAAGGAGATGCTGCTGACCGACCCCGATCAGGCGGCGGACTTCGTCAAGAAGACGCAGCTTGACGCACTTGCCATCGCAATCGGCACGTCGCACGGCGCGTACAAGTTCACCCGCAAGCCGACTGGCGACATCCTTGCCATCGAGCGGATCAAGCAGATTCACCGGCGTATTCCGAACACCCACCTCGTGATGCACGGATCGTCAAGCGTGCCGCAGGACCTGCTGGCCGAAATCCGCAAGTTTGGTGGTCAGATGAAAGAAACCTACGGCGTGCCGGTCGAGGAAATCCAGGAAGCCATCAAACACGGCGTGCGCAAGGTCAACATCGACACCGATATCCGGCTTGCAATGACCGCCGCGGTCCGCAAGTTCCTCTACGAGAATCCCGGCCACTTCGACCCGCGCGATTATCTGAAGCCGGCGCGCGCTGCCGCCAAGGCGATCTGCCGGCAGCGCTACCAGCAGTTTGGCTGCGAAGGACAGGCGGGCAGAATCAAGCCGCTTCCATTGCAGTCGATCGCGCATAAGTACTCTACCGGTGAATTGAGTCAGCACGTGCACTGAGACTGCGCAACAGATGAGACCGACGGCGCCTGCGGGCGCCGTTTTTCCTGCGCTGTCGACTTGCCGGCAACAGGTTTCGCGGAGCAAGCGTTTGATGCCATTCGTCAACACCCTTCGGTCGCCGCCGCGCGATCCTTCGCTTGAAGAGTCCGAGGGGAATTCCATGACTGCCAGGAACAAATGGGTGCATGCCTTCAGCGAAGGCGACGGCCGCAACAAGATGCTGCTCGGTGGCAAGGGTGCGAATCTGTGTGAAATGACCCGCATCGGACTGCCGGTGCCGCCGGGCTTCATCGTGACCACCGAAGCCTGCCTTGCGTATCTCGACGGTGGCCGCCTGCCGGACGGGTTGATGGACGAAGTGCGCAGTCACGTTGCGCGGCTGGAGTCGGCGATCGGCAAGCGCTTCGGCGCGGCGCGTGACCCGTTGCTGGTGTCGGTGCGATCCGGCTCGGCGATGTCGATGCCCGGAATGATGGACACCATCCTGAATCTGGGCCTGAATCCGGCGTCACTCGAGGGCCTGATCCAGGCCACCGGCAATGAGCGCTTCGGCTGGGACGCGTGCCGGCGAATGATTCAGCTTTTCGGCAAGGTCGCGCTTGGCGTTCCGGACGAACTGTTCGACCACGAGATGATCGCGCTGAAGCAGGAGACCGGCGCACACCACGATGTCGATCTCGATGCACCACAACTGCGCTCGCTCGCGCGGCGCTTCCTCGACGTCGTATCCGGGCACACCGGCCGGCCTTTCCCGGAAGATCCGTACGAGCAACTCGAAACCGCGATCGCCGCTGTGTTCCGTTCGTGGAACGGCAAGCGCGCGATCGACTACCGGCGCCAGTTCAAGATCACGCCGGCGATGGCCAATGGCACCGCCGCCAACGTATGCACGATGGTGTTCGGCAATCTCGGCAACGACTCGGCCACCGGTGTCGGCTTCACGCGCAACCCGGCGACCGGCGAACGCGTCGTGTTCGGCGAATATCTGACCAACGCGCAGGGCGAAGACGTGGTGGCAGGCATCCGCACGCCGAAACCGATCGCTGCGCTGGCGCAGGAAATGCCGCAGATGCACGCGGAGCTGATGGATCTCGCCGCAAAACTGGAGCGCCACTATCGCGAGGTGCAGGATTTCGAGTTCACCGTCGAGCGCGGCAAGTTGTATGCGCTGCAGACGCGCAACGGCAAGATGAATGCGCAGGCGATGGTGCGCACCTCGGTCGAGATGGTGCGCGAAGGCCTGATCGACGAACGCCAGGCGCTGCTGCGCGTGCCGCCGGCGATGTTCGAGCAGTTGATGGTTCCGCGCCTCGATCCGGGATTCAAGGGACAGCCGCTCGCTACCGGGCTGCCGGCGTCACCGGGCGCGGCGGCGGGTCAGATCGTGTTCGATGCGGACACGGCCGAAGCGCGGGGCAAGGCGGGCGAGAAGATCATCCTCGTACGCGAGGAAACGAAGCCGGAGGACATCCATGGCTTTTTCGCCGCGCAGGGCGTGCTGACCTCGCGCGGCGGCAAGACATCGCATGCCGCGGTGGTCGCGCGCGGCATGGGCAAGCCGTGCGTGTCGGGTGCGGAAACGATCGTGGTCGACGTGCGCAACAAGGTCGCCCATGTCGGACCCGCGGAACTGAAAGAAGGCCAGGTCATCACGATCGATGGCTCCACCGGCGCGGTTTACTTCGGCGAGGTGCCTACGGTCGAGGTCGAATTCACGCAGGACATGGCAACACTGCTGAAGTGGGCCGACCAGGCCGCGCGACTGGGTGTGCGCGCCAACGCCGACACGCCGCGCGACGCGCTGCGCGCGCGCGAGTGGGGCGCACAGGGCATCGGCCTGTGCCGCACCGAGAGGATGTTCAACCAGATGGACCGTCTGCACGTCGTGCAAGAGATGATCCTCGCCGAGACGCCGGAGGCGCGCCATGCCGCGCTCGAGCGGCTGCGGCCGATCCAGAAGGAGGACTTCAAGGGCATGTTCAAGGCGATGGCGGGGTTGCCCGTGACGGTGCGATTGCTCGATCCACCGATGCACGAGTTCCTGCCAACGGTGGCGCAACTGGAACTCGAAATCGCGCACCTGAGGCACTTCCGCGAAGCGATCGCAAGCCTCGAAGAAATGCCCGAGACACTCAAGCTGCTCAATCCGCGGCTGCACCATCAGTACGAAGGCAGCCTGACAAAACTGCTCGGCGGACTCAGCGAGTTTAAGGAGTCGCACCTCGATGATGAACTGATCGCCAAGAAGGCCGACGTGCTGCGCAAGGTCAGGGCGCTGGCCGAAGTCAACCCGATGCTCGGCCATCGCGGCGTGCGGCTGGGGATCTCGCATCCGGAGATCTACGAGATGCAGATCCGCGCGATCCTCGAGGCGGCTGCCGACTGCGTGCGCGAAGGCATCGCGGTGGCGCCGGAGATCATGGTGCCCCAGGTGGTGACGGTGGAAGAACTCAAGCGTATCGCAACACTCGTCAAACGCGTGCAAGCGGAGGTGGAAGCTGCGGCAGGTATCAAGGTGCCGCTGCGCTTTGGCAGCATGATCGAAGTGGTGCGCGCGTGTCTGCGCGCGGCGCGCATCGCGGAAACCGCGGAGTTCTTCTCGTTTGGCACCAACGATCTCACGCAGGCGACGTTTTCGTTCTCACGCGAAGACGCGGAAAACAAGTTCCTGCCCCTGTACTACGAGGCGGGCCTGCTGCAGGACAATCCGTTTGAAGTTCTTGACGTCAAGGGCGTGGGCGAATTGATGAAACTGGCAATCGCCAACGGTCGCGCGCAGCGCCCGGAACTGAAGGTCGGCATCTGCGGCGAACACGGCGGCGAGCCGCTGTCGATCCGCTTCTGTCATCAGGCCGGTCTCGACTACGTGTCGTGTTCGGGCCCGCGCGTGCCGATCGCGCGCCTGGCCGCGGCGCACGCCGCCTTGCTGGACGATGAACACCGTACCCATTGAGTTGTCTTGACCAGGACGCGACGGTACAGGCGATGTCCGAGCAAACTTGATCGTATTCACTGACCGGTCGCGTTCGACCCGATCCGGTCACCGGCTGTTCCACGAAGCAGTTGGTCAGATACTGTCGGAACTCTTTACAAAGCAAACAACATGATCTCGTCTGAGTCATGAAAATCAATTGGTTGGCGTCACGGCACGATTCTTGCGGCTATAGCCTTTCGGTAACTATTCGTCGTTCTAAAGGAGGAAGGCGACCGGGCCAACGACGTTTCCTTCCGTTGCTGGTCGTTCACGAAAAGCGCCCTGTTGCTGCCAGCGCTGGGGGGGCGTGACTTCTTTGACGAGCGCCAGCCCTTGGGTGCGTGCGCTTCTGAGCGTCGTGGCCTCGACACGACCACGGGAAGCATGACTCCGGTGGCCCAACCATCTCGACCCTCAAGAACGAAGCGACCATGGAGAAACTGCTTGTGACGCTTCAGGGCGTCGCGCTGCGCGAAGTCAGTCTGTCTCAAGACGAGACTACGATTGGCCGGCGAAGCCGTAATCGCCTGGTCATGGACAGCCTCGGCGTCAGCGGCGAACACGCTGTCGTGCGCCGCCACGGCAAGGACTTCTACATTGAAGACCTGGGGTCCACCAACGGCACCCTCGTCAATGGCCAACCGGTCAGAAGGCGGGTTTTGCAGTTGGGCGACAGCATTGAAATTGGCGAGTACCGACTGAAGTTCCTTGCTGACAGCGACGAGCATGGGATGGACGGCAACGCTGACCACGTCCCATCGCAGCCCCTGCCGAGCAGCTTCTTCGATCAAGAGCCAAAGACAATCCAGATTTCACCGGCTGTTCGTGTCGATGAAGCTCCTGCGCGCAATTCGCCGCGACTGCGCATCTTGTCCGGCACTAACGCAGGCCGGGAACTTCAGCTCAGAAAGATCCTGACGCGGCTTGGGCGCCTTGGATATCAGATCGCGGTTATCACGCGCCACCCGAACGGTTACTTCATCGAACACCACCGTGGCGAAGTCTTCCCCAAGGTCAACGGGATCAATATCAGCTCGACAGCCTGTCAGCTTTTGGACAACGACGTCATCGAGGTGGCGGGCGTGACGATGGAGTTTCTGGATGACGGGCACTCTGATGCACTCAGGCGACGCTCGCAACCAAAGTCTGAGCCAGTTGCGCCGGCCGCAATCTCGGAATTGATGAGAACGTCGGCAACGCCCACGAACCCGACGCCAAGAAGCGCCAACGTGGGCGGAGATTACCTACGGCCTGGTCGAATCGGAAAAACGGAAGCTCAAAATTCGCCGACACGCGTAGGCTCGAAGGTGCGGCTGTCTCTGCCCCACTCCGCGACTGATCGGCTGCGCAACCTGCTGAACATCCGCACGCCCCGAGCGCTTCCAAAGCGTGGGCCGCGGCCGAATGCCGGTTCGCGGATCTGCCTCGAAAACCTGCGCATGACAGTGCAGGCTGGAATGACTGCCGAACTGTGGCGCTGGCTGCAAGAAGCTGGGTGGCGCGAGATCACGTATCGGCCCGATCGGCGCCGCTATTGCGAGATCCCGACAGAGAGCGTCTCTGAGTTAATCGACTGCGCCGCGGAGGAGCGACGTGATGTCCTGGACTCGTGCATCGGGCGCGCTCGGGAGGGTTGACCGCCCTTCCAACGCTCCCAAAGCTCAACCTTCTTCTCCCGTGACAATCCAGGGCGTCCAATCTTCGACATGCGCGGATCTCCCACTCGCAAATTGAATCAGAAGGTGCTGCATCGATCAGTTGAACCCGCCGCCGATTTCGGCCGATCTCGATCCACCATGATCTGACGCTGACTAACCGATAAAGCCTCGATTGCGACAGTCGGCTTGGCGCGATCAGCAAATCGAAGCACGGCCTGAAGGCGACGTTCTCTTCGGCGCCTGCGCGCTACGAATGGCTCATCGCCTTGACTGCCTCATCGCGCAGTTCGCGGCGCAGGATCTTGCCGACATTGGTCTTCGGCAGTTCCGCCCGGAACTCGATGTACTTCGGCTTCTTGTATCCGGTCAATTGCTCGGTGCAGAACTTCGCGACGTCGGCTTCGGTGAGTTTTGGATCTTTCTTGACGATGAAGAGTTTCACGGCCTCGCCCGAATTCTTGTCCGGCACGCCAACCGCGGCCGCTTCGAGCACGCCTGGGTGCATCACCGCCACGCCCTCGATCTCGTTCGGGTACACGTTGAAGCCGGATACCAGGATCATGTCCTTCTTCCGATCGACGATCTTGAAATAGCCGCGCGCGTCCATCACACCGATATCGCCGGACTTGAAGTAACCGTCGGCCGTCATGACCTTGGCCGTTTCGTCCGGCCGTTGCCAGTAGCCTGACATCACCTGCGGACCGCGAATCGCGATCTCGCCGGGTTGCCCCAGCGGCACGTCGTTGCCGTCATCGTCGAGCAGCCGGATCTCGACGCTCGGCATCGGCAGTCCGATCGTGCCGGAATAGGCATCCGAGTCGCCGGGGTTGCACGTCACGGCGGCTGAAGTTTCCGACAGCCCGTAGCCTTCGATGATCGGACAGCCGGTGACCGCGAGCCACCGCTTCGCCACCGCCTCCTGCACTGCCGAGCCCCCGCCGTTGGAAGCGACGAGTCCTGAGAAATCCAGTTTTGCAAACTCGGCGTTGTGCGCGAGCGCGTTGAACAGCGTGTTGACCCCGGGGAAGATATTGATCTTGTGCTTTGCCAGTTCCTTCACCATCCCTGGAAGATCGCGTGGATTGGGAATCAGCACGTTCATCGCGCCGGTGCGCATGCCGAACAGCCCACAGCAAATGAAGGCGAACACGTGGTACAGCGGTAGTGCGCACACCAGGGTCATCTGGCCGCTGAGCGGTTTGCGCCTCAACGCGGGTTGCAGCCACGCTTCGGACGCCAGCAGGTTGGCGATGATGGTCTGGTGCAGCAGTGTCGCGCCCTTGCTCACACCGGTCGTGCCGCCCGTGTACTGCAGGACGGCGGGGTCGTCCGGCTTGATGTCAACCGCGGCGAGCTTTTTATGGCGCCCAGCTGAGATCGCTTCGTTGAACCAGTGCGCGTCCGGCAGTTGATACGCCGGCACCAGCTTCTTCACCTTGCGCACCACGTGATTGACGATCAGGCGTTTGGGGAATCCGAGAAGATCGCCCATCGCTGCCAGCACAACATGCTTGACAGGTGTCTGGGCGATGACCTTCTGCAAGGTGGCGGCAAAGTTTTCCAGAATGATGATTGCCTGTGCACCCGAGTCCTTGAGCTGATGCTCGAGTTCGCGCGGCGTGTACAGCGGGTTGACGTTGACGACGATGAATCCGGCGCGCAGCACCGCGGCGACGGCGACGGGATACTGAAGAACGTTCGGCATCATGATTGCAACGCGATCGCTATGCTTCAACCCCCGGCTTTGCAGCCAGGCGCCGAGCGCGCGCGACAACGCGTCGATGTCACCGAACGTGATGCGCTTGTCCATGCAGACGTACGCATCGCGCTCGCGGAACCTGGCGAAGCTCTCTTCAAGCAACGCGACCACGGACGTGTACTGACTGAAATCGATGTCGGCAGGGACTCCCGCGGGATAGTTCCTGAGCCAGATGCGGTCCATGTGCGTCTCCTCGGATTCGTTTCTTTGGGTGATAGGGGATCTCTTGGATTCGCGGTGCGGCCGGCATCGAATATCAGGCGAGGGTGGCGTGGGCACGAATGCGACCGGCCCTCTCGTGCCATGCCGTAATCTCGAGCGTTGTGCCCGCCGTGCCCTTGATCACCCAGTCGACATGGGCGATGTCCTGCGTGGGTTTTTTCACCGGCCAGAAGCTGACCCCCGTGTGCAGCGTGGACCATCCCTCCAGCTCGCCCAGTTCCTCACGTACCTTGCCACTGACGAGCGTGGTGCCCGCGGGCAGCGCAATCTCCGCCAATACGCCGCGCAGCAGCTTGCGTTTCAATGCCATCTGGCTCACGTAGGTCGGAAGCCACCCCGAGTTCTGCACCACCAGTCGCACGCGCCAGGTGTTGGCGCCGGCGCGGGTGACCTGCACGTCGCGCAAGTCCAGCTTCGGCGAGATCAGCGCGTTCCATAGCAACCATTGCGGGAATCGCGCGATTTCGCCCTCGCGTCGATTCGGTGGCGGATTGACGAACACCGCCATTCGATTCCAGCCACCGATTTCAACCCGACCCAGTTGCGGATGATCGAACGGCTGCCACGTCACATAGCCCTCGCCGGGCGCAATCTGATCGGCCCATTTGAGCATCTTCAGATCATCTTCGATCGGATGCTCGCGGTACCAGTGAATCCAGTCCTTGCCTTCAATCCCGGCTTCTTTCTTGGGGTTCCAGATCTCGATCACCCACATAAAGCAGCCGAGGTGTTCATACAGCCAGTCGAAGGTGCCGCCGATGTATTCGCCCGGCCGGTAGGCAAAGTCGTGATAGATCGAAATCGCCGAGTAGCCGGTCAGCTCCTCGCCGATCTTGCCGGCCTTCTGATAGACCCATAAGTCCTCCGCGATCATCTTGTCATCCGGCAGATCCGCATGCGGTCGCAGGAGCACGCCGGAGTACGTATGCAGGCTGGTCCCGCCACAGATGTTCGGATGGGCAAGGATGAACTCGACCACGGCGCGAATCTCGGGTTCCGAGGTCGGATACGGTCCGGCGCCGAGTTGCTCGAACTCCTGCCGCCACCTGGCCGGGAAGTTACGATTCAGGTCGAGACTCTGCGCGTTGCCCATCACACCGGCCAGATCGATACTGACGCCGTCGTAGTTTTCGACGCGCCCTTCGTGCATCACGCGGTAATACTCGCCGCCAGGCGCATCGGTCGGATCGCGCCGAACCAGCAGGCGCGGCTCCTGCGGGTGTTTCTTCCACGGTCCGTTGGGATCGGCAAGGCGCATCTGCAGGATGCGGCCGTCGCCGTCGATATCTTCGGCGATCAGTCCTTCGACCGGATCTTCGTCGAACGGATAGCGACGGGTGCTCGAACGCACATACCTCGGCCGGTCTGCCATCGCCCACTCGGCGCCATCGGGATTGATGCGTGGGCAGATGTAAAACACGCGCGTGTCGAGGCAGCGCTTGATCTGCGGATCGCTCTCGCGCCCCTTGAGCAGCCAGTCAATCAGATACAGGCACGTCGCCGATGCCGACAGTTCGACCGAATGAATGTTGCCGTCGACCCAGTACGCGGGTTTGTCGGCGGCGGGACCTGTGGCGGTGTTGGTGACGGTGACCACCGGGATGTCACGACCTTCATGACTCTTGCCGATGAACTGCAGCGACACGAATTGCGGCATCTCTGTTTCGAAGGCGCGCAACACCGCAATCAACTCGTCGTATTTCAGGAAGCGCGAGAAATCCAGCACAGGCATGGTGTGTTGTCGAAAGCAGAAGGATTTGAGGGCGCGACTGTAGCGCGCCCAACGATCGCCGCCGCGCCGCAGTGCACCAGCAATGCTCACCTGAAACTGACCGCCGACAGCGCCGGTCAGTGCAACAGATGCACCGGCGCGCGCAGTAGGTCGTGATGGACCATGGCGCAACTAAGGCTGCGCGGTCGGACCCTGAGGACCGGCATCGAAATTCCCTGCCTCGAACTGCGCCACGGGTGAGTCAGAGGGCGGCAGATATGGACCGCTCGTTGATGTCGCGAACGGTCAAGGGCGAATTCACGCACGTCACCGCGGCGCAGCGCGCAACAGCGACACGCGGGTGCGCAGTACTGCCGCGCAGATGTGCTCAGACCTTCTGGCTCAGGTCTTCCACTTGATCGAGCAGCCGATGCTCGCCGTCTGCTCGGCGGGGCCGATGCCGGTGGCGGCGATCTGCTTCATTGCTTCGTGGAGTTCGCGCCTGGCCCCGGCTGCAGCGGGTGCGCGGCCCGACGCATCGAGCCGGCCGCGGTACTGAAGCTTCATCTCGCGGTCAAAGCCGAAGAAGTCCGGTGTGCACACGGCGCCGTAAGCGTGCGCAACCTGCTGCGATTCATCGTACAGGTAAGGGAGCGTGAATCCGTGCTCGCGCGCGAACTTCTTCATGTTGTCGAATGAGTCTTCCGGATAGGCGACCGCGTCGTTGGCATTGATCGCGACGCAGCCGATGCCAAGCGCCTGCAGTTCCTTGGCGTCGCGAACGAGCCGGTCGACCACCGCCTTCACATACGGGCAGTGATTGCAGATGAACATTACGACCGTGCCGTTCGCTCCGGCGATCTCGCGCAGCGAGTGCGTGCGGCCATCGATGCCGGGCAGCGCGAAGTCCGGTGCGGACATGCCGCGCTGGATCGGATCGGCGGTTGCTGCCATCGTCAGTCAGTCGTCGCGAGTTCGGGTTCGATCACTCTACCTGTGCCGACCACTGCGCGCGCGCACGCCGCCACGCGCGAAGGCGTGATGCCGAAGTGCTCGTACAGCTTGCCGGCAGGTGCCGATTCTCCAAAGCGCGCGATACCGATCACGTCGCCCTCGAGTCCGACGTACTTGCGCCAGCCGTCGGGGTGTCCGGCTTCGACTGCGACGCGCGGCACGCCGCGCGGCAGTACGTGTGCCTGCCACGCACGGTCCTGGCGGTCGAACACCGTGGTCGACGGCATCGACACGACGCGCGTACCAAGACCTTCCGCTTCGAGCGTCTGGCGTGCCTTCAGCGCGATCTCGACTTCGGAGCCGGTGGCGATCAGGACCACAACCAACCGCTGCTCGCTGTCGGCCAGTACATAGCCGCCGCGCGTAATTGCGACATCGTCGGCTGCGCACGCCACCTGCGTGAGGTTTTGCCGCGACAGCAGCAGTGCGCTTGGGCCATCACGGCGTTCCACCGCTGCGCGCCACGCGACAGCGGTCTCGACCTCATCGCAGGGCCGCCAAACGTCGAGGTGCGGAATCAAGCGCAGACTCGCCGCGTGTTCCACCGGCTGGTGCGTCGGCCCGTCTTCACCGAGTCCGATCGAGTCGTGCGTGAGCACGAAGACAACGCGCCGTTGCATCAATGCGCTCATGCGCAGCGCCGAGCGTGCGTAGTCGGTGAACACCGCGAACGTGCCGCCATACGGAATGAAGCCGCCGTGCAGTGCAAGGCCGTTCATCAACGCCGCCATGCCGAACTCGCGTACGCCATAGTGGACGTAGTTGCCAGCGCCACTGCGGTCGATCGACGCCGAGTCCTTCACCGCAGTCAGGTTCGACCACGTCAGATCGGCCGAGCCGCCGAGCAACTCCGGCACCGCCGGCACCAGCCGTCCGAGCGCGTTCTGCGAAGACTTGCGCGTGGCGGTCGGCGCGGTCACGTCGCGCGCGGTCGCGAGCAGCCGCTGCGCGGTGGCATTCCAGTCGGCCGGCAGTTCGCCGCGCATACGGCGCGCGAACTCATCCGCGAGCGCCGGATATGCCTGCGCATACCCAGCGAAACGACGCTGCCATTCATCCTGAGCGGCGGTGCCCTTGGCGAGCGTGTTCCATTCGTCGCGCAACTGCGCGGGCACCTCGAACGGCGCGTGCGGCCAGCCGAGCGCGGTGCGCGTCGCCGCGGTTTCGTCTGCACCGAGCGGGGCGCCATGCACCTCGTGCGTACCGGCGGCCTTCGGCGCGCCCCAGCCGATCGTGGTGCGGCAGATCACGAGCGTCGGCCGCGATTGCTCGGACATCGCGGTATCGATCGCGGCGTCGATTGCGATCGCGTCGTGTCCATCGATGGGCCCGACCACATTCCAGCCATAAGCGCGGAATCGCGCGGCGGTGTCATCGCAGAACCAGCCCTTCACGTGGCCGTCGATCGAGATGCCGTTGTCGTCGTAGAAGCACACGAGTTTGTTCAGGCCGAAAACGCCGGCCAACGAGCACGCCTCGTGCGACACGCCCTCCATCAGGCAGCCGTCGCCGAGGAAGACCCAGGTGCGGTGATCGACGATGGTGTGCTCAGGTTGGTTGAAGCGCACGGCCAGCAGCTTTTCCGCCAGCGCCATGCCGACCGCGTTCGCGAGTCCCTGTCCGAGCGGGCCGGTCGTCGTCTCCACGCCTGGCGTCAGCCCGACCTCCGGGTGTCCGGGGGTCTTCGAGTGCAACTGCCGGAAGTTCTTCAGCTCGTCGAGTGAAAGGTCGTAACCGGTCAGATGCAGCAGCGCATACAGCAGCATCGAGCCGTGGCCATTGGACAGCACAAAGCGATCGCGATCAGCCCATGCGGGGTCGGCCGGGTTGTGCTTCAGATACCGGGTCCACAGCACCTCGGCGATATCGGCCATGCCCATCGGCATGCCCGGGTGCCCGGACTTCGCCGCGTTGACCGCATCGATGGCGAGAAAGCGCAGTGCGTTGGCGCGCGCTCGCGCAGCCGCTGCGCGTTCGGAGAATTTCTGTGGGGCGTTCATCGTGGTCGCTTTCTTCTAGACGCGCTTCTTCAGGTCCATCAGCCGCAGGATCATCGGCGTGAAGATCAGTTGCATCGCCAGTCCCATCTTTCCGCCCGGAACGACCAGATTGTTCGGACGGCTCATCCACGAGTCGTGCAGCATCGACAGCAGATAGGGAAAATCGATGCCCTTCGGATTAGCGAATCGGATCACGACCATGCTTTCATCCGCGCTCGGGATATCCGCCGCGATGAATGGATTGGACGTGTCCACCGTGGGTACGCGCTGGAAATTCACGTGCGTGACGCCGAACTGCGGAACGATGTGGTTTACGTAGTCGGGCATGCGGCGCAGGATCGTGTCGACGACCGCCTCCTGTGAATAGCCCCGCATCTTCTTGTCGCGGTGCAGCTTCTGGATCCATTCGAGGTTGATGATCGGCACCACGCCGACCAGCAGGTCGACGTGGCGGGCGACGTTGATCTGGTTGTCGACGTAGGCGCCGTGCAATCCTTCGTAGAACATCAGATCGGAACCGAACGCAATGTCTTTCCAATCCGTGAAGTTGCCGGGCTCGATCCCATGCTCGGTGGCTTCCGCGGCATCGTGGATGTACTTGCGGACGCGGCCGGTGCCGCGCTCGCTGTAGCCCTGGAATAGCGCTTCAAGCTGCTCCAGCAGGTTCGAGTACGGACCGAAGTGCGAGAAGTGCTTGTTGCCGACGGCTTCGGCCTCCTTCATCTTCGCGCGCATCTCGATCCGGTTGTAGCGGTGGAAAGAGTCGCCTTCGACAATCTGTGCCTTGATGCCCTCGCGCCGGAAGATGTGCTGGAAGCTTTGCATCACCGTGGTGGTGCCGGCGCCGGACGAGCCGGTTACGGCGATGATCGGATGCTTTCTCGACAACTGGTTTCTCCCTCGATGACGTTTTGATTCCTGGATGCGCGGTCCGGATCACCGATCGCGGATCACGTCAAAGCCTCTGGCCGGTATAGCGACCGCTCGTTGAACAGCGGCGAGACGTAGGGCTTGTCGGTACCGGCGTCGAACTCGGCGTGGTAACGCTCAATGCGCTCGACCTCGTTCTTCGAACCAAACACAAGCCCGATGCGCTGATGCAGACTGCCGGGCTGCACGCCCAGCACCGGTTCGCGTCCGGCACTGGCGCGGCCGCCGGCCTGCTCCATGATGAAGCCGATCGGATTGGCCTCGTACAACAGGCGCAGGCGCCCGGGCCTGCCCGGATCCCTCGTGTCGCGGGGATACATGAACACTCCACCGCGCATCAGTATGCGGTGCGCCTCGGCCACCAGGCTGGCGATCCAGCGCATGTTGAAGTCTTTCGCGCGCGGGCCGGTCTTGCCGGCCAGGCACTCGTCGACGTAGCGCTTGATCGGCGACTCCCAGAACCGGCTGTTGCTGCTGTTGATCGCGAATTCCTGGGTGTCGGCCGGCACCCGGATGTCGGGATGCGTGAGCTTGAACTCGCCGAGGTTGGGGTCGAGCGTGAAGCCCGCCACGCCGCTGCCAACGGTCAGTACCAGCATCGTCGCCGGGCCGTAGATCGCGTAGCCGGCCGCTACCTGCGCGGTGCCCGGCTGCAGGAAGTCGGCTTCGGTGATATCAGGCCCGCTTTCGATCACTGCCTGCGGCGCGCGCAGAATCGAGAAAATGCTGCCGACCGAGACGTTGACGTCGATATTGCCGGAGCCGTCCAGCGGATCGAACACCAGCAGGTACTTCCCGCGCGGATACTGACGCGGGATCTGGTAGGGCTCTTCCATCTCCTCCGAGCCCATTCCGGCAAGGTGACCTGACCATTCGCTGGTGCGAAGAAATATCTCGTTGCTGACGACATCGAGCGGCTTCTGCGCCTCGCCCTGCACGTTGATCGGGGCGTGCTCCTGCGCGGCGGCCGCGAGCTGACGGCTCATCGGATCGCCCAGTTCACCAAACGCGACCGCGCGCGCAATCGCCTTGGTGGCGAGCGCGACGTCGAGGATCAGCGCGTTCAGCGCGCCGCTCGCCGACGGAAAGCGCTGCCGCTGCTCGATCAGGTACTGCGTCAGGGTGCGTCGGTTCGACAGGGGCATGGGGACTCGCTGGGTTCAGGACACGGGGGATTGGAATACACGGCTCGCCAGAATGTCGGCGGCTGCGATGTTCGTCAGATCGGACTCGGTGAGTTCGCGCTTGCGCTCTGCATACAGGCGCGAAGCGGCACGCAGGCGTGCGCGGTCCAGCGCGTTGCGCACGCTGCGCGCGTTGGCGAAGTGCGGCTGTTGCATCCGTCGTGCGAGATACTGCTCGAACGCCGCGCGTGCACCGTCGCCGAAGCGGTAGTGCTGCGCAGCAAGCATGCGTTCGGCGATCTGCAGCAGTTCGGTCTCGCTGTAGTCCGGAAAGTCGATGTGGTGTGCGATGCGCGAGCTCATGCCCGGATTGGACTTGAAGAAAGTCTCCATCCGGTCCTTGTAGCCGGCCAGGATCACCACGAGGTCATCGCGCTGGTTCTCCATCACCTGCAGCAGGATCTCGATCGCTTCCTGCCCGTAGTCGCGCTCGTTCTCGGGGCGATAGAGGTAGTAGGCCTCGTCGATGAACAGGACACCGCCCATGGCCTTCTTCAGCACTTCCTTGGTCTTCGGCGCCGTGTGGCCGATGTACTGGCCCACCAGATCGTCGCGCGTGACACTCACGACGTGACCCTTGCGCACGTAGCCCAGCCGGTACAGGATCTGCGCCATCTTCAGCGCGACCGTCGTCTTGCCGGTGCCGGGGTTGCCGGTAAAGGACATGTGCAACGATGGCGTGGCCGCCTCGAGTCCGAGCTGCTTGCGTGCGCGCGCCACCACGAGAAAAGCGGCGATGTCTTCAATGCGCTTCTTGACCGGAGCCAGTCCAACGAGTTCGCGGTCCAGTTCCTCCAGCACTTCCTGCACATTGGTCTCGTGCAGGATTGCCTGCAGGTCGACGGTCGGCGCGGCGGGGGCATTCATCGCAACGGGTTTTCTGGGCGTAGTGGTGGCGGCTTCACGTGCCGACGCGCATCAGTAGCGCTGGCCCGCAGGTTTGTCCGCCGCGTAGCCGCGCGTCGAGTAGCGCTGCATACGGCCGGCGGCTTCCTGCCGCTGCAGGCAGAAGCCTGGCTCGTCTGCGGGCCGGCTGACGATGAACGACAGGCACATCGACTCCACGCCGCGCGTGTTGTCGAACGCGTTGACTTTGATGTAGTGGTTCGGGAACGCCTTGCGGCAGGCGTTGACCTCGTACAGCACCGCCGCACCATCCTTGATGGTGAACATCGGCAGGCCCCACATCTCCCAGTAAACGTTGCGCGGGTGCGGGTCATCGGTGTATTCGACCGACAGCGCCCAGCCCTGGGACAGCGCGTAGTCCACCTGCGCGCGGATCTCGTCGTCAGTCAGGTCGGGCAGGAACGAAAACGTGCCTTGTGTGATTCTCATGGTTCGCTTCCTCAGGTTGCGGTCGGCGTCACTGCATAGTCCGGCGTGTCGGTTGACGTGTAGTTGAAGCTCACGTCCTTCCACGTCTCGAGTGCCTGCGCCAGCGGCGTGCACCACTTGGCTGCGGTCTCGAGGATCTGCGGACCTTCGTTGGCGATGTCCTTGCCTTCGTTGCGCGCCTTGACCATCGCTTCGAGCGCGACGCGGTTGGCGATCGCGCCGGACTGGATGCCGGCCGGATGCCCGATCGTGCCGCCGCCGAACTGCAGCACCACGTCGTCGCCGAACAGCGTTAGCAGTTGGTGCATCTGGCCCGCATGGATGCCACCAGAAGCCACCGGCATCACCTTGCGCATGTCCACCCAGTCCTGATCGAAGAACAGACCCCGTTGCAGGTCCTGCTTCGTATAGCTGTCGCGGCACACGTTGTAGTAGCCCTGTACCGTCATCGGATCGCCTTCGAGCTTGCCGACCGCGGTACCCGCGTGCAGGTGATCCACGCCCGCCAGTCGCAGCCACTTGGCGATCACGCGGAAGCTCACGCCGTGATTCTTCTGGCGCGTGTAGGTGCCGTGGCCCGCGCGGTGCATATGCAGGATCATGTCGTTGCGGCGCGCCCAGTTCGACATCGACTGGATCGCGGTCCAGCCGATCACGAGGTCGATCATCACGATGTTCGAGCCCAGTTCCTTGGCGAACTCCGCGCGCTCGTACATGTCCTCCATCGTCGCGGCGGTCACGTTCAGATAGTGGCCCTTGATCTCGCCGCTGCCGGCCTGCGCCCTGTTCACGGCTTCCATGCAGAACAGGAAGCGATCCCGCCAGTGCATGAAGGGCTGCGAGTTGATGTTCTCGTCGTCCTTGGTGAAGTCCAGCCCGCCCGTCAGCGCTTCGAACACGACGCGGCCGTAGTTCTTGCCGGACAGGCCAAGCTTGGGCTTCATCGTCGCGCCGAGCAGAGGCCGTCCGTACTTGTCCAGGCGCTCACGCTCGACCACGATCCCGGTCGGCGGCCCCTTGAACGTCTTGACGTACGCGGCCGGAATGCGGATGTCCTCCAGCCGCGCCGCCTTCAGCGGCTTGAAGCTGAATACGTTGCCGATCAGGCTCGCCGTCATGTTGGAGATCGAGCCCTCCTCGAACAGGATCAGGTCGTAGGCGACGTAAGCGAAGAACTGCCCCGGCTGGTTGGGCACGGGATCGACTCGGAACGCCTTGGCCTGGTACGACTCGTGCGCGGTCAGAAGATCGGTCCATACGACCGTCCACGTGGCAGTGGACGACTCGCCGGCGACGGCGGCGGCGGCCTCCTCGGGATCCACGCCCTCCTGTGGCGTGATCCGAAACAGGCAGATCACGTCGTTGTCCTTCGGCTCGTAGTCGGGCCGCCAGTAGCCCATCTGCTTGTACTTAAGGACCCCGCCCTTGTAGCGCTGCTTCAGATCGGTGATGTGCCCTTCGGCCGGCTTGTTCATTTTCGTCTCCGTGGTGCGCGTCCGCTGCTGCGGTCCGCGCAGCGACTGAAAGTTGCGTACTCGGTGGTTGCCACGCTAAGGCCCGACACGTATAAGCACAATTCAAAGCTAGTTCATCAATAGATCAGCAAAACCTGATATCACTGGAATCCGAAATGGCTTCCGCGATGCGAAACGTGACACTGCACCGCCTGCGCGTGTTCGAGGCGGTGGCGCGCCTGGCGAGCGTGTCGGGCGCGGCGAAGGAACTGCACCTGACCCAGCCCGCAGTGTCGATGCAGGTCAAGCAGCTCGAGGAGCAGGTCGGTCTGCCGCTCACCGAGCGTATCGGCCGCAACATCCAGCTCACTGACGCGGGTCAGGAATTGGCACAGCACGCGCGGCGACTGGCGCAGCAGATCCGCGAGGCCGAGGCCGCGCTCGATGCGCTGAAGGGCCTGCGCGGCGGGCGCATCGAAATCGGCGTGGTCAGTACCGCCAAGTACTTTGCGCCGCGGCTGCTGGCCGAGTACCGGCGTCGCCATTCGGAGATCGAACTGCGGCTGGCGGTCGCCAACCGCGCCGACGTGGTGCGGATGCTGGCCGATAACGCGATCGACCTGGCAATCATGGGCACGCCCCCGCAGCACATCGAATGTGAGGCAACGCGCATCGCCGAGCATCCGCTGGTGTGGCTGGCCTCGCCCGAGCATCCGCTGGCGAAGCTGAAGACCGTCGAGCCGGCGCGGCTGGCGCAGGAAGCTCTGATCGTGCGCGAGCCCGGCTCCGGCACGCGCGGCGCGATGGATCGCTATCTGCGTTCGCATCGGATGCATCCGCCGCAGGTGCTGGAAATGAGCAGCAACGAAACGATCAAACAGGCCGTGATGGCCGGGATGGGCATCGCGTTCCTGTCCGAACATACGGCGGGCCTGGAACTCGCCGCGCGGCGGCTTGCGCGCCTGCGCGTGAAGGACACGCCGATCGTGCGCCACTGGTACGTCGTGCATCGAACCGACAAGCGCCTGATGCCGGCCGCGCGCGCGTTCCGCGATTTTCTGCTCGCTGAAGGTGCGCGTCTGATCGAAGCGCAAATGGCACCGATCAGAGGCGCCGCGCGATCGAAGATACGCTGATCTTGCAATGCCGATGCCCCGTGACGAACCGCCGCGCTTCAGGTGTTTGACCGCGGTGTTCCGGTCGATGACATCGGCGCGCTGGCCGGGCGTGCAATTGTCGAACGCCGCTGATGCCTTGTCCTCCTGCTTCGATGTCGCGACCGCCGCGCTCGCATCGCGGCTGCGTACTAGACTTGCTGCCTTCGCGATCGAGGAGGGCGCATGGCCGCCGGCCTGCTGAACACCACCATCAAATCCTTGCCGCTCGTCTACCGCGGCAAGGTGCGCGACTCCTACGCGGTGGACGACGACAAGCTGTTGATCGTGACCACCGATCGGCTGAGCGCCTTCGACGTCGTCATGGCGCAGCCGATCCCCGACAAGGGGCGTGTGCTCAACGCGATGTCGAATTTCTGGTTTGCGCGGCTCGGCTCGATTGTGCCCAATCACCTGACCGGCATCGCACCGGAGAGCGTGGTCGCGCCGGATGAAATGGAACAGGTGCGCGGGCGCGCGGTAGTGGCAACCAAGTTGCGCCCGCTGCCGGTCGAGGCCGTGGTGCGTGGCTATCTGATCGGTTCCGGCTGGAAGGACTATCAGCGCAGCGGCACGGTGTGCGGCGTGCCACTGCCGCCCGGCCTGCGGATGGCGGACAAGCTCGCGCACCCGATCTTCACGCCCGCAACCAAGGAGGCCCTCGGCACGCACGACGAAAACATTCCGTTTGCGCGCATGCAGCAGATCGTCGGTGCTGCGCTGGCGGAAGAAATCCAGCTCACCAGCCTGAAGCTGTACCAGACCGCGGCCGACTTCGCGGCTACGCACGGCATCATCATCGCCGACACCAAGTTCGAGTTCGGTCTCGACGACCGCGGCACGCTGCGACTGATGGACGAAGTGCTGACCGCGGATTCATCGCGCTTCTGGCCGGCCGATCAGTACCGGGTCGGCATCTCACCGCCGAGCTTCGACAAGCAGTTCGTGCGCGACTGGCTGGAGCAGCAGCCGTGGAACAAGGCACCGCCGCCGCCGGATCTGCCGGCGCAGATCATCGAGAAGACGGCGGAGAAATATCGCGAGGCGCTGCGGCGCCTGACTGGCCAGGAAATCAGCTAGCGGCCGTTGTCGCTCGATCCGTTTGTATTCGCAGCTACGATCGCGCGATGGACGAGATGGTTCTCGCGGCGATCGCGCGCTGGCCGAACGTGCCCGCCGTCTTCGGCTGGCTGCAATTGACCGCGCGCGGCGAGTGGCGCATCCGTGGCGAGCGCATCGGCAATGCGGCGATTCGTGATTTCATCGGCCGCAACTACGCACGCGATGAGCGCGGCCGCTGGTTCTTCCAGAACGGACCGCAGCGTGTGTATGTGGAACTCGAGGTGACGCCGTGGATCGCCCGCATCGATACGGACGGCTCGCTATCGATGCATACCGGTGTGGTGCCTTCGATCTGCACGGGCGCGGCGCTGCTGGACGATGGCCGCTTCGTGCTCGACACCGATCTGGGCGCGGCGCTGGTCGATGATCGCGATGCCGCGACGTTTGTGCGCGCGGTGACGGATTTCGCGGGTCTGCCGCTCAACGAACAGGGTCTCGAGCGCTGGCTCGACGGAAAAGACGAAGCCTTCGTTGCGCCGGCGCGGTTACGCGTGGCCGGCACGCCGCGCCGTATCGAGCGGCTGCGCGCCGCTGAACTCGAGGCACGCTTCGGTTTCGTTCGTGTGCCCGCTGTTGCGGGCGAGTAGAGTCATAGATGCGGCTCAAGCATCGAGCCCGGTCGCCGTCCCGCTGCCAACTTCGTTTCGCTGCAAATGGCCGTAGACAACGCAGGTAATGCGGTCGCGCCCTCCGCGCACTGGTCATTGTCGGCATAATAGGCGTCGGGAATCTCACAAGCGGACAAGCCTTAACAGAAGCTGCCTGTCAGTGCAGTTCTTCAACTTGCCTCACAGCGGACATTGCATCATTGCAGCGACACCTGTTCCGCGAAGTGTCGACTCATTGCTCACCTCCACGGTGCGCACGTAATAGGTGATTAGCCTGCGAGTCGATCGTTCCAGCGATCGTGGTCACCGCAACGGTTCTCGCAACGCTCATCGTTGCCGCGACGGGAAGAATTCAGCTCGTTTGCGAGTTGCGTAGTCGCGGAACGCGGCCGTTGATTCAATGCGTTCGAGCAGCGCAAGGTCCGCGTCGTTCATCGCAGGCGATTCGAGCGTCGCGATGTGCTCCTGCAATTGCACAGAAGTGTCGACGCCCACGATTACCGTGTCGACCTCCTCGCGCAGAACCCATTTCAAGGCCAAACGGGCGACGGACCGGCGGTCGCGAAGGTCTGCAGCCTCCGCGATGCGAAAAAGCGCACCCTTGAAGAACGCCTCGCGGACAATGATCGCGAGGCCATGGCGCCGGGCTTCCGGCAGCACGCGTTCGAGTGCGCCGCGATCGCCGAAGTTCAAATCGACGTTGATCGCATCGAACGCCCCGGATCGAATCATTTCCAGGTAGGTGGATTCGCCGGAAAAGGCGTCGGCGACGGCGAAACGGATGAGCCCCTCCGCCTTGAGCGCGTCCAAGTTCCTTTTCATCTTCTGCCCGAACTCGCGGTCATGATCGAGCGACGGTTGCAGGATGCCGATGTTGAGGAAATCGATGTGTTCACGCTGGAGAAGCCGCAGGCTGCGCCGGACTTCGGCTTTGAGCAGCGCGTAGTCCGTCATCTTGCGGTTGAGCGAGTCGTACGAGTAACACATGCCTTCCGGCCGCGTTTGAACATGGATCGGATAGGGCGGAGGCCGCAGGCGCAAGCTGCGGCCGAGCGCCTCCTTTTCCGAGTCGATGGTCACGTCGAAGAAGTTAATTCCTGATGCAAACGCCGCCTCGAGGACCGAGTGCCGGCGCGCCCCGCCATAGCCCTTGCCGATCCAGCCCGGCGTAACCGCGAGGCGCATGTCTTCGTTGAAACCGCGCGAGCGCCCATCCGGCAGATATTCATGCCCGCCGAGTGCGATGCGCGATACCAGGACCCCGCTCGATCCGAGGGGACGGCTGATCATCGGTACGCCTTTCGAAACGCCCTGGTCAATCGAGCGTCAGACGCACGTCTTTCGCGAGCTGCGCGAACTTGCCGAGTTCGCTCCTGAGCACGAGCGCGAATTGCGCGGGCGTGCCGCCAATGGGCTCCGCCGCGAGCGACTCCAGCCGGCTGCGAACCTCCGGCGCCTGCAAAGCTCGCGCGAATGCCGCATTGAGCCTGGCCGTGACTTCGCGAGACATGCCGGCTGGGCCTAGCACGCCCCACCACGATGTGAATTCGAATCCAGGCAACCCGGACTCTGTGATCGTCGGAACGTCCGGCAGCCACGGGGAGCGTTTGGCGGTGCTGACCGCAAGTGCGCGCAGCGTGCCGCTGCGGACATGCGGTATCGCCGGCGGCGTATCCATGAACATCATCGAAACCGTCCCGGACAGAATGTCGGGCAGCGCTTGCGCTGTCCCCTTGTACGGCACGTGAACGATGTTGGTTCCGCTCATTGCCTTGAACATTTCTCCGGCGAGGTGCGTCCCGGTGCCGTTGCCGACCGAGGCGTAATCGAGTGCACCGGGTCGCGCGCGTGCGAGTGCGATCAGTTCGGTCACGGTCGTCGCTTGGACGCTGGGGTTCACCACCAGCACGAACGGAAAGATGGCGATCTGGATGATCGGCGTGAAATCCCTTTCCGCATCGAACGGCATTTGCTTGTAGAGCGCAGGCGCGATTGTGTGCGTCACCGAGCCGAAAACGAGTGTGTAGCCGTCCGGCGCCGCTTTGGCTACAACGTCTGTCCCGATCAGCGTGCCAGCCCCGGGCCGGTTTTCCACGACGACCGGCTGGCCGATGTCTTCCGTCATGCGCTTGGCGATCACGCGAGCGGCTATATCGGTCCCACCGCCCGGCGGATAGGGAACGATCAACCGGATCGGCCGGTCGGGGTAGGTCTCGGCCAGTGCCACCGAACTCGCAATGGCGCACAGTGCGAAAAGAAGATACGTGAACGTGCGAGTCATCGGGAGACCTGATCTGGGGTCGGCATCACGCGTTGGTGAGGGCGTCGCGCCGCCATGCGCCCTCGATGCGCAAAGTCTGAATGCGTTCCGGGTCGGCAGCGACGGCGACGGGCACACGTACGACCTCGTTCGGGGCGCCCGCAAGCAACCGATCGGGAGGCAGCCCCTGGCCTGTGAACAACGCGATCGCCGGTCCGACCTCGTCGTGACCGAGCAAGCGGCGAGCGGCAGTCGCCCCGGTGAAACGCCCATTGAATTCGTGGATGAAGAGTTTCCCGTCCGGGGTCGTTTGACACTGGACGTTGAGCGGGCCGCGCCATCCGTACTCGGAAAAATCGCGAGCGCATTGCATTCCGAGAGCGTGGGCGCGCGGATCGGTATCGAGCCTTAGTCGTTCGCTACGGCCGTGGCGCATTGCCGTGGTCGTGCAGACGACCTGTGCGATTGCGCCGTCGGGGCCGATAAGCGCTTGCAGCGAATTCATCGTGCCTTCGAACGAATAGAACAGCGGAATGCCAGTCCGTTCGATGCCGTCGCAGAAGCTCTGCACCGCGGACGAGTCGCCAAGGAATTTCTGCACGACATAGCGGTCACGAGCCAGCACCCGCTCCAACTGCTCATCGTTGTTGACGAGAAAAACGCCGCGGGAGGCAAAGCTCTCGCGCGGCTTCGCGATGAGCGGGTAGCCATGGGCGTGCACGAAATCCCGCGTCGCCTGGCCGGATCCGGCGATCAATGTTGGCGCAAACGGAAGGCCGCGGCTGGTGGCGAAGGTTGCACTCAGCCACTTGTCGGCCATCGCCCGTGCCGCCGCCGGGCTGCCGCACAGCGCCATGAGGTCCGGGTACCGGGCGTGAAGATCGGCCAGCGCCACGACATCGTCGTCGCGGCAAGGGATCAGCAATGTGGGCGCTGCGCGCGCCACGATGGCGAGCAGGCATAGGGCAAAAGCCTCGGGATCGTTGGCCGTCTCGGGCGTCACGAAGGTCGCGTCGAAGTCAAAGAGCGCTAACTCGCTCGCCGTGCTACCCGTCGCGGTGATCTCTATACCAGCCCGCCTTCCGGCGAGCGCAGCGAGCACGCTCTGCCCTACTTGGCTCGCGCCGGAGATCAGCAGCAGTCGGAGCTTGTTCATCGCGTGCCTCGGGTCTCGAGTGTGGGCTGCCGATTTCGATGCCGCGATGGTTTCCCGGGCCCCGCAATGGCACCATGCCAGTCTAACTGCCTCTACGCCACCGACGTAAAGCGCAGCGCTAGCGCTCTGACCGTCTACGTTCGTGCCAACATCGCAGAGGAGCCAATGGCGTTGTACGTGCCGGCCAGGCATGGCTCGCCTGACCTCACCAAGGTCGTCGCCCTCGAAGGTGAACTGTCATGGCTTAGTGCGCACGCGCCTCGTCGACCGGGCGCATTGTTGTCCGTGCGCGGATCCGTCTCGACGCGCAGGGCATCGCTGCAGCTCAGGCTTCTCCACATTGCTGCTGCCAGCGTACCTTCATCGCGTGCGGTCTGATTGATGGCAAGGACGCGCGTGAGATACAAGTTCCGGCACACGGCGTCGGATTGGCCGTGGACGCGGCCGCGCACGTCGCGGCCAACATCCGCGCGGAGTTCGCGCAGCTACTGCGGCATTCGAACGTTGCCGCACTTCTTGAAGCATGGCTTTTCGGCACCGGTCTCTCGTGGCGCCAGCATCGAACGGCGATGCACGCTCAGTTGCAGGCGGACTCACGCATGAGAATTGACCGACGGTCAAGACCAAGGGCGAACGTCAGTTCCGCGGGTCACGGATGAGGCACATAGAAGAAGAGCCAATCGATTGGGCAGGGGGGACCGAAGGAATCGCGCGCGGCTTCGTAGGCCGGCCTTGAGCTGCCCCCGATTTAACGGACATTTTTCGCTTAGCCCGCCATCGGCGGAACGTCCGTTCACTGGAACGATTTGAGCGGCCGCTTTCCGCCGACCACAAGTTCCGCTTGGCGTCGATGGCGCCGTCGAACGACCGCTCTTAGCGACCCGCCCGTACATCCGGTTGAGGCCGAGTCACGCCCAGCAGGGTCCGGTAACGTGAGCAGTTGACCGGCGGGGATCGCGAATGCCGCCGCGACCGCAAATGGACACCGCCGTACCGATCACGCAACATGACTCGCTCGTTTCGCCGTAGGTGCGCTGCGACGAGCCGACACACATTCGTCGTTTCCGACTCTATTGGTTTCTCGACAACTCTGTTCCGCCGTTTTCGACTTCAATTGCCGAAAACACCTGCGCTCTAATCAAACACCGGCGACTCGACCCCGAGCACCTGGTGCAGCTTGGGACTCGTCGTCGTGTACTGCAGGTGAATCTTCTTGTCGGGATAGACATGCCGCGCGGCGCCAAACGCGGCGAGTGCGGCTTCGTGGAAGCCCGACAGGATCAGTTTCTTCTTGCCGGGGTAGGTGTTGATGTCCCCCACCGCAAAGATGCCCGGGACGCTGGTCTCGAATTTCTCGGTGTCGACGGCGACCTGCTTGCGTTCGATCTCCAGGCCCCAATGCGCGATCGGCCCGAGTTTCGGTGACAGGCCGAAGAACACCAGCAGCGCATCGAGCGGCACTTTGCGCGTGACGCCATCGTGAGATGTAACGCGAATCGCGCTCAGGCGGTCATGCGACTCCTCAAAGCCGGAGATCTGTCCAACCAGGAACTGCATTACATGGTCGTCGCACAGTTGCCGCATCCTGGTGACTGATGCCGGGGCCGCGCGAAATCCATCGCGACGATGGACCAGGATCACGTTCTCGGCCTTGCCCGCCAGCGCCAGCGTCCAATCGAGCGCGGAATCGCCGCCGCCGCAGATGACGAGATTCTTGCCATGGAAATGCGCCGGGTCCTTGATGCGATAGAAAAGCTGCTTGCCGAGAAATCGGTCGATGCCTTCAACCTTGAGCGTGCGCGGTTGAAAGCTGCCGACACCGCCCGCGATGAATACCGTCTTGGTCAGAAAGCTCGTTCCGAGCGATGTCTGCACATAGAAACGCCCGTCCTGCTGCTGTTGGACATGGGTGACTTCCTGCCCGAGATGGAATTCAGCGCCGAACGGAGCGATCTGCTTGAGCAGGCTGTCGGTCAGTTCCTGTCCGGTACACACCGGCACCGCCGGGATGTCGTAGATCGGTTTGTCCGGATACAGCTCCACGCATTGACCGCCGACGTACGGCAGCGAATCGATGACGTGCGCCTTGATCTCAAGCAGGCCAAGTTCGAAGACCTGGAACAGGCCGACCGGCCCGGCACCAATGATGACGGCGTCGGTATCGACGGGCGGTTTGACTTCGACGTGGCCCGGAACCTCGGCCTTGGGATGTTTCACGATGGTGTCCATGCAGCAGCATCGCATCTGCGATGCGCACAAGTCATTCGGCAGCCGCGATTTTCGCCGATCTGAGGCGGCCGCGCGCGGCGGCCCGTTCCAAGCAATTTTCGGCTGGTGCCGGCCAGCGCTGGTTGCCGGCGGATTGCTATCGCTTCTTCTTATCTTCGTCTGGCGGCGCTGCCCGCCCGCTCCTGGCGAGCTCCTCGCGCTGCTCGCGCATCGTCTGCATCAACTGACGCAGGCGCGCGTCGACCTCTGACATCACGTAGAAGTCCGCGTCGGCCGACTTGCGCGCGAGCTGCAGCTGCTCGATTGCGGCCGGCAGCAAGCCCTGCAGCAGGTACATCTCGGCGGCAGCCTGGTGCTGCAGCGTCTTGTGGCTCATCGCCGCATAGCTGCGTGCGAGGTATTCGAAGTATTGCGGCTGGCTGCGCGGCAGCGCGATCTGCTCTCTCAGGTACGCGGCGGCCTGTTCATGCTGACCGGATCGCTGCAGCAGATCGACGTAATGCATCGCCATCAGCCGCGAGATCGGAAAGCGCAGTGTGGCGTCACGTGCGAAGCGGACCGATTCGGCGCGATCGGCATCGGTTTTCGCCGCGGCAAACCGCGCTTCCGAGACGATCTTGTCCAGCATGGCCGATGGCGCGCGCGCGAGCCGGCGTGCGCTTTGCGCGTAATCGAGAGCGGCGGCCGGTTCGTTCAAGCGCAGCGACGCCAGCGCTGCGCCGTAGTTGGCGGCGGCTTCCGACGGCGTGGAGCGGTTCTTCAGCTGCGCGGTGAAATATGCCAATGCGTCGTGGGCACCCTGAACCGATTCGTCCTGCAGCACGCGCAGGCGGGCCCGCGTGAGCTGGAAATCAAGGCCATCCGGCCGTGGCCGCGCCTTGATCTCGCGCACGCGCGTCTGGATGTCGCCGATCCGCTCAACGGTCAGCGGGTGCGTCCGCAGATAGGCGGGCGCGGCGCTCTCATACACGCGCGAGCCCTGCTGCAGGCGACCGAAGAACGTTGCCATCGCGGTCACGTCGAAGCCAGCGTCGGTGAGGGTCTGGAAGCCCACACGATCCGCCTCGCGCTCGGCCTCGCGCGAGAAGTTCAGCTGCTGCTGAATTGCGGCGGCCTGGCCGACCGCGATCGCGGCCTCGGTTGCCTGGCCGCCCGACGATGAGCCGCTGCGCGCCGCGAGGATCGCCAGCAGAAGCGCGCCGATGGCGATCAATCCACTGTCGCGCTGCTTGGCAATCATGCGTGCAATGTGTCGTTGCGACACGTGGCCGATCTCATGTGCGAGCACGGCAGCCAGCTCAGACTCGCTCTGCGCGGTGAGTATCAGGCCGGTGTGCACACCGATGAATCCGCCCGGCAGCGCAAAGGCGTTCATCATCGGGTCGCGCACGAAAAAGAATCCGAAGTCGGTGTAGCGCGCCGGGCTGGCTGCGACCAGTCTGAAGCCCAGTGTGTTCAGGTATTCGGTCGCGTCCGGATCATCCATGAACAACGGGTCGCGCCGCGCCTCGCGCATGATCGCCTCGCCCAGCCGACGTTCATTGGCAGGCGACAGATCGTCCCCGGCAACATCGCCGAGAGAGGGCAACTCCGGCGTCTGCGCCCGCGCGAGCGGAATCATGGCCGGCTGCACCGTCAGAACGGCGGCGACCGCGAGGGAAAGACAACGGGAAACGACTGGTTTCACAGGCAGGTGCGAGGTAGCCTCGACTCGTATGATAGTCAGCCGGCGGGATCGTTCCCCAGACATCGTTGTAACGGAAAGTCACATGAGCCATTTAACGCATTTCGATGACGCCGGACAGGCGCACATGGTCGATGTCGGCGACAAGGCGGTCACGCATCGCGTGGCCGTGGCCGCAGGCGTGATACGCATGCAGCCAATGACCCTCGATCTGATTCGCAGCGGCACGTCGAAGAAGGGCGATGTGCTCGGGGTCGCACGCATCGCCGCGATTCAGGCGGCGAAGAGGACGTCCGAACTGATTCCGCTGTGCCACCCGCTGCCGATCACGCGCATCGCGGTCGACTTTCACATCGATGATGCGTCGACCAGTGTCAAATGCACGGCGCAGGTTGAAACCCGCGGCCCGACTGGAGTCGAGATGGAGGCGCTGACGGCAGTGCAGATCGGTCTGCTGACGGTTTACGACATGTGCAAGGCAGTCGACCGCGGGATGACGATCGACAATGTCTGCCTGTTGGAGAAGCACGGAGGCAAGAGTGGCGAGTACCGTCGGGAGTCGGATGGCGGGAGTCGGAAGTAGGAATCAGATCACGTTTCTTTCCAGCAGCGGCGCATTGTCTAGCAGGCGCTGTGGCGACAACGGCGCCAAATCGAGCGTCTGATATGCATCGGTTGCGATCAGCTCAGCCACGGCCCGCCCAACCGCCGGTGCCTGCTGCATCCCATGCCCGGAGAACCCGCAGACCACGAATGCGTTGTCGCTCGTCGGCAACCGGCCGACGATGCCGTTCTGATCGAAAGTGTTGAGTTCGTAGTAACCGGCCCATGCGTTGACGACGCGCAGTGCTTCGAAGGCGGGAACGCGATGCGCGAGTCGCGGCCAGATCAGCTCATCGAACAGTCCGTGGTCGATTGCATCCAGCGGCACATCGTCAAGGTCGTCGCCGCGGGGTGGCGCCCCGCAAATGAAGCCGCGCCCCTCTGGCCGAAACCAGACACCGCCCGGATCAATGATCAGCGGGCAGGCGTCAAGCTGCGCGGGCGCCGTGAACACAAAGACATCGCGCTTGCGTGCGCGCACCGGAAGATCGAAACCGAGTTGTGCCGCCAGCGGCGCCGACCAGGCTCCGGCAGCGATCACGAGATCATCGCAGTCGAAGGTGGTGCCATCAGCGCACTGCACGGTGCCGACGCGGTCGTGACGGGTGACGAGGCGAGTCGCAGTACGCGCTTCGAACTGCACGCCGAGCGCCTGCGCTTTTCGCCGCAAGGCCTGCAACACGGCGTAGCCATCGAACCAGCCCTCGCCTGCAAGGCCCAGTGAGCCCAGCGCGATGTCGTCGGCATTGAGCCAGGGAAAACGGGTGCACAGCTCATCCTTTGCCAGCAGCGCGACCTGCGCGCCGCAGTCGGACTGCACGCGATGGTTGGAGCGCAGCGTCTCGGCGCCGGCGGCCGTGGCTAGAAAGAGGTACCCGGGTTCCGCCAGGCCGATGCTGATCGGATCATCAACGCGCAGCTCGGCGTCAATGCGGCGGAGAAAGGCGAGGCTCTGCTGTGACAGCTGGATATTGATCGCGCTTGAGAACTGCTGGCGGATCGAACTCGCCGACAGCGCGCTCGATGCCTGCCGATAAGTCGGGTCGCGTTCGAGCACGACCGGCCGCATTCCGTGATTGCGTGCGAGAAAGAATGCGGTCGCCGCACCCATCACTCCGCCACCGATGATGACGACGCGGCGCGCGGTGCTGCTCATACAATGTTTCCCATGGTTCGATTCTATTCAGCAGCCGATGTTGCGCGCGTACTCGACTATCGGCGCCTTGTCGATGCGCTGGCCGACGCTTTTGGGCACGGCGCTGAAGTGCCGCTGCGCCATTCGCACGCATTGTCACCGCAGGATTCACTGCTTCTGATGCCGGCCTGGTCGGCGACCGCGCTCGGCGTCAAGCTGGTCACCGTCTTTCCGGACAATGCCACGCGTGGCGCCGGGACCGTCAATGCGCTGTACCTGCTGCTTGATCGCGCGAGCGGTGAGCCGCGTGCCGTGATCGACGGTGAGGAGCTGACGCTGCGCAGGACTGCGGCCGCATCGGCACTCGCCGCGCGTTACCTGGCGCGCGCAGATGCGTCGCAACTGCTGCTGGTGGGCAGCGGGCGGCTGGCGCCGTACATGGCGCGCGCGCACTGTGCACTGCGGCCGCAACTGAAGCGGGTGCACGTCTGGGGTCGCAACGATCAGCACGCGCAAACGACGGCACAGATACTGCGCGACGCCGGGCTGCCGGTCGAAGTGGCAAGCGATCTGGAATCGGCTGTGCGCGACGCGCACATCATCACTTGCGCAACGACGTCGACGCGACCGTTGGTGCACGGTGCGTGGCTGGCGCCGGGCACGCATCTCGATCTGGTCGGCGGGTTTCGGCCAGCGATGCGCGAGGTCGATGACGCGGCGGTGGCACGCGCGCGAATCGTCGTCGACACCTACGCCGGGGCGCTGGCGGAAGCCGGCGATCTGGTGGAGCCAATGCAACGCGGTGTGATCACACGCGCGCAGGTGATCGCGGAACTGGCGCAACTTGTGCGTGGTGAACGCGCGGGCCGGACCAGCGACCACGAGATCACGCTGTTCAAGTCGGTGGGCACCGCGCTGGAGGATCTGGCGGCGGCTGAGCTGGTTGTCCGATAGAAGTCGGCAGTCAATGCTTTGGACTGCCTACTGCTTCGGCGGCGTAGTCTCGATGAATGACGGCCGCGCGGCCAGCTTCTCGTACAGCTTGCCGAGATTCGGGTACTGACTGCGCCAGTTGATCTGGGGAAAGCGGAAATCCAGGTAGCCGAGCGCGCAGCCGGTGGCGATATCGGCCAGGGTGTACGCATTGCCATTGCACCACGGCTTGTCATTCAACCCGAGGCTCAATGCCTTGACTCCAACATCGACCTTGCCCATCTGGCGGTCGAGCCACTTCTGCGACTGCTGCTCGGGTGCACGCTGCGTGGCCTCGAGCCGCGCCAGGATCGCCGCGTCGACGATGCCGTCAGCCAGCGCTTCCCAGGTGCGCACTTCCGCGCGCTCACGACCGGCCTGGGGAATCAGCTTGCCGATCGGTGTCATCGTGTCCAGGTACTCGACGATCACGCGCGAGTCGAACACCGCGCCGCCGTCTTCCATGATCAGGCACGGCACCTTGCCGAGCGGATTGGCCTCCTGAATGCGCGTGTCGGGTGACCACACGTCTTCGAGCTCCAGCTGACAGTCAATGCGTTTTTCCGCCATGACGATGCGCACCTTGCGCACGTAGGGGCTGGTCAGCGAGGCGATCAGGCGCAGGCCCTTGGAAACTTTCAATTCGTGCTTTCGTCTGGATGTTCTGATTCTTCGAGCCAGTATATCAATGGACTTCCAATCATTTGCCAGACATTTCTCGTCAGAATTCGACGCGTGGCAGGTCGAACACAGAGGCGATGCTAGACTGCCCGCACGCGCTTCATTCTGGTGCGCGCCCTGCCTTTTCTTGCCTGTGGACGTCTCGCTCGAATTGTCGGCGCTGACCGCGCTTTCGCCGCTGGACGGTCGCTACAGTCGCACGACCGCGCCGCTGCGCGACGTTTTTTCCGAGTTTGCCTTCATGCGCGCGCGGCTACGGGTCGAGGTCGAGTGGCTGATCGGCTTGTCCACCCTGGGCCTGCCGGAACTGCCGGCGCTGCCTGCGGTGGCACAGGAAAGGTTGCGCGCGTTGGTGCGGGACTTCAACGTGGCCGACTGCCAGGAAATCAAGGCGATCGAGGCGCAGACCAATCACGATGTGAAAGCGGTCGAGTACTGGATCAAGGGGCGCGCCGGCGACATGCGCGCACTGGCGGCGGCGACCGAGTTCGTGCATTTTGCCTGCACGTCCGAGGACATCAACAACACCGCGCACGCGCTGATGCTTTCGCAGGGGCGATTCGTGCTGCAGGACCGCTTGCGCGCGCTGCAGATCAAGCTGCGCGAGATGGCGCATGCGATGGCCGATGTTCCAATGCTGTCGCGCACGCACGGCCAACCGGCGAGCCCGACCACGGCCGGCAAGGAATTCGCCAACTTCACGCTGCGGCTGGCGACGGCGATCGACGGCATTGCGCGCGTGCAATTCATGGCCAAGATGAACGGTGCAGTCGGCAACTACAACGCGCATCTGGCCGCGTACCCGCACATCGATTGGGAGCACTTTGCGCGCAACGTGGTCGAAGGGCTTGCGCTGTCCTTCAACACGCACACGATCCAGATCGAGCCGCACGATTACATGGCGGAACTCTTTGATGCGGTCGCCCGCGCCAACACGGTGCTGATTGATCTCGATCGCGACCTGTGGGGCTACATCGCGCTCGGCTACTTCAAGCAGAAGCTCAAGGACGGCGAGGTCGGTTCGTCGACGATGCCGCACAAGGTCAATCCGATCGATTTCGAGAACTCCGAGGGCAATCTCGGGCTGGCTAACGCCGTGCTGCGGCATCTGGCGGAAAAGCTGCCCGTGTCGCGCTGGCAGCGTGACCTCTCCGACTCGACCGTGCTGCGCAACCTCGGCGTCGCCTTTGGCTACTGCGTCGTTGCCTACGACGCCTGCCTGCGTGGGTTGAACAAAGTCGAGCTCAATGCCGCGCGACTGGCAGCGGAACTCGACGACGCGTGGGAGGTGCTGGCCGAACCGGTGCAGACGGTGATGCGCCGCTACGGCGTGCCGGCCCCATACGAGAAACTCAAGGAACTGACGCGCGGACGCGCAATCACGCGCGCCACCCTGCACGAGTTCATCCGCACACTGGAGATTCCGGACCAGGCAAAACAGTCGCTGCTCGCAATGACGCCTTCAACCTATGTCGGCAAGGCGGGCGAGTTGGCGCGGCGCTGCTGAGCGACGGCCCGGATTTCACCTTCACAGGTGATGCGGGGGCGCAGCAGAATCGGAATAATTCGCAGCGGAGTCCTGTTATTGCTTCACCCGGCCTGCTCGGCCGGATCGTCCAACTCCCAGGGGGAATCGATGAAGGGATTGCTTCACTCACTGCTTGTTGCCTCGGTCGTGGCGATCGCCCTACCGGCGCAAGCCCAGTTCGCCAAGCCGGAAGACGCGCTGAAATACCGGCAATCGGTCATGTTTCTCCAGAGCCAGCATGCGGGGCGGATCAATGCGCAACTGAAGGCTGACAAGCCGAATTTCCAGATCATCCTGGACAACGTTGCGATTCTCGATACGGTCAACAAGCTGTTCTTTGACGCGTTTCCGGCGAATTCGGACATGCTGGTCAACACCCGCGCGAAGTCAGAGGTCTGGACCAACCCGTCCAAGTTCAAGCAGGGCGCCGAAACGCTCAATACCAACGTCGAGCGTCTGTCCGCGGCCGCGCGGAGCAACGACCTGGCTGCGACGCGCGCGGCCTTTGGAGAAGTCGGCAAGACCTGCAAGGGATGCCACGACGAATTTCGCAGGGACTGACGGAGCACATCGAAGCCATGCAGAGGCCGCGCGAGCGGCCCCTTCTTCTTTCGTCCGACTCGGCGCGGTATGGCCCGCGGCCTTGTGATGAATTGAACCAGTTGGCTCGACTGGTAACCTCGCGCCAGCAACCTTCAAGCCCACATGACCGCATTGCCCTGGTCGCGTGCGACGCTGCAAAACCTTCGCGGCGTGCTGTGCGACATCGACGACACGTTGACGACGGACGGAAGGCTCACCGCTTCAGCCTATCGGGCGCTGGAGCGGTTGCACGAATCCGGCCTCATCGTCGTGCCGGTCACGGGGCGTCCGGCAGGCTGGTGCGATCACATCGCGCGCTTCTGGCCGATCGATGCCGTGGTCGGCGAAAACGGTGCGTTCTATTTCCGTTACGACCATCAGGCGCGGCGGATGATCCGTGCTTACCTGCACGACGACGCGACGCGGGCCCAGAACCGCGCACGCCTGCAGGAAATCGGCGCAGATGTGCTGCGGCAGGTCCGGGGCTGCGCGATTTCGGCCGATCAGCCATATCGCGAAGCCGACCTGGCGATCGATTACTGCGAAGACGTAACGCCGCTGCCGGAGGCCGATGTGCAGCGCATCGTCGCGATCCTGCATGACTACGGCATGACGGTGAAGGTCAGTTCAATCCATGTCAACGCGTGGTTCGGCGACTACGACAAGCTGGCGATGACGCGGCGGTTGATGCGCGAGCAGTTTGGCGTTGACCTGGCCAGGCAGCGCGATCGTTTCGTCTTCGTCGGCGATTCGCCCAACGACGAGCCGATGTTCAGGTTCTTCCCCCACTCGGCGGCGGTGGCCAACATCGCGCGCTTCGTCGACCGGCTCCAACATCGCCCGGCGCACATCACCCGGCGCCCGAGCGGCGCGGGGTTCGCCGAGCTGGCGCGCCAGATTCTGGCGGAGCGCATGCGGGCGCGCTGATCCGAGCCCAGCGCACAGGGACGCCGCACTGATGCGGGTCAAGTGCGCACGAAGATCCGCCGTTAAGTTCCCGGCATGACGAGCATCGGAGTGATCGGCGCAGGCGCATTCGGTACTGCGATGGCCTGCGTATTGCAACGTTCGGGCCATCAAGTGCGACTGTGGGCGCGCGAGGCCGAGGTGGCCGACGCGATCAATCGCAATCGCGTCAACGACGTATTTCTGCCCGGCGTGCGTCTGCCGGACGGCATCGTTGCCACGCAGGATCTTGCCGCGGCCACCCGCGGCGCGGTGTTCATGTTGCTGGCCCCGCCCGCGCAGCACATGCGCAGCGTGACCACGCAACTGCGGCCGTATCTGCCCGACGGCATCCCCGTGGTCACCTGCTCAAAGGGACTGGAGCGCGGCACGTGCGCGCTGATGTCGCAGGTGATCGCCGCAACGCTGCCGGCGGCACCGGTGGCGGTGCTGTCGGGCCCGTCGTTCGCCGCCGAAATCTCGATCGATCTGCCGACCGGCGTGACGCTTGCCTGCGCCGACCCCGTGCTGGGCGATCGGCTCGAGCGTGAGATCGGCAGCTCGCGTTTCCGCGTTTACCTGTCGGACGACGTGATCGGTTCGCAGTTGAGCGGCGTGATGAAGAACGTGCTGGCGATCGCCTGCGGCATCGTCACCGGCAAGAAGCTCGGCAACAGCATGCGGGCGATGCTGGTCGCGCGTGGGTTGGCGGAGACCGTCGACCTCGGCCTGGCGCTGGGCGCGCGCCTGGAGACCTTCCTCGGACTGTCCGGCATCGGCGACATCGACTTGTCGTGCAACAGCCCGCAGTCGCGCAACATGTCGCTCGGCATCGCGCTCGGCCAGGGGCGCAAGCTGGCGGACGTGCTCGCCGAACGGATCACCGTGCAGGAAGGCGTGCACTCGGCCGGCGCCGTGGCGGCGCTGGCCGGCCGCCTCGGCGTCGAGATGCCGATCGCGCAAATGGTCGACCGGATTCTCAATCACGACGCGGAACCGGACCGGGAGATTGCCGCACTTCTGGCGCTGCCGTTCGGCGTCGAGCGCGCCGTCGTGCCATGGCTCAGGCGCGGGATCGCCACATAGACCGCGCGGTGCCTGTTTGCGAGGTCGGCGCGCAACGCGAAGGCACTCGACCTCATCGCGCCGGCCGGATCGACTGCTGGCAGCCGAGCCTCTTGCGTTGACAAACACCGCCAACGTCCTGCGCCGATGGGTTGCCGTAAGTGATGGCCGTCAATGCTGGAAACCGGAACGGCTCTAGGATCTGAGTGAGGAATTTCTGCGCCCATTGGTGGTGGCGCCTCGGAGACAAGGATGGCGCGTTGGCGGGGACTACGCACGGATTCAGCTCAGTTCACCACGCATGAACGCGCGACCGAGGCGGCAGGAGGTCCGGCGCCCGCAATCCCGCCATTTGCGGTGGGCAGCATCTCACCCAGCGGCAACCCGGCTTGCAGCGATCCCAGCAGTGTTACGCCCGTCGAACCCGACCGGCAGGTTGCTTATTTGTCAGCACTGCCGCCGCGCGGCGAAGCGACCATCGTGACGCATTTCCGATGCGGGCAATTTGCAGCGACGCCCATATCGGCCCACTCGTGAATGTGAATTCAAGGAGACGACCATGAACATCGCCCGCAGAGAAATCATCCAGGCGTCGTTGTCGTTCGGCGCGCTGACAGCGTTCCGGCCGGCGATGGCGCAGGCAGCCATCGAAGACGAATTGACCCTCATCACACCGGTGGCCAAGACGCTGACCGACCCAACGCTTGCGGACTTCGCCGTCTACGCGAAGGAGAAGTGGAATGTCACGGTCAAGACCAGCGCGCTGGCGGCAGGCACACCGGTTGCCTACGGTCGCATTCTCGAATGGAAGGGCCGCCCCGAAGCCGACATCATGTGGGGCGGTGAGAGTGCGCTCTACGACAAGCTGGCCGAGCAGAAGCTGGTCGCCAGGCTCGATTTGCCCAAGAGCGCTTTGGACGCGATTCCAGCGACCATCGGCAAGCCGAAGCCGATCTATCTGAAAGACCCGAAGGGATTCTGGACCGGCACGGTGCTCGAGCCGTACGGCCTCGTCTATCACCCGAAGGTGCTGCAGCGGCTTGGCGTGCCAGAGCCGAAGGACTGGGACGACCTGCTGCATCCGAAGCTCAAGGGCCACGTCGCGCAGTGCGCGCCGAGTCGCTCGAGCAGCAGTCATGCAACGTACGAAGTGATCCTGCAGCGCGACGGCGATGAGAAAGGGTGGGCCTGGCTGAAGCGCCTCGCCGCCAACACGGGGATCTTCACCGCGCGCAGCCGGGACGTGCCGTCGGTGGTCGCGCGCGGCGAATTCGCCGCCGGCTTTGCGGTGCCAAGCTACATGGCGTTCGAGGACCGGCTCGCGGGCTTCGAACTGAAGTTCGTCGCGCCGAGAACCGCCTGGATCACGCCCGAGCCGATCTCGGTGCTGGCCGGCTGCAAGCACCCGAAAGCGGCGCTCGCCTTCATCGAGTACCTGCTGTCCGAGCGCGGACAGCGCGTGGCGATGGAACGCGGGGTGTTCCCGATCACGCCCAAGTTCCGCGTGCAGGGCGCGCCTGGATCGCGCGCAGAAATGGCGGTCGAGTTCACCGGCGGCATGCGTTCGTACTTCGACATCGACGTGATGAACATCTATGACGACGACCTGGCGCAGGGCCGCTATGAGAAAGTGAACGAGCAGTTCCGCAAGGAGATCGAGTCGGTCTGGGATCAGCTCAAGCGCTAGCGCACGACAGAAAGCGGCCGCCGCCATGCGCATCGCGGTAGAAAGACTCACAAAGCGCTTCGGGCCGCTGGCAGTCGTCGACGGCGTCGATTTCTCGATCGAGGAGGGGGAGCTTTTCACCCTCCTCGGACCTTCAGGATGCGGCAAGACGACACTGCTGCGGCTGATCGCCGGCTTCTACGCCCCCGACGGCGGCGAGGTTCGTTTCGACGATCGCGTCGTCAATGACGTGCCGCCGCATGAACGCGGCATCGGCATGGTGTTCCAGAACTATGCGTTGTGGCCGCACATGACGGTGTCGGGCAATGTCTCGTACGGGCTCAAGCTGCGCAAGCTCGGGCACGCCGAGATCGCCAATCGCGTCAAGGGCGCACTCGACAAGGTCCGGCTTGCCGGGCTCGGCGATCGCTATCCGGGCCAGCTTTCCGGCGGCCAGCAGCAGCGCGTGGCGCTCGCGCGTGCGCTGGTGCTGAACCCCAAGATCCTGCTGCTGGACGAGCCGCTGTCCAATCTCGACGCGAAGATCCGCATCCAGGTACGCGCCGAGATCAGGAAGCTGCAGAAGGAACTCGGCATCACCACCGTTTATGTCACTCATGACCAGGAAGAGGCGCTGACGCTTTCGGACCGGATTGCCGTGTTCAACCAGGGCAAGGTTCTGCAGGTCGGCGCGCCCAAGGCGCTGTACGAGCGGCCGGCCAACCGCTTCGTCGCCGACTTCATCGGCATCAACAATCTGATCGAGGGCACGGTGCAGGCGGTCGACGAGCAGCAAAACCGGCTGCGCGTGCAGACCGTGCTCGGCGACCTGTCGACGCTGTCCGAGCAGAACCTTCGTGCCGGTGAGCGCTGCGTCGTGGCGATCCGCCCGGAGAACATGACGCTGGACGGCGAGCCTGCCGCCGACCGCAACCGGCTGCCGGGACGAATCTCGTTTGCCGCCTACCTCGGCAACACGCTGCGCTACGACGTCGACCTGGGTCAGGGCGTGACGTTCAAGGTCGATATCCGCGATCCCTGGCACCACTCGCAGCGTGCGATGGACAGCACCGTGACCGTGAGCTTCCCGGCCGCCAGCACAATTGCGATCCGGGCGGACTGACGATGCGGCTTCCGCGCGCGACGACGGCGGTCCTCGGCTTCAGCCTGATCTGGGTCTTCCTGATCCTGTTCGTGCTGTTCCCGCTGACGCGCATCTTCTACGACGCGTTCACCAACGAGGCGGGGCAGTTCACGCTTGCCAACTTCGGCACGTTCTTCACCGACTCGTTCTACCTGCGGTCGCTCTGGAAGTCGCTCGCGCTCGGCTTTGCAGCGGTCATCACGACCTCGGTGATCGGCATTTCGGTCGCGTTTCTGATCATCCGCTACGACTTTCCCTACCGGAACATCTTCTCGTACCTGACGATGCTGCCGATGATCCTTCCGCCGCTGGTCGGCGTGCTCGGCTTCGTCTTCATCCTCGGACGTGCCGGCACCGTCAACGTGCTGCTGATGGACTGGTTCGGGCTCGAAAATCCGGTGAACTTCATGTACGGCGTGCAGGGGGTGCTGCTGGTGGAAACGGTGCACCTGTTTCCGCTGATGACGCTCAGCATCCTCGACTCGCTGTCGAAGATCGATCCGTCGCTGGAGGAGGCCGCGCAGGGGATGGGTGCGAAAGGCTGGCGCCGGTTCTGGACGATCACGCTGCCGCTCACCACGCCCGGCTACATCTCGGGTGCGCTGCTCGTCTTCATCTGGACCTTCGCCGACTTCATCACGCCGCTCGTGCTCGGCGTGCAGGACCTGCTCGCGCCGCAGGCGTATCTGAACATCATGCAGTTCGTCGACCGGACGATCTTCCGCATGGGCATCGTGATCTCGGCCCTGCTGGTCCTGCTGGCGATCATCTTCGTACTCGCCGCGCGCCAGTACGTGGCGATCAAGGATTACAGCTCGCTCACCTACTCCAAGGTCGAGCGGCGGCGCCTGGGCCCGGTCAAGCGCTGGCTTGCGGTGGGCTACCTCACGCTGCTGATGCTCGTGTGCGTGATCCCACAGGCCGGCGTGCTGTTCGCGGCAGTTGGACGCGGCTGGGCGCTGACGCCATTCCCGGTCCAGTACACGATGGAATTCTTCAGGACGGTCAGCCTCGACACGCCCAAGTTCATCGTCAACTCGTTCCTGTACTCAGGGCTCGCGGTCGTGCTGTGCCTCACGATCGGCGTGCCGATGGCCTGGATCATGACGCGCACGCATGCGCCTGGACGGCGCGCGATGGACGCGTTGACGACGCTGATCCTCGCCATCCCGGGCACCGCGGTCGGCATCGCCTACATCCGCGCCTTCAACTTCCCGCTGCCGTTCATCGACGTCCCGCTGACGGGGATGTGGATCATTCTTCCGCTGGTGCTTGCGGTCCGGCGTCTGCCGTACACGGTGCGCGGCAGCTTCTCTTCGCTGCTGATCGTGCATCCGTCGATGGAGGAGGCTGCAGCCAACGTCGGGGCCACCAAGCTGCGCACGTTCCGTGACATCACCGTACCGCTGGTGTGGAAGGGCATTGTCGTCGGCGGACTGTTCTCGTTCATCATGTCGATCCAGGAAGCGTCGGCGACAATCTTCCTGACGCTCGGCGGCTGGGAAATGATTCCGTTCGGAATCTTCACCTTCTACATCGCGGGTTCACAGAGTCAGGCCGCTGCGCTCGGCGTGATCCTGATCTTCCTGTGCGCGGCGAGCCTCTACATCGTCAATCGCATCGCCGGCACGCGCGTCGGCGGCCTGTTTGGCTGAGAAATCAGAGCGTAACGACGTGGCCGACCAGCGCGGCGGCCAGGGCCAGCAGGATCAGCGCGCGCAGGCGCAGTGCCAGGCTGTCGTCGGCCGGCGTCACATCGTGATTGAACTTGTTTCCGGTAATCATCGGCGCAACAAGGTTCTCGCGGCGGGAGATGAAGAAGAAGGCGATCGCGCACAGGTGAAGCGCGATGAGCGCGTAGAGGACGATCTCGTTGATGTTATGAATCCTGGTCAGAAGATGACTGGTGCGATCGGAAACGAATCGCGCCAGCGGGCCCTGTGTGACGATGTCGTCGCTGGCGAAGAGGCCGCAGAGGCCCTGCACGGTCACTGATCCGAGCATCGCGAGGATCGAGAACGACCCGAGCGGATTGTGACCCGGGCACCTCTGGTCAGACCGGTTCACGACATCTCGTGCATAACGCAGCGCGGCGCGCGGTCCGCGTACGAATTTCGTGAACTGTGCGTAGTGAGAGCCGGCGAATCCCCAGAGAATTCGAAACAGCACCAGCGTGAGGACCGCATAGCCGCTGCGCATGTGCCATTCCATCGCATTTCCGCCCAGCTTGGCGGCGACAACCGAGGTGATCACCAGAATCACGAGCGCCCAGTGAAAAAGACGTGTCGGCAGATCCCATATCCGGACCGCCGGCATCGACCCTCGATGCGCCACGTCGTCGTCGCGATCTGCTTCCTGCCGCATGGACGATATACAGCGTGACGCTGTGGTCTATTCCATCAGGGCACGATCGGCTGCGACGGATCCTCTTTCTTCTGTGGCTTGACCAGGTCCTCGCGCTTCACGCCCAGATAGCGCGCGATCGCAGCGGCGACGAACACCGACGAGTAGACACCGAAAAGAATGCCGATCGTCAGCGCCAGCGCGAAGTAGTGCAGCGCCGGGCCACCAAAGATCAGCATCGCCAGCGTCATCATCAGGGTCGAACCGTGGGTGATGATCGTGCGCGAGATGGTCGCGGTGATCGCGGAGTCGATCACTTCGTCCACGCTCGCTTTGCGCATGGTGCGGAAGTGTTCGCGCACGCGGTCGAAGATGATCACCGACTCGTTGACCGAATAGCCGAGCACCGCGAGCACCGCGGCCAGCACCGGCAGCGAGAACTCCCAGCGGAAGATGGAAAACATGCCGACCACCAGGATCACGTCGTGCAGGTTGGCGATGATCGCGGCGACGGAGAATTTCCACTCGAAGCGAACCGCCAGGTACACCATGATTCCGAGGCAGACCATCAGCAATGCGAGTCCGCCGTCGTGCGCGAGTTCTTCGCCCACCGACGGGCCGACGAATTCGACGCGGCGCAGTTCGACCGCTGCATCCTGTGCCTTCAGCGTCGTGAGCACGCGCTCGGCCTGCTGGCCGGACGTGACGCCTTTCTCAAGGGGAAGCCGGATGAGCACGTCGCGCGAGGAGCCGAAGTGCTGCACCTGGAATTCGCCGCCCCCCTTGGCTTCGATCGAAGCGCGGATCTGCTCGAGGTTGGCCGGCTGCGGATACGAAACTTCCATGACGGTGCCGCCCGTGAATTCCACCGACAGGCTCAACCCGCGAACGAGCAGGAAGCCGACCGCGACAAGAAACGTGACAAACGAGATCGCGTTGAAGATCAACGCGTAGCGCATGAAAGGGATCGTGCGTCGAATCCTGAAGAATTCCATGGTTTGCCTTTACGCGAGCCGAATCAGCTCTTGGTCTCGACGCCGGGCTTCCAGATCTGCCCGATCGAAATTGCCGAGAGCTTCCTGCGGTAGCCGTATACGATCGAGATGATCCCGCGCGAGACGAACACCGCCGAGAAGATCGACGTCAGGATTCCCAGGCAGTGCACGACCGCGAAACCGCGGATCGGTCCGGAGCCGAGCATGAACAGGAACACACCGGCAATCAGTGTCGTGATGTTGGAGTCGAGAATCGTCGCGAAAGCCTTTTCGTAGCCCTCGGCGATCGCCTGCTGCGGCGGGCGTCCCCTGCGCAGCTCCTCTCGAATGCGCTCATTGATCAGCACGTTCGAATCGATCGCCATGCCGAGCGTCAACGCGATCGCGGCGATGCCCGGCAGGGTCAACGTTGCCTGCAGCAGCGACAGCAGCGCGACCAGCAGCAGCAGATTGACCGCCAGCGAGAGCGCCGAAATGAAGCCGACCACCAGGTAGTACGAGACCATGAAGATCGTGATCGCCATGAAACCGTACTGGGTCGAACTGAAGCCCGACTTGATGTTGTCCGCGCCGAGGCTGGGGCCGATCGTGCGCTCCTCGATGATCTCCATCGGTGCGGCGAGCGCGCCCGCGCGCAGCAGCAGCGCCAGATCGTTGGCGACCGTGGGGCTGTCCAGCCCCGTGATCTGGAAGCGTGAGCCGAATTCGGACTGGATCGTCGCCACCGTCAGCACCTCGCCGCGGCCCTTTTCGAACAGCACCACCGCCATCGGCTTCTTGATGTTCTCGCGCGTGACCTTGCGCATGATCCGGCCCGCGGTTTCGTTCAGCTCGATCGAAACGGCGGCGCGCTGGTTCTCGTCGAAGGTGGCCTGTGCGCCCTGCAGTTGCTGGCCGGAGAAGATCACTTCCTTCTTCAGTACGACCGGAGCGCCGCGGCCGACGGTGAAGCGCTCCGAGCCGAACGGCACCGGCGAATTGCCGAGCACCGCGGCCGATCCCTCGGCGCTGATGTCGACCAGCCGCGATTCCAGTGTCGCGGTGCGGCCGATGATGTCCTTGGCGCGTGCGGTGTCCTGCACGCCGGGCAACTGCACCACGACGCGGTCCGCGCCCTGCTGCTGGATCACCGGCTCGGCCACACCGAGTTCGTTGATCCGGTTATGCAGCGTCGTGATGTTCTGTTTCAGCGCGTTGTCGGCGACTGCTTTGGCTGCGACCGGCGTCATCGTTGCGATCAGCAGCAGGTCGCCTCCGGCGGCGTCTTCGCGCAGCGCCAGTTCGCGCAACATGTCCGACAGCACAGCCTGCGCCTTGGCGCGCGTCTCCGCGTCACGAAAGCGGATTTCAATCTGCTGGTTATTGCGGGCGATACCGGCGTGCCGCACTTCCTTCTCGCGCAGTAGCGTGCGCGTATCGCCGACCAGCGCGTCGAGGCGCTTGTCGACCGCCTCCTTGGTGTTCACCTGCATCAGGAAGTGCACGCCACCGCGCAAATCGAGGCCGAGATACATCGGCAACGCATGCAGGCTCGCCATCCAGCGCGGCGAGCGCGACAGCAGGTTCAGCGCAACCACGTACGCCGGGTCCTGCTTGTCCGGGTTCAGAGCTCCCTCAAGAATGTCCTTGGCCTTGATCTGGGTGTCGGTATCGCGTAGTCGCACGCGGATGGTGGTGTTCAGGCCGACCGCGTCCAGATACGCGGCCTCGGCTTCGACGCCGCCAGCCTTGAGCAGACTCTCGACCCTCGCCATCAGTGCCGCGTCGGCCTTGAGGGTCACCTTCTGCGACGACACCTGCACGGCGGGCGCTTCGCCGAAGAAATTCGGCGTGGTGTAGATCGCGCCGATCAGCAGCGCGACCACGATGACGAGATACTTCCAGAGAGGGTAGCGGTTCATTTGAGTCGGGCGTCGGGCGTCGGGCGTCGGGAGCAAAGAACACGGTCGGGGCGGCGGCTTCTCCCGACTCCGGACTCCGGACTCCCGACTAGAGCGTCTTCAGCGTGCCTTTAGGCAGCAGCGTCTGCACCGCGGTGCGCTGAATCGACAACGCAACCGGCTTGCCGTCGACACTGGCGACCTGCAGGGTCATGTACTGATCGGAGATTTCTGTGATCTTGCCGGCGATGCCTCCGGCCGTGACGACCTCATCGCCTTTGGTGAGCGCATCGACCATCGACTTGTGCTCCTTCTGCCGCTTCGCCTGCGGACGGATCAGCAGGAAGTAGAAGACGACGAAGATCAGCACCATGAAGATGATCGACATGTAGCCAGGATCGCCGCCGGCCGCCGCCGGGGCCGTCTGAGCGAACGCGTCGGAAATGAATGACATGAGGAACTCCGCGGAAGCCGCCGCCATCACGGCAGCGTAAAGAAGGATCAATCAGCAGAAAGCGGCGGATTATAGACAGCAGGGCGTTACGAGCTCCGACCGGGCTTCAATCCGGGCCGCGCGCGCGCTCGGCTTGTGTCTGCCGCACGAATGGCTGGAACTGCATTGCGTCAAGCGCGGCGCGTGCCTGCCGCATCAGGTCCAGGTAGTAGTGCAGGTTGTGGATCGTGTTCAGGCGTGCGCCGAGGATCTCATTCACGCGATCGAGATGATGCAGATACGCGCGCGAGAAATTGCGACAGGTGTAACAGGTGCACGACGCGTCGAGCGGCTGCACGTCATCCCGGAAACGGCTGTTGCGGATCCGCACGTCGCCAAAGCGGGTGAACAGATGGCCATTCCTCGCATTGCGCGTTGGCATCACGCAGTCGAACATGTCGATGCCGGCAGCGATTCCCGCCAGCAGATCCTCGGGGGTGCCCACGCCCATGAGATAGCGGGGATGATGGCGCGGCAGGCGCGGCGCAGTGTGTGACAGCACGCGCATCATGTCTTCCTTTGGTTCGCCGACCGACAGCCCGCCGATCGCATAACCGTCGAAGCCGATTTCGACCAACCTGGCCGTCGATTCGTCACGCAGCGACTCGAACATCCCGCCCTGCACGATACCGAACAGCGCGTTGCGGTTGCCGGCGTGATCGAATTCCTCACGGCTGCGGCGCGCCCAGCGCAGCGATAGCCGCATCGAGTCCGCCGCTTCGCGCTCAGTTGCGGGGCGGTCGTCGATCACGTATGGCGTGCACTCATCGAAGATCATCGCGATGTCAGAGTCGAGCACAGTCTGGATGCGCATCGACTCCTCGGGCGTCAGCAGCAGCCGGTCGCCGTTGACCGGCGACTGAAAGCGCACGCCGTCTTCGCCCACCTTGCGCAACGCGCCGAGCGAGAACACCTGAAAGCCACCCGAGTCGGTCAGGATCGGTTTTCCCCATCCCATGAAGCGATGCAGGCCCGCGTGCTTGCCGATCACCTCCAGCCCCGGTCGCAGCCACAGGTGAAACGTATTGCCGAGCACGATCTGGGCGCCGCTTTCATCGAGTTCAAGCGGCGTCATGGCCTTGACTGTGCCGTAGGTGCCGACCGGCATGAACACGGGCGTTTCAACGATGCCGCGGCTGAGTGTCAGTCGACCGCGGCGTGCTTCGCCTTCGCTGGCGAGCAGTTCGAAGCGCGCGCTCATGCAGAGCGCTCCAGCAGCATCGCGTCGCCGTAAGAGAAGAACCTGTAACGATGTGCGATCGCATAGGCGTACGCCGCGCGGATGCGTTCCATCCCCGCGAACGCGGAAACGAGCATCAGCAACGTCGATTTAGGTAGATGAAAGTTTGTCAGCAGGCGGTCGACGATCTGGAAGCGAAATCCCGGTGTGATGAAGAGCCGCGTATCCCGCGCGCCGGCGATCACCTTGCCGTCGCGTGCAGCGGACTCCAGCGCGCGCAGGCTGGTCGTTCCCACCGCGGTCACGCGCCGGCCCGCGGCGCGAGCCTCATTGACGGCGTTTGCTGCATCCTCGCCGATCTCGTACCACTCGCTGTGCATCACATGGTCCTGAATACGTTCGGCCCGCACTGGCTGGAATGTGCCCGCACCGACATGCAATGTCACGTACACGTTGCGAACGCCTCTCTTCCGCAATCGATTGAGCATGTCCTCAGTGAAGTGCAGCCCGGCGGTGGGCGCAGCGACGGCCCCGGGTGTCCGCGCGTACACCGTTTGATACCGTGCCTCGTCGACCGCATCGTCCGAGTGCGCAATGTACGGCGGCAGCGGCACATGACCGAGGTGGTCGAGCATGGGAAGAATGTCGTGATCGAACTCCAGTTCGAAGAGGTCCTCGTGTCGGGCGCGCACGATCGCGCTGAGAGTCGGCGCCTCACCGAACAGAAACTGCGCTCCGATCCTGGGTGTATGGCTGGTGCGCACCAGTGCCAGCGCGCGGCGGCGTTCGATGATGCGTTCGATCAACACTTCGACGCGGCCGCCGCTTGCCTTGCGTCCATACAGGCGCGCCTTGATCACGCGCGTGTCGTTGAACACCAGCACCTCGCCGGGATCGACGAGGGATTCGATTTCGGCAAAATGAAGGTCCTGCAGCGCCGTCCCCTTGACGTGCAGCAGCCGGCTCGCCGCGCGATCGGGCAGCGGATGCTGCGCGATCAGTTCAGGCGGCAGCGAGTAATCGAAGTCGGAAAGGGTATGTTCGTTCGACATGGCTTAACCGGCCATTCGAGCGGATAGAGATCAGGTGGTGCCGGAAGAGGGAATCGAACCCACACTCTGTTGCCAGAACCGGATTTTGAGTCCGGCGCGTCTACCAGTTCCGCCATTCCGGCACGGGACGCGAATTATCGGCGAAAGCGGCGTAGTGGCCAAACGGCCTGGTCCCCGAACGACTCAAGGCGACCGGTTGCTGTCTGTCGAGCTTGAGAGAGGCGGACGTTTACAAGTGCTGCGCGACCAAAGGGAGTGATCGGGTTTCGGCAGATTCGAGCCCGCAGATTCCCGACATCAGCGAGCCGGCTCTCGCTCCCCTGTCGTTCCCGCAAATGCCGCCTGCAACACCGCTATGTCGATATTT
>Ga0209682_10000010_pt1 | contig 53177 bp, 52 predicted proteins | sample DOMMetBare2Fresh_2_FD_187471 | JGI IMG/M metagenome (GOLD analysis project Ga0209682, IMG submission 187471) | Wetland sediment microbial communities from St. Louis River estuary, USA, under dissolved organic matter induced mercury methylation -... | ecosystem: Environmental > Aquatic >... | reverse complement strand
GACTGCTCACCCTACGACTACTCGCACGGCGCCGAGCTGATTGACCGTGCTGCTGCGAGCACGCGCGCCTGGATCGAACGCGATGGACTCAATTCGCCAGGCATCCCGCATCAGCTGATCGAGCACCAGCACCAGTACTGACCTGCGCGCTCCAGATCACCTGGCAGGATGCGCGACGGTTCCTTACCAGCTGCGCCGCGGCCTGAGAAAGTCGATCAATTGCGAGCCGGCGCAGATCGTTCGTCTGCGCCCACCCAGACTCCGGTATGGCTTCAGGCACGACCGCGGATGGGCCGTGCTGCCTGTGAGCCTTCGTATGCTCTTATGCTGGCGTTCTGCGTCTTTCGCCTTGAATCCGTTTCATAGAGGAGTGCTTGATGGATCAGATCAACAGTCTGTTGCAGTCGCTTGCCGCCAGTCTCGGGCCGTTTGCGCCACGCGTCATTGGCGTGCTGGTCATCCTGCTGGTCGCGTGGGTCGCCGCACGCCTGGTGCGCGCGGCGGTTGAACGCGTCGGCGCTTCGGCCCAACTCGATACGCGGTTGCGCAGCGCAGGTCTTTCGGCCACGGTTGCGAACGTCGCCTACTGGCTGGTCTGGCTGTTCGCGCTGCCAGCGCTGCTCGGCACGCTCGAACTCGATGCTCTGCTCGAACCGGTCAACACCATGCTGTCGCGCATGCTCGGCTTTTTGCCGAACCTGATGGGTGCGGTGATCGTCTTCGGCATCGGGTTCCTGGTGGCGCGGATCGTGCGTGAAGTGCTCACCGGCGTACTGACCGCGGCCGGCTCCGAAAAGCTGGCGGCGCAGCTGGGCCTGGCTTCCGCGCTGGGTGAAAAGACACTTGCCGGGCTGATCGGATCGATCGCTTTCGTCCTCATTCTGCTGCCGACCCTGGCGGCTGCTCTGCAACCACTTGGACTTGACTCGGTGACCAACCCGGTCAGCCGCCTGCTGGAGACCATCATCTCGCTGATCCCGAAGCTGGCCTCGGCAACGATCATCGTCGTGGTCGCGGCAATCATCGGCCGCTCTGTCGCCAGCGTCGTCACGACCCTGCTGGCCGGCGTCGGCTTCAACAACGTACCCGCACGGCTCGGTATGCGCAGCGACTTCCGCCTCGGCGGGCGAGACGCATCGGAACTCGCCGGAATGGGGGTGATGGGCGCCATTCTTGTCGTGGCGGTCACGCAGGCGTGTGAAGTGCTCGGCTTCTCGATCCTGACCAACACCGTCGCCACGCTCGGCGAAGTGCTGGCGCGGCTCGCCGTTGCACTTGTCCTGCTTGGCGTGGGCCTGTGGCTCGGCAACGTGGCGGCGAGCGCAATCCAGTCCAGCACGATCGCGAACTCCCGCGTGCTCGGCAACGTTGCGCGCGGCGCCATCCTGTTCTTTACGGCGGCGCTGGCCCTGCGGCAGGCGGGTCTGCCGAGCGAGATCGTGACGATCGCATTCGGCGCGGTCGTGGGCGCGATTGCGATCGGCATCGCGGTGGCCGTCGGTGTCGGCGGGCGTCACGTTGCCGGGCGCCTGCTTGAAAGCGCGGTGGAATCCTTCTCGAGCAAGAAAGGCGAAGCGAAATCGGGCGACGCCTGATCGAGCCAAAGCTGGCAATAGATGGCGCACGCCGAATGAACTCGTTCCAGAGATTCTTTGATTCGCGTGGCCTGGCCACCCAATTCGTGTGGGTCACCCTCGCCGCCGCCGTCGTGGCGGCAGCGCTGGGGTGGGCGATCCGGCCGGGCACCTGGGAGGTCTCGCTGAGCGTTCTTGCGGGCGGGCTCGCTGCGGCTATGGCCGGCGCGCTGCTGGCGCGTCGCATGTCCCGCGCCCTGGCAGAAATCGGCATCGCAGCAAGGTCCTTGAGCCAGGACGATGGGCCCGCTGAAAGCAACGTTCCGCTGCTCGAGTCCTGCGAAGAACTGCGGCGTGCCTCGCTCAATCTGCGCCATCTCATTGAAGTCTTCCGCCAGCGACAGCAGGCGCTGATGGCGCGCAATGCCGCGCTGGGACGGCAACTCGAGGATCGCACGCACGAACTGACGACTCTGGAGGATTTGTCCATTGGCCTGGCGACCAAATCCGACCTGCATGAACTCATCGACGAAGCACTGACGGCCCTTGAACAGACCCTCGAGTATTCGAGCGCTTCGGTGTGGGGACGCGAGGGTCGCGAGGCGCCAGGACAGGTCGTGTTGATGGGATATCGCACCGGAGAGGGCGTCGAGGCTGGCGCCAGTGCCAGGGACCTGCGCGGCATGCGGCTGTCGCGACCGAATCTGCAGCGCTACGAACAGATCGAGCGCGAGCGCGAGCCGATCATCGATAACCGCGCCCGACAGAGCCTGCTCTCCTGGCTCTGGTCCAAAGTCACCGACGACACCCGCACATCAGCGCTGTATCACGCCACGCGCGCGTGGATGGCGGTGCCGCTGAAGGTTCGCGACGACGTGCTTGGCGTGTTGCGCGTTGATCACTACGAGCAAGATTACTTCGACGCCGAGCGGGCGCGCTTGCTGACCGCCGTCGGCAGCCAGGCGGCGCTGGCGATGCGTCATGCGCGGCTTCTGGAGCAGGAGCGCGACGTGGCCGTGATGGCGGAGCGCAACCGCATTGCACGCGACCTGCATGATGCCGTCTCGCAGACGTTGTTTGCGGCGAATGTGGTCGCGGGTACGTTGGCGCGCATGGCTGCGCGCGAGTCGTCGGCCGGCGCCGCCACGCTGCAGGCACAGGCCGCCACGCTGGAGCGGTTGAACCTCGGCGCGCTGGCCGAAATGCGGTTGCTGATGTTCGAACTGCGACCGGACGCCCTCGAGCATGCCGAACTCGCCGATCTGCTGCAGCAGGCCATCCAGGCGCTGGTGTGCCGCAGCGAGATCAGTGTCGACCAGAAGCTCTCACGCGGTGACAACCTGGGGGCGCCGATCCGAATCCAGCTGTATCGCATCGCGCAGGAAGCGCTCTCGAACATCGTCCGTCACAGTGGTGCCACGCAGGTGAGCATCGAGTGGACGGTTCACACACCACGCAACGCGATCCTTCGCATTGCCGACAATGGCAAGGGTTTCGACCCGGATGAGCCTGTGCCCGGGCATTTCGGCGTCGGCAACATGCGCAGCCGCGCCAGCGAAATCGGCGCGACGTTCAGCCTGACCTCCGCGCCGGGGCAAGGGACCGAAATTCGAGTTGAACTGAACTGACCGTCATGTCAAAGGGAAAGATCCGCGTTTTCGTGGTCGACGATCATCCGATGATCCGCACCGGTCTGGCTGCGATGATCGATGCCGAGCCGGATTTCGAGCGTGTGGGCGAAGCGGGCAGCGGTCAGGACGCACTTCGTCTGGTTCCGCTGGCCGCCCCGGATGTTGTCCTGATGGATCTCGTGATGCCGCAGATGGACGGCATTGCCGCCATCGAGGCCTTGCGCAAACAGCTCCCGAGCACGCGCTTTCTGATTCTCACAAGCCTGGTCGAACCCGGCGAGGTTCAACGTGCGATCAAGGCGGGCGCGTGCGGATATCTGCTCAAGAACGCTTCGGCGATGGAACTGGTCGCCGTGATTCGCAACGCCTTTGCCGGTCGGCGTGTGCTCGCCCCTGAAGTGACCGACGCAATGATCGCGGCCTCTCAGCAACCCGCTCCGGGCGGCGATCTGACGCAGCGCGAACGCGAGATTCTGGCGCTGATGACGCGCGGCCTGAACAACCAGGAGATCGCCGCCGAACTGTCGGTCGCGGTACCCACAGTGAAGTTTCACATCACCAACATCCTGAGCAAGCTGCACGTCGACAACCGCACGGAAGCCGTGCTCAAGGCGCTGAAGCACAGGCTGGTTCCGCCCGCGTAAGTCGACGGTTCGTTGCGGGTCAGGCTCCCCCAGCCGTCGCGGCAAGGCTTGGGCGCAGCGCTCTGACTGCTGCATTCAATCGTCCTTCGCCGCGATCAATCCTTCAGAGGCCGGTCGGCGCGCAGATGGCCGAGCGCTGCTGCCTGGTCTGAAGTGATCGGATCCCCGCCTGGAGTATGGGCCCAGGCCGTACCAGCGTCGGGCGTGTCAACTGCGATGTCTGCGTACGCTCTCTCGGCGCAGTGGTCCTGCGATTGTGAAAAACAGATTCTTCCCGGAGGAATGTAATGAGAAAGTTCTTGTTGAGCGGTGTTGCAGCCGCGGTCTGCAGCACGATGGGCGCTTCAGCGCAGACGGCTACCCAGATGGCGGCAATCGGCCCGGAGCAGGCGGCGCCCGGTCAGTGCTACGCGAAAGTGATCATTCCTTCGCGCTTTGAGACCCGTTCGGAACAGGTCGTCAAGGTGCCTGCAACCAAGCGGATCGAAGTCATCCCGGCCACCTACAAGACCGTGACGGAACAAGTCCTGGTCAGTCCCGAGTACAAGCGGACCGTGGCGATCCCGGCCACCTACAAGACGGTGACCGAAGAGGTCGTTGCGATCCCGGCCGGTTCCCGCACTGAGCCAGTGCCGGGAACGTTCAAGACGGTGACCGAACAGATCGAGATCGTTCCTGCCAGCACGCGCATCGAGGTGATCCCGGCTACTTACAAGACGGTCACCGAGCAAGTCCTGGTGACGCCGGAGCGCAAGGAAATCAAGACGGTTCCCGCCGTCTACGAGATGGTTGAAGAAACGGTCGTCGATCGCCCTGCTTCGAAGCGCGTGGAGGCGATTCCCGCGACCTACAAGACCATCGAGGAGCAGGTGCTGGTCAGGCCCGAGTCCGTGCGTTACGAGCCGATCACGATTCCGTTCAAGAAGGTCAGCGAGGAAGTCCTGCGCACCGAGGCCAGCACGCGCCTCGAGGCTGCGGCGTCGAAGATGAAGACCGTGCAGGAGCGCGTTCTGATCAAGGAAGCGAGCAAGCGACTGGTCGAAGTGCCCGCGGTATTCGAGACCGTCACCGAAAGCATCAAGGTCGCCGACGCATCGGTTCAGTGGAAGCGTGGCCGTGCCTGGGTCGGTCAGGCCAAGGAAGTGCGGCCCGTAAAGGGTTTCGTGTTGGATGCGCAAGGCAAGGCTGCAGGGACGCAGTGGGTGACGAGCAACAACGCCTCGCTCGATGATGACGACGTGATGTGCCTGGTCGAAGTTCCGGCACAGTACGAGACGATCACCAAGCGCGTGCTGAAGACGCCGGCCGCTGTGCGCGAGGTCGAGGTGCCCGCTGAGTACGCGATGGTCTCGAAGCAGGTGATCGATCGCGAAGCCTCGGTGCAGGAAGTGGAAGTTCCGGCGACCTACCAGACCGTGACAACCCAGGCCATCGACATCGAGGCCCTGCGCGCCAAGGGCTACAAGTTCGATGACAAGGGCGATATCGTCGCCACGCCTGCCGGTGAACGCGTGCTGCGTGCGTCCTCCCTGATGGCCAAGGGCAACGACAAATCGTCCGGCGCCGGTTCGGGTGAAGAAAGCTACGTGCGCGAGATCAAGGTCCCGGCGCAGTACGCCACCGTCAAGCGTCAGGTGATTGATCAACCCGCAACCGTGCGCGAGGTCGAAGTCCCGGCTACCAGCAAGACCGTGTCGCACCGCGTGGTCAAGACGCCCGCGTCGACCGCCGAAGTCGTGATCCCGGCCGTGTACAAGACGGTGACTCGCGAAGTGATCGACACGCCGGCAAGCAGCCGCGAGATCAAGGTTCCCGCCCAGTTCAAGACAGTGACCCGCCAGGTCGTCGACACGCCGCCGTCGTCGCGGGAAATCCCCGTCCCGGCGAAAATGCAGACGATCACCCGCGGTGTCGTGGATCAGCCCGCATCGACGCGTGAAGAGACTATTGCGGCGGTCTACAAGACGGTCACCCGCGAAGTGATCGACAAGCCCGCCAGCACGCGCGAAATCGAGGTGCCGGCCGCGTACGACACGCTGACCCGTGAAGTGAAGGTTGCCGACGCCGCGACCGAATGGCGCTCGATCCTGTGTGAGACAAACGCGACTCCCTCGAAGCTGAAGGAGATCCAGCGCGCGTTGATGACCGCCGGCTACAACCCGGGACCGATCGACGGCGTGATTCGCGAGCAGACGATGCGCGCAATCAATGACTACCAGGCAGCCAAGGGCCTGCCGGTCGACGCCTATCTGAACCTCGCCACGGTGAAGTCGCTTGGGGTGAGCCAGAACTAGACGCAGGGTGCCCAGTGAAAGAGCCGCGCGTCGCGCGGCTCTTTTTTCTTCATCGTTTCGCTGGGCTCGTCCTGGCGTGGAGCAGTTTGACTCGCGCTGCGCGAGCGCAACTCGACCCAGGTATGGGTTCAACCCATACCGGGGATGAATGTGGCAGCGACGATCGCTGCCTACGCTGCGCAATGCAGTCAAGAGCCACTGTCAGCGCCGTCATCGCTATGGCGACGGCCAAATGGCTGGCACCGAATCGACACTTGAATACGGCGAATCACATGAACAAGCTGGGCGCGGAATTTATCGGCACCTTCTGGTTGGTCCTCGGCGGCTGTGGCAGCGCAGTTCTCGCCGCTGCCTTTCCAGGCCTTGGCATTGGCTTACTTGGCGTGTCGCTGGCGTTCGGCCTGACGGTGTTGACGATGGCCTTCGCGATCGGTCACATCTCAGGCTGCCACCTCAATCCCGCCGTTTCCGTCGGGCTCTGGGCGAGTGGTCGGTTCCGTGCTGGGGATCTGCTTCCGTACATCGTGTCGCAAGTGCTCGGAGCACTCGCGGCCGGCGCGGTTCTTTACCTGATCGCCAGTGGCAAAGCCGGCTTCGATGTCACCGCCGGATTCGCCTCGAACGGTTACGGCACCCACTCGCCCGGCGGCTACTCATTGGCCGCCGCCATTGTCACCGAAGTCGTGATGACCGCCATGTTCCTGGTGATCATCCTCGGCGCGACTGAAGAACGGGCGCCTGAGGGATTCGCACCGATCGCCATCGGCCTGGGCCTGACCCTGATTCATCTGATCAGCATCCCGGTGACCAACACGTCGGTGAATCCGGCGCGCAGCACCGGCGTGGCTGCTTTTGTCGGTGGCTGGGCTTTCGAGCAGCTCTGGGTGTTCTGGCTGGCGCCCATCTTTGGCGCGTTGCTGGGCGCGGCGATCCACCGCGTCATCAGCGGCCGGGACTGATCAATTCTTCTCAAGCAACCCTTTCTTCAACCCCAACTTCGGGAGCTATCGTGAGCTTCATCCGCAATCTGTTTCTGGCGTCCGTCGGTGTCGGCTGCGCCGGCCTGGCCCATGCGCAGGCAACCGTCAAGCCAGACGGTCAGTTTCGTGCCGTGGTCGGCCTCGGAGCCAGCTTCGCCTCAGGGAACACCGATTCGAGCAACATTTCGTTGAATGCCGATGCCGTCCGCGCCACCGCGCAGGACAAGCTGTCCCTTTATGGCATGGCGCTGTATGCACGCTCCGCCGGCGTCACCACCGGCGAACAAGCACGACTTGGCGGCCGCTATGACTACAACCTCACGTCGGACATATTCACATTCGGCGGGCTTGATTTCGAGCGCAACAAGTTCTCCAACATCGAACTGCGCTCCCAGCTCAGCGGGGGCCTCGGGTATCACGCGATCAAGACGGCCACGACGACGTGGGACCTGTTCGGCGGCGTGTCCTACACGAACGACCGTTTCTTCGATCCGACCACAATCGACAGCGCCTTGCGTAGCTCCTACAGCTACCCGTCGCTCCTGCTTGGTGAGGAGTCCAGCCACAAACTCAGCGACAGCACCACCGCCAAGCAGCGACTGGTGCTACTTCCGAACCTCAAGAACACCGGCGAGTACCGCGCGACGTGGGACGCAGGTCTGGCCGTGGCAATGACGAAAGCATTGAACCTCAATGTGGGATTCACGGCCGCGTACAACTCGCAACCGGGATTCGGCCGCAAGACAACCGACACACTGCTCACCACCGGCGTGTCGATGAAGTTCGACTGAGCGCAGGTGAACGCTGCATCGGCGGCTTGCGCTGCATGCCGCAGATGCCCGACCCGGGTATGGGTCCGACCACTACCCGCGACCGGTGCAAGTGCGAGACAAAGTGCCTAGGATGCGAGCTCGCGTGCTGAAGCACCGAGTCACAAAGATGCAAACAATCAACTCACAGATTCAACAGGAGGAAGTGCAATGAGCTTTACTTCGGAGTTCAAGGATTTTGCGATGAAGGGCAACGTGATGGACCTCGCGGTCGGTGTCATCATCGGAGCTGCATTCGGAAAAATCGTCGATTCGCTCGTCAAGGACCTGATCATGCCGATCGTCGGCAAGATCTTCGGCGGCCTCGATTTCTCCAACTTCTTCGTTCTGCTGTCGAATCCGCCGGCAGACTACAAAGGCGCGATGAACTACGCTGACCTGACGAAAGCCGGCGTCCCGCTGTTTGCCTACGGCAACTTCATCACCGTAGCGGTGAACTTCATCATCCTGGCGCTCATCATCTTCTTGATGGTCAAGCAGGTCAATCGGATGAAGGCAAGCGAGCCGGCGCCAGCGCCTGCCCCGACGCCGGAAGACATCCTGTTGCTGCGTGAAATCCGCAACTCGTTGAAGAAGTAGTCAACCGATCGCCTGCCGGTCACGAGCCTTCCCGCGCATGACCGGCAGGCACATCCTGTTCTGATCGATACGATCCCTGCACCAACGTTAGCCAGGCCAGCCGATACGCACCGGAATTGCAAAGAGCGCGAGGTTTCACATGTCCAGCTATTTTCAGTTGAGCGCATGCTCTGATGGGCAGTTCATGTTCCACCTGAAGACGGGGAACCATGAAGTGCTGCTGCGGAGCCAGCCTTATCGATCGAAACAGGCGGCGCGCGGCGGCGTCGAGTCGGTGCGCAGGAACTCGCGCCTCGCATCGCGCTTCGTGCGCATGGTCGAGGACGAGAGCGCCTGTTACTTCGTGGTCCTCTCCGACATCGGCCAGATCGTCGGCACGAGTGAGCAGTATTCCTCGCGTGCTGCACTTGAAGCCGGTCTCAAGTCGGTGATGACCTATGCGGCCACGACGGTCATCAAGGAACCGAGCACTGACCCTGGCGCAAAGGATGCCAGTTTCCGCCGCCATGCGATGGTCGGCGGCCCACGAACACTTTCTCACAGAGGATGAAACACATGACTACCCAACAAAGAACCATGCGGGCGGCTGTCGCCGTCCTGGTATTGGCCTGCACGTCACTCGCTTACGCGGCGGAAGATGCGAAGAAGCCCGCGGCAGCAGCGACTCCAGCCGTCGCAGCGCCGGCGGCGGCACCGGCGCCAGCGCCTGTGACTGCGTCGGCCACGGAAACTGGACTCGCTGCGGTTTACAGCGACCGCCTGAACGGGAAAAGAACCGCCAGTGGCCAGATTTACGATCGCAACAAGCTGACCGCCGCACACAAGACGCTGCCGTTTGGTACCCAGGTCAAGATCACGAACGTCAAGAACCAGAAGACGGTTACGGTCCGCATCAACGATCGTGGCCCGACGCAGGCAGGCCGCATCCTTGATATTTCACCCCGTGCGGCGAAGGCGCTCGGAATTCGTCCGCAAGGCATGGCCGAGGTCACGGCCGAGGTCGTCGGCGAGGCACCCAAGCGCGCCAAGAAGTAGTTTTCGATTCCGCCATCCGGCGGCATCAATTAAGCAGAGCACGCTCAGGCGTTGCCCTCATACCCAGGAGATTGAAAATGAACGTCATGATTCAGCAATTGATGGACAAGACCGGGCTGCCCGAAGACAAAGCGACCGCCGCGGTCAGCACCGTGCTGGATTTCCTCAAGGAGAAGCTGCCGAGCCCCATCGCGAGCCAGATCGACAGCCTGATGGCGGGTGGTGCGTCAGGATTGACTGAGAAACTCGGCGGCGTCATGCAAAGCGTCGGGGGCATGTTCGGCAAGAAATAGCGACAGCTAGCGATAGCTGCCGGCACCGTTCAGTGCGGTGCGTTCGAGTTTGAATCGCTCGCGAGCTCTTGGCCGGAGAACGCGGTCAGATCAAAGCGGCGCCGCATTGCTGGCGTCTCAGAATCCTGCGCCGGGCTGCGCCAGGTAATCGATCTCCTCGGCCGTCGATGCGCGGCCGAGGATCCGATTGCGATGCGGAAATCGGCCGAAGTGCGCGATGACGTCGTAGTGCTTCCGCGCCCACGTCAGCGCGTCGGGATGCCCGGCAGCGGCGAGTTCGCCGAACAGGCGCAGCGATTCGCGCTGAACCTCGATCGATTCGGAATGCTCGAACGGCAGATAGACAAACCAGCGTTCCATCGGCGCCAGCTTCCGATCCTCGCCCCGCGCCACAAGCCACTGTGCAAGCTTGAGCGCGCGCACGTCGCCAGCAAATGCGCGCGGCGTATCACGAAAGATGTTGCGCGTGAACTGGTCGAGCAGAAGGATCAGCGCACGCATGCCGTCGACGGATTCATCCCAGGTGTCGCATTCTCCGCGCAGCGCAGCTTCCACATCGACGCCGAAACGCGAGCGAATCGCATCGTCGTTCGCCAGTGACTTTCTGAACCAGAAGTCGCGCGCCTTGCCGTGCTCGGCCGATCCCGGCGCGCCGAACCAGAAGTCGAGGACTTCCCGCGGCACTGTCATTGATCCGCCTATCTGCGCGGCGGCAGCGGCTTGTGCGCGAGATTCGGCCGCATGCCGAACTGCGGCAGCACCGGCTTCAGATGCGCGATCGCCTGCAGCGCCACCTCGAGGGTCTTTTCCAGCTGCCGGTCACGCCCCGCCATCGCATCCTGCGGCGCGTTGTCGATTTCAATCTGCGGATCGGTGCCGTAGTTCTCCACTGACCAGCCGACATCCTTGAACCAGAATGAGAACTCAGGTTGCGTGGTCTCGGTCCCGTCGGCGAGCTTGTGGCGCGGCCAGATACCGATCACGCCGCCCCAGGTGCGCATCCCGACCAGTTTGCCAATGCCCATCAGCTTGAAGCAGTGCGAGAAGATGTCACCATCCGACCCCGCGTGCTCGTTGGTCAACGCGATCACCGGACCGGCCGGCGATTCGAGCGGATACGGCGACGGCTGACCCCAGCGTGACAGGTCGTAGCCGACGCGCTGGCGCGCCACCTTCTCGAGCAGCAACTGCGATACGTGGCCACCGCGGTTGTAGCGCACATCGACAATCAGCGCCTCGCGATCGCATTCGGGTCCGAAGTAACGATGAAACTCGGCGAAGCCCGCACTCATCATGTCGGGCAGGTGCAGATAGCCGACGCGATCATTGGACTGCTCGTGCACCCACGCACGATTGCGCTCCACCCATTCGCGATAGCGCGCCGGGACTTCGTCCGCGAGCAGCGTGACCAGCGCGTTGCGGGGTCCCTTGTCCGAATCGAGCGCGAATTCCGCTTTCATTCCCGCCTGATGAACGAGCAGCGCCTGCGGCGGGCGCTCGCGCGACACAGTCTGGCCGTTGACGGCGACGATGCGTTCGCCTGCTCGCGCGAGCACACCAATCGCATTGAGCGGCGAGTCGGCTGCGGTGTCCCACGGATCGCCATGGACGATGTGCTCGATTTCATAACTAGCACCGTCCGCCGCGAGCTTGAGATCCGCGCCAAGGTAGCCGAGCGCAACCTGGGGCGGCTTGCGGTGGTCACCGCCCATCTCATAGGCATGCGAAGTGCCAAGCTCGCCCTGCAGTTCCCAGATCAGGTCCGAAAGTTCACTGCGCGTCGACACAAGTTCGAGCAGCGGCACATAGCGCCGATACATCGCTTCCCAATCCACCCCCGACATGTCGGGCACCCAGAACTGATCGCGCTGCAGGCGCCACACCTCACGCAGCATCTGCCGCCATTCGGATCCCGGATCAACCGACACGCGCACCCGAGCCAGATCGATCCAGCCGCTCGCGCGCGACGGTTCGTCCGATTTCGACTGTGGATCCTCATGGTGATGCCGGTACGCCGGATCAAGCGCGCGCAGCCGCTGGCCGTCGCGCACGACGAGCGTGGTGCAATCGGCCGATAGCGCAAACTCATCCGCGCGCTCAACGCGCGTCTCGGCGCGCATCGTCTCGAAGTCGAACACCTCCAGCTTGCCCGGTGTTTCCTTGTGACCGCCACGGCCGTGCGCACCGGGAATCGGAAACGTCGTCCATACCGCCTTGCCGCGCAGTCCCGCGATGCGGCCAAAGCGGCCCTCAGCGACGGGGAATGCCGCGACGCGCCGCGCGATGTCGTCGAGGTCGACCTTGAGCGGCGTCTCAACGGCCCGGCGGTCGTCGTCACGCTGGCCGTTGTACTCGTGGTGTTTCATCCCCTTGGGCGGCAACTCGAACGGCGGCTTCGCGTCAGACTGCAGTGCAATCAGGTACGGACGCGCAGCCCGCGGAAAACTCAGCTCGAACTGCACGTTGTCGTATACCGGATCAAACGTCCGCACCGAAAGGAAGTACAGATACTTGCATTCCGGATCGAACGCGGGACTCCAGTCGCGAAATTCCGGCTGGGTGACGATCACGCTCTTCGCGTTGGCGACATCGTGCAGCTTGATCGCGCAATGCCGCAGGCTGGTCCAGAATGGATACGCCAGCCACGCCCCGTCGGGAGACCACGCGATTTCCTCGGTGCGGCCGCTGTCGCTGCGGTCGAGCGTGGCCAGCGTGTCGTTGTCCAGATCGGCAAGCAGCAGTTCGTTGCGGTGATTGGCCAGAGCGACCTTCCTGCCCTTCGGTGATGCACTCATCGCCAGCACGCGACCGATATCCCATGGCAACGTGCGCGATGCCGCGCCGTCAAAAACCTCGAGCCGCTCCTCTCCGGAGCCATCGCTGACAGCAACCAGCGTCGCTCCATCGGCGAGCCACTGGGCGTGCCGGTAGCGAGCACCCTCCGGCTGCCCGCGCTGGCGCACCGCGCCTTCCCACAGCGCAAAGGAGAACAGCTTGCCGCGCGCCTCGATCGCCAGGCTGTGGCCCGCCGGATGGACATTGAACTGCGCGAGATGTCCCGCTGCGGGGACAAAGCGCCGCGCCGCCTGGGAGCGATGCGCGGGGACGCGGATGTCAAGCTGTCGCGTGCGGTCGGTCTTCGGGTCGAACAGCCACAGCGTTGCGCCGCACTGATAGACGATGCGCGCACCATCGGTCGATGCATGCCGCGCGTAGTAGTCGTCGTGGTCCGAGTGGCGGCGCAGATCACCGCCGTCTGGCAGACACGAATACAGATTACCGACGCCCTCGGCGTCCGAAAGAAAATACACACGGTCACCAACCCACATCGGGCTCGTGATGTTGCCCTTGAGTTCCTTCATCCGGCGGAAATCGCCGCTGCCGATGGCGTCGATCCACAGATATCCGGCTGTGCCACCGCGATAGCGCTTCCAGCGTGCAGGATCGGCGGTGTTGCGGCCGATCACCTTGGCGCCGTTGGGGCCAAACGACAGATGATTGACCTGGCCGTAAGGAAGCAATTCCGGCAGCCCGCCGTCGAGCCCGAGTGTGTGCGCGCGGTAGTTGCGGAAAAACGGCTGGCCATGGGTGGTGACAAACAGGATGCGCCCCTCAGGCGTGAAGCCGCGCACCATCACGTCGGGGCCAAGCCAGGTCATCCGGCGCGCCGGCCCGCCTTCGGCCGGCATCACGAACACCTCAGGATGCAGCTCGTCGCGACCGACGTAGGCGATCCACTGCCCGTGCGGCGAGATTGCCGGCGTCGAGGGCTCGCCGACTCCCGCGGTGAGACGGCGCGCCAGCCCGCCGTTCAGGTCGACTCGCCATAGATCGTCGTCGCACACAAATACGATCGTGTCGCCTCGAATTGCTGGCTGACGCAGATAGCCGCGGTCATGCATGGTCAATTGCTCTTCTGATTTTTCGGGAGCCGCCGTGGGCGGCCGGGAGGTCCGCCGACGTTCATTGCCCGGATTCTGGCAACGCCGCCCGACCTGTCAAGGTGAAAATCTGCGAATGTTCGTTCCTAAGCGAACTCGAGCACCACGCGCCGGGTCCGCGCACTCTTCTTCTCGATCTTTGCCACTCGGACCGCGCCGATTTCTGACGTGTTACTCACATGCGTGCCGCCGCACGGCTGCAGGTCGACATCATGCACGCGCAACAATCGTACTCGACCGAATCCAATTGGTGGGCTGACGCTCATCGATTTGAGGAGCTGCGGATTGGCGATCAGTTCCTCATCACTGATCCACTCGAACGACACCGGATGGGCCTCGGCGATGAGGCGATCGAGTCCCGCCTGCACCATCTCCTTGTCGAGCAGCGCGGTCATCGCGAAATCAAGCCGCGCATAGTCGTGCGTGATGCTGCAGCCGTCGACCAATTCGTTGACCACCGCGCACAGAAGATGCGTCGCAGTGTGAAAGCGCATGTGCCGATAGCGTCGGTCCCAGTCGATTTCGGCGCGCACTCGGGTTCCTGGAATGAACGTTGTCCTCCATTGCACCGCGGAATCGAGCACATGCAGCGTGTCGTCGGGCGTGGCGCCATCGCGTTTGCTTTTGCGCGCATCGACCACCGCGAACCGGGTGCCATCGTCCGTGATCAGAGTGCCGGTGTCGCCGGCCTGCCCGCCGCCGAGTGGATAGAACACGGTGCGGTCGAGTTCAACGCCGTCGTCGAAAACGTGCGTGACGACCGCATCGCAAGTGCGAAGCCGGGGATCTTCCCGGTGCAGCGCGATCGTCGTCATTCCGTGAAGATCTGCACGCGCCGCCGGCTCGCGCGGCGAGTCCATTGGGCGCCGCCGGCTCTCGCGGCGGCGAAGGCCGATCTGCGCCGCTTGGGCCGCGACGGCGCCCCGGATTCTGAATTGGCGTCGGGTTCGTCCGGGTGGCCGTTGGCGTGTGCAACGTCGGTACGCTCCGACAGGTGCCGTGCGGCGCCGGCCAGTGACTCGGTGGCGTTAAGTGCCCGTTCGGCCAGGTCCGGATCCGCACGCTCCTCCCACGGCATCAGCAGGACCGCGTACAGAAGCTGTTCGAACTCGGGGGCGAAGCGATCAATGATGCGCTGCGGATCGGCGCACAGTTTCTTGTCGGTCACCAACCCGAACTGCACGCCGCCGTTGTACGAGAGGATCGACACGCCGACGCCAATGTCACCTGACTGCGGCACCCAGACCATGATCTGCTTGAGCCTGGCTCCCGCCATGTAGAGCGTCTGCTGCGGCCCGGGCACGTTGGTCATCACCGCCGTTGCCTTGCGCTGGAACACGTCGAGCAATTGCGTCTGCACCGCGCGCGGGACAATACCGGCGAGGCCGAGTACCGCCATCGCCAGCACTGGAAGGTAGCCGCCCTTCATCTCGTTCATCCGCGTGCGCACTTCGAGCACGCGCTCGACCGGACTTTCAATGCCGATCGGCAGCAGAAGCGGCGCCAGCCCGAATTTGTTGCCAAGGGATTTCGGTTTTCCCGGCGGCCGCAGATTGACGGGCACCATCGCACGCAACTCGGCGCCCTTCAGATCATCGCCGCGCTCCAGCAGATACCCGCGAATTGCGCCCGCCACCGACGCCAGCAATACGTCATTGACCGAGCATCCGAGCGCCTTGCCAACCGCCTTGACGTCGGCGAGCGGCAGCGGCTCGTTCCATGCAACCACCTTCGATCCGCCGGGCTTGCCCTTCAGGCTCGTCGGCGTATCGCCGTCCATCAAAGCAAGTGCCGCCGCATCCCGGGTGATCTGCTTTGCGATGCGCGCGTAACCCGATGCCGTTTCGGTCGCGAACTCCGGATCGTCGATCATCTTGCCGGATGCGTGCAGGACCCGAGATGCGAGGTCGCCCGTCGCATCGAGCGCCCTGACCGTCGCATCGGTGAACGGGCGCAGCCATTGTTCGACCGGATTGTCGGCATCGCGCCGGCGCCGCGGCTCGGGCGTGACATCGTCGGCGTCAGGATCGGACGACGTCATGCCCATCATCACGCCGATCAGGGCGATACCGTCGGCGATGCAGTGATGGATGCGCGCAATCAGCGCATGACCGCCGTCGTAGTTCTCGACCAGATGAAACTGCCAGAGCGGCTTGAGCGGGTCCAGGCCCTGCCCGGCCAGCTGGGCAACCAGTTTCTGCAACTCGGCCTTGCCGCCCTGCCCCGGCAGGCCGATGCGGACCAGGTGGTAGTCGATGTCGAAGTCTTCGTCCTCCTCCCACCATGCCCCGCTCGCGTCCTGCACGACGCGGCTGCGAAACTGGCGGTATTGCAGCAGATGGGTCCCAAGAACGCGCCGCATGCGCGGCAGGTCGCACTCGCCCTCAAAGACGTCGACGCCGACGATCATCATCAGGTTGCCGGGCGAATCCATGCGCAGCCACGCGGTGTCCACGGGCGACATGCGAACGCGCTTGGGCATTGGGCTTCTCCGGAGTCAGGAAGTGGCGCTGCAAGTCGGGTCATACCGACGGGGCATGCAGTCTGCCACCGTCGCGCGACGTATGCTAGCTTTGCACAAACACCATTCCCGGGAGGAGACAATGAGTGACCTGAAAGCTAAATTCGAAAAGGCAGTAGCGGAGTCGAAAAACCTCGCCGAGCGTCCCGACAACGCGACCCTGCTGAAGATGTACGCGATGTACAAGCAGGCAACCACGGGCGATGTCGAGGGCAAGCGGCCGGGATTCACCGACATGGTCGGCCGCGCGAAATGGGACGCCTGGAACGAGATCAAGGGCACGAAGGCGGAAGACGCGATGAAGCAGTACATCGCGCTGATCAACGAGTTGAAAGGCTGATCAGCCTCGCTTCGGTCTTGACGGCCCGCAGTGCGGGCCGTCGTCGTTTGCGTCGTCGACGCTTACGATTGCACGAACCGGATTTCAACGAAGGAGACATTCATGCAGGGGCTACGCGTTCTCGCCCTGGCGGCCGCGCTGGCGACGCCGACGGCATGGGCAGGCACGATCACCGTGGTCACGTCATTTCCGAAAGAACTGACGTCCGCCTACAAATCCACGTTCGAAAAACGCAATCCCGGCATCACGGTCGAGATCCTGAACAAGAGCACGGTGGCGGGTATCGCGTTCGTGCGCGAGACGGTGGCAGGAAAGCGGCCGGATGTCTTCTGGGCCAGCGCGCCCGATGCGTTCGAAGTGCTCAAGCGTGACAAGCTGCTGGCACCGGCGCGTGATCTTGCGAACCCCAAGGTGCCCGGCAAGATCGGCAATTACCCGATCAATGATCCGGAAGGGTTCTATCTCGGCCAGGCATTGGCGGGCTACGGGATCATGTACAACACGCGCTATCTGAAAGCCAACAAGCTCACCGCACCGCAGGAGTGGACTGATCTGCTGAAACCACAGTGGTTCGGCCATGTGGCGATGACCGCGCCGTCGCGCTCGGGGACGATGCATCTCACGGTCGAGACGATCCTGCAGGGCGAAGGCTGGGACAGGGGCTGGAACCAGATCCTGCGCATGGCGGGGAATTCGGCACAGATCACCGAGCGCAGCTTCGGCGTGCCCGACGGCATCAACAATGGCCAGTTTGGCGCCGGCCCGGTGATCGATTTCTTTGGCCTGGCAGGCAAGTACTCAGGTTTTCCGGTCGAGTTCGTCTATCCGCAGATGACGTCGATCGTACCGGCGAACATCGCGTTGATCGCCAACAGCAGGAATGCGCCGGAGGCACGCAAGTTCGTCGAGTTCGCGCTGTCGCAGGAGGGCCAGGAGCTGTTGCTGATGCCCGCCATCTCGCGCCTGCCGGTGCTGCCCTACTCCGCATTCGGTGGCAAGATTCCGGCCGGCTATCCGGACCCGCAGGGAATCGTCAAGCGCAGCAAGGTGCAGTTCAATGCCGATCTGTCCGAGGATCGGTACGCGATCGTGCAGTCGTTGTTCGATCAGACCATCACGTTCCGATTGAAGGATCTGCAGGCGGCGACCAAGGCGATTCTGGATGCAGAAGCAAAGCTCGCGGGCAAGAAGAACACTGACGCCGAAGCGCTGCTCAAGCAGGCGCGCGATCTTGCCTATCTGCCGGTGATCTCGGCGCAGATTGCGGACCAGAAGGACTTCCAGAAACTCTTCGCCTCCAACAAGCGCGAAGTCGCCGTCGCCAAGCAGATCACGGGGCTTGAAGAAACGTGGAACACCAAGTCGAAGGCCAGCTATGAGAAGGCCGCCGAACTTGCGCGCCAGGCCGCGGCACTGATCAAGTAGACGCAACGATCCCCCGCAGCATGAGTGCGATCGATCCGCCAGCCGCTGCACCGCGCAGCGGCTGGCGAGGGTTGCTGCGGCATCGGTATGGCGCATCAACGGGTGCGCTGGTCGTGGCGGTGACGATCGTTGCGCTGCTCGCCGTGTTTCTGCTGATCCCGATCGGCACCGTCTTCATCACCGCATTTCGCGACGCCGATGGCAGTCTGACGCTCGGACACTTCAGCGGCTTCTTCACCACCTCGCTGATGCGCGAGTCTTTCGCCAACTCGTTCTATGTGGCCGGCGTCAGCGTCATCGTCGCGTCGCTGATCGCGGTTCCACTGGCGTACATCACCGTGCGCTTCCAGTTCCGAGGCGCGCTGCTGATCCAGACGCTGGGCGTGCTGCCGCTCGTCATGCCGCCCTTTGTCGGCGCGGTGGCCATGCAATTGATCTTCGGCCGCTCGGGGTCGGTCAACCTGCTGCTCGAGGACTATTTCGGCCTTTCGGTCCCAATCATGCAGGGACTGACCGGTGTGATCTTCGTCGAAAGCCTGCACTACTTTCCGTTCATCCTGATGAACCTCACGGTCGCGCTGCGCAACATCGACGGCGCGATGGAGGAGGCCGCGCTGAATCTCGGTTGCCGTGGCTGGCGTCTGTTCCGGCGCGTGGTGTTTCCGCTCGCGCTGCCCGGCTACCTTGCCGGCGCGGCACTGGTGTTCGTCAAGGTGTTCGATGACCTCGGCACCCCGCTGGTGCTGGGTCAGACCAATCTGCTGGCGCCGCAGGCGTATCTGCGCATCACACAGGTCGGACTCGAAGATCCGATGGGCTACGTGATCAGCGTGATCATGATCGCATTCTCGATCCTCGCGCTGTACCTGTCGGTGCGCGTGATGAAAGACAAGGACTATTCGACGCTGCAGAAGGGTGGCGCCGGCATTGCCAGGCGGCGACTCAGTGCATGGGAATCGTTGCTGGCTTACGTCGGCATCGTGCTGGTGCTGCTCGTGGTGCTGTCGCCGCACCTGGGCCTGACGATCCTGTCATTTGCGCGCGTATGGAGCTTCTCGGTGCTGCCTGACACTTACACGCTCGCCAACTACGCGACCGTGTTCACCGACAGCCCGCACATGATCCGGAACACGCTGCTGTATTGCGGGCTGGCCGCGCTGATCGATGTGGCGCTCGGTGTCGCAATTGCCTACCTGATCCTGCGCACACGACTGCCGGGGCGGCAGTGGCTCGATCTGCTGGCCAGCAGCGCGATTGCAGTGCCGGGCATCGTGCTCGCGATCGGTTATCTGCGCACGTTTCAGAGCCTCGAACTGTTCGGTGTCTCAATCACGCAGACCTGGATCCTGATCATGGCTGCCTACGCGGTGCGACGCCTGCCGTACGCATTGCGCTCCTGCACGGCCGCGCTGCAGCAGATCAATGTCAGCCTGGAAGAAGCCGCCGAGATGCTTGGCGCCTCTGGCTGGCGCGTCGTGCGGCGCGTGGTGATACCGCTGATGGCCGGTGGCATTCTGGCCGGGTTTGTGTCGAGCTTCATCACTGCGGCAGTCGAACTGTCCGCCACGATCCTGTTGGTGGTCAAGGAGTCGCAGGCGCCGATGAGCTACGGCATCTACCTGTACATGCAGTCGGTCGCGGGACGCGGGCCGGGTGCAGCGCTCGGCGTGCTGGCGGTGCTGCTGGTGGCCGTCGGCACCTATGCGTCGCACATGCTGGTTGAACGCGCGTCGACCCGCACGGCCGAACTGAGGAAGACAGGCACATGAACAAGGTGACGGTCGAATGCCGCGGCATCGGTCTTGCGTACGGCACGACCGAGGTGCTGAAGGATGTCTCGCTGAGGATCGAGCCGGGTGAATTCTTCGCCCTGCTCGGCCCCAGCGGCTCCGGCAAATCGACGCTGCTGCGACTGATCGCCGGCTTCAATCGTCACAACCGCGGCCAGTTGCTGGTCGATGGCAGGGACATCACGGCCGTCGCGCCGCATGCGCGCAACATCGGCATGGTTTTCCAAAGCTATGCGCTATGGCCGCATATGACGGTGTATGACAACGTCGCGTTCGGACTGGTCGAGCGCAGGTTGCCGCGCGACGAGATTCGCCGTCGCACCGAGTCCGCGCTCGACCTGGTTGGCCTGCCGGAATTTGCGCAGCGCCGCCCGAATAAGCTTTCCGGCGGCCAGCAGCAGCGTGTCGCGCTGGCGCGCACGATCGTGATCGAGCCGCAGGTGCTGCTGCTCGATGAGCCGCTGTCGAACCTCGACAAGAACCTGCGGGTGCAGATGCGGCAGGATCTGCTTGCCCTGCAGCGCAAGCTCGGCATCACGACGATTTTCGTCACGCACGACCAGGAGGAAGCGATGACGACCGCCGACCGGATGGCGGTGCTCGACGCGGGCATCGTGCAGCAGGTCGGCACACCCACGGATCTGTTCGACAACCCGATCAACCGCTTTGTCGCCGAGTTTGTCGGCACGACGAATTTCCTGCCTGGCCGCTTCGAAAAGACGCGGCGCGCATTTGACGTGCCGGGGCTTGGCGCGATTCCGCTCGACCGTGATGCGAGCGCGATCTCGGTGCGGCCGCACACGCTTGCACTTGTCGCCGCGGGCAAGGCGATCGACGGCGATCACGTGTGGTTCGACGGCGAGGTCGTCGCGCGTGAATTCCTCGGTGAATTCACGCGCTACGGCGTGCGCGCCGGGACGACACACCTGACCGCCGACGCGCCGCATCTGGCGAGCGAGCCGCTGCTGGCCGTCGGCGCCAAAGTGCGTATCGGCATCAACCCGATCGAGGTGCGGGCACTGCCGGCCTGAGGTCAGGACTTCTTCTTGACGGTCGCCTTCGCGGTCTTGGCCGGCTTGGCGTGATTCAGCAGTTCATCGAGATGCCGCTCGATATGCTGTTCAAACTTGGACTTGAACGGTCGCAGCAGAAAGCCGAGCTTCACGTTCAGGTCGATGTGCTTGGCCGTCACATGCATGTGACCCTCCACACCACTGCGATGAAAATGCAATGTGTCGCCTTCCCACTCGCTGCGCAGGTCGTATTCCTCCGCCAGGTTGTCGGCGGTCTTCTGCGCCACTTTCTTGGCGTCCTTCAGCGGCAGGGTGTGATGCCTCAGGTACTTGATATCGGACATGAGCCGGCTCCGGGTTCTTATTGCCTTCTAGTTTCCCACACGTCGGGATTCAGGAGCGCCGCAGGGCGGCGCCCCTCCAGAACGTCGGCGAGGTTGCGCATGGCCAGCCGCGCCATTGCTTCGCGCGTGGCGCGGGTACTGGAGGCGATATGCGGCGTCAGAACGATGTTCTCCAGTTCAAGCAGGCCGGCGCGTACGGTGGGCTCGTCTACGTAGACGTCCAGCCCCGCCGCGGCGAGTCGTCCTTCACGCAGCGCGGCGGCCAATGCGTCGTCGTCGACGACCCCGCCGCGCGCGATGTTGACCAGCACTGCCGACGGTTTCATCAGCGCGAGTTCCGCGCTTCCAATCAGGTGCTGCGTCTGCGGGCTTCCGGGTACGACCACGATCAGGTGATCAGACGCACGCAGAAGTTCATCCTTCGGGACCCAGGTCGCGCCACCCTCCTCCGCCGTCGGCAGCCGATGGCGGTTGTGATACAGGACCGGCATGCCGAAGCCCTGTGCGCGGCGCGCGATTGCACGGCCGATGCGCCCCATGCCGAGCACGCCAAGTGTCGCGCCGTGCAGATCCGCGCCCATGAACATCTCGAAGGTCCAGCGTTGCCACTGGCTGGCACGCAACCAGCGCTCGGATTCGCCGATGCGCCGCGCGGCAGCAAGCAGCAGCGCCCACGCGTGATCGGCCGTGGCCTCGTTCAGCACATCGGGCGTGTTGGTCGCAACTACGCCGCGCTGCGTGCACGCCTCGAGATCGAGGTTGTTGAATCCGACCGCGATATTGCTGACAACCTTAAGACTCGGGCACGCGGAAAGCAGTGTGTCGTCGACACGGTCGCCGGCTGTGATCAATGCTCCGTCCGCAGCACGCAATCGCTGCGCGAGCTGCACGGGCGTCAGCGAGACATCCTGTTGATTGTCGCTCAGCGCATAGCGCGCCTTCAGTTCGTCGATCAGCGCCGGGAAGATGCGCCGGGTCACGACGACGCGAGCGGCCATCCGCGCTCAGTCCTGAATGGCGACAATGATGTGCACGCGATAGGGTCCATGCGCACCAAGCACGATCGTCTGCTCGATGTCGCCGGTGCGCGACGGACCCGACACCATGTTGACCGAGCGCGGTAACGCTGCCCGTTCGGCTCGCATCAGCGCAAAGGCGTCTTCCATGTCGCGCACGATGCGCGATGCCGGCACCAACGCGATGTGCGTCTCCGGCAGCAGGTGCGTCGAGGCGTGCGTCTCAGCCCCCGATAGCAGTACCAGCGTCCCGGTTTCCGCGAGCGCGCAGAAGCAGCCCGTGACGCCTGTTGCGTCGACACCATTGGCTTCGTCTCGTCGCGGCGGCCGTGCTTCGACCTCGATGCCGGCCGCGGCCCAGCCGAGATCAGCGAGGGTGGGCCAGATCACGACGCGCTTGCCGAGTTGGTGGGCGTCCAGGTACCGCGCAACCGCGGCTGGTGCCTCGGCAAGCCGTGCGATTTCATCGACCGTGCTTTCACTGCGCTCGGCCATTGCGCGAAAGCGAACCTTCAGGTCACCTTCGATCTTCGGACGCGGGCCGGACGGATGTTGCGCCAGGTAATCCTTGACCGCGACCAACTCGGTTGCGGCCGGCTGCGTCGCGCGCCGCTGGTTGGCGCGAATCCGCGCAAGAATGGTTGCACGCGCTTGTGAGGTGTCCATCACTTCCTCGGCGGAACGGTCGCGCGCTTGACGAAATCGGCAATGCGCGCCACGCCACTTTCAATTGCCTGCTCGCTGGCGGCATAGGAAAAGCGAATGTGCTGGCCGTCGCCTTCTACCCGCGGACCGAAGTGGATGTCGGCGAGCACGGCAACACCCGCTTCATGCAACAGTCGTTTGCGCAGTTCCTCGGAGTCCTTGGCGCCAATCAGCGCGCACGCTTCGGTCACGTTCGGCCAGGCGTAAAACGCGCCGCCCGGCTTCGCGCACGAAAAACCCGGCACCGCGTTCAGCAGGCGCACGATCAAGTCGCGCCGCGCGCGAAAGCGCTCGCGCATCTGCTCCGACTCGCGCTGCGGCCCATTGAGCGCCTGCACGGCCGCCCACTGGCTGATCTGCGTCGCGCACGACTCGGTGTTGGTGATCCAGCGCGTGAAGACCGGTGCAAGCGTCTTGTTGGCCGTGAACCCGATGCGCCAGCCAGTCATCGCATAGGTCTTGGAGGCGCCGTCAGAGATGATCGTGCGCGCCTGCATTCCCGGCAGCGCGGCGATCGAAAAGAATTCGCCTTCATAGACGAGTCTGCTGTAGATCTCGTCTGCATAGACCCACACCTGCGGATTCCTGGCCAGCACCGCGGCGATCGCTTCCAGATCGCCGCGCGTGAGCAGGCCGCCGGTCGGGTTGTGAGGCGTGTTCAGGATCAGCAGCTTCGTGCGCGGTGTGATGCGCGCCGCGAGTTCCTCTGGATCGAATGCAAAATGGCGTGCTTCGCGCAGCGGCAGCGCAACCGGCACCGCACCGTTGGCGCGAATCTGCGATTCGTAGATCGGGAACCCCGGCACCGGGAAGATCACCTCGTCGCCGACCCCGTAGTCGGTCACTGACGCGATCGCGTAAGCGATGAAAGGCTTCGCACCGGCGCCAACCACAACGTCCTCGGGGGCGATGTCGATTCCGCGCAGGCGCCCCATCGACTGCGCGGCGGCGGCGCGCAGCTCATCGATGCCCGCCGAAGGCGTATAGCCATGCCGGCCGGCGCGGATCGCATCGACCGCAGCGTCCTGGATATGCGTCGGAGTCGGAAAATCCGGTTGCCCGATACAGAACGATACGATGTCGCGCCCAGCGCGGATCAGCTGATTGACCTCCGCCAGCACGACGAAGGCATTTTCGGTGCCGAGGCTGTCGGCGCGGCGTGAAAGCTTTGGCATAGGCGGGAGCGGCAGATTATATGGCCGCCCCAGGGCGGTGCCTCGCAATCGATGCGCAGAAGATGGGCGGCCGGGACCGTCCCTGCCTGGCAACCCCGGGGCTTTGCGTTGAGCGCACGACCGCCGATGCAGCGAATCAGCTCGCGCTGTCCCACCGCACGTTCAGTTGCGCCCCGCGGCTGACGACTTCGGCCTCGAATCCACGCGTGCGCAACGCCGTGATGACGCGCTCGGCCAGTTCGCCTTCCAGGCCGCCGTCGGCCAGCTTGTGTGCGTCGAGGCGGCAGCGTGTTGCCCCGCGCTCGATTTCCTTTTCGATCAGCCCCAGCACACGCTTTTCAATCTGGCGGGCACCGAGCGTGGCCGATGCACGTCGCCGCCAGTGATGCGCCGGCGGCAGCACGACGCCAAGCAGCAAGGGGATCGCGAGCCGCATGGCGTCGATTTCCTCAGCCGTCGAAAAACCCAGCCGCAGGCCCTCCATGCAGATCGCGCGCTTGTCCGTGCCGTCGTCTTCCGCAGCCGCACCTTTGCTTTCACGCACCGTTGAGGCGACATTGAATCCGAGCGCAACCAGCTTGCGCACGCCCAGCGCAGCGGCCCGATGCCCGGCGACATCAAGTGCATCGGCGAGCGCCGTGTCGTAGATATGGCCCATCAATCCGGCCGCCGGAACGAGATCGAGGCGGGCCGTCGGCACCGCCGCACTCATCTCGCCCTGCTCGGCAGCGGCAATCAGCGGCCCGGCTGCCGCTTCATTCACGAGTTGATTGGCGCCGCGGACGATCGCCGCACGGTCGCGGGCTTCCTTTGCGTTTTCGACCATTGATTGTTCACTTCACTTGTTGATCTCGAACACCTGTCGCAGATACGCGAGGTAGGCCGCGTCATCGCACATGTTCTTCTCGGGTGAATCGGACAGCTTGGCCACCGGTTGGCCATTGCAACGAACCATCTTGATCACGATCTGCATCGGTGTGTAGCCCAGATCATTCGTCAGGTTGGTGCCGACGCCAAAGGCCAGCCGCGCACGGCCATTGAAGCGCCGGTACAGCTCGATCACGCGGGGAATCGTCAGCGCATCGGAAAAGACCAGCGTCTTGGTCTTCGGGTCAACGCGGTTCTTCTCGTAGTGCGCGATCATGCGCTCGCCCCAGTCGAGCGGGTCACCCGAATCGTGACGGGTGCCGTCGAACAGCTTGCAGAAATACATATCGTAGTCGCGCAGGAACGCATCCATTCCATACACGTCGGACAGCGCAATTCCAAGATCACCCCGATACTCCTTGGCCCACGTCTCGAAGCCGAAGGTTTGCGAATCGCGCAGCCGCGGCCCCAGCGCCTGGCATGCCTGCAGGTATTCATGCGCCATTGTGCCGAGCGGGATCAGGCCGTGTTTCAAGGCGAACATCACATTACTGGTGCCGGCCAGGTTCTCGCGCAACCGCTCTTTCAACGTGTGCAGTACTTCGTCGTGCCACAGGCGCGAGAAGCGCCGGCGGGTGCCGTAGTCGGCGATCTTCGGTCCATTCTGGCCCGCGAGCGTCGGATCCTCGCGAATCAGCGCAATCTTCTTTTCCAGGCGTCGTCGCCCCTCAGCAAAATCAGGCGCCGTTTGCGTGGCGCGGAAGTAGACCTCGTTGACGATGGCCAGCACCGGAATCTCGAACAGGATCGTGTGCAGCCACGGGCCCTTGATCACGATATCGATCTCGCCGTTGTTCTTTGGCGACGGCTTGACCGTGATGTACTTGGTGTTGAGCTGAAACAGGCCGAGGAAATCGACGAAGTCGCTCTTGATGAAGCGCATGCTGCGCAGGTAGTCAAGCTCCAGTTCCTTGAAGCGCAGCGTACAAAGCCAGTGAATCTGCTCCTGGATCTCGTCGACACAAGGTTCCAGGTTGACGCTCGCGTTGCGGCACTTGAACCGATACTCGACCTGCGCACCCGGAAAATGATGCAGCACGACCTGCATCATCGTGAACTTGTACAGATCGGTATCGAGGAGGCTGGTGATGATCATGACCGGCCGCTGGAGGTCGCAAACCCGCAGCGTAATGGGTGAAAGTCCTGCGTCAAGGCACGGGCTACAGACCCAGCACGGCGCGGACCGAAGCGCTCGGCTGTGCAATCTCCGCAGGAGTTGCCGTTCCGACGATGTGTCCGCGGTCAAGCAGAAGTGCGCGATCGGCGACGCGCGCGACGAAGCGCGCATTCTGCTCCGATAGCACCACGCTGACACCCTTCACCTTCATCGCCTTCACGGCGTCGATCATCGCCGTGACGATCCTTGGCGCGATGCCCTCCGACGGCTCATCGAGCAGCACCACGCGCGGCTGAGCGGCCAGCGTGCGCGCCACTGCCAGCATCTGCTGCTCACCGCCACTCATCTGCGCGGCGGAGCGGTCGAGCATCTCGCGCAGGTTCGGAAAAAGCTGCAGCAGCGGCTCGATGTCCAGCGCGCGCCCGTGCGCGCCGACCAGCAGATTTTCGCGGACCGTCAGGTCAGTGAATATGCGTCGATCTTCCGGGACGAAGCCGAGCCCAAGGCGCGCCCGGGCGTGGCTGCGCAGCGCATCGATGCGCGCACCATATAGTTCGATCGTCCCCTGAGCACGGTTAAGCCCCATCAGTGCCTTCAGCGCGGTCGACTTGCCGGCACCATTGCGTCCAACCAATGCGACGACCTCACCCGCGCCGACGTCGAAGTCGAGTCCGAACAGTGCCTGGGCCGGTCCGTAGAAAGCCTCGAGTTGGCGGACGCGCAGCGGGGTGGTCACGGCACCTCGCCGAAATAGGCCGCCTGCGCCGACGCGTCACCGCGCACGGCCTCCGGCGCGCCGTCAGCGATCACCCTGCCGCGCGACATCACGATCACGCGGCGCGCGTAGCCGAACACGACTTCCATGCTGTGCTCGGTGAACAGCACCGTGAGCCCGGTCTCGCGCGCGACGTCGCGCACCAGGTCCATCAGCGCGAGACGCTCGCCCGGCGCCATGCCGGCGGTGGGCTCGTCCATCAACAGCAGCCGAGGGGCGCCGGCCAGTGCGACGGCAAACTCCAGTCGCTTCACGTCGCCGTAGCCAAGACTCGACGCGGCAGACCGGGCGGCGGTGTTCAGTGCCACCCGATCGAGCAGCACGCGTGCTCTGTCGTTCTCGCGACCCCACAGCGGATGAACGAGATCAAACTGCGCGCCCCCCCACACTGCCAGCGCCAGTTGCACGTTCTCGCTGACCGTCATCGACGCAAAGATGCGCGCAGTCTGGAACGTGCGACCGATGCCGCGCGCGGCAAGGCGTGCCGGCGGCAGGCCGATGATCGACTTGCCTTCAAAAGCGATGCGGCCCGCGTCGGCCGTCAGTTGACCGGCGATGGTCGAAAACAGCGTCGTCTTGCCGGCGCCATTGGGCCCGATCAGCGCGGTGAACTCTCCTGCGTCGAGCTTCAGCGTCACGCCATCGACCGCGTGCACCCCGGCGAAATGCTTGCGCACTCCTTCGAGCACGAGCTGGCTCATGCGGCCCTTTCGAAGCGCGAACGCAGGAAACCGGCAATACCCTGTGGAAACACCAGAACCAGAACCACGATGGCCAGGCCGAGTGCCAGGCGCCAGTGCTCGGTGGTGCGCGTCAGTTCGACGGTCAGCGCGTGATAGGCAACCGCGCCGACAATGGGTCCCGCCAGCGTTTGCAGGCCCCCCAGGAGCACCATGACCAGTGCGTCGAGCGATTGGGCGATGGACAGCGCATTCGGGAACACGGATCCCTTCTGGTAGGCATTCAGTACGCCCGCCAGTCCGGCGAACAGCCCGCCGGCAGCGAATGCCATCCATTGCACCCGCAGCGTGTCAATGCCGCTGGCATTGGCGCGATCGCTCGCGTCGCGCGTGGCCCGCAACGCGAACCCAAGCGGCGCCAACGCCGCCCGCCGCAGCAGCCAGAGGCTTGCCGCGGCAAGCGCCAGTGTGAAAAGAAAATACGCAGACTTGGACGCGATCAATGGCGGCGGCCACAGACCCAATACGCCATTGTCGCCACCGGTGACCGCGACCCATTGCACCGCTGCCGACCACAGAATCTGCGCGAACGCGAGCGTCAACATCGCCGCATACACGCCCTGCGCGCGCAGCACGAACCAGCCGGCGATCAGCGCGCCCACCAGTGCCAGCAGCGGCCCGGCGATGATGCCGAGCGCGAACGGCGCCCCAAGGTGCTTGGCAAGCAACGCGGCGCCATACGCACCGAGACCGAAGAATGCCGCATGGCCAAACGACGTGATGCCACCCAGACCCATGAAGAAGTGCAGGCTTGCCGCAAACACGGCGAGAATTGCCATCTCGGTCAGGATCACAAGCAGATACTCACCGGCCCACAGCGGAGCACTGGCCGCAAAGGCCAATGCGAACCAGGCAACCAGCTTCAGAGTTCTTCCCGCAGGAAGAAATGGCGCATGCACTGACGCCTGCGCGTGCGTGGCGACCTCGGCACGACCGAGCAGGCCGAACGGCCGCACGATCAGAACGATGGCCATTGCCACGAACGCCAGCACCAGTGCGGATTGCGGCAACAGCCACACACCGAACGCGTGCAGCAGGCCGATCAGAATCGACGCCAGGGCCGCACCGCCGATCGATCCGAGTCCGCCGACCACCACGACGACGAAGGCCTCGACGATCACGCCAAGGTCCATCTGCAGGTTGACCGACTCGCGCGGGATTTGCAGTGCTCCCGCCACCCCGGCGAGAAAACTTCCAAGCGCGAATACCGAGGTAAATAGCAGCGTGCGATTGACGCCGAGCGCGCCTGCCATCTCACCGTCCTGGGTTGCGGCGCGGACGTAGACGCCCCAGCGCGTGCGACGGAAGACAAACCACAGGAGCGCAAAGACCAGAGGGCCGATGCCAAGCAGAAACAGCGTGTACTGCGGCACGAAGGCGCCGGCGATCTCGACGCTGCCCTTCAGCCCTGGCGCGCGCGGGGCAAACAGATCCTCCGGACCCCAAAGCCACAGCGCGAGATCCTGCACGATCAGCACGACGCCGAAGGTTGCCAGCAGCTGAAAGATCTCCGGCGCAGCGTAGATACGACGCAGCACCAGCACTTCGATCACGACGCCGACCAGCGCGACAATCAGCGATGCGAGCAGGACTCCGCCGAAGAAGCCAAACTCGGTCAACGGCAACAGCGACGTGATCGAGTACGCCAGGTACGCGCCGAGCATGTACAGCGATCCGTGCGCGAAATTCACTACGCGCGTCACGCCAAAGATGATGGTGAGCCCCGCCGCGACGAGAAAAAGGGTCGACGCGTAGGCGAAGCCGGTCAGCAGTTGGGCGAGGAACTGGGTCAAGGAAGTCGGGCGTCGGGAGTCGGGAGTCGGGAGACTAATGCAAACACCGCGCGAGCTACGTAGACGTAACCCGCGCCGCGGCGGAGTCAGACCGAGTTGTGACTATCGCCGGGCTCTTGCTCCCGACGCTTGACGCCCGACTGCTATTTCATCGCCTCCGCCGGCCGCCGCCGGCGAACCTCGTTGTCGCCGGGCAGGTACTTCGCGCCATCGGCGTAGCGCCAGTCGACCATCGTGCCTTTGTCGCCGCGTACGTCGAGCTTGCCCACGAACGCACCCATCGTTGACTGATGATCGAGTGCGCGAAACGTGGCGGGGCCGAACGGTGTCGCGAAGTTCAGCCCGCGCAGAGCCGCAATGAGCTTCTCTGTGTCGGTGGACTTCGCTTTGCGGATCGCTTCGAAAATCGCCTGCATCGCTGCGTACCCGACCACGGACCCGAGCTTCGGCGTGTCCTTGTGGCGCTTGTAGTAGGCGTTGAAGAATTTTGCATGCTCGGGTGTGGCGATCTGGTCCCACGGGTAGCCGGTGACGATCCAGCCCTTCGGCGTCTCATCCTTCAAGGCATCCAGATACTCGGGTTCGCCTGACAGCAAGCTCACCGTTGGCACCCGCGGAAACAGCCCGCGCAGATTGCCTTCGCGCACCAGTCGCGTCAGATCGGCACCAAAGGTCACGTTGAAAACCGCCTCCGGCCGCGCCGCCAGCACCGCCTGCACCGTGCTTCCCGCCTCCAGCTTGCCCTGTGCCGGCCACTGCTCGGCAACAAACTCAACATCCGGTCGTCTCGCTTTCAGCAGCGCCTTGAAGCTGGCGACCGCGCTCTGACCGTACTCGTAGTTAGGCGCAATCGTGACCCAGCGTTTGGCTGGAAGCTTCAGCGCCTCTTCGACCAGCATCGCACTTTGCATGTAGGTGCTGGCGCGCAGGCGAAAGGTGTAGCGGTTGCCCTTCTCCCACACCAACGCATCGGTCAGCGGCTCGCTGGCGACGAAGAGCACCTTGTTGCGCAGTGCAAAGTCCGCGACCGCCAGTCCGACATTCGACAGGAACGTGCCCGCAAGCAGATCGACCTTCTCGTTGCTCACCAGTTCGGTGGCGTGGCGAATCGCGTCGTCGGGCTTGCCGGCATCGTCGCGCGTGACGACTTCGACGCTTCGGCCCAGCAGGCCGCCTGCGGCATTGACTTCTTCGACCGCAAGTTCCCAGGCCTTGCGGTAAGGCACGAGGAACTGCGGGATCGACGAGTAACTGTTGATCTCGCCGATCCTGATGACGGCCGCCTTTCTGGCAGCCTGCGCGCGTGCCGACGCGGTGACGAGCGCCGCGGCGCCGGCGGCGATCAGTGACCTGCGCGTGACTGGAACCTGCATTCAAAGCCCTCTCTGCAGCGAGGTGACAAGGCCGAATCCGATGACGCGGCGCGATAGAATACGCGCCTTCAACGAGCGTCCCCGATCACGCGATGACACACGTCGTCACCGAGCCCTGCATCAAATGCAAGTACACCGACTGCGTCGACGTCTGTCCCGTCGACTGCTTTCGCGAGGGGCCGAACTTCCTCGCCATCGAGCCCGACGAGTGCATTGACTGCGCGGTGTGCATTCCGGAGTGCCCGGTCAACGCCATCTACGCGGAGGAAGACGTGCCGGAGGATCAGCGACACTTCATCAAGCTCAACGTCGATCTGTCAAAGCAATGGCCGTCGATCACGAGAATGAAAGCGCATCCGGCCGACGCCGACGAGTGGAAGGACGTGCGGGACAAGCTGCGCTTGTTGGAACGATAACGCCGGTGCGCGCCGCGCACCGTCTGCAAGGGCCTGATGGTCTCCCCCGACAAGTACACGGCTGAAAGGATTCTGTGGATCCATCCATGGGCGCCGAACCTGTTTTCCTTCAGGTTGACGCGCTACACGGGATTCCGTTTCACTCCGGGCCAGTTTGCCCGTCTTGGCGTGAGCAAGCCTGATCCCGACAATCCAAAGAATCCCTCCGGAACCCGCATTGCGTGGCGCGCCTATTCGATCGTGTCGGCGAGCTACGACGAGCATCTGGAATTCTTTTCGATCGTCGTGCCGGGGGGCGACTTCACCTCGGAGCTGTCGCGCCTGAAAGTCGGCGACACCGTGTTCGTCGAAAAGATGAACTACGGGTTTCTGACCTGCGACCGCTTCGAACAAGGAAAGGACCTGTGGCTCCTTGCGACCGGCACGGGTCTGGCGCCATTCATCTCGATTCTGTGGGACATGAAGACCTGGGAGGAGTACGAGAACCTGGTCCTTGTGCACAGCGTGCGCTATCCGAACGAACTTGCCTACCAGGCGACGATCGAGGAGTTTCGCAGCCACGAGCAATTTCGCGAACACGCGCACAAGCTCCGTTATGTCCAGGTCGTCACACGCGCCAAGTTGGCCGGCGCGCTGGAACAGCGCATTCCGATGCTGATCGACAACGGCGAGATCGAGCGCCACGTGGGCTTGCCCCTGGATCTTGTGCGCTCGCGCGTGATGATCTGCGGCAACCCGGATATGGTCACGGATACGCGCAAGCGCCTGACTTTGCGGGGATTTGCCACGTCGCGGCGCGGCGTTCCGGCCCAGCTCGCCGTGGAGAATTACTGGTAAGGCCACCGGGCCACCGGTCTGCTTGACCAGGACGGCTCGTCTCATTGGCCGGCTTTTTGGCCGATTTGCTGCGCCGCAGTCGTGCGAGCATAATTCCGAGCGAACACTCCATAACGGGGTTTGGCATGGAGGCGCTGGGCGCGATCGCGGATGCTCTATCACCTGCATGATCTTCATCGCAAGTTCCTGAATCCGCTTTCGGTGTGGGCGCAGGCCACATCCGAGTTGTTCTCCTCCCCATACAGCCCGCTTTCCTACACGCCTTTTTCGCGCCGAATGGCGGCGGGTTACGACCTGCTGCATCGCATCGGCAAGCAGTACGAAAAACCCGGGTTCGACCTGGCCGAAATTTCGGTCGATGGCCGAACCGTCCCGGTCAGGGAAGAGATCACGCTGGCCAAGCCCTTCTGTCAGCTGCTGCATTTCAAGCGCGGATTCACGAACGGACAAGCCAAGCGCCAGGCCGATCCGAACGTTCTCGTCGTCGCCCCCCTGTCCGGGCATCACGCGACGCTGTTACGCGACACGGTGCGCGCGCTGCTGCCGGATCACAACGTCTACATCACCGACTGGATTGACGCCCGACTTGTTCCGATCTCGAACGGCCCGTTCCACCTCGACGACTACGTGCACTATGTGATCGAGTTCGTGCGCCATCTTGGTCCGAACGTGCACGTCATTTCGGTATGTCAGCCGACCGTACCGGTGCTCGCGGCGATGTCGCTGATGGCGACGAGCAAGGACCCCGCCATTCCGAAGTCGATGACGATGATGGGCGGCCCGATCGACACGCGTCGCAACCCGACCGACGTCAACGCGCTGGCCACGCGCAAGTCGATCGAGTGGTTCGAGAACAACGTGATCTTCAAGGTCCCGAGCGCGCATCCCGGGTATTTGCGCAGCGTGTATCCGGGCTTTCTTCAGCATGCCGGATTTGTCGCGATGAACCCGGACCGACACCTGACTTCGCACTGGGACTACTACCTCGACCTCGTCAAGGGCGACCAGGACGACGTCGAGTCACATCGCCGCTTTTACGATGAATACAACGCGGTGATCGACCTGCCGGCCGAGTACTACCTCGACACGATCCGCATCGTGTTTCAGGAGCATGCTCTGCCGAGGGGCACGTGGTACGTGCGCCGCCAGCGCGTCGCGCCGGAAGACATAAGAACGACGGCGCTCTGCACGGTCGAAGGCGAACTGGACGATATTTCCGGCAGCGGCCAGACCGAGGCGGCACATGGCCTGTGCAAAGGCATTCCGAAGAACAAGCAACGCCATCTGACTGCCAAGGGTGTCGGCCACTACGGCATCTTTTCCGGCCGCCGCTGGCGCGAAGTGATCTACCCGGAAATCCGGGACTTCATTCGAGCAAACGACTGATCGCCACACGCCGCACAGCGGCGCGTGGCAAACTTCGGCCTGTCGGGCCCGCGCGGGCCTTTCTGCAAGGAGCCAACATGACCTACTTCCGGCGCACCATAGCCTCTGTCGCGGCCGTTTGTGTTCTGGGAACCAGCCTGCCCTCATTTGCGCAAGGTCCGGCCAATTCAGGGCTGATCAGGACCGAAGAAACGGCGCAACTGGATGTCCAGGATCGGCTCACGCAACTGCTCGCACGCGAAGATGTACGAAGCGCGTTGGTGGCGCGTGGGGTCGATCCGGGTCAGGTTCAGGACCGGGTGAGCGCGTTGACCGACGACGAAGCGCGGATGCTGGCGCAACGTCTCGACCAGCTTCCCGCCGGCGGTGACGCGATCGGCGTGATCCTGTTCATCTTCGTGCTGCTGCTGATCACGGACATCCTCGGGTTGACGAAGGTGTTCCCCTTCACGCGCCCAATCCGTTGATCACAGCGTTGTCCCGAAAAGCGACCCCCGCTGCGGCGGGGGTCGTTGTTTCTGCGCTGCTCCTTCTGGCGAACCTGCTCACGGGCTGCGCGACGCCGCAGACCGCGGCGCTGGCCGAACACGCACCCGGCGGCTTACCCCGACAGGTACTGCTACCGCATGTGCCCTTCTTTGCACAGGAGCAATTCCAGTGCGGTCCTGCATCGCTCGCGATGGCGCTGAACGCGAGCGGGCTGTCGACCACGCCCGAAGCGTTGCGGCCGCAGTTGTTCCTGCCGTCGCACGCAGGCTCGCTGCAGGCGGAAATGCTGGCGACCGCACGGCGGCACGGCCGCCTCGCCGTGGCGCTTCCGCCACGAATGGAAGCCGTGCTGACCGAAGTCGCCGATGCCCGACCGGTGATCGTTCTGCAGAACCTGTCTCTGCCCATTGTGCCGATATGGCATTACGCAGTGGTCATTGGTTATGACCTGGACCGCGGCGAGATCGTGCTGCATTCGGGCCTCACCGAACGACAGCGTCTGACGCTCGAGGTCTTCGAGCGAACCTGGGAACGCAGCGGGTACTGGGCGATGGTTGCGGATGCGCCGGCGCGCCTGCCGCGAACCCCAACGCCTGAGGCGCTGGTCACTGCGGCGATTGCGCTTGAACGCCTCGACCCCCAGGCGGCATTCGCCGCCTATGACGCCTTGACGCAGCGCGCGCCGACGCCTCTTGCGTGGATGGGCCTGGGCAACACGGCCTTTGCGGCCGGCGATCACGCCAGAGCGGCCTTCGCATTCGAACGTGCGACTGAGCTCGACGTGAACTCGGGCGATGCGTGGAACAACCTCGCGCGCGCGCTGCTGGCACTCGGCCGCCGTGACGAGGCGCTGCGGGCAGCGCAGCGTGCGGTGACCATCGGCGGAACTCGCGTCGAACGCTATCGCGCGACGCTGACGACCATAGAACACGCCGGCCGGTGAGCCGCGGCTCACGCATCGCGGTGTGGCGACGCTTGCGATAATCACCAAATGCCCGAGCTGCCGTCACAGGCCGACGCGATCGATGCGCTGCTACCGCAGACCCAATGCACAAAGTGTGGCTATCAGGGCTGTCGGCCGTACGCTGAGGCGATCGCAGCCGGCGAAGCCAACATCAATCAATGTCCGCCCGGTGGCGCGACCGGCATCGTCAAGCTCGCGAGATTGCTCAAGCGCCCGGTACTGTCACTGAATCCGGCCCATGGCGTTGAAAAGCCGCTGCATATCGCGTTGATCGAAGAGTCGTTGTGCATCGGCTGCACGTTGTGCATCCAGGCCTGTCCGGTCGATGCAATCGTCGGTGCCGCCAGGCTCATGCATACGGTGATCCCGCAACTTTGTACCGGTTGCGACCTGTGCCTGCCGCCGTGCCCGATGGACTGCATTGCGATAGTGCGCGCGGATCCGCCGCATGTGTGGAATCAGGAAGACGCCAATGCCGCGCGCGCTCGTTTCCACGCACGCCAGGAGCGTCTGCTGCGCGAGAAAGCGCAAGACGACGCAAGACTCGCGGCCCGGGCGCTCGCAAAACTCACCGAACCCGCGACGCGCGACAACCCGACGCCGATGCAGGTCAGCCAGAAACGGGCGATTGTCACGGCCGCCATCGAGCGCGCGCGCAAGCGGCGAGAGGGACAGACCACGTGAACTCCGAGAAGCGACGGCAGATCTTCGCGACGCTGCGCGCCGCAAATCCGCACCCGACCACTGAGCTCGAATATGGGACGCCGTTCGAGTTGCTGCTCGCCGTGGTGCTGTCGGCGCAGGCCACCGACAGGAGCGTGAACATCGCCACCCGCGAGTTGTTCAAGGTTGCCAGCACGCCGGCCGCGATCGCAGCGTTGGGCGAGGAAAGACTGATTCCTTTCATCCAGACCATCGGCCTGTTTCGAACCAAGGCGAAGAACGTCGTGCGCCTGTCACGGATGCTGCTTGACTCATACGCCGGCGAAGTGCCGCGTACCCGCGCCGCGCTTGAGTCGCTTCCGGGCGTTGGCCGCAAAACCGCGAATGTCGTTCTGAACACAGCGTTCGGCGACCCGACGATCGCGGTCGACACACACATTTTCCGTGTCGCGAACCGCACGGGGCTTGCGCCGGGAAAAGGCGTCGATGAAGTCGAGCACAAACTGGAGAAGTTCGTTCCCGAAGAGTTCCGCAAGGATGCGCATCACTGGCTGATCCTGCATGGCCGCTACGTGTGCAAGGCGCGCAAGCCCGAATGCTGGCGCTGTGCGATTGCGACCTGGTGCGAATTCAAGCGAAAGACGATGGCAGTCTGACGGTGTTCAACCCTTCGCGCGAAGACGTCCGCCGCTTCTTCTGCGACGCATGGCGCAAACAGAGCGCCGGCGAACTGCTGTCGCCGTTGGAGGCGATCGCGTTGAAGTGGATCGTCGTCCACCCCGAATACCACGCTCTGCTCGACGAACCGGAGCGCGCATTGGCAGAGGATTTCGGCGTCGAGTGCGGCTCGACCAATCCGTTCCTTCACCTGTCGATGCATCTGGCGCTCGACGAACAACTGTCGATCGATCAGCCGCCCGGCATCCGCGCCGTGTTCGCGCAACTTGCGTCCCGAACCGGGTCAGAGCATGACGCCGCACACGAAGCGATGGAATGCCTGGGAGAGATCGTCTGGCGCGCACAGCGCGGTTCGCTGCCGGCCAACACCGAAGCAATCAACGCGGCATACCTGGAATGCCTGAAGAAACGCCAGAAGGCCTGAACCGAAACGGACGCCCGCGGCGCCCGTCGATGCGGCAATCGCTCGACTACTTGCGGTGCGTCAGCGGCCCCGGCAGGCTTGCAAAATAAGCGGCCAGGTTCTGAATGTCCTGCTTGGACAGGGGCTTGGCCATTCCGCCCATGATGGCGTTCTTGCGGGCACCGGTGTTGTAGTCATTCAGTGCCTTGGCCAGGTAGTCCGCGTACTGTCCGGCGAGCTTCGGATAGGTCGGATCGACGGGTGTCTTGCCGTCCTTGCCATGGCAGGCGGCACATTGCGCGTCTGAAATCTTGCGGCCGGCCTCGAGATCCGCTGCGAATGTGTTGCCGGCAAGGAGAATCCCAAGTACGGCGGCGATCGTCCAGTTCTTCATCGTCACTCCCTACTTGGTGTCCGAGCCACGCTCGGCGTAGTACGCCGCCAGCGCCGCGATCTCGGCATCGCTCAGCCCCTGCGCAATCGCCTGCATGGTCGGGTGACTGCGCTCGCCCTTCTTGTAGCCGCTCAGCGCGGCCTCGATGTACTTGGCAGACTGTCCCGCGATCTTCGGCACGTGATACACGCGCGGGAACGAGGCCTGATAACCCGGAATCGTGTGGCAGCCTGTGCACATCGACACATTGGGCTTTGCGCTCTGGCCCGGCGCCGAGGGTGCGGCTGCCTGCGCGCCAGCCGTGATTGGCAACACCAGCATCATCACCAGCGCCGCATTGCGTCCATTTTTCATCGAAGCAGAATCCATCGAAGGTCGGGGGTTGCCGGCAGCCAGCGGGTACCTGCGGCTGCGCGATGCCGGTCGTGCCTGAAGCGGCGCGCATTCTAACGGATCATCCCCGGATGGCGCATGGCGCTGCGTATACTCATCCGCGTTCAAACTGCCGCACTGCATCGACCATGGCCCGCTTCGAAGGCACGTCAACCTACGTCGCTACTGACGATCTCAAACTCGCGGTGAATGCCGCGCTCACGCTGCAGCGACCACTGCTGATCAAGGGCGAACCCGGCACCGGCAAGACGATGCTGGCCGAGGAAGTGGCGCGCGCTCTTGACCTGCCGCTGCTCGCCTGGCACATCAAGTCGACGACCAAGGCGCAACAGGGTCTGTACGAGTATGACGCTGTATCAAGGCTGCGCGATTCGCAGCTGGGCGATGCGCGCGTGCAGGACATCCACAACTACATCGTGCAGGGCGTGCTGTGGCAGACTTTCGAATCGGAACGCCCGAGCGTGCTGCTGATCGACGAGATCGACAAGGCCGACATCGAGTTTCCCAACGACCTGCTGCGCGAGCTTGACCGCATGGAGTTCTATGTGTACGAGACGCGGCAGATCATCAAGGCGCGCCATCGGCCGCTGGTGGTGATCACGTCGAACAACGAAAAGGAACTGCCGGACGCGTTCCTGCGCCGCTGCTTCTTCCATTACATCAAGTTCCCCGACAAGGAAACGATGCAGTCAATTGTCGATGTGCACTTTCCGCGGCTGCGCAAGGAACTGCTGAAGAGTGCGATGGATGCGTTCTTCTCCATCCGCGAACTCCCGGGACTGAAAAAGAAGCCTTCGACGTCCGAGCTTCTGGACTGGCTCAAGCTGCTGGTGGCGGAACAGATTCCAGCTGAAGCGTTGCGCGCAAAGGACGACAAGCTGTTCGTGCCGCCGCTGTCGGGCGCGTTGTTGAAGAACGAGCAGGACATGCACCTGTTTGAGAGACTGGTGTTCATGGCCCGCCACAACCGGTAGGTTGCGGACGGACTTGGGAGCGTGCAGATGGTCTTGATCTGTGCCCGCCGCAACCTGCTCTCGCGTTCGAAGCGGACGACGCATCGCTTCGCTCGCGCCGCCGGTCAACGCGAAGCACTTCGATGATTGCGCCCTCCCCCATCACACTTGAAGGCCATGGCGTGCGGCTCGAGCCGCTGGCGCGTGAGCATCACGACGGGCTGGTCGGCGCGGCATCGGATGGCGAACTGTGGAAGCTGTGGTTTACCTCGGTGCCGGCGCCGGAAGAGACACACGCCTACATCAGTGCCGCCCACGCCGGGCAGGACGCCGGGCACATGCTGCCATGGGCGGTTCGGGACTTGGCGACCGATACGATCGTCGGTTCGACCCGCTTTCACGACATCGTCACCGTGATCGATCGCGTCGAGATCGGCTACACGTGGTACGCGCGCCGCTGTCAGAAGACGCACATCAACACCGCCTGCAAGCTGCTGCTGCTCGGGCATGCGTTCGACGCCCTTGGGTGCCACGTCGTGGGCTTTCGCACCGATAACTTCAATTTCGCCTCGCAGCAGGCAATCGAGGCGCTCGGCGCAAAGAAGGATGGCGTGATCCGCCATCATCAGGCTCGCCGCGACGGTACTGTGCGCGACACCATGATGTACGGCATCCTCGCGACAGAATGGCGCGACGTGAAGCGCCACCTGGAGTTACGGCTGGCGACACATCTTCCTCGCCCGCATCAGCGGGAGACGGGCTAGGGGTGAGGGCATGCTGATCAACTTCTTCTACCACCTGCGCGCGGCGCGGCTGCCGGTTTCGATCAAGGAGCTGCTGACGCTGCTGGAAGCATTGAAGAAAGACGTGATCCGCCCGTCAATCGACGATTTCTACTTCCTGTCGCGCGCCACGCTGGTCAAGGATGAGGCACTGTTCGACAAGTTCGATCGTGCGTTCGGGGAGTTCTTCAACGGCGTTCACACCACGCTTGGAATCACCAAGGAGATTCCCGACGAATGGTTCAGGCAGCTCCTGGAGCGCGACTTTTCGGCGGAAGAGATGGCAAAGCTGGAGAAGCTCGGCTTTGACAAACTGATGGAGGAATTCCGCAAGCGGCTTGAGGAACAGGACGGCGCGCACCACGGGGGCAACAAGTGGATCGGCAGCGGCGGCACTTCGCCGTTTGGCAGTGGCGGTACGCATCCGGAGGGCATCCGCATCGGCGGCCCAAGCAAGGGCGGGCGATCCGCGGTCAAGGTGTGGGAAGCGCGCGCCTATCGCGACTACGACGATCAGGTCGAGCTCGGCACCCGCAACATCAAGGTCGCGTTGCGACGGCTGCGTCGATTCGCTCGCGAAGGCGCGGACCTCGAACTCGACCTGCCGGACACGATCGCCTCAACCGCGCGTAATGCCGGCTGGCTGGACATCAAGATGGTGCCCGAGCGGCACAACACGGTAAAAGTGCTGATGCTGCTCGACGTCGGCGGCACGATGGACGAGCACATCAAGCGCGTCGAAGAGCTGTTCTCGGCCGCCAAGGCCGAGCTCAAGCACCTTGAGTTCTACTACTTCCACAACTGCGTGTACGAATACGTGTGGCGCAATAACCGCCGTCGCTACGCGGAGAAGTTCGACACCTGGGACCTGCTGCGCAAGTACAACCCGGACTACAAGCTGATTTTCGTTGGCGACGCGACGATGAGTCCGTACGAGATCCTGCAGCCGGGCGGCTCGGTCGAGCATAACAATGCCGAGGCTGGCGCTGTGTGGCTGCAGCGTTTCGCGCATCATTTCCCGAAACACATCTGGATCAACCCCGAGCCCGAGGGACTGTGGCAATACCGCCAGTCGATCTCGGTCATCAATCAGCTGGTGACCGGGCGGATGTTCCCGCTGACCCTTGAGGGACTCACCCGCGCGATGCGTCAGTTGTCGAAGTGATCTGACGTCTCCCCGCCGAGACGTCGGTGCCTGAACTCATTACTGACGATCGCCAATATCCGGTCACTAACTGCCGGCTATCGTTCGCATCATGAAGCCTGCGCACCCCCGCCGTCACGGGAGGTCACCGGAGATCACGCCCCGGCTCCGATTGGCGCCGTGTCTCCAAGGCAGTGAACAAGGGCACAGGCCGTAGCACGCAATCATGCGTCTACACCTCCGGCGCCCAACCAAGCTTTTGTCGCGCCTGTCGACTCCGGCCAGATGGATCGTTGCTGTTCTGCTGGTCGTCGGCGTGTTCGAGTTCACCGTCATGGCGGCACTGGGCGCCCTTTCCGATGCCCTCCCATGGTGGGCGCTGACGCTGATCGACACTGCGTTGCTGACCGCCCTGGTATCGGTCTTTATCTGGTTCGAACTGGTCACCCCGCTGCGACGCGCGCTCGACCGCGAGCAACGCAAGGCCAGGAACGTCCTTGACAACGCGTCCGAGGGAATCATCACGATCGATCCGCACGGCATGATCCGCGGGTTCAACCGCGCCGCGGAGCGCATGTTCGGCTATTCCGCGGCGGAAGCCATCGGAAGCAACGTCAGCCTGATCGTGCCGGATCCGCATAAGGGGCATCATGATGTCTACCTGCAGCGATACGCCGAGCATGGCCACAGTGAGGTCATGAACACGCGGCGCCAGGTGACGGCGCAACGGCGCGATCGCTCGCTTTTCCCGGTCGAAATGTCGCTGAGCGAGGTGGTGGTACGCGACGAGCGGCTCCTCACCGCGATCCTGCTTGACATCACGGAACGCCGGCGACTCGAGGAACGGGTCCATCGCCTTGCGCATTACGACGAGCTGACCGGACTGCCCAACCGCGCCTTGTACCTCGATGAACTGGAGCGGGCGTTGGCATTTGCCCATCGACAACAACACAGGGTCGGACTGCTGTTTCTCGATCTCGACAGCTTCAAGCCCATCAACGACAGGCATGGACACAGCGCGGGCGACGAACTGCTGCGCCAGGTTGCGGCCCGCCTGAGCGCTCAGGTGCGCGAGTCCGACATCGTCGCGCGACTCGGCGGGGATGAGTTCACGGTCATCCTGCCAGCGATTCAGGATCGCGCCGCGGCCGAAGATGCAGCGCAGCGCCTCGCACACGCTTTCGATCAGCCCTTCGAAGTCGCAGCGCACGCGGCGTCGATCGGGATCAGCGTCGGCATCGCCATGTATCCCGACGACGCCCTCAACGCGAGGGATCTGACCCACGTCGCCGACACGCGGATGTATGGCGCGAAGGGCGAGCGCAAGTCGGCCTGGCTGGACACGATGGGAGCGTCCGCGCACGCAGATCACTGATGATTCGTGGAGAAGCAGAACAATGAACATTGAATATCTCCTCGACGACGTGGAAAGCGCGGCCCAGTTCTACGGTTCGAAGCTCGGATTCCAGGTTGTTCGCAACAGTGATCTTGAGGCGACGATCAGCCTGCTCAGAAACAAGGCGGTGAAATTCCGCGGCGAGCGTTTTGAATCACCGGCGGGAAAACATATCCTCGTGGAAGACCCCTCAGGCAATCTGATCGAGATCGTCGAATTCCGTGGCCAGCAGCAAGTCACGCATTGAACGGCGGAGCAGCACGGAGCACTTCGCCGATCGTCGTCACGCCGTGCGCGATCTTTTCTGCTGCGGAAACTCGCAGCGATCGCAGGCCGTCGTGCCCAGCCTGACTGCGCAGATCGGTAGTGCGCGCCTCTAGACTCCGGCAGCGAAACGCGAAACGAGTTCGTCGGCGCGTTTCGGCGCCTTCTCAAAATCGCCCACCACGCCGTCAACCGCGCGCTTCATCAGCGGATCATGTTCCAGCGGCTTGAGATAGCCACGCTTCATGTATGACTTGAGGACATCGGGGGAAAGCACGCGCGCCTGCGACTCGTTGGCGCAGCTGAACATGAAGAGGGTGCGCAGCGGGCTGATCCAGCGCAGTCGTGCGCGGATGAACTCGGTGCCGTTCCACAGATCGAACCAGGTGCCGCGCTGCCAGGTGGCAATCTTCTCGTCCATATCGGCCTCTTCGCTGCGATCCAGGGGCGCCATGTCAGTCGGTGCCACCGGGATCATCATCTGTGCCGAATGCTGCTCAGCGGCCCGCAGCAGTGCGCCCTCGGATACCTTGATCCCGCCCGCGACGGTCGAGATCGGGAACGTGCCGGTAATCCGCATCTCGTTGATGCGCGTGCGCAGCTCGGTGCTCACCAGCGACGACTTGATGTAGGTCGCCTGATCGACGGGACGCACGGACATCGCGTGCGATTGCATCAGCTGCTGGAAGAATTGATTCTGCTCGTGCTCGGGCATGCGGATCGAGGTCAGCCCGTCCCTCAGGATTCGCATCGTTGGCGGAATCAACGCGACCAGACGTTTTCGTTCGTCAGCCGAGACCTTCGGCTGCACGCTCCAGACCAGGTCGTGGATCACCTGGCGGAAGCTCTTCGAGAAGCCGGGGGTCTCGTCGTCGCGCATGATTGCATTGACGAGCGCCTGCACCCAGGGTCCGACCAGGAAGTCGCGCAAGTAGGGTTCGAGCTCGACCTTCTCAAAAGCGCGCCGCACCTGGATCGTGGTGTTGATCACCAGGATTTCGCGCTTTTCGGCCTCTTCCAGCGCACGCTTGGCGCGCGACACTGGGTCGTTGTCTTTCGTCGAAGTCTCGCCGACAAACAGATCGAACTCAGTGAGCAGCCGCTCGAAGATCGCCATGTCCTTGTCGAACCTCTCAAGGACGGTTCGCACCACGCGTTCGACCTCGGCACGGTACTTGTCGTTCTCGTCGCCGTAGGGCCCCCAGCCGATCGACGTGCTCGCGATGCGGTCGATCAGCCGGCGCGCCGGATGATTGCCCGACGCGAAGAAGTCCGCGTCCATCAACGCAACCTTCAGCACCGGGAACTGCAGCCGCGACAGCATCGCCTTGATCTCGACCGGCACCTGCTTGTCCTGCATCACGTGGTCGAACAACATGCCGACGATTTCGATCGTCAGCTTGTCGACGGTACGGCTCGCCTTGTCGATCAGATGCTCGCGCCAGGGGGCTGCACCACCCTCCAGCGTGGTGATGGCGGCGCCGGCCAGTCCCTGCAGTCCAAGCTGCTGCAGCTCCTGCACGGCATCGAGCAATGGTGCTGGCGCAACACCTGGCGACTGCAGCCCTTTTGGCAACGCCTCCCCGCGCGCATTGGCCTGCAGGCGCGACATCAGGTTTCCGAGCGCCGCCGCGGCGTTGATCGGGATCTGTACGCCGCCACTCGCACCCGCCGGGCCTTCGGCAACGGGCGAGAGGGTGTCGGGCGCCAGCATGCCGCTGCCTTTGGCGGCGGCTCCCGAGCCCTTGAATGCCGCGGCCTGACGCGCCGCCAGCTCGCGCCGGACAGCCTTGGCATCCATGCCGCGCGCACGCATGTGATCAAGAACGGCCAGGTAAACGCGCTGCAGTTCCTCGGCAAAGGGACGCTCAAAGGCACTGACCAGGGCTTCAACCGTGTCCGAATGCATGCCCAGATCGTCGCCAGCTCCGACAAGAGAGTGCAAGAACAGGTCCGGCGCAAAAGGATCATCGCTGGCTCGCAGGGTTTCGCGCCCAGCCAGGAAACCGACGACGACATGCAGATCGCGCAGCACTGATTCAAGATGACCGCGGATGCGGCCGGCGACGCGGTCGACGATCGAGTTCGACACCCACTCATCGGCCTCGACCAGCGTCATGTTGTCGGCCGAGATGTTCTGTTGCAGATTGGATCCACGCGGCCGCACGGCGATACGGATCAGCACCTCCTCCTGGCGCCGGTGAAGATTGCGCACCAGTCCGTCGCGCAGCTCGACGCTCTTGCCCGAAATCATCCGCCGCACGAGCGGCGCACCCGCATCGGCATCAAGTTTTGCAATCAGACTGTCGGCCGCGGGCCGGCACATGGCCGGGAAAGCCGCACCGATCATGTCGGCCGCGAGTGCCAGGCTTGATTGCAGCAAAGCACCGGCCTCCTGCGCCGACAGCTTCGGCAGCACGGGACTCGGTGGCGCGGCAATAGCCGCTTCGGGGGGGCGTGACTCCATAAGATCGCGATTATGCGTGAGTGGGGGCACCCTCACAATTGTCCGAGCCTATCGAGCGCGAAATCGCTGTCAAGCACGCGATCCTGCATCAGCCGCTCGGATCGGGAGCGGCGGCGAAACCGCTAACTCGAATGGTCGAATCAGAGGATGAATTCGCGCTCGAATCCGTTCGCGGATTTGATCCCCGACACCCAGCGCCGGGCCGGCCAGCGGTGCGCAAGCTCGATGTCCCCCGCCCGTCGATAGAGGGCCGCAAACGGCAGCTTGATCGTCGCGCCGCTGAAAGCGAGCACGATGCGATTGCCCGCCTCCGCCTCCGGCAGCACGATGACACGATCGTCAAAGGCAGCCGCAATCCGCTCGAAGCTCGGCTCGAACCCGCGCCCGAACAGATTGATCGCCGCGACGCCTGGCTGCGCGAGCAGCTTTCGGCAGTTGCGATAGAAAGCGATGTCATCGCACACCGGACCGCGCGCCGCCGCGTCGTAAAGGTCGACCTGCAACCAGTCGGCACTCCCGCGCCGTCCCGGATGAGCGACAAATGCCTCGGCGTCCTCGATGGTCACCAGCAGACGGTCGCTCGCCGGCAGCTTGAACCACTGGCGCGCGGTATGCACGACTTCGTCGCTGATCTCGACGACCAGTATCTCCGCTTCCGGAAGCGCACGCCAGCAGGCCTTGGCGAGCGCGGCCGCACCCAACCCCAGTTGCACCACCCGGCGCGGATCGGGCGCAAAAAGCAGCGGCGCCATCATCTGCTGCTGGTATTCGAGTTCAAGTGCGAACGGGCGAGCAGTGCGCATCGCGCCCTGCACCCACTCCGTGCCGAAATGCAGGAAGCGCACGCCGCCCTGCTCCGAGATCGTGACGTGCGGCGCCACCGGGCACTGCCCGCGCGGCGGCGCCAGCCGTGACGGGCGATCGGTGCGGCTCATGTCAGGCTTCATTCAGCGCAGCGCGCCAAAGGGCCAGCTTCTGCTCGAAGCTGCGCGCCGCATGCGCGGGGCTCGTGGACGGCGCGATTCGCGTCTCGAAACCCGCCGCAGCGAACTCGCGCACGAATCTTCCCGCCGTGGCGCCATTGAAAATCACGCGCCTGAGCTTCGGTGCCAGCGTTCTGAGTCGGCGGAAGTCATTTGGGCGATGACGTCGAATGTCACTGTCCAGACTGCCATTGCGCTCGCACGCGCCGAGCACGTCCCAGATGCCGATGCGGTTCGCCAACACACGCTCCAAACGCTGGTCGTATTCAAGGTCCGGCAGCGGTTCGTCGATCAGCCGGCCCAGCACGCGCCAGAACTGGTTGCGCGGATGCGCGTAGTACTGGCCGGCCGCCAGCGACGCCTCGCTTGGAAAACTGCCGAGGATCAGCCGCTCGACACGGGCGTCCAGGACCGGCGGGAAACCTTGCAGGCGCTTGCGCGATCCCACTACTTCGCTGCCGCATCCAGCAACAGCTGGTTGACGCGCCGGACGAACGCGGCCGGATCACCAAGCTGGCCGCCCTCCGCCAGCACCGCCTGATCCAGCAGCAGCGTGGCCCAGGTCGCGAGCTTGTCGTCAGCCTCATACTTCAGCCGCTGCACCAGCGGATGGGTTGGATTCAGCTCGAGAATCGGCTTGCTATCGGGCGCCTTCTGCCCGGCCGACTTCAGCAGCCGCTGCAGGTGCTGGCTCATCGCGTCGCGATCGACGACGACGCAAGCCGGCGAATCGGTCAGCCGCAGCGTGACGCGAACATCCTGCACCTTGTCGCCGAGTGCAGTTCTGACCCGCCCAGTCAGTTCCTTGTACTCGTCGGCAACCTTGGCCTGCTCTTCTTTCTCCTGCGCATCCGCAAGTTCTCCCAGATCGAGATCACCCTTGGCGACGGACACCAGTTCCTTGCCGTCGAACTCGCGCAGGAAGGACAGCGCCCATTCGTCCACGCGGTCGGTGAACAGCACGACCTCGACGTCCTTCTTGCGGAAGACTTCCAGATGCGGGCTGTTCCTGGCGGCCTCGAGCGTGTCGGCAGCCAGGTAATAGATCGCCTTCTGTTTGTCCATCATGCGACCGACATAGTCGGCAAAGGACGCCGACTGGCCGTCGCTCGCCGTGGTTGAAAACCGCAGCAGTTTCGCGATCCTTTCCTGGTTCGCGTGGTCCTCGCCCAGCCCCTCCTTGAGGCATTGGCCAAACTCGCCCCAGAACTTCGCGTAATCCTCCTTGCGGTTCTGCGCCAGGTCTTCGAGCAGACCGAGCACGCGCCTGGTCGAGCCCTCGCGGATCGCGCGCACGTCGCGCGATTCCTGCAGGATCTCGCGCGAAACGTTCAACGGCAGGTCGCTTGAGTCGATCACGCCGCGCACGAAGCGCAGGTACGGCGGCATCAGCTGCTCGGCGTCGTCCATGATGAACACGCGCCGCACGTATAGCTTCACGCCATGCCGGCTTTGCCGGTCCCACAGGTCAAACGGCGCGCGCGACGGGATGTACAGGAGCTGGATGTATTCCTGCTTGCCTTCGACGCGGTTGTGCGTCCACGCCAGCGGTTCGCCAAAGTCATGACTGACGTGCTTGTAGAACGCCTTGTACTGATCGTCCGTCACGTCGTTCCTGCTGCGCGCCCACAGCGCATTGGCCTGGTTGACGGTTTCTTCCTCGTCCTTCGTCACGTGCTCGTTCTTGTCCTTGTCCCACTCCTCCTTCCTCATGCGGATCGGCGTGGCGATGTGGTCGGAGTACTTGGTCAGGATCGACTTGATCTTCCAGTTCGACAGCAGTTCATCTTCTCCCTGCTTCAGCTGCAGGATCACATCGGTCCCGCGAGCGGCCCGTTCGGCCGGCTCGACCGTGAACTCGCCGGAGCCGTCACTTTCCCACTTGACCGCCTCGGTCGAACCGGCGCGGCGCGAGACCACTGTCACGCGGTCAGCGACGATGAAGCTCGAGTAGAAGCCAACCCCGAACTGGCCGATCAGTTGCGCATCCTTCTGCTGGTCGCCGGTCAGCTGCGCGAAGAACTCGCGCGTGCCGCTCTTCGCAATGGTTCCCAGGTGCTGGATCGCCTCGTCGCGCGACATGCCGACACCGTTGTCCGACACGGTGATCGTGCGCGCGGCCTTGTCGAATCCGACATGGATCGCAAAGTCCGTGCCCCCATCGAGCAGTTCCGGCCGGGCGATCGATTCGAAGCGCAGTTTGTCGCACGCATCCGATGCATTGCTGACCAGCTCGCGCAGGAAGATCTCCTTGTTCGAGTACAGCGAGTGGATCATCAGGTGAAGCAGCTGCGTCACCTCGGCCTGGAAGCCCAGGGTTTCCTTCATGTGGGAGTCGGTCGCGCCCATGGTTTTCTCCGCAATTTTGATTGGCGGGGCGGATTATGAGGGTGAACTTCTTGACTTCAAGCCGCGGCACCATCCCGCCTGCCCCGCGACTTCACACTTGCGGCGGCCAGTCGTCGATTCAGTTCGCCTGCAGCTCAGCGCGCGGCCGCGGCCTGCGCCAGGAACTTCATTGCGACCGGGTTAAGGCTTGTCGCCGCCGACACCCGCATCCAGTTGCTCGGCAACTGCGTCGGCGAAAACAGGCTGCCCGGCGCGCACAGGATGTCCTGCTGCGCGCCTGCAGCCGCGATCGCGTTGGTGTTGCGACCAAAGTCGGCCCACAGGAAGATGCCGGCCGCAGGCGGCGAGAAAAGTTTCACGCCCATGCGCTCCAGCGCGCGCGCAGTGCGGTCCCGGGCAGCGTCGAGCTTGCCGCGCAAGCGCTCCAGGTGGCGGCGATAGCCGCCTTCACCCAGCACGCGCGCCACGACACGTTCGGTGACCTCGGGCGTGGTCAGACCGGTCAGCAGCTTGAGATTTGCCAGTTGCTCTGCCAGTTCGCGCGCGCAGGCGACGTAGCCCACGCGCAGATTGGCCGCCAGCGTCTTCGAGAAACCGCTGACGTAGATGACACGCTTGAGCTGATCCAGGCTCGCCAGTCGGACCGCCGTACCTGCGGTGCGTCCCGGATGCAGGTCGCCATAGATATCGTCCTCAACAATGGTGAAACCGTATTCATCAGCGAGTTTGAGCAACTGGTGCGCGTTCGCGCCCGACAGGGACGTGCTGGTCGGGTTGTGCAGCACCGAGCCAATCACAAAGAGCTTCGGCTGGTGCCGTGTCAGCAGGTTGCGCAACACCTTGATGTCGGGCCCGTCGGCGCGGCGCGGCACGCCGATCATGCGTGCGCCGAATGCGGCAAAGCGCGCGAACATCACGAACCACGCCGGATCCTCGACGAACACGGTGTCGCCGGCCGCAACGAAATGGCGCGCGACCAGATCGATCCCCTGCGTCACCCCGCTGGTCGTGACGATCTGCGACGGCGTCGCGCCAATATCGGCGAGTGCCAGCCGATGAACAATCTGTTCACGCAGCGGCAGGCAGCCTTCGGGCAGCCCGTAGCCCAACTGCGAGTTCATCGTCCTGCCGACCGCACGCACCGCCGCGCCGACCAGGCCCGCGTCCAGCCATGGCGTGGGCAGCAGCCCAGCGCCGGGCTGCTGCGACGCCGGCGCTTGCCGCAGCATCGAACGCAGCAGCCACACGACATTCGGCGCCCCCGCGTCAACCGCTGGCGCCTGCTCCCCGGCTGACTGCCCACGGCGGGCGCCAGAGCGCGACCGCGCCGCGACGTAAAACCCCGACCCGCGACGCGACTCGATCAAACCCACCGCGATCAGTCGGTCGTATGCCTCGACCACGGTGGAGCGGCTGACCCGTTGCTGCGCGGCGTACGCGCGGATCGAAGGCAACCGTGTCCCGGGCTTCAACGCATGTTCGTCGATGCGCAGGGCCAGCCGCGCGGCCAGTTGCGCCGACAAGGTGTCGTTCCCGTCGCTGAGCAGCGAGATCGACGCGCCGCCCGCATTAGCGGTGTCGTACGACGAGGTGCGATCGTCAGCGGTCATCAAAACTGTGCTGGAAGAACAAGCAGGCCAGATGTTTGAATTGGACGCATAACTGTACTGGCACTGTACCGGTCGTCGCTGCTAGATTGCAAGCCTTGCGCTCTGCTTTGCCCTGCCACTCATGCTCCCTGACCGCACAGCGCTGCAACGCGCAGCCGACATCGTCTATCGGACGCTGAAGCCGACGCCGCAGTTCGCCTGGCCGCTGCTCGCGCAGGCGCTCGGTACCGAGGTCTGGGTCAAGCACGAGAACCACACGCCCGTCGGCGCGTTCAAGCTGCGCGGCGGACTGGTCTATTTCGATGAACTGAAGCACCGCGAACCAGATTGCCCAGGCGTAATCAGCGCAACCAAGGGCAACCATGGCCAGTCGGTCGGCTTCGCGGCGCGCACCGCGAAATTACCGGCGACGATCTACGTGCCGCACGGCAATTCGCGCGAGAAGAACGCCGCCATGCGCGCGCTTGGGGTCGAGTTGATCGAGCACGGCCATGACTTCCAGGCCGCGCGCGAGGAAGCCGCCCGAGCGGCGGCGGCGCGGAAGCTGCACTTCATTCCGGCGTTCCACCGCGATCTGGTGCGGGGTGTGGCGACCTACTGGACGGAAATGTTCGAGGCGGTGCCGCGGCTCGACGTTGTGTTCGTGCCGATTGGCCAGGGCTCGGGCATCAACGCCAGCATCGCGGCGCGCGAGGCCCTTGGGCTTTCCACGCGCATCGTCGGCGTGGTGTCGGCTCAGGCGCCCTGCTATGCGCTGTCGTATCGCGCCGGTCGTGTGCTCGAGGCGCCGGTGACGACGCAATTGGCCGATGGACTCGCGTGTCGCATTCCCGACCCCGATTCGCTTGAAGTGATTCGACGTTACGTTGACGACGTCATCGAAGTGAACGACGAGGAAATCGCTGCTGCGATGCGGCTGCTATTCGCGGCAACACATAACGTGGCCGAGGGCGCCGGCGCCGCATCGCTGGCCGGCGCAATCAAAGTGCGCGCCAGACTCGCGGGCCAGATCGTCGGGCTCACGATCAGCGGCGGCAACGTCGATTCCGATCAGTTCGCGCGCGTGCTGTCGGGCGCCAGCCATTGATGAACAGCGACCAGCTGGCTGCGCCGATCGTGTTTGCGGTCACCGGCTCATTTACACCTGGGCCAAACAATACGATCGCCACCGTCACCGGCGCCAATCATGGCCTGCGCGCGACGGTGCCGCATATCTTCGGCGTCCCATTCGGTCTTTCGACCATGCTGGTCGCGGGCGGCCTTGGCGCGGCGGCGCTGATCCTGGCGCATCCCGTCCTGGCGACGGGCATCAGGTGGATCGGCATCGGCTACTTGCTCTACATCGCGTGGACAGTGTCCCGCGCCGTCACGATCGGCGAGCGCCCACTGGCACGCCCGTTGACATTCTGGCAATCGGCCGCGTTCCAGTACGCAAACCCCAAGGCATGGATGCTCGCCGCCGCAACCGCCGGCACCTACATGGCCGCGGATGGCGCGGCGATACGCATCAGCGTCATCTGCCTGGTGTTTTCGATCGCATGTGCAGCAAGCCTCGTCGTCTGGGCCTCCGCCGGCGCCGCATTGAAGGATTGGCTGCAACACGGCTCGCGTCTGCGCGTATTCAACCTGGCGATGGGTGCGCTGCTCGCAGCGACCGCAGCCTGGATGGCCTTTGAGTGAAGATCGATGAAAGCCACCGTCGCTGAGTACCTGCCGAAGATTCCCGGCCCGCCAAACGAAACGTGGCCGCAAGGCGCGCGTTCGACTGTCGCGATGGAGCGAGGCTCGATGCAACTGCGGTTGTTCGCGCCCGGCGCATTTGATCGCCAGCAGCCGCACACGCGCGATGAACTCTACGTTGTGATTGAAGGCAGCGGGACGTTTGTGGTCGATCATGCGGCCGGAACGGAGCACATCGCATTCGGCCCGCACGACGTGTTGTTCGTCGCCGCGCATGTGCCGCATCGTTTCGTGGGAACCACGCCCGACTTCAAGACCTGGGTGGTGTTCTACGGACCCGACCGCAGTGAACCAGAGCCCGGAGGGAAGAAATGAACGCCCCGAAAACCGAGATCACCGCCGAGCTTCGACCTGCACGCCGCACCGAACAGGTCAAGAGCTCGATGATCCGTGAGATCCTGAAGGTCACGCAGCGCCCCGACATGATCTCGCTCGCCGGAGGGCTGCCCGCGCCCGAGACTTTTCCGGTCGAGGCCATGCGCGCCGCCTTCGATGCCGTGCTGGCGCAAGATGGTCCGGGCGCACTTCAGTACAGCACAACCGAGGGTTATCAACCGCTGCGCGAGTGGATCGCCGCGCAGGAAGCCGCGCGCGGCGCACCAACGCACGCTGAAGAAGTGCTGATCGTCGCCGGCAGCCAGCAGGCACTCGATCTGGTCGGCAAGGCGTTCGCCGAGACCGGCGCGCCGCTGCTGGTCGAGGCACCGAGTTACCTCGGTGCACTGCAGGCATTCTCCGTATTCGAGCCGGTGTTTCGCACCATCCCGACCGACGCCGGCGGCCTGATGCCACAGGCGATCGACACACAGCTCGCGCACGGCGCACGCATCGCCTACGTGATGCCGAATTTCCAGAACCCGACCGGCCGCACACTGACCGTTGAACGCCGTGAGGCGCTGGCGCAGCGCGCGCGCGCGAACGATCTGTGGCTGGTCGAAGATGATCCGTACGGTGAACTCTGGTATCGCGCGGCGCCGCCGGCCGGTTTGCGCGCGTGGGCGCCGGAGCGAACGATCCGCATCTGTTCGTTCTCAAAGGTGCTCGCACCGGGACTGCGGCTGGGCTATGTGGTCGCACCGAGCGCCTGCATCGATCTGCTGGTGCGGCTGAAGCAGGCAACGGACCTGCATACAGCCACCCTGTCGCAGCGCGCCGCACATCGAATCGTTTCCAGTGCCGACTTCCCGGCGCATCTGGACCGTGTACGCACGCGCTACGCCGATCAGTGCCGGGCGATGCTGGCGGCCCTTGAACAGTCGATGCCGTCGGGCGTCGAATGGACGCGACCCGACGGCGGCATGTTCGTGTGGCTCACGCTGCCTGCGCACGTCGATACCACCGCGATGCTGGCGCGCGCCATTGAGCGCAACGTGGTCTACGTTCCCGGCGAGCCATTTTATGCCGGCGCGCCGGCGCGCAATACGTTGCGGCTGTCGTTTGTCACTGTACCGCCGCCCGCGATCGAGCGCGGCGTGCGCACGCTGGCCGAGTTGATCCGCGCGGAGATCCGATGCTGAAGATCTGGGGTCGGCTGTCCTCGATCAATGTCCGCAAGGTCGTCTGGGCGGCGGGCGAAGCTGGCATCGCTTTCGAGCGCACCGATGCGGGCGCCGCGTTCGGCCTCGTCGATCAAGCGTGGTACGCCGCGATGAATCCGAATCGCCTCGTGCCGGTGATTGACGACGACGGCTTTGTGCTGTGGGAGTCCAACGTCATCGTGCGCTACCTCAGCGCGAAATACGCGCCGGGCCGCCTTTATCCGCTTGATCTCGCCGCACGCTTCGATGCCGAACGCTGGATGGACTGGCAGCAGACCACGCTGAATCCCGCCGGCCGCAATGCGTTCATGCAGCTGATTCGCACACCGATGATGCAGCGCGACTCGGCGCTGATCGAGCGCTCGCGCACTCAGACCGAGCCGCTGCTGGCATTGCTTGATGCGCATCTGGCCAGGCACCGATTCATGGCCGGCAAGGGTTTCACGATGGCCGACATTCCGATCGGCTGCGAG
>Ga0209682_10000009_pt1 | contig 54204 bp, 37 predicted proteins | sample DOMMetBare2Fresh_2_FD_187471 | JGI IMG/M metagenome (GOLD analysis project Ga0209682, IMG submission 187471) | Wetland sediment microbial communities from St. Louis River estuary, USA, under dissolved organic matter induced mercury methylation -... | ecosystem: Environmental > Aquatic >... | reverse complement strand
GTGACTCCCTTGTCTCCGTATTTGTACTCGCCGGAGAAGGCGACGATCGCCCGGTACGGGCTCTTCCGCTCGACCAGGTAGCCTTGGATCGCCAGGTAATATTGGATGGCCCGTTCAATGCCGCCGGTGACCACCATCGCCCGCGCCTGCCCGCCGATCTTGCCCAGCACCAGCACCTGCTCGTGAAAATGATCGACCATGATCTCAGCTTTGAGCTGGATCGCGTGCTCGTGCCCCTCCACATACCGGCGCAGCTTCTTCTTCGCCCGCTTGGTGTCGAACTCGGGATCTCCCTCGACCTTCTTGATCAGCTTGTAGTAGCTCTCGACCGGCGTATAGCTCTGCAGCACGTCGAGGATGAAGCCCTCCTGGATCGCCTGCTTCATCGTGTAGCCGTGGAACGGCCGGTGCTTGACCGTCCCCCCGTCCTCGTAGGGCTCGCCGAAGATTTCGAGCGTCTTTCCCTTGGGCGTCGCGGTGAAGGCGAAATAGCTCGCATTGGGCAGGAGCTTGCGCGACTCCATGATCCGGTTGATCGTGTCCTCCACCGCCTCGTCGTCCTCCGCAGCCCCCGCCTCCGACAGTGCCATGCTGAGCGCCGCCGAAGCCCGGCCCCCCTGGCTCGAATGGGCTTCGTCGATGATGATCGCGAAGCGTCGCCCGCGTTGCTCGGCGCCGATCTCGTCGAGAATGAAAGGGAACTTCTGCACCGTGGAGATGATGATCTTCTTGCCGCCCTGGATGAGCTGGCGCAGGTCTCCCGAGTGGTCGGCGTGGCCAACCGTGGCCTTGACCTGGGTCGTGCCCTTGATCGTGTTGTGGATCTGCTGGTCGAGAATGCGCCGGTCGGTGACGACGAGGATGGAATCGAACACCGGTTCCTCGTCCCGCCGCAGGCCGATGAGCTGGTGGGCGAGCCAGGCGATGGAGTTCGACTTGCCGCTCCCCGCCGAATGCTGGATCAGGTAGCGCCTCCCCGCGCCGTGCCAGCCGGCGTCCTCCAGCAGCCGGCGCACGACGTCGAGCTGGTGGTACCGCGGCCAGATCTGCACCGCCTTCTTCTTGTTGGTCCTCTCGTCCTTCGTCTCGACGATCTGGGCGTAATTCTCCAGGATGTCCGTGAGGCCGTGCCGGGTGAGGATGCGCCGCCAGAGATAGTCGGTCTTCAACCCATACGGATTCGGCGGATTGCCGGCGCCGTCGTTCCAGCCCTGGTTGAAGGGAAGGAACCACGACTCCTTCCCCTTGAGCTGGGTACAGAACCGCACCTCGTGCTCGTCCACCGCGAAGTGCACCGCGCAGCGCCCCAGCTCGAACAGCCGCTCGCGCGCCTCGCGGTCGCGCCGGTACTGCTCCACCGCGTCGTCCACGGTCTGCTTGGTGAGGCTGTTCTTGAGCTCGAAGGTGGCGACCGGCAGGCCGTTGATGAAGAGGGCGAGGTCGAGCGCCAGCCGGGTCTCGTCGCGGCTGTAGCGCAGTTGCCGCGTGATGGTGAAGCGGTTCTGGTCGTACCGCTCGACGGCGGCCCGGTTGCCCGGCGACGGCGTGCCATAGAAGAGGTCCAGATCGAGCGGCCCGTGCTTGACCCCGCGCCGTAGCACGTCGATGACGCCGCGCTTGCTCACCTCGCCCTGGAGACGCGCCAGGAACTTGTGCCGCGCCGGGCTCTCCTGCGCGAGGTCCAGCGCCTCCGCCACCTTCGGCTGGGTATCCCGCAGAAAGGCGCCGAGCTGGGCGAGATCCACCGCGTACTCCCGGTCATAGTCCCGGGGATCGCCAAGGGTCCACCCGGCCCCGTAGATGGCGGGCCGCTCCCGCACCTCGCCCTCCACCGGCTCGGCCGGTTCGCTCCCCTCCGTCAGGGCCGCGACGATCAGGTCCTCGAGGCTTTTTTGAGTGCCGGTAGCCCTGGATTCTCTGGCCCCTGCGCGGACGCTTGGCAAGGGAAGCCCGAACAAGCCGACCTGCACGGCCCTTGGTGGCCGTTCAGAGCCTGGCGCGACCGGCTTAAAGGTTGGCACGCTCTTCTCGCCTTCGCGTGTGCCACCCGCAACGACCGGCTGAATCGGCCGACCGTTAAGCAGAAAGTCAGGAATCAGCAGCGGCTCGACGCGCAAAAATTTCAAGGCATCGCTGCTTCTAATCTCTTCCCTCAGTTCCATTAACAACCGGCCCAGCACATTGATCCCGACGAGCGTTTGATCGTCGACAGGCTTGGCGCCCCAAAAATCATCCTTCCATGACTCCTCGACTATCGGCCGGTCATCTGTCGACAAAAGAAGCTCGCTAAACTTCGCCCAGTTCTGCGCCAGCTTGACCCGCAGACACCACCGCATGATCTTCACTCGGACATGGTCCCAGTCGGGCCTTGAAGAGCACCGGTAGGGCTTGCTCTTCATCTTGGCTGTCATGGGGCTCCCTTGCGCGATGATCAATCTCTGAACCTCGGGCATGTGTGGAAACCGGCATGCTTGATAAAGTGCCTCCGACGTGAGGATGCGGAGACTGTTGACCAAGACAGGGAATCCCCCGGCCATGTTGGAGAGCCCGCCAAACCTCTCTTTGGTCTTCAGGAAGACAACGCTCTTCACTCGGTCGTAGGTTCGGATCCGAGGATCCCTGCACATTTCAGGAGAAGCCATCGATGCTGACCTCCCTAGTGTACGTCTTGCGCGGGAAAAGCGGATACCACTTGCTGAGAGGGCTCGATGAGCCGGCATAGGGGTCGCCCCACCAGAGCGCGAGAGGGCAGTTGTTCGGGCAGTTCCGGAAGGTGACTATCATCGAGCCAAATCCAAGGCCGAAGGGACTGAATCCGAGCGGCCGCATGATGTCCTTTGGATTTGCGCAATTGGCACGGATCTTCACGCCTGCCAGAAGCAGCTCACGCTCTAGAATCTGTCGACCCGGCTCTGACGAGAATGGCCCGAGCTTGCCGCCCAGGGCTCTGGGCTCAAAAGGGAACTTATGAGCCAGGGCCAGGTAGACATTCAAGTCAGCGTCATCGGGCAGCTTTGCCGGCCATAGGACCTCCGAGGCATTCTTGTAGGATTTGCGGTTCTCGATCGTCTTTGCTCGCCAATACTTGATGCCAATCTTCTTGCCCGATGCTTCGATTGTCGCCCTCAACCGTCTATCGGTCAGGTATTCTCCGCTCGAATGAATGGCGATCACTACGACATGCACAGTAGCCCTCGATGGAGCTGCATCCCTAATCCACGTCTCAAGATCGTTACCAATACGATTCCCACTGAACATGACATCATCGAGATAGATGAAGGCGCCGCCTTGGAGCCCGCAGAGATCAATTGAAAGTCCGTACTCCGCGACCAAAATGCCGTCAAACATATCCAGCATCTCTCGCTGAGAGTTGCCGTTCTGTTGGATGTTCAGAAAGTTGGCGGACCTCCAAAACTCAGATGGGTGGGCGCCTGCAAGCTCGCTGCTAGCCGCCAAGCCAGCAAGAAACTCCTGAATGGACGCTCGTGAGAAGTACGTGGTCTTGAGGACGTGAACCACCTCTCGCAAGAGGGGCACCTGCACACAACCATCGAACTGCTGTACCCACCTTTCAACGTGGTCGAGTGTAGGCGGCGTGAGTTCACCGGCGCGGTAGTCAGCGATAGTCGTCGCAAGTGAGTTCAACAGGCCTATGCGTTCTGTCATCAATTGCCTCCTCCGCGCATTCGACCGAAGAACACACAAGAGCGCGGTCCTTCGGGTGTAACCAGGGTAAGAGCGTGGGCGACCTGGGTCAACTCTTGAAAGAGCGATAGGGCAACTTCAAAAGTCGGCCAGCCTATGGCGCCCTCAGCCAACACAGTGTCGGGCCGAATGAAGTCCGCCGGAGCGTGCCATCTTCGGCCGGCCTGATCTTCTTGAAGTGGCCCCATCCCAATCGCCGAGACAGCATAGCGACAATCTGCGGGTCTGAGAACGCCTCCGCGCAGTAACCGGAGCCCGCATCCAACTTGTGCGGTCAGTGACCGCACTTTTTCCGCTCCACCGCCCGAGGGGGCGTCTGCCGGCACAGGATTGGCCTTTGCGCGTTTCGCGCTCATGCCGCCCCTCCCCCCCGATGATCTCCGCGAGCAGCCCCTCGGTCTCCTTCTCCTGCGCTAGGATATCGGCTGGAATTTGGTCCAGGGTGCGCAGAGGCCGGGGCTCGCCCAACACGTCGGCGGCGATGCCCCAGATGAAGTTCGCGATCCAATAGAGCTGAGCCTGGCCCATGCCTTCCCCTGAAAAGTGCCGGGAGGAGCTCGCCGCGGAGCCGCCGGGAGTCTGCCGGTATTCTCTGTATTCTAGAGCGAGCCGGGCCGGCCAACCACCGGCCTTTGGCGGGAACCTGCCAGGCGTCCGCGTCCGCGAGGAGGGGAGTGCCGGCTCGGGGGCCAAGTCTTCATGGTGGTGAGCTGGGCGGTCGTCGAAGAGAGACGGACAGACCTGCTGGGGAGCCTGCTCGCCTGCTCACGCGCAGAGCATGACCGGTCGGTAGCGGAGACCATTGGACCGAGAATGGGCCGGCCTGTCTCACGAGCAGCGTGGGGCCACGCTCTACCTCTACACCTGCTGCTCTCCCGTGTGTCGCAGGATCTGCTCGATGAGCCGCGCCCAGTCGGCCGGCTCATCCAGGCTCAGATTTTCCTCCAGATCTTCGCTGGAGTCGAGGTTGAGGGCATGCAAGCCAGCTAGGTGCGTCGCGAGATCGATATCCAGTGTAACGTCATGCGACCCGTGCGACCATTCGAGACGGATACCCCCTTCGGGGGTGGGATACACGAACGGCAGTGGTAAGTCTTCAGGGTAGGACCGCGTGGCTTGGTTACTCAGCCAGTCAAGGCCGGCGGAGGTTGGCGCACTGCCGCCACCTTCGAGCCAGCCGTCTCTCAGGAGGCGTAGCTCGTCGAGCCGGGCCGGCACATCCGTTGTCATATGGTCACTCCTTGCCAAACTCTCGCCAAGATCACGATGCCCCAGATGAAGTTGGCGATCCAGTTGAGCTGAGCCTGTTCCATGCCTTCCTCGGAAAGGAGGCCCCCGCCCGCCTACACCTGCTGCTCGTCGGGGACCAGAAACCGCTCGATGTGCCGGGCCTTGCCGGTCTTCTCGTCGATCTCGACCAAGGCGGCGGCGAGGCGGACGTCGCGCTTGGCGACTTCCAGGGAGCTCGGGGTCTGCAGGAGGAACCGCTTGAGGACCTTGTCGGCCCGCATGCCGATGATCGATTCGTAGGGACCGGTCATCCCCACGTCGGTGAGGAGGGCGGTACCGCCGGGGAGGATGCGCTCGTCGGCGGTGGGGACGTGGGTGTGGGTGCCGATCACGGCGCCGACCCGGCCGTCGAGGTAGAAGCCCATGGCCTGCTTCTCGCTGGTCGCCTCGGCGTGGAAATCGACGAAGACCACCTTGACCTTGTCGCGGTCGAGCTGGGCGAGGAGGCGGTCGGCCATCTGGAACGGCGAGTCGAGCGTGCTCATGAAAACCCGCCCTTCCAGGTTGAGCACGGCGACCTTGATGCCGCCCGCGGTCTCTCCGACGTACATCCCCTTGCCCGGATTCCCCTCGGGATAGTTGGCCGGGCGCAGCAGGCGCGGATCGCGGTCCAGCAGCTCGATCCCCTCCTTCTTGTCCCAGACGTGATTGCCCGTGGTGAAGCAATCGATGGGGAGGTCGGCCAGCTCCTGCATCACGTCGGGAGTGACGCCGTAGCCGCCCGCCGAGTTCTCGACGTTGACCACCACGAAGTCGGTCCGGTGGTGGTCCACCAGCCGGGGGAGGAGCCGCTGGAGCGCGCGGCGGCCGGGCTTGCCGATGACGTCGCCGACGAAGAGCAGCCTCACCGGGCGTACTCCACCGACCGGGTCTCACGGATGACCGTGACCTTGATCTGCCCCGGATAGGTGAGCTCCTGCTCGATCTTCTTCGCGATGTCCTTGCACAGCCAGAGGGCGTGCTCGTCGTTGATCTTGCCGCTGTCGACGATGATGCGGATCTCGCGGCCGGCCTGGATGGCGAAGGTCTTCTGGACCCCCTTGAAGCCGGAGGCGATCTCTTCGAGCTTCTCGAGCCGCTTGACGTACGTCTCCAGGACCTCGCGGCGGGCGCCGGGGCGGGCCGCCGAAAGGGCGTCGGAGGCGGTGACCAGGACCGCTTCCACGGTCTGCGGATCGTAGTCGCCGTGGTGGCAGGCCATGGCGTGGACGACCTCCTCGGTCTCGCCGAACTTGCGCAGCAGGTCGATGCCGATCTGCAAGTGGGTGCCGTCCATCTCGCGGTCGATCGCCTTGCCGATGTCGTGCACCAGGCCGGCGCGGCGGGCGACCGCCACGTTCGCCTTGAGCTCGGCGGCCATGGTGCCGGCGAGGAAGGCGACCTCCTTGCTGTGCTGGAGGACGTTCTGGCCGTAGGAGGTGCGGTAGCGCAGGCGGCCCAGGAGCCGCACCAGCTCCGGGTGCATGCCGGGGATGCCCAGCTCGAGGAGCGCCGCCTCGCCTTCCTGGAGGATCTTCTGCTCGAACTCGGCCTTGACTTTCTCGACGATCTCTTCGATGCGGGCCGGGTGGATGCGCCCGTCGACGATCAGCCGCTCCAGGGCCACGCGGGCCACCTCGCGGCGGTAGGGGTCGAAGCCGGAGAGGATGACCGCCTCGGGGGTGTCGTCGACGATCAGGTCGACGCCGGTGGCGGTCTCCAGGGCGCGGATGTTGCGCCCCTCGCGGCCGATGATCCGCCCCTTCATCTCGTCGTTGGGGAGCATGACCACCGAGACCGTGGTCTCGGAGACGTAGTCCGAGGCGGAGCGCTGCACGGCCATGCCGATGATGCGCTGCGCCTGTTTGTGGGCGGTCTCGCGGGCCTCGTCTTCCAGCCGCTTGACGATGTGGGCGGCCTCGATGCGCGCCTCGTCCTCGATGACCCGGATGAGCTCGTCGCGCGCCTGCTGGGCGGTCAGGCCGGCGATCTGTTCGAGCTTCACCCGCTCCTCGCCGATCATCTGCTCGAGCTCGGTCTCCCGCTTCTCCAAACCCTTTTCACGGCCGGCCAGGGAGCGGTCGAGCTGGTTGAGCTCCTTGTCGCGGCGGGCGAGGTCCTCGCCCTTCTTGTCGAGGTTGTCTTCCTTCTGGGTGAGCCGCCGCTCGAGCGCTTCGAGCTCGGTGCGGCGCTTGCGGGAGACGGCCTCGAACTCGGTGCGCGCCTGGAGGAGCTTCTCCTTGGCGGCGACGTCGGCCTCGCGCAGGCGGGTCTCTCCCTGGCGGCGGGCCTCCTCGACGATCTTTTCGGCGTCGCGCTGCGCCTCGGCGAGACGGCGCCGTCCTTCCCGCCGGAGGCCGAGCCACCAGACGAGAGGAACGACGACCGCGGCAAAGACGATGGCCACGGTCAGGATCAGAATTTCGGTACTCACCAGATGTCCCCTGCTCTTCCCAATCAGTCCGGGGGACCGGGTGGATCCGGGAAAGGCTCCCCTCGCCAGGAGAGAGGAATAAACGCATCCCCCACGCAGCCCGTACGGGCCCTAGCGTTTAGAACCTGAAACGCGCCAGGTGGGTGTCCGCTCCGTGAGCCATTAGCGTCCTCGTCGGTGCGAGGCAGGCACAGTCCCACGAGTGAAAGACTCCCGAGGTGTGAGAGTTGGTTCTACAATCGTGGCACCCGGTACGGACCACGCGGGGGATGCGAAGCGTTTGTTCATATGTCTCGAGCCGGCGGTGCGGCCACGGCCCCCTCAACCACCGAGGGCCCGGTTTAATTCCTCGGCCAGCTCCGCCATCTTCTCCCGGATCTCGACCCGTTCCCCTTCCTGTTGTTGCTGAATGCGGAACAGTTCGTCTGCCATATTGAGTGCCGCCAGGATCGCAATGCGAGACGTATCGCCCGTGCTCGCTTGCGCGGCCACCTCCCGCATCTTGCGGTCGACGAGGTCGGCCAGCCGCTGGAAGTACCCAGTGTCGTCGCGACCACGGACGTGGTACACCGAGCCGAAAATCTCAACCGCTGTGGTGGTTGGTGGCATGGTCTCCAAGTCCGGGCATTCGTTCGCCCATCACCGGCAAGTCACGTCAGGCCAGCGATTTGGCAAGGCCCACTATAGCACACCCGGCAGCGGTACAATGCCCGCCGTGCCGGCCTGGTCGATCGTCCGTCCGCTGCTCTTCCGTCTCGATCCGGAGACCGCCCATGGCGCGGCCATGGCGGCGCTGCGCACCGCGCAGGCGCTGCCCCCGGTCGTGTCCGCCCTGCGCCGCCGCTTCCTGGTGGAGGCCCCGGCCTTGCGCCAGACGCTCTTCGGCCGCGAGCTGCTCAATCCGGTCGGCCTCGCCGCCGGTTTCGACAAGGACGCGGTGGCGGTGCGCGGCCTGGCCGCCCTCGGCTTCGGCTGCATCGAGGCCGGCACGGTGACGCCCAAGCCGCAAGCCGGCAATCCGCGTCCGCGCCTGTTCCGCCACTCTTCCGCCGAGAGCTTGCAGAACGCCATGGGGTTCAACAACGCGGGGCTCGCCGCCGTGCGCGAGCGGCTGCTCCGGCTGCGCCCCGCGCCCGTCCCGCTCGGGGTCAACGTCGGCAAGAACAAGGCCACCCCGGCGGACGAAGCGGTGGCCGACTACGAGCTGCTGATCCACGCCTTCGCCGGCCTGTGCGACTACCTGGTGGTGAACGTCTCGTCGCCCAACACGCCCGGGCTCCGCGATCTGCAGAACGAGGGGTTCCTGCGCGCCGTGCTGCGGATGGCCACCGGGATCACCGGCCGTCCCGTGCTGGTCAAGATCGCTCCGGACCTGGAGGAGGCCGACGCCGTCCGCCTCGCCGAGGTGGCGGTGGACTCCGGGGCGGCCGGAGTGGTCGCCACCAACACGACGAACGACTATGCGCTGCTGCCGGGCGCGAAGGACTTCGGCGGCCTCTCGGGGGCCGTGCTGCGGGAGAAGAGCTTCCGGATCTTCGACGCGGTGGCGCGGAGGTTGTTCGGCCGCGCCGTCCTGATCAGTGCCGGCGGGATCGGCTCGGGCGCCGAGGCCTACCGCCGCCTGCAGGCCGGCGCCTCGCTCGTCCAGGTCTACACCGCCTTCGTCTACGGCGGCCCGGGGCTCCCCCGGCGGATCAACGAGGAGCTGTTGGAGCTGATGGAACGGGACGGCGCGAAGGGACTCGGCGAGGTGATCGGCGCGGCGCGGTGATCAGAGCTCGCCCAGCTCCGCGAGGTGCTCGACCAGACGCTCGACCCGGCCGCGGATCTCTTCACGCTCCTCGACCCAGGCGGTGGCCTCGCCGGGGGTGGAGGCGGCGGCGAGCCGCTCTTCCAGCTCGTCGATCCTCTGCCGCAGGGTGGCATTCTCCTCGCGCAGCTCGCGGAGGCGGCCGGCGGCGGCGTGGACCTTCTCTTCCAGCGACCGCAGCCAGGTGATCTCCTTCTCCTCTTTCTCCGCCGGTACGGGCGTCTCCGCCGGCTTCGTCTCGTTGCGGGCCATCAAGTGCTCCATCCGAAGCGGCGGGTGAGCTCGGCGGTCAAGGCGCTCTGGCGCTCGTTGACCTCCTCCTGCGTGAGGGAACGCTCCCGCGAGTTGTAGAGGAAGGTGATCGTGGTGTTCACCGCCCCCTCCGGCACGCCCTGGCCGCGGTAGCGGTCCTCGAGGCTCCAGGAGAGGAGGTCCGCCGGCGCCAGGGAGGCGATACCGCGGTCGATCTCGGCCCAGGGCGTCGCCAGGGCGTGCGTCAAGGTGAAGTCGGCGTCGATCCCCGGGAAGCGGGAGGGGAGCTCGACCCTGAGGTTCCCCCCCTGGTCATTGCCGCCCGCCAGGCCGTCGAGGGCGATCTCGGCCACATAGAGGGGATAGCCCTCCTCTTCCTCGACGCGGCCGAAGAAGCCGACCACCGCACCGCCTTGATGGGTGGGTCGATCCGGCCGCACGAGCTCGGCGGCGTTGCCGTCGAGGAGGCCCGGGAGCGTCGCCGGACGCGCCTCCAGGCGGACGCCCAGCTCCTCGGCAAGCTCGTCCACGGCGCCCTTCAGGTCGAAGAGGTCGAGCTCCACCGCGCGCTGCCAGGGAGAGCCCGACCGGCCGCCGCAGACGAAGCCCACGTGCTCGGGCTGAACCGGCAAAGAGCCGGGCTCGGCCGGCGGGAAGAACGCGCGGCCGATCTCGAACAGGCGCACCGCCGGTACGCCGCGCCGCTGGTTGAAGCGGGCGCTCTCGACTAGGTTGGGCACCAGCGAGCGGCGCAGCACCGCGTAGGCCTCCGACAGCGGATTCGCCAGCTCCTGCGGCTCGGCCTCCGGCCGCAGGCTGGGGAAGCGCGCATCGGCCGCCCGGCTCTGGAAGGCGAAGTGGACGGACTCGGCATAGCCGCAGGCGGCCATCCGGTCGCGCACCCGCTCGCGCAGGATCTGCTCCGGCGTCCGCGGGCCGTCGGACCCTTCAATCCCCGGCAGGGCCGGAGCGATCTGGTCGAGGCCGTACATCCGCAGCGCCTCTTCATAGAGGTCCTGAGGATAGACGGCGTGCGGCGGCTCGCGGCGGAGCTGGAAGTCGTAATAGCGCCAGGAGGGGACGGTCACGTCCCAGGCGGTGGCAGTGTCCCGATCACCGGCCGGCTCCAGCGCGAAGCCGAGGCCGGTGAGCCAGCGCTCCACGTCGGCGGCCGGGATCTCCGCTCCGGCGAAGCCCTGGAGCCTGGCCAGCTCCAGCCGGCCGCGCGGCGGCCAGCCCTCCGTCCGGGCGCCCCGCCGGTCGATGGCGCCGGAGAGGACCGTGCCGCCGGCGACCTCGGCGAGGAGCGCGGCGGCGCGGGTCACCGCCCGCTCGCAGGCCTCCGGATCGGCGCCGCGCTCGAAGCGGTGGCTCGCGTCGGTGTGCATGCCGAGCTTCTTCGCGGCGATGCGGACCGCCTTGCGGTGGAAGTGGGCGCCTTCAATGAGGACGTCGCGCGTCTGCCCGGTCACCTCGGAGTCGAGCCCGCCCATCACCCCGGCGAGGCCCACCGGCCGCTCGGCGTCGGCGATGACCAGCATCTTCTCGTCGAGCTGCCGCTCGACACCGTCGAGAGTGGTCAGGCGCTCGCCCGCGCGGGCCAGGCGCACGACGAGCTTCCTGCCCGCCAGCCGGTCCAGGTCGTAGGCATGGAGCGGCTGCCCCATCTCCCAGAGGATGAAATTGGTCACGTCCACCACGTTGCTGATCGGGCGCAGGCCGATCGCCGTCAGGCGGTCGCGGAGCCACGCCGGGCTCTCCCGGACCTCGACGCCGCGCACCACCCGCGCCACGAAGCGGGGGCAGAACACCTCTTCCTCGATCTCGACCGCGGCGGCGTCTTCGGAGCGCTCCGCGGCCTCGGCCGGAGCGATCTCCGGAAGGCGCAACGGCCGGCCGTAGAGGACGGCGATCTCGCGCGCCAAGCCGAGATGGTTCATGCAGTCGGGCCGGTTGGTGGTGACCTCGACGTCGAGGAGGACGTCGCTCCCCTTCTCCTCGATCCCTTCGACCGCGTGGCCGGCCGCGGTCAGGCGGCGGGCCAGCTCCTGCGCGTCGTCCGGCAGGTCCACGTAGGCGGCGAGCCAGCTCCGGGAGAACAGCATCAGCCTCGCACCTGGCGCAGCAAGCGCTCGTCGTTGTCGAAGAGGAGCCGGATGTTCGAGATGCCGTAGCGGTTCATCGCCACGCGGTCCACCCCCATGCCGAAGGCGTAGCCGGAATAGCGGTCGGGATCGATGCCACAGCCGTCGAGGACGCGCGGATCGACCATGCCGCAGCCGAGGATTTCCATCCAGCCGGTGCCGGAGCAGACGGCGCACCCCTTTCCCTTGCAGGTCTGGCAGGTGACGTCGACCTCGGCGGAGGGCTCGGTGAACGGGAAGAAGCTGGGGCGCAGGCGGATCTCCACGTCGGGCGCGAAGAGGCGCCGCAGGAAGGCCAGGAGCGTCCCCTTGAGGTGCCCCACGGTGAGCCCCTCGGCGACCGCGAGCCCCTCCACCTGATGGAACATCGGCGAGTGGCGCAGGTCGTTGTCGTTGCGGAACACCCGGCCCGGGCAGATGACGCGGATCGGCGGCTTGCGCGACAGCATGGTGCGGATCTGTACCGGCGACGTATGGGTGCGCAGCAGGAAGCCGCTCTTCATGAACAGCGTGTCCTGGGTGTCGCGCGCCGGATGGTCCGGCGGGAAGTTCAGGGCCTCGAAGTTGTGGTAGTCGGTCTCGACCTCGGGTCCCTCGGCCACGCTGTAGCCGAGCTCCGTGAAGATCTGCTCCATCTCGCGGATGACCCGCGTGATGGGGTGGAGGGAGCCGACGGTGGGACGGCGGCCGGGGAGGGTGACGTCGACCGCGGCGGCGCGGCGGACCGCCTCGCGCTCGCGGGCCGTCAAGGCCTCGTCGAGCTCGGCGAGCCGGCTCTCCACCCGTTCCTTGAGCGTATTGACCGCCTGCCCCCAGACGCGGCGGTCCGCGGCGGGGACCTCGCCGGTCCTGGCGAGAAGCGAACGGACGATCCCCTGCTTGCGGCCGATCCAGCGCAGACGGAGATCCTCCCAGGCGGCGCGATCGGCGACCCGGGAGGATTCGTCCTCGAAACGTCCGGTGAGCGCGGCGGCCTCGGCGAGGCCGGCGGTTTCTTCCATCAAGCCTCCGCGGGGGCCGTCTTCAGCTTGCCGGCCGCCTCCAGCGCCTGCTTCGCCGCCGCGACGATCTTGCCGAATCCCTCGGCATCGCGCACGGCGATGTCGGCCAGGACCTTGCGGTCGAGGTCGGAGCCGGCCTCCTTCAAGCCGTTGATGAGCTGGCTGTAGTTGAGGCCGTGGAGGTGCGCCGCCGCGTTGATGCGCACGATCCACAGGCTGCGGAGCTGGCGCTTCTTCTGCTTGCGGTCGCGGTAGGCGAAATTGCCGGCGCGGTCGATGGCCTGCTTGGCGATGCGGTGCCCCTTGGACCGCATGCCATAGAAGCCACTGGCCAGGCTCAGAATCTTCTTGCGGCGCTGAGTGCGCTTGTTGCCACGCTTGACACGTGCCATGGATCGAACCTCGTTTCTGCTGCCGCAAAAGGCGGCGAGCGGTCAGGCCCGGCAGGGCTCCTCGCGGGAGCACCGGCCGTCAGGCCGGCCGGGCCACGGCTCCGGTGGACAGGTTCTCCCACCGGCGGCCGATTGTTGTTAGTGACGTTCCAGCTACTCGTGCAACATGCCGCGGAGGGTGTTCGCGAACGCGGGCGAGACCAGCGTGCTTTTGCGCAGGTTGCGCTTCCGCTTCGTGGTCTTCTTGGTCAGGATGTGGCTGTGGCCTGCATGGTGACGCGTCACCTTGCCGGTCCCCGTGACCTTGAAACGTTTCGCGGCCCCCTTGTGCGTCTTCTGCTTGGGCAAGGGTCCATCTCCTTCCTGCTCGTCGGTCAAAAAAGAACGTCCCCTCCGGAACCCCGAGGGCCCGGCGATGGGGAGTTCAACGATTCCTGCGGCGCCCGGCGGGCGGCCTCGGCGGCCCCTCAGGGAGCCGTACCGTCCGCCTTGTCTTTCGGCTTCACCGCGTGGCGTGGCGGGCCGAAGATGACATGCATCCGGTTGCCCGCCATTTCGGGGGAGGATTCTAGCACCGCCAGCTCCCCCAAGTCTTTCGCCAGCCTCTGCATCAGCTTGTGCCCCAGGTCTTGCCGCGCCATCTCGCGACCGCGGAACTGGACGGTGGCCTTCACCTTGTCGCCCTCTTCCAGGAAGCGGATCGCGTTCTTCAGCTTGAAGTCATAGTCGTGCTCGTCGATGTTCGGACGGAACTTGACTTCCTTGACGTGGATGACCTTCTGCTTCTTCTTCGACTCGTGGGCCTTCTTTTTCTGCTGGTAGAGGAACTTGCCGAAGTCCATGATGCGGCAGACGGGCGGCTTGGCCTGCGGGGCCACCTCCACCAGGTCGAGAGTCTGTTCCTGCGCCCGGCGCAGGGCCTCCTCGACAGGGACGATCCCGGCCTGAGAACCGTCCGACTCGACGAGGCGCACCTCGCGCACCCGGATGCGTTCGTTGATACGAGCCGTCTTGTCGATACTCAGCTCACCCCCTGAGAGCGGCCGAGCCGCACCGGCGGCTCGGCTGGGTCGTTCACTGCATTTGCGGCATGCACCACAAGATTGCCAAAGATTGTACCGGGGCCGGAGCCCGCCAGGTAGGGGATCACGAGCGGAGGGGTTGGTAGGCGCTAGCGGATTCGAACCGCTGACCTCTACCGTGTGAAGGTAGCGCTCTAACCAGCTGAGCTAAGCGCCTGATCATCGGAGCCGGAAACCCGTGGAACGAAGCAGCAAAATCAGTCTCCAGGCTTTTGAGTGTCAGTGTCTCGCGAAGATATACGGCCCGTGCGACCGATTCTGGTAGGCCCGAGCGGATTCGAACCGCTGACCTCTACGATGTCAACGTAGCGCTCTAACCAACTGAGCTACGGGCCTCCGTTTTCAAACTCTGCCTCCCCACGGCCACGCCGAGGGGAGGCAGAGAGTAGCAGAGGCTCCCGGGGCTGTCAACTCGCCTTGCCGACCACGAACGCGGAGGTGCTGGAGTGCGTCCCTCCCTTGGGATCGACCAGGGTGATCTGCAGGCGGTATTCACCCGGCTGGAGCGCCGGCGGCTTGAAGCTCGCCTTGAGGCGGGCCGGAGAGCCCGGTTCGGTCCCCAGGACCTTCAGGTCGCCCCCGCCCATCTCCTTGCCGTCGGCCGACAGCACCCGGGCCTGCGCCTTGACGTCGCCGGCTCCCAGGTTGTACGCCACCAGCGACACCGGCACCTCCTGCCCGGGGTTGAGCACGGGCTTCGAGGCCGGGACGTACGGCTGCTGGTCCTGCATGAACGGATACGGCACGTTCTGCGGCGTCCCTTCGCGCGGCGCCTCGCGGGCCATCAGCCACTTGCCCGGAGCTTCCGGGAAGAAGGCGGGCAGCACGAACGTCCCCGCCTCGGCGAAGGCGGGCACCCGCACCGGCACCACCCGCAGGCTCGACGCGCCGGTGGCACCGTTCCGGACCATCACCCGGATGGTGTAGTCGCCCGGATAGAGATCGACGTGGCCGAAGAACTTGAGCCCGCTCTGCCGGAGCTGCGCCCCCGCCTTGGTCACGTCGAGGCCGAGGGTCTGCGCCACGAAGTCGTGCACCGCGCCCCCCGCGTCCATGGCATAGATGTAGACCTCCGCCGGCAGCGACGTCCCTTGCGTATTGGCGAGCAGCGACGCACCGTCCACCTCCAGGACCACCGGCACGTACGCCTTGTCGCCGGCCACCTGGAAGGGGGCCGCCAGGACGGACATCTTGATCGCTCCCGACTCCTCGCCGCCGACCATCTGCGAGGCGGCGTCCATCATCTTCTCCATCGGGTTCTGGGCGGTGTACGGCTTCGGCGCGTAATACCCCTGCCGGCTGACCACCCGCGTGCCGCGCGGCTGGCCCTTCACCTCGACCTTCAGGCGGCGGTAGGAGCCGTCCCACTTGAGCCCGTCGGGCTGGAAGGCGAGGACGTAGGTGACGCTGGTGCGTTTGAGCATCTCCCCCATCGCGCCGGCCAGGTTGTTGGTGTTCTCGAACAGCTCGCCGCCCGTCCCCTTGGCGATCTGCAGGAGCGAGTCCTTGCCGCCGGCAGTGCGGGAGTTGCCCAGGTCGCTCTTGACGCGCAGGCCGCCGATGTCCACCGCCTGGACGATGCAGTCGGCGCGGCGGAACTCATCCAGCATCTTCTCGACCTGGTTCAGGCTCTTGGTATCCCCCATGCGGAGGTCGGAGTCGACGTTGTAGGATTCGCCGGTCATGGCGAGGTCGGCCTGCTTCTGCTGCTCTGCCGTGTCCTGGCTGCCCTGCACGAGCTCGGTGTTGAACCCTTCGGAGAGGTAGACCACGTACTTGCGGCCGTCGACCGCGTCCATCATGCGGGCGAGCGCCGCAATCGACTGGGTGAAGGCGGCGATCCGCGCCTTCTGCGCCGAGGCGTCGGCCCGCTGCGACTCGGCGAACAGCCGTTCCATGTTCTCGATCACCGCCTCCTCGTTGGCCTGCTGGGCTTCCTTCTGGGCGGGCATCCCCTGCGGCCGGCTGGAATCGGCCAGGGCGCTCGACACCATCAGGCGCAGCGGGTCGGGGGTGCGCTCGGTCAGCTCGGGCAGGCCGAGGGTCTCGATCGCCGCCGTGATCTGCCGGCGGTCGGAGGTGAAACCGAGCGCGATCTGCGGTCCCTTGGCGTTGTAGGTGGCGACCGCCACCAGGTCGCTCGGATGGAGCGCGGCGACCATCTCCTTCGCCGCCTGGCGCGCCTGGAAGATCGCCTTGGGATCGGAGAAGACGAGGTCGAACAGCACCAGGAAGTGGCGCCGGCCGGTCACCGGAACCGCCTCCTGCCCGCCCTGCGGGCCACCTGCGGCCTCGGTGGTGGTCAGGTCGAGGACCTCGAACCCGGTGAGCGGCACTTTCTTGCGGCCGTCGTAGAGCTCGAAGTCGGCGGCGGTCAGGCCGCGCACCGGCTCCCCGTCGCGCACCACCTGCACCGGCACTTCGACCACCACCACCTGGGTGGATTCCGTAAAATTCTGGGCGATTGCCGGGCCGGTCCCCAGAGCCGTGCCGGCGGCCAGGCAGGCGGCCAGGACGACCGGCCGCCAGAGTCTCGCGCTTCTTTTCATGGTGTCCCCTTTTCCGAGGTTCCGGGTTCGATCTTGTTGGGTTCGATCGTGCTTCCGGTGTTTCCGATCACGAACGGTGCCGAGCTGGTCCGCGAGACGCCGCCGCCGTCGGTCAGCGTCACCTGGAGGGAGTAGGTGCCGGGAGGCAGCCTGGGAGGATCATACGCCGCCACGAGGCGGTCCGGTGGTCCCGCCCGGTGCTCCTGCAGATCGAGATGGCCGCCGGCCATCTCCTGGCCGCCGGCCGCCAGCACCTTGGCGCGCACCCGCACCGCGCCGGTCCCCAGGTTGTACACCACCAGGGCCAGCCGCGCCGGCTCGCCCGGCACCAGCACCGGCAGCGACGCCGGCACGTACGGCTCCTCGCCGAGGAGGAACGGATAGGGCACCTCGCGCGCACCCGCACGTGGCGCCTCGCGCACGAGGAGCCATTTGCCGGTGGGCTCGGGGAAGAACGGCGGCAGGAGCACCGGTCCCGCCTCGGCGAAGGTGGGCACGGTGAGCGCCCGGCTGCCGACCGTGGTCGCCCCGGTGACGCCGTTGCGCACCATGGAGCGCAGCCGGTACTCTCCCGGCGGCAGGTCGAGATGGCCGAAGAGCTTGAGCCCGCTCTGCTCCAGCGCCGGCCGCACCTTGGCCACGTCGAGGCCGATGGTCTGGGCGAACCAGCCATGCACCGCCCCCTGCGCGTCGAGGGCATAGACGTAGACCTCCGCCGGCAGCGTGTTGCCCGGAGTGCCGGCGAGGAGCGACCGGCCGTCGATCTCGAGAAGGACCGGCACGTAGGCCTTTCCCCCCTCCACCCGGAACGGCGCCGCGAGGAGCGCGGTCTGGATCGGCCCCCCCTCCTCGCCCCCCAGGAGCAGGCTGGCCGCCGACATCACCTTCTCGATCGGGTTCCTCGCCGCGTACGGCTTGGGGGCGTACCAGCCCGGCCGGTGCACCACGCGCGTGCCGTGGGGCTGGTTCTTCACCTCCACCCGCAGCTTGTGGAAGGTCTCCGGCTCACCGACCTTTTCCGGCTGGAACGACAGCACGTAGGTGACGGCGGTGCGCCGCAGCATCTGCTGTGCGGCGCCGCCCAGATCGTTCGTATTCTCGTACAGCTCGCCGCCGGTCCCCTTGGCGATGTTGAGCAGCATGTCCTGCCCCGCCGGCTTGCCACCCCCCAGAGTGCCCTGGCCGCGCAGGCCGGCGATGTCCACCGCCTGCACCACGCAGTCGGCGCGGCGCAGCTCCTCCAGCATCCGCTCCACCCGGTTCAGGCTCGCGGTATCGCCGGACAGGCTGCCCGGACGGACGTTCCAGATCTCGCCGGCGGCCGAGGTCTCGGCCTGCCGCCGCCGCTCGGCGTCGTCCGTGCTCCCTTCGAGAAGGGCCGGATCGAACCCCTCCGAGAGAAAGACCACGTTCTTGCGCCCGGCGATGCCGCCCATGATGTGGGCGAAATCCGCCATGTTCTCGCTCAGGCTGCGCACCGCCAGCCGGAGGTCGCGGGTGCGCGCCTCTTCCGAGAGATCGGCGATCCGCTGCAAGGTCTCCGCGGCCTCGGCGTCGCCGGCCGCTTTCATGCCTCCGCCGCCACCGGCGTCGACCCCCGAGATGAAGTTGTCCGTCTGGCCCTCGACGAGGGCGAGGCGCAGGGGATCGGCGGGCTTGTTGTCGAGCAGGTCGGGGATGCCCAGCGTCTCGATGGCCGCTTCGATCTGCCGCCGGTCGGCGGTGAAACCCAGGACCAGCTTCGGCCCCTGCCGCACCGACCAGGTACCGACCGCCACCAGGTCCGTGGGGTGGAGGGCGGCGACCATGCCGCGCACCGCGCCGCGCGCCTGCACGAGCGCCTTGACGTCCGAGAAGGTCAGGTCGAACAGGAGCAGGAAATGCCGCCGCGCGGAGTCCGGCAGCTCTCCTTTCGCCAGGGCGTCGGGGCCGAGCTCGGTGAGGTCCACCGCCTCGAAGCCGGTCAAGGTCTGCTTCTCGCGGCCGTCATAGATCTCGAAGTCCGCCGCGGTGAGGCCGCGCACCGGCTCGCCGTCGTGGGTCACCTGCACGGGGACTTCCACCACGACCACCTGCGTGCTTTCGACGAACGTCTGGGCCGACGCCACGGCCGCTCCCGTCAACAGGAGCGCCATCGCCACCAGGGTTCTCGTCATGTCTTCACCCTTACATCCATCCAGAAGGTTCGGCACGGCCATCTTGGCGGTCCGAGGTGTCCACCATCGCGGACGCCCGTCCGCTCCGGGCGTCATCCCCGAAGGACGGCCGGAGTGAAACCCAGCCGTGCTCTCGGGCCGCATCCGGGCTGTTCATACCGCGCAGAGGGGACTTTAGCAAGGGGAATGCCGGGGGCTCAAAGAGCCGCCGGTCCCACCACCGACGCCAGCCATCCCTTGAGGTATTCCCCCTGGGGATGGGTGATGGCGACGGGATGGTCCGGGGCCGCGGCGAGCGGCTGGAGGAGCGCCACGCGCACCCGCGCCTCGACCGCCGCGGCGAAAAAGATCTGCCGGAACAGTTTCGTGTCCACCGCGCCGCTGCAACTGAAGGTCAGCAGGAAGCCGCCGGGGGCGACCCGCTGCAGCGCGAGGCGGTTCAGGTCCTTGTAGGCGCGCGCCGCCGCGTCGACGTCCGGCCGCTTGCGCACCAGGGGAGGCGGATCGCAGATCACCAGCCCGTAGCTCTCCGTACGCTCCCGCAGGTCCTGGAAGACGTTGGCCCGCACCCACTCCACAGGGCCGGTGTCGAGGCCGTTCTGCGCATAGTGGGCGAGCGCCCGTTCCTCCAGGCGGGGCGACGATTCGACGTGCGTCACCCGTGTGGCGCCGCCGCGCAGCGCGTAGACCCCGAACGCCCCGGAATGGGCGAACAGGTCGAGCACCGCCCGCCCGCCCGCCAGCCGTTCGGCGAGGCGGCGGTTCTCCCGCTGATCACAATAGAACCCGGTCTTCTGTCCGCCGGAGAGCTCCGCGGTGAAGGCGAGACCCGACTCGGTGAAATGCGCCTCGGCCGGCACGTCGCCCGCGATCGGCTCGTCCCCTTCGTGGGGCAACTTTTCGGCGCGGCGCGCCGGCACGCCGTTCGCCTGGACCATCGCGTGCCCCGGCAGCAGCTCCCGGAGCGCCGCGTAGGCTTCGTCCCGGACCGCCTCCAGGCCGGCGACGGTGATCTGGGAGACCAGGACGCCGCCGAAGCGGTCCACCGTCCACCCGGGGACGCCGTCCCCCTCGGCGTTGAGCAGGCGGTAGCCCGTGGTCTCGGCCGGCACCACCGCCCGGCGCAGCGCCTCGGCCTCGGCGAGGCGGGCGGCGAAAAAGGCACGGCCGGGGCTCGCGGCCCCGGCGCCCAGGAGACGGATGCGGATCTGCGAGGAGGGGCTGTGGAAGCCGACCCCCAGTGGCTCGCCGGCGGCGGAAAAGACGCGGGCGATCGGCGCGTCCTCCGGCCCCTCGTGGCGGGCGACCGCCCCGGAGAAGATCCACGGATGCCCCTCGCGCACCGCCTTGTCGCGCCCGGGGCGCAGCCAGACCCGGATCTCCGCCGGCGCCGCCACGCGCTACCCGCCTCCTGCGGCCGGAACGGTGAACTCGGCGGAGCTGGTCTGGATCGCGCCGGTGGGATCGGTGAGAGTCACCAGCAGATGATAGTCGCCGGGCGCCAAAGTGGGCGGACGGAATTCGACCGCGATCCGGTCGGGCTCTCCGCTTCCGCCCGCCTCGCGGTCGAGAACGCGGACCTCGCCGCTCCCGGCCTCGCCCCCGTCGGCGTCGAGGATCAGGGTGTCGGCGCGCAGGTCCCCGGGCTGCAAATGCCAGCCCACCAACGACATCCGCGCCTCGTGGCCGGGCTGGAGATCCGGGTGTGCCGCCGGGATGTACGGACTCTGATGGTCCATGAACGGATAGGGGACGCCGGCCGGCGGCGCCGCGTTCTCGCGGACGAGCAGCCAGCGGTCGGCCGGCTCGGGGAAGAACGGCGGCAGGAGCAGCGGCGCCCCGGCGGCGAGCTCCGGCACGTCGAGAGAGACGGCGCGGAGGCTGGTGGCTCCGGTGGCCCCGTTGCGCACCAGGACGCGCAGCGAGTACGAGCCGGGCGGCAGATCCAGGTCACCGAACATCTTGAGACCGCTGTGGCGCAGCGCCGGACCGACCTTCCCGATCTCCAGCCCGAGCGAGCGGGCGAAGAAGTCGCGCACCTGGCCGTCCGCGTCGAACGCGTAGACGTAGACCTCGGCCGGCAGCACGCCGTCCTTCTGGCTCCCCAGGAGCCCGGCGCCGTCCGCCTCGATGAGCACCGGCACATAGGCCTTGCCGGTGGACCGCGGGAACGGAGCGGCCAGAACGTTCAACGCGATCGAGCCTCCCTCGCGGCCGCCGGTGAGCCGGCTCGCCGTGTCCAGGGTCTTTTCGAGCGCCGCCTGCTCGGCGAACGGCCGCGGCGCGTAGTAGCCCGGACGGTGGACGATCTGTGCGCCGCGCCCGTTCCTGAGCTCGACCCGCAGCTTGTGGAAGGTGCCGTCGCGGCGGATCTGCGCCGGCTGGTAGGTGAGGACGTAGGTCACGCTGTTGCGCTCGAGCAAGGTGTCCAGGGCCGCGGACAGGTCGTTCGTATTGCCGTACAGCTCGCCGCCAGTCGAATCGGCCAGCACGAACAGGCCGTCCTGCCGGGAAGACGCCGGAGCGCGCGGCCCCTCTTCTCCCGGTGCGCGCAGGCCGGCGACGTCCACCGCCTGGATCACGCAGTCGGCGCGGCGCAGCTCCTCGAGCATGAGATCCACGACCTTGACCATTTTCGTGCTGCCGTACCGGAGGGTGGAATCGACCCGCCAGAGCTCGCCGTTCTGCGAGGCGTCATCCATCCGCGCGACCTCGTCCATGTCCGAGGTGCCGAACAGAGCGCCGCTGTCGAACCCTTCCGACAGCAGGATGACCTGCTTGCGCCCCTCGATCCCGGCGAGCATGCGGGCGAGCTCGCCGACCGACTCGGAGAAGCGGGTGATGTTGTTCTTCTGCCCCGCCTGCTCCATCCGCGCGCTTTCCTTCATCAGGTTGTCGACGAACCCGACCTCGGTCCCCCCGGGGTTGTCCCCCTCCGAGAACTTGCCGGCCGCCTTGGGCCCGCCACCGCTGTTCGTGCCGAGCGTCGAGGCGATGAACGCGGTCTCGCTCGTGCTCATCACCAGGCGGAGCGGATCGGCCGACCGGGCGGCGGCACCGAGACGGTCCAGCGCCGTTTCGAGCTGCTGCCGGTCCGGCGTGAAGCCGAGGACGAGGTCGACGCCCTGCGACGCCTGGAAGGTCGCCACGCCGACGAGATCGGTGGAATGGAGCTGCGCCATCAAGCTGCGCGCCGCCTGGCGCGACTTTTCGATCGTCTTCGGCTCGGAAAACGTGAGGTCGAAGAGGAGGAGGAAGCGGCGCCGCGCCGACGGGGGGACGACCGTCTTCTGCGCCGCGCGGGGAGCCCCCGGCCCGGCCGCGGCGAGGTCGAGGACGTCGAAACCGCTGATCGCCTGCTTCTCGCGACCCTCCCAGAGCTCGAAGTCGTCCGCCGTCAAACCGCGCACCGGCTCGCCGCCGCGCAGCACCTGGACGGGGACCTCGACGACGAGGACCTCGGTGGACTCCGTGTACTTCTCCGCCTTCGCCGGCTCGGCCCCCTTCTCGGTCTGGGCGTTCACCGGCAGAGCCACGCCGAGAGCCACGCAGCACAACCATGCTCCGATCCGCTTCATGGTGTCCTCCGTTCTTGGACGCCCGTCCACATCAGGCGTCTTCTCGCAAGGACGGTGGCAGGCCCGAAAAAGTTCCCGGCAGGACGCCTACCCGTCCCGGCCCTTCTCCAGCCCTTGCCGCATCACGCCGCGGATGTCGAAGCGGAGCCCCCGGTCTCTCTGGGCTTCGTCGAGGAAGGAGCGCACCGCCTCCGCCATGAAGGCGTTGACCACCTTCATGGCGCAGACGTTCTCCAGGAAGGAGAGGGCCTTCATGGGTTCCTCGGCGTTGACGTTGTTCCGGTATTCCTGCCGGTAGAACTCCGCCGAGAGGTCGCGGGCGACCAGGTGGGCGTCCTGGAGCCTCTTCATCCGCACGAGCATGGTGGTCTGGTCGACCCCGGCCACGGCGGCCACGTACTCCAGTTTCTGCTCGCGAAAGCCGGCCCGGACCTCGGCGAAGACCTTCTCGGCCTCCTCGTAGCGCTTCTGCTTCGCCAGGATCTTCCCTTCGACCCAGCGCAGGCGCGTCCGGTTCAGGGGCTCACCGGCGAACTTCTCTCGCAGGTCACTCTGCACCAGGAGACGGATGGCGTCATGGAGATCGTCAGCGCGCACAAGGGCATCGAGCAGGTTGTACTGTGTGGAGGTAAAGAGCTGGGGGTCCCGCGAAGCGTCGAGAAGCGGCATGGCGCGCCGAAACAGCCGCGTCGCCTCCAGAGGCTGGTTGGCCAGAGCAAAGGCGATCGCCTTGCTCGTCAGAACCCGGCCCGAAAGGTGACGCTCACCGAGTCTCCGGTAGGCCGCGAAGGCTTCGTCGAGCAACTCGCAAGCTTCGCTGAATCTCCTCTGCGCATTCCGGATCGAGGCACCAACCTCATCCAGATAGGCCGCCAACATGAGATCACCGGTCCCCTGATCCAGGAGCTCCCCCGCCTGCCTCCACGCGGCTTCGGCATAGCGGAAGTTCTCATTGACCCGGTAGGCGTTGGCGAGATCGGCCCAGCAACGGACCCGAAGATCGGAGAGGAATCCCGCCCCGTAAGGAGTCTCTTCGATCCGCTCTGCCACGTACACCGCCCGGTCCGCATCGTCGAGCATCTCTCGGGGATTGCGATACCGGGCATCGAAGGAGCGCCAGAGGAGGACCTCGACATGGACCCAGGGAACGAGCGACTGCCGCTGGCCGGGGGTCAGGCCGCTGAAGCCGGCGGGCGATGCGCTCAGCCACTTGCGGCCCCGCTCGAAGCGGGCCTGATCCTCGTCCCAGCGCTTGCGGAGGCCGCGCACCTTCTTCCAGGCCCGGTCGATGGCCGCATCGTAGGCGTCCACGCCGGCCGGGGGTTCCGGAGGCAGGACCGCGTCCCGGGGGACCGCGGCCGCGATCCGCGGTCCGCAGGCCCGGCAACCGGTGACAAGGTGGCGTACGATGCGCCGATAAACGTCCTGCGGCAACCCTCCATTCAGAAATCCCTCGACGTCGCCATCCGTGAGATGGTCCATGCGCGCATTCCCCCCCTTTGAGGCACCCGGTGTGCGGGACTCGCGCATTATCCCACGAACCGGCAACTCTGAAAAGGCGGGCGCCCGGAACCGCGTCCCGGGCGCCCGAAACCTCGCAGTTACGGATTCCCGAGCGGGTCGATGAACGAGGAGTAGTCACTGAACGCAGGTTGGCCGAGCGGATCGATGGAGGACGAGCTCTCCCCCGTCACCAGGCTCGGCGGCGTCGCGTTCGGCTGGCCGAGCGGGTCAATCATCGCCGAGCTCGCCTCGACGGAGGGCAGCATCCCGAGCCAGCCGAGCAGGCCGGCCCAAGCTACTTCCCATCCCTGCCTGGCCGACTTCTCCCAGAAACCCCCGGCGGAAGCCGGCAGGGGGAGGAGAAGAGAGACGGCCACCAGAAGCGCGAGAGCGATACAGCGAGTTCTTTTCATCCGGAACATGATTCCTCCTGACTCCTGGATCGATCCGGCCGGGATTGGCAGGATCGTCCGTGGGATCGACAGAGGACGCCATGGCGTGTGCAGCTCCTGCAGGGAGCGGCACGGCGTCTTCTGTTCTTGACAGGAGAAATTTAGGACGATCCCGGAAGACCTGCAACCGGATCGAGGTCACCGGGGTGGCTGGAGGTGCCGCGCCTACCCGTCCCGGCCCTTTTCCAGCCCTTGCCGCATCACGCCGCGGATGTCGAAACGGAGCCCCCGGTCTCTCTGCGCTTCGTCGAGGAAGGAGCGCACCGCCTCCGCCATGAAGGCGTTGACCACCTTCAGGGCGCAGACGTTCTCCAGGAAGGAGAGCGCCTTCATGGGTTCCTCGGCGTTGACGTTGTTCCGGTATTCCTGCCGGTAGAACTCCGCGGAGAGGTCGCGGGCGACCAGGTGGGCGTCGTGGAGCCGCTTCAACCGGACGAGCATGAGGGTCTGGTCGACTCCGGCCACGGCGGCCACGTACTCCAGCTTCAGCTCTCGGAAGGCGGCCCGCACCTCGGCGAAGACCTTCTCGGCCTCCTCGTACCGCTTCTGTTGCGCCAGGATCTTCCCTTCGACCCAGCGCAGGCGCGTCCGGTTCAGGGGCTCGCCGGCGAGCTTCTCGCGCAAATCGCTCTGCACCAGGAGACGGACGGCGCCGTGGAGGTCGTCGGCGTCGACAAGGGCGTCGAGGAGATCCTGTTGAGCTACATCGACAAGCCTTGAATCCTTGGAGGGGTCCAACAAAGCGATCCCCCTCCGCAGGGCTTGCACAGCGGCGCGTGGGTTCTTCGAGAGCCGAAGGGTGATCCCCTTACTCACGAGCGCCCGCCCGGAGAGATGTCGCTCGCCGAGCTTGCGGTAGGTCGCGAACGCTTCGTCGTGAAGCTCACACGCCTCAGCGAATCGCCGCTGCGCCTTCCGGAGCGACGCTTCGACGTCGTCGATGCGAGCCCTCAGTATGAGATCGCCGGACCCCTGATCCAGGATCTCCCTCGCCTGCCGCAACGCGGCCTCGGCATAGCGGAAGTTCTCGTTGACCCGGTATGCGTTGGCGAGCTCGGTCCAGCAACGGACCCGCAGATCGGAGAGGAACCCGGGGCCATAAGGAGCCTGCTCGATGCGCTCCGCCACGTACACCGCCCGGTCCGCGTCGTCGAGCATCTCCCGCGGATCGCGGTACCGGGCCTCAAAGGAGCGCCAGAGGAGGATCTCGACATGGACCCAGGGGACGAGCGACTGCCTTTGGCCGGGGGTCAAACCACTGAAGCCGGCGGGCGATGCGCCCAGCCAGCCGCGGCCCCTCTCGAACCGGGCCTGGTCCTCATCCCAGCGCTTTCGCAGGCCGCGCACCTTCTTCCAGGCCCGGTCAATGGCCGCATCGTAGGCGTCCTCGCCGGCCGGGATGTCTGCCGGCAGGAACGCGTCCCGGGGGACCGCGGCCTCGATCCGCGCACCACAGGGCCCGCAGCCGGTGACCAGGTGGCGTACGACGCGGCGAAAAACATCCTGCGGCAAGCGCCCGCTCAGAAATCCCTCGACCTCGCCGTCCGTAAGATGGTCCATGCGAGCTTTCCCCCCTTTGAGGCACCCGGTGTGCGAGACTCACGCATTATCTCACGAACCGGCAACAGGGGAAAGGGTGGAGCCCAGGGCGAGCCCCGGGCTCCCACTCCTCCAGCTACCTTCTAGCCGTTGGGGTCGATGAAGGACGAGTCGTCTCCGGGGGTTGTGACGTGCGGCCGGCCGTTGGGATCGATGGAGGACGAATCCTCCTCCGTCACCAGGCCAGGCGGCGTCGCGTGGGGTAGCAGCCCGAGCCAGCCGAGCAGGCCGGTCCACACCCCCTCCCAGCCGTGCGTGGCCTGCTGCTTCCCGAGACCTCCGGCGGCGGCCGGCAGGGGAAGGAGCAGGGAGACGGCCACCAGAAGCGCGAGAGCGATACAGCGAGCTCTTTCCATCCGGAACATGATTCCTCCTGACTCGTGGATCGATCCGGCCGGGATTGGCAGGATCGTCCGTGCGATCGACAGAGGACGCCATGGCTTGTGCGGCTCCCGCGTGGAGCGGCACAGCGTCTTCTGTTCTTGCCAGGAAGAATTTAGGACGATCCCGGAAGACTCGCAACCGGAACGAGGCCACAGCGGGGGAGCAAGGCTACACGGACACACGGACGGGCACGGACGGGCGCAGACGAACACGGACCTCGCGGACGCGGCCTTTGCCGTCCGTGGGTGTCCGTGTTCGTCCGTGTTCTCAGTGCACCACGAAGGGGAGCGAGCTCTCTTCGTGGCGGCCGTTGGGGGACTTCACGTTGACGTGGAGGACGTAGTTGCCGGCCTGGAGGCCGGTGGGCTGGAAGGTGGCAATCATCTTGTCGAGGCCGGAGATGCCCGTGGCGGTGCGCTCGATCAGGGAGAGACGCCCGCCGGTGCGGGCGGTGCCGTCGGACGCCACCACCTCGCCTTCCAACTGGAGGTCGCCGGCGCCCAGGTTGTAGCCGACCAGGCAGAGCCGCGCCGGTTGCTCGGCGCGCAGGACCGGGCGCGCCACCGGCACGTACGGCTCGCCCTTGACGGTGAAGGGGTAGATCACCGACGCCTGCTGCTCCTTCCCTTCGCGCTCGCGGATCATCAGCCAGCCGGCATCCGCTTCGATGAAGAGCGGCGGGAGCAGGTGCGGCTCGGCTTTCGCGTAGGCGGGGATCGCGAGCGGCACCGACTCGACGCCGGTGCGGCCGGTGTCGGCGTTGCGCACCAGCACCCGTACCTGGTAGTCGCCCGGGGCCAGGTCGAGATGGCCGTAGTACTTGATGCCGGTGCGGGCCAGGGCGTCGCGGCCGTTCTTGATGTCGAGCCCCACGGCCTGGGTGAAGAAGTCGCGGATCTTCCCTTCCTTGTCGGCCACGTAGGTGTAGAGCTCCAGGTTGAGCTTGTCCCCGGTGTGGCCGGCGAGGAGGCCGGCGCCGCCGATCTCGATGATCACCGGCACGTAGGCCTGCGACTCGTTGGCGCGGAACGCGGTGGCGAGGACGCCGAGCTCCACGTCGCGCCGCGAGGAGGCGTTGACGATGCTGTCGGAGGCGAGCAGGTTCTTCTCCAGGGTGCTGAGCTCCTGGTAGGGGCGCGGCGCGTAATAGCCGGCGCGGAAGGCGACCCGCGCGCCCTGGGCCAGCGGCCCTTTCACCTTGACCCGCAGGCGGCGATAGTCGCCGTCGTGCTTGAGGTCGTTGCGCTGGAAGGTCAGCAGGTAGGTGACGGCGGTGCGGGTGAGGACCCGGTCGAGCTGGCCGCCCAGGTCGTTGGCGTCCTTGAACAGCTCGCCGCCGGTCTCGTTGGCGAAGTAGAAGAGCGCCTCCTGGCCGTTGACCCGCTTCTGGCCGGCCACGTCGCCGGAGCCGCGCAGACCGCCCACGTCGACCGCCTGGATCACGCAGTCGGCGCGGCGGAACTCTTCGAGCATGCGGGAGATGTCCTTCTGCAGGCCGGTGTTGCCGTAGCGGGCGTCGGTGTCGACGAACTGGATGCGCCCCTGGATCGAGTTGGCGTTGTCCTGCTCGGCCTCCGCGTCGCCGAGGCCGTAGCCGAGCAGCAGCTTGCTGTCGAACCCCTCGGAGAAGAAGAGGACGTTCTTGCGGCCCTGGACGGCGTTGAGCGACCGCGCCATCTCGGCCAGCGCGCGTGAATAGGAGGTGATGCGGCTCACGTCGAAGGAGCGCTGGCTCTGGTCGACGGAGAAGGTGATGGCCTGGAGCTGCTCGCTGATCATCTGGTCGCGCTGCGCCCGCACCTCCGCCCCGGCGCCGCCGCCGGTACCACCGGAGGCGCCGGACGGCGACAGGTCGTCCTGTGCATTGATGAGAAAGCGGAGAGGGTCGCGCTCGCGGGCGTCGAAGGCATTGTGCAGGCCGAGCGTGTCGATGGCCCGCGCGAGCTGGGCGCGGTCGGGGGTGAAGGTGAGCACCAGCTTGGGCCCGGTCTCCAGCGAATAGGTGGCCACCGCGGCGAGGTCCGCCGGATGGAGCGCGGTCAGCAGGAAATCGCGGGCCGCCAGGCGGGCCTTGAGGATCGCCGTCGGCGAGGAGAAGGAGAGGTCGAAGAGGAGGAGGAAGTGGCGGCGGGCCGCCGCCCCGAGAGCTTCGATCCGCTCGGCGTCCATGCGGCGGGTCTCCGCCTCGGCCGAGGAAAGGTCGATCACCTCGAAGCCGGTGAGCGTCTGCCGGTCTCCTTCGTCGAAGACCTCGAAGTCGGCGGCGGTGAGGCCGCGAACCGGCTGGCCGTCGCGGTCGACCACGTTGACCGGGACCTCCACGGCCACCACCTCGGAGGTCTCCTCGAAGCGGTCCGCGGCCGGCGGTTGTTTCTGGGCGGCGGGAAGCGGCGCGGCCAGGAGCAGCGCGAGGAGCGGCGGCAGTGCACGGCGGACGGCGGAAAGCGAAAACATCGGAGCCTCCTTCATCGTCCCTCAGGAACCCATGATGGTACTACCGTCCCAGCATGCTGGCGAGCTGGAGGGCATCCTGGTTGGTCGCGTCGAGCTTCAAGGCGCGCTCGAGGTGGTGCCGGGCCTTGTCCATCTCCCCGAGGGCGAGGTAGACCTTGACGAAGCCCACGTGGACCTCGGGGGCCTCGGTGTCGAGCCGCAGCGCCTTGACCATGTAGTCGAGCGCCTTCTGGTTCTCCCCCCGGCTCAGAGCCATCTCGCCCTGGTAGACGAAGAAGAACGGATTGGAGGTGTTCGACGCCTCGATCCTGGCGAGCAGGTCGTCGGCCTCCTGGCTGCGGCCGAGCTGCTGGTAGGCCCGCGTCATGTTGGTCAGGATCATCGCGTTGTCCGGGGAGACCGCGAGCCCCTTCTGGTAGAGCTCCAGCGCTCCCGGGAGGTCGCCGCCGCGGGCCTTCGCCACGCCCAGGTTGTTGATCGCCTTCTCGAAGCGGGGCGCGATGCGGGTGGCGATGACCAGCAGCTCGGTGGCGCGTTTCAAGTCGCCGTCCATCAGCGCCTCGGCGCCGAGGTTGTTGTAGTAATGGGCCGCCGCCGTCAGGTCGTCGATCGGGTGGAAGTCCTTGTAGGCCTTCGGCCGGTAGGGGAGGAAGTCGTAGGTCTTGAGCTCGCCGTCCAGGTACATGCCGGCGACGATGTGCCCCTGGCTGACCACCATGCCGGCGCGGTGGTTCCACTTCTGGTAGTCCGTCACCTCGACGTAGAAGGGGTTCAAGCCCTGCTCGCGGGCGAGGCCGACGAAGAGGTTGACGAACGACAGGCAGTTGCCGCGGTGCTCCCGGAAGGTCTCGACCGCGGTGCGCGTCGGGTTGAGCGCGTAGTGGAGGTCGAGGTCCTCGAAGATGAAGTTGAGGACTCCGTTGAGTGTCCGCAGCTCGGTCGGAGCCGGACGCAGCTTCTTCTCGATCGCGGTGCGCACCGTCCCGTCGATCTCGAAGGGGACGATGAGATGGGCCGCCGTCGCGGGGCTCACCTGCTCGGCGAATTGCTGGCGCAGGTGGCCGACGGAGTCGAAGCGCTGGTACTGGGCACAGCCCGCGGCGGAGGCGCCGAGGGCGGCCACGAGGCAGAGGAGGGAGCGGAAATCGGCCGGGTGACGCATCGTTCTCCAATATAACTCACTCGCTGCAACAGCACCGGTGGCCGGAGGCTTCCCGGGAAGGAGCCCGGACCCCGCCCTCCATTTTTTTGGAGAACTTCTGTTCAAGCATCTGGATCGCCGTGCCACCGGCCGGCCGCGAGGATCGGGTATGCTGCCGCAAGTAACGGCAGATCAATGACTTGCCGTTTCGGCATGGAGCGTGTCGCGATGGCACTCCGCTTGCTTGACCTGACTTTGACATCTTGAGTAGAGTGTCGCAGCTCCTCTCGAGACCGTATTGGACCATCCTGGAAAGGAGGTGATGTGGCGCAGCGGGACCTAGAGCGCTTACTTTCGTCGAACGGGGCCGCGAAGCAACATCGCGCGGCTCGCCAAAACAACCAATGGGAGGTTTATTGATATGAAGAGCTCCAACTTGTGGGGACGGATCGTGGCGGTTGCCGCCATGCTTCTGGTGCTCGGCGGCGGTGCCGCTTTCGCCCAGTTGCAGACCGGCAATCTCTTCGGCACCGTCATGGACGACCAGGGAAGTCCGCTGCCGGGGGTCACCGTGACCCTGTCGGGCCCGGGCGCTCCGGCGGTCCAGGTCACCAACGCGCAGGGCGAGTTCCGGTTCCTGGGTCTGTCGCCCGACAGCTACCAGCTCAAGGCCGAGCTGGAAGGTTTCTCGACCGTCGAGTATCCGAACATCGCCATCAACATCGGCCGCAACACGACGGTCGAGGTGACGTTGGCTTCGGCGGTCGAGGACGTGATCACGGTCACGGCCGAGAGCCCGCTGCTCGACGAGCGGCGCATCTCGACCGGCGCCACGGTCACCCAGACCGAGCTCGAGAAGATCCCGACCGCCCGCGACCCGTGGGCGATCCTTCAGTCGACCCCGGGCGTTCTCACCGACCGTATCAACGTCGGTGGCAACGAGTCCGGCCAGCAGTCGCAGTACGTTGGTCCCGGCTCCACCGGTGACCAGGCTGTGTGGTCGGTCGACGGCGTGGTGATCACCGACATGGCGGCTCTCGGCTCGTCGCCGGCCTACTATGACTTCGACTCCTTCGAGGAGATGCAGGTCACGACCGGCGGCTCCGACTCGACCATCGCGACCGGTGGCGTCGTTCTCAACATGGTGACGAAGCGCGGCACGAACGAGTGGCGTGGCAGCGGCCGTTACTTCATGGTGGATGACGCCTGGCAGTCCGAGTTCAACGTCTCCAAGAGCGATCTTGGCGCTGCTTTCCCCGGCAACGCCGGAGCCGGCTTCCCCAATGGCCGGGCGCAACCCGCCTTCAAGCAGGGCAACCGGATCGTCTCCGTGAAGGACTACGGCGCCGAGCTGGGCGGTCCGATCATCAAGGACCGTCTCTGGGTGTGGGGTTCCTATGGCATGCAGAAGGTGGACCTGCTGACCGTCGCCGACGTCAGCGACTTCACCAAGCTGGAGACCCAGAACCTCAAGTTCAACGCCCAGATCGCTCCGAGCAACTCCGCCACCCTGTTCGCCCTCCAGAGCGACAAGGTGAAGATCGGCCGCAACGCCGGTCCTTTCCGCCCCCAGGAAACCACCTGGAACCAGGCCAAGTTCGGTGACGACCCGACGGCGTACAAGATCGAGGACACGCACATCTTCTCCTCGAACTTCTACCTGACGGGCCTCTATTCGGTGGTCAACGGCGGCTTCGAGCTCGTTCCCCAGGGCGGCTACGCTCCGGGCAGCGGCAAGTCGACCGGCCTCGACACGTCCCTGGTCTGGCACAACACCTTCCAGCTCTACCAGACGGAGCGTCCGCAGGAGCAGATCAAGGCGGATGCCTCCAGCTTCTTCAACACCGGCAGCCTCAGCCACGAGCTGAAGTTCGGCGCCAGCTACCGGACCGCCGAGGTCCGCTCGCTGTCCAACTTCGGCGGCATCGGCTACTACCTGGGCAACGAGTGGAATCAGGGCCCCGACGGCGGCCTCGGCATCATGTATGCCACCCGCGAGGGCATCGCCCATATCGACCAGACGTACACCAGCCTGTATGCCCAGGACACGCTGTCCACGGGCAACCTCACCATCAACCTCGGCGTGCGCTGGGACAAGCAGGAGGCCGAGAACCTGGCTGAGACGCTGCAGGCCAACCCGGTCTTCCCGAACGTCCTGCCGACGGTCCGTTACAACGGCCAGGATGCCGGGTTCGACTGGACGTCGATCGTTCCGCGCATCGGCCTGACCTACTCGCTGGGCGCCGAGCGGAAGACCCTGCTGCGTGCCAGCTACTCCCGGTTCGCCGACCAGATGGGCACCGGCACCGCCGGCTGGCTCAACCCGACCGGCGCCTACCAGTACGCCGCGTTCTACGTGGATGCTCCCTCCGTCGGCGGCAACGTCGGCCGGGGCGCGATCTACGACCTGAACGGCGACGGCCGGATCGACTTCAACGACATCATCGGCTACAACGCGAACTATGACCCGAACACCGGCGGCTTCGCGGCCTCGAACGCGGTCGATCCCGACCTCGAGCCGCAGAAGACCGACGAGCTCCTGCTCAGCGTCGAGCACGCGCTCCTGCCGGAGTTCGTCGTCGGCCTGAACCTCACCTACCGCAAGATCTTCGACATCCTCGAAGCCGACTACCTCGTCTTCGACAACGGCAAGGGTGGCTGGGATCCGGCCAACATCAACAAGCTCGGCCGGCCGCACCGGGCCAGCGACTACGAGAAGGTGACCTCGGTCCGTCCGGGCGGCTTGCCGAACGGCGAGAGCTACACCCTGGAGTGGTACCGCCTGCGTTCGGGCATCACCAGCCGTGGCGGCCAGCTCCTCCACAACGGTGACACCGAGCAGGAGTACAAGGGCGCGTCGGTCACCTTCAACAAGCGTCTGGCCAACCGCTGGATGGTGCGCGGCAACTTCACCTTCTCCGACTGGACCTGGAGCAGCATCCCCGACTCCGAGGATCCGACCTTCTTCCTCGGCGCGGGCAACCGCGAGGGCGACGCCGTCCTCCAGGGCTCCGGCACCGGCTCCGGTGCCAAGGGCGCCGTCTACATCAACAGCAACTGGTCCTACAGCGTCAATGGTCTCTACCAGGTCGCTCCGGACCGTCCGTGGGGCTTCAACGCCGCGTTGAGCCTCACCGGCCGCGAGGGGTACCCGCTGCCGTACTACGAGCGGCTCGGCTTCGGCGCCCGTGGCTTCCCGGGCTTCACCCGGGTGCAGGCCGTCGGAGACCCCGAGAAGTTCCGCCTGGACGACGTCCACATCCTGGATGCGCGTCTCGAGAAGGAGTTCACGTTCTCTGACTTCGGGTTCACGCTCGGCGTCGACGTGTTCAACGTGACCAACGCCGGTTACGTCCTTCAGCGGAGCCACCGCCTGCGGGCTCCTCTCAACGCCACCACCATCTCTCTCAACCCCTTCACCCCGTATGCGGACTACGTGACCGAGGTCACCAGCCCGCGCATCTTCCGCCTCGGCGCCCGTTTCAGCTTCCGCTGATCCAGGCTCCGCCGCAGAAGAGACGGACCAAGAACGCCGGGGGGCGACCCCCGGCGTTTTTTTTTGTCCGCCCCGGCGCTATGCTCCACCACGCACGGCAGGTGCAAACCACGGAGGAACACATGCGTCAGAGACAGGCTTTCATCTTCTTCATCCTCGCCGCCGCCCTCCTCGTGGCGGCGCTGCCCGCTTCCGCCCAGTCCTGGGCCGGCCGAGGCCGCCTCCAGGGCGAGATCCGTGACGAGCAGGGCAAGCCCATCGAGGGCGCCAAGATCACCGTCCGCAAGGGGACCGACCGGGTCGATCCCAACGCCGACGGACCCAAGCCCTTCACCACGAAAAAGAACGGCAAATGGTCGATCCTCGGGCTCGCCCAGGGAGCATGGGGCATCCTCATCGAAAAGGAAGGCCTCATGGCCTCCGAAGGACAGGTGCAGGTCAACGAGTTCGCGGTGGCCCAGCCGATCAACATCACCTTGAAGGCGATCCCCAAGGAGGTCCTCCAGAAGGCGCAGGAGGCCTCGGGCAACGCCAAGGCCAAGGTGGCGATCGAGCAGGCCAACGCCCTCCTCGGCGACAACAAGTTCGCCGAGGCCCGCGCCAGGTACGAGGAGGCGCTCTCCGTGCTGGAGGTGGACGACCCGGTCCTCAAGGCGTCGATCGAACGCACCATCGCCCGCACCTGGTTCGAAGAGGGGAACAAGGACAAGGCGATCGACACCCTGAAGGAGTCGCTGGCCTTGAAGCCGGACGACGTCGACACCTTGCAGCTCATCTCCACCCTGCTGATCTCCGCCGGCCGCGAGAAGGAGGCCGAGGAGTACATGGCGAAGCTCCCCGAAGGGGTCAAGATCGACCCGAACTCGCTGCTCAACCTCGGGATCAAGCTCTACAACGAGAAGAACCTCGCCGGGGCGCTCGAGAAGTTCGACAAGGTCGTCAAGGACAACCCGGAGCTGGCCACCGCCTACTACTACCGCGGCCTCACCTACCTGGGCCTGAACAAGACCGCGGAGGCCAAGGCCGACTTCCAGAAGCTGCTGGAGGTCGACCCGAACAACCCGAACGCGGACGAGGTTCGCGAGTACATCAAGGCGCTGTAGGGCAGGCGGGATTCGCATCATGCACCGGCGGTTCCCGGGCCTCGCGGCCCTCGCGGTCCTCGGGGTCCTCGGGATCCAGACCGCCGCCTGCGGACCCGGCAAAGACAGGGCGCCTTCCCCGGGCCCCGCGGCGAGCGCCCGCGGGGCCGACGTCCTCCTCATCACCCTCGACACCCTGCGCGCCGATGCGACCGGCTTCTCCGGCAACCGGCAGGCCGCGACGCCGGTCCTCGACCGGCTCGCCGCGGGTGGGGAGGTCTATACCGACGCCCACGCCCACAACGTGGTCACCCTGCCCTCTCACACCAACATCCTGACCGGCCGCTACCCCTGGCAGCATGGGGTGCGCGACAACACCGGCTTCGCCCTGCCGCCGTCGGTGCCGACCCTCGCCACCCTGCTCAAGCAGGCCGGCTATGCCACCGGTGCGTTCGTCGCCGCCTATCCGCTGGACGCGGGCTTCGGCTTGAACCAGGGGTTCGACGTCTACGACGACCGCTTTCCACGCGGCTCGCGCCCCGACGATTTCCTGATGGCCGAGCGGCGCGGCGACCAGGTGGTGGCGCCGGCCCTCGCCTGGTGGAACGCCCACCGCGGGCAACGGCGGTTCCTCTGGGTCCACCTGTACGATCCGCACGCGCCGTACGATCCACCGGAGCCGCTGCGCAGCCGCTTCCGCGACAACCCCTATCTCGGGGAGGTCGCCGCCGCCGACTCCTTCCTCGCTCCGCTCCTGGGGCCTCTCCTCGACGGCAAGGAGCCGCCGGCCCTGGTCATCGCCACGGCCGACCACGGCGAGGCCCTGGGCGAGCACGGCGAGCTGACGCATGGCCTCTTCGCCTACGAGGCGACGCTCAAGGTGCCGCTGGTGGTCTGGGGACCCGGGGTCGCGGCCGGCAAGGACGCCCGGCCGGCGCGGCACGTGGACGTCGTTCCGACCGTCCTCGGCGCCCTCGGCATCGAGCCGCCGGCGGGCCTCCCCGGCCGCTCTCTCCTCGCCGCGCCTCTCCCCGCGGACGATCCGGCGGAGATCGCCTACTTCGAAGCGCTCTCCACGAATTTGAACCGCGGCTGGGCACCGCTGCGCGGCGTGCTCGCGGCGCGGACGAAGTACATCGACCTGCCGCTGCCCGAGCTGTACGACCTGGCGAAGGACCCGGGGGAGACCGTGAACCGCTTCGCCGAGGAGCGGCGGACCGTCCGTGACCTCGCCGGGAAGCTGCCGGAGGAGTCGGTCTGGCCGCCCCCCAAGGGGAAGATCACCCCCGAGCAGGAGGCGCAGCTCCGCAGCCTCGGCTACTCGGTCGGCTCCTCCGGAGGAAAGACCGCGTGGACGGCGGCGGACGATCCCAAGAACCTGGTGGACCTCGACCGCAAGATCCACCAGACCGTGGAGCTCTACTCCCGGCGGCGCTACGCCGAGGCGGCGGCGCTCGCCCGCGAGATCCTGACGGCACGGCCCGACATGACCGAGGCGGCCGAGCACCTGGCCCTCTCGCTGCGCCAGCTCGAGCGCCACGGCGAGGCGATCGAGGTGCTGCGCTCGACCCTCGCCCGCGCGCCGCAGCAGGCGTCGCTGCGCCGGCAGCTCGGCATGGCGCTCGCCGAGATCGGCCGGTCCGCCGAGGCGGTCGAGGAGCTGCAGCCGCTCGCCGCCGACGGCGACGCCGCCACTTTGAACGCGCTCGGCTCCGCCCTCGCCGACGCCGGCCGGACCGGCGAGGCGCTGCGCGTGCTCCAGGAGGCCACCCGCCGCCATCCGGCCGATCCCAAGGGGTTCGAGAACCTGGGGATCGTGGAGCTGCGCCGCAACCAGCCGGCGGCGGCACGCGACGCCCTGCGCCGCGCCCTGGATTTGAACCCGGCGCTCCCCATCTCCTGGAACACCCTGGGTGTGGCCCTCTATCAGCTGGAAGGGCCGGCCGCGGCGGTCGACGCCTGGCAGCGCTCGGTCGAGCTCGATCCGCGGCAATATGACGCCCTGTTCAACCTCGGCCTCGTCGCCTGGGAGGCCGGCCGCCCGGCCCAGGCGCGCCAGGCGCTCCACCAGTTCATCGCCACCGCGCCGCCCGAACGCTTCGCCGCCGACATCCAGAAAGCCCGCCAGGTCCTCGCCCAGAGGGGAGGCTGAGATGCGCCTCCGCGCCGCGGCGGTGCTCCTCCTCGCTCCCCTCGCCGGCTGTGGCGGGGAGCGGGCCACGTTCGAGCAGGCGCCGGTCGTCCTGATCTCGATCGACACGCTCCGCTCGGACCATCTGCCGGCCTACGGCTACCGCGGGGTGGAGACGCCGGCCCTCGACGGCCTGCGGCGCGATGCCATCCTCTACGAGCGGGCCTACAGCCACGTGCCGCTGACCCTCCCCTCGCACGCCTCGATCCTCACCGGCCTGCTCCCGCCGGAGCACGGGGTGCGCGACAACGGGGGCTATCCGTTCGACGCCACGAAGCACCCCTATCTCCCGCGCCTCTTCCAGGAGGCCGGGTACGACACGGCGGCGTTCGTCTCCAGCTTCGTGCTGCACAGCGACACCGGCCTCGGCGCGGGGTTCGGGGTCTACGACCAGGGGCATCCCGGGGAGGCGGCGCGGGCCGAGCTGGTGGAGCGGCCGGGGGCGGAGACCGTGCGCGCCGCGGCCGACTGGCTGCGCGGCCGGCCCGCGGAGACGGAGCGTCCGTTCTTCCTCTTCGTCCACCTCTACGATCCGCACACCCCCTACGCCCCACCCGAGCCGTTCGCCTCCCGCTACCGCGCCAGGCCGTACGACGGCGAGATCGCGGCGGCCGACGCGGCGGTGGGCACCCTCCTCGCCGCGCTCAAGGAGCGGAAGGCCTACGACCGCGCCCTCATCGTCCTCCTCTCCGACCACGGCGAAGGGTTCGGCGAGCACGGCGAGGAGGGGCACGGGATCTTCCTCTACCGCGAGGCCTTGCAGGTGCCGCTCCTCCTCAAGCTCCCGGGTGGCGCGCGGGCGGGGACCACGGTGGCGGCGCCGGCAGAGCTCGCCGACGTGGCGCCGACGCTCCTCGCCCTGACCGGCCGCAAGGTCCCCGCCGAGATGCATGGCACGAGCCTCCTCGCGCTCGCCGAGGCGAAGCCCGGGGCGCCGCGGCGGATCTACGCCGAGACCGTCTACCCGCGCCTCCATCTCGGCTGGAGCGAGCTCGCCTCGCTGATCGAGGACCGCTTCCATTACATCCATGGCCCCACCCCCGAGCTGTTCGACCTGGTGGCCGATCCGGGCGAGACGCGCGACGTCCTGCCGCGCGAACGGCGGGCCTACGGCGCCCTCCGGCAGGCCCTCGACGCCATCCCGCGCGAGCTGGCGCCGCCCGGCGCGGTGGACGCGGAGACCGCCCGCAAGCTCGCGGCCCTGGGCTATGCCGGCCGCGGGCACCTGGCGACCGGCGACCTCCCGGACCCGCGCACCCAGCGCGACGTCCTGCGCGATCTGCAGGACGCGAAGACGGCGGTGGCGGCCGAGCGGTGGACCGGCGCGGTGGAGATCCTGGAGCGCCTGGTCGCCCGCAAGCCCGGCGTGCTCGACGGCTGGTTCTTCCTCGCCACCTGCCGCGAGCACCTGAACCGCCCGGAGGAGACGCTCGCGGCCTACCAGCGCGCCCTGGAGCTGGCCGACGGCGCGCCCGAGTACGCCTTCTACGTGGCGCGCCAGCTCTACCGGATGAGGCGCTTCGAGGAGGCCCGGCAGCACGCCGAGCTGATGCTGACGAGCGACCCAGCGAATCAGGACGCCCGCGAGATGCTCGCCGCGGTGGCTCTCAACCGCGGCGATCTCGATACCGCGCTGGCCGAATGGCGGCGCGCCGGCCGCGCCAGCCCGGCCTTCCGCCGCGACCTCGGACGGGCGCTCGCCGAACGCGGCCGGACGGGGGAAGCCACGGAGGTTCTCGGGGACGACCCCCACGCCCACGAGCTGCTGGGCATGGCGGAGCTCCGCCAGGGCCACGCGCAGCAGGCCCGCGTCCACCTGGAGCGGGCGCTGGCGGTCGACCCACGGCTGCCCGATGCCTGGACCGCTCTCGGCGTGGCGCTCTACGACCTGGAAGGGCCGGAGGCGGCGCTCACCGCCTGGCGCCGGGCCCTGGCGCTCGACGGCGCGCAGTACGATGCCCTGTTGAACGTCGGGCTGGTGGCGGCCCAGACCGGCAAGAAGGATGAAGCGCGCCAGGCCCTGCGCCGGTTCGCGGCGGCCGCGCCGCGCGAGCGCTACGGCCCGGACATTGCGAAAGCGCAGCGCCTGCTGCGGGAGATCGGCGGATGAGACGTCTGGCCCCCTGGTTGTTCCTCCTCCTGCCCGGTGCGTTGCTCGCCGTCGCGATCGGGGTGGCGGGCTGCCGCCGCGGCGGTGACACCGGCCCCTTCCCGGGTGCGCCGGTCATCGTGATCTCGATCGACACCCTGCGCTCCGACCACCTGCCGGCCTATGGGTACCAGGGGGTGGAGACGCCGGCGATCGACGCCTTCCGCCGCGACGCGGTGCTCTTCGAGCGGGCCTGGAGCCACACGCCGCTGACCCTGCCGTCGCACGTGTCGATCCTGACCGGCCTCCTCCCCAGCCACCACGGCGTCCGCGACAACATCGGCTACCGGTTCGACGCGGGGCGGCATCCCGATCTGCCGGCCCTCCTCAAGCAGGCGGGCTACGCGACCGGCGCCGCGGTCTCGGCCTACGTGCTGCGCGGCGACACCGGGCTGGGGCAGGGCTTCGACCTCTATGAGGACGGCGTGACGCGCCGCCCGACCGAGGCGATGGGCAACAGCCAGCGCTCCGGCCGCGACACGATCCAGGCCGCCCTCGCCTGGCTGGGCACCTTGAAGGACAAGCCGGAGACGCCGTTCTTCCTCTTCCTCCATCTCTACGAGCCGCACACCCCCTATGCACCCCCCGAGCCCTATGCCTCGCGCTACCGCGCCGCGCCCTACGACGGCGAGATCGCCGAGGCCGACGCCCTCGTCGGGGACTTCCTGCAGCAGCTCAAGGAGCGGGGGATCTACGACAAGGCGGTGATCGTCCTCCTCTCCGACCACGGCGAGGGGCTGGGCGAGCATGGCGAGGCGGAGCACGGGATCTTCCTCTACCGCGAGGCCTTGCAGGTGCCGCTCTTCCTGAAGCTCCCGGGATCGCGCCTCGGCGGCACCGCGGTCGCCGCGCCGGCCCGGCTCGTCGACGTGGCCCCCACCCTTCTCGCCCTGGCCGGCCGGCCGGTCCCGGCGGGGCTCGACGGCGCCTCCCTCCTCGACCTGCGGCAGGAGAACGCCCCGGTGCGCGACGCCTACGCCGAGACCTTCTATCCGCGCCTCCACTTCGGCTGGAGCGAGCTGACCTCGCTCGTCCGCGGCCAATCGCACTACATCCAGGCGCCGCGCCCCGAGCTCTACGACTTGGCGGCCGATCCGGCGGAGACGCGGAACGTCCTCGCAGAGGAGCGCCGCACCTTCGCCACCCTGCGCCAGGCGCTCGCCCCCTACCAGACGCCGCTCACCGCTCCCTCGGCGGTGGACGCCGAGACGGCGGGCCGGCTCGCCTCGCTCGGCTATCTGGCCGGCGGCTCGGCCGCGGGCACCGGCCCGCTCCCCGATCCCAAGGACGGCATCCACACCCTGAAGGACCTCGGCCAGGCGATGAGCCTGTTCGCCGCGCAACGGTTCGCCGAGGCGGTCCCGCTCTTCCAGCGGCTGGTGAACGCCAACCCGCAGATGGTGGACGCCTGGGAGAACCTCGCGGAGTCGCTCCAGAAAACCGGACGGCAGGAAGAAGCGCTCGCCGCCTTCAAGAAAGCCATGACCGCCTCCGGCGGCTCGGCGCACATCGCGGTCGCCACCGGCACGCTGCTCCTGGAGATGAAGCGCTACGGCGAGGCGCGCGAGCACGCGCAGATCGCCTTGAAGACCAGCCCGGCGGGAGCGCGCAGCCTGCTGGCCCAGATCGCCCTGGCCGAAGGGAGCTTCGCCGAGGCCGAGAAGGAAGCCCGCGCCGCGGTGGAGGCGGAGAGCTTCAGCGGCCGGATCGGCCCGAAGATCGTGCTCGCCCAGATCCTGCAGAAGGAGGGGAAGGTGGACGAGGCGCTCCAGGTGACCCAGGGAGCGGTGGACGAGGTGGCGAAGATGGAGGGACGGCCCAAGTTCTCCGGCCTCTTCTTCCAGCACGGCGACCTGCTGGCCCGCCTCGGCCGCGACGCCGAGGCCGAAAAGGCCTTCCAGCGCGAGATCGAGGACTTCCCCTCGAACCCCTACCCCTACACGCGGCTGGCGGTGCTCTACGCCTCGCAGGGAAGGGCGCCGGAGGTGGTCCGCATCCTCAAAGCCCTGGTGGACGTGAACGACACCCCGCTCGCCTACGCCGAGGCGATCCGCACGCTGCGCACGGTGGGTGATCCGCAGGGAGCGGCGGCGCTCTTGAGCTTCGCAAGGCAGAAGCACCCGGAGAGCAAGGAGCTGCGGGCGATGTAAAAGACAAAGGACGACAAGGACGTCAAGGTCAACAAGGACCCAGGACGAAATTACCGGCGTCTTCAGGGTTGTCCTTGAAGACCTTGTTGTCCTTTGGGTCCTTGTCTTCTCTTCAATTCCCCTTCAACCGCGCCAACGCCTCCCACGCCTGCGCCACCATCGGGTGGCTCCGCCCGATCAGGGCGTCGACCCGTTGCAGCGCGGACTCGGCGGTCGCGGCGTCTCGCGTTTCGATGGCGAGGCCGGCCAGGACCAGCCAGGCTTCCGGGTTCTCTGGCGCCAGCTCGGCGGCGCGGCGCGCGGCGGGGAGCCCTTGCGCGGGCCGGTGGCGCGCTCCTTCCAGACGGGCGAGAGTGAGCTGGGCGGCGGCATCGTCCGGATTGATCGCGACGATCTGCGCGTAGAGGTCCGCCGCTTCGTCGAGCGCGCCGCCGGCTGCGACGAGGGGAGCGAGGGCCTCGAGGACTGGCAGGTCGCCGGGTGACAGGTCGTGCGCGGCGCGCAGCTCGGTGATCGCCTCGGCAGGCCGGCCGGTCTGCCGGAGGACGATGCCCAGGTAATGGTGGGCGCGCTGCGCATCCGGCTCGATCCGGAGGGCCCGGCGCAGCGTCTCCTCGGCCCCCGGGAAGTCGTTCTGCTTGATGCGGGTGCGCCCCATCCCCTCCAGGGCCGGCACGTACCCAGCGTCCGCCGCCAGCGACTTCTCGTAGGCGGCGAGGGCTCCCGGCCAGTCCTCCTGCTTCTCCAGGGAGGCGCCGGTCATCGTCCACTCCTCGGCGAAATCGTGGGTGGGCACGTGCCGCCAGACGTGCGACAGGCCCCAGAGCCCGAGGGCCAGCGCGCCGAGGAGGGCCAGCTCCCGCGTCCGCCGCTCCCGGGCCGCGTCGAAGAGGGCGATCGCGCCCAGGCCTGCATAGAGGGCGAGGAAGGGCACCAGGGGCAGACGGTAGCGGCTCCCCACCACGAGGAAGACCGTCGCCGCCGCCAGGATGAGAAGGGAGGCGAGAAGCACCGGCCGCGGTGTCCCCCGCCGGACAGCCGCCATCAGACCCGCTCCGGCCAGGGCGAGGAGGAGGCCGAAGCCGGGCAGCAGGCGCAGGAGCCAGGACTGGCCGCGGAAGAAGGCAACGCTGTGGGTGTCCCGCACCTCCTCGGCCTGGACGAGCCAGAACGCCTTCTGCGCCAGAAGGCCCAGGAAGGCTCCGGGGTGCGCGGCGATCTCGCTCCAGGTCTTTTGCAGGTAGTAGCGGTCCTGCGCCGCCGGCTCGCGGTGGCCGGCGCGGAGTGCCTCGGTCTCCAGCATCTCCCAGCCCCGGCCCAGCCGCTTGGCCGGCAATCCTTCTCCCTGCGGGCTGTTGCCGATGTAGAAGTTGAGACCGCCGTGCCCCTGGACCGGCACGAACGCGCCATTGACCCGCGAGATCTTCCAGACCACGGGTCCCACCACGAGCAGGCAGGCGGCGAGCAGCAGGCCGGCGGCTCCGGCTCCGGTGCGGCGTCCGTCGCGCTTCTCCAGGAGGAGGGAGCCGGCGAGCACCGGCAGGAGGACGAGGGCGGTCGGCCGCACCAGGACCGCGAGGCCGAGGAGGACACCGGCTCCGGCCGCCCGCGGGAGGGACGGACGGACCAGGACGAAGACCGCCAGCGCCCCGGTGAGCAGGAACAGCAGGAGCCCCTCGCCGAGGAGAGACACCTCCGTGTAGACGAGCGGTCCCTGGAACGCCAGGACGAGGCCGGCGGCGACACCCGCGCGGCGCCCGAAGAGCCGGCTTCCGGCGAGCGCGGCGAGCAGGCAGGTGCCGGCCCCCACGAGCGCCTGGACGCCGCGCACCGCGCCGAGCGAGCCCTGGAAGAGCCCGAGGAGGAGCCCCAGAAAAGCGGGATACCCGAGACCGTGCGGCGGCGGCACCGGCCAGACGAAGTGGCCGGCGGCGATCTGCTGCGCCCAGGTGAGGTACTCCAGGGAGTCGAGCTGCGGCGACCGGAAGAGCGGCGTGCCGGCGAGCTGCACCGCGGCGATCCACCGCACGAGGAGCGCGGCGCCGAACACCACCGCCGCTCCCGCGAGCCCCAGGCGGTCCGGCGGCGGCGCGGCGGCAACCTCGGGGGCCGCGGCTTTCCGGGAAGGCACTGGGCGGGAGGACCGGCGGCGCTGGCTCATCGCGTTGGACCGTGTCGCGGCGCGGGCCGCGAAGGCGCCGCATCATATCAGGCAGGCCACGGCCGACGGCAAAGTGTGGCCGAGAAGCTTCTTAGGGGTGAGAGAATCCCCACATGATCCTGGCCTGTGGCATCTGTGCACATTGGATCTTCTGGACACGGTTTCCGCCGGCCACGCCCTGGGCCGTCACTTTCATGGCCTGGTTTCTGGTCCTGTCTGCGGTGACGACCTTCTCGCAAGCAAAGCTTGCCGCGGTGCCGAGGCTTCCAGGAGCCCTCGGGCTCGTTCTCGGCTCTCTGATCCTGGGGACGGCGATTGCCGGCCCCCTCGCCGGGCTCTGGTTTGCTCCCGCCTGTCTTCTGGGCAGCGTCTCCGCCGCCCGGCTTCCCGGCGGTGAAGGACGCCTACGCCGGGGTGTTTTCTTTACCGGGGCTATGGCCCTCGTCATCCTCGCGGTGCTCTGGAGCCGCTCCACCAGCGCCTATCGCCACCTCAGTCCGGCGGAGAGGGTGCTCCTGCTCCAACAGACCCCGGCCTGGTCGATCGAGCTTCACCGGATCGGCCGCGGAGATTGCGCGGCTCTCGCGTTGGTGGCAGGGAAGGCGAGTGACCAGCGGCTGGCCGACGCGGTCAGGAAGAGGCTGGCCGGCGAGTGCCCGGCCGGAAGCAAGGGAAGCTCTCCGCACGACGGCGGTGTCTTCGGGCATCTTGCAGGTGCAGAGTAGGGCGGCCCCGTTCCTGAGCAGCTCACGGCGCCGAAGGCCACCAAGGGCCAGGAGGACGGCAGGGGTGCAAACCAGACCCGGTGGTTGCCGAGGCGGTCTTGGCGGCGTCCTTGCCGCACACCGAGCAGAACGGTCTTGCGCTTGAGCGGGCCGGCCGGATCACCGGCCACGCCCGCGTGCTCCGCCGCGGCCACGGCACCGCCCACCTCGGCAGGCATTAGAGCAGCTTGGTATCAGATCTTCCCAAATCGCACCCACTGCCGCAGCTTGTGGTTCTTCTCGATGCATTGCTGAGCCTCGCCGGGCGCAAGGCCGACCTTGAGTAGGCAGTGAAGAACGAAAAGCACTTTCAAGCGGAAGATATATGGCGTAAGGCGGGCGGGCTCAACGGCTCTATTCTTCATTCTTGGATCGTAGTGCGTGAAATAGTTCCTGGTGCTGGCTGTTTTTTCAGCAAGCTGCCGTCTTCCCTCTGGTTCGCCAAATAAATTTCCGAAGGGCTGGAGCAGGTGTTCCAGTCTCGTGGAAAAGCGTGGGCTCATGACGGCGCAGATTGCTGTTCAGCCACTTCCTATCCTTCGGAGATAGATGCTCTTTGATTCGTTCGATCGTCTGTAGGTAGTTTTTCGACGGCGGAGTTTGAACGCTGAGGCGATGAAGAGTCTCAAGTGATTGAACTATGGTCAGGAATCGCTGTTCCTGATATGCAGGTTGTACGGAGAAATATGAGCTGAAAGCAGAACCGTAGGTCTCGTACACTTGCAGCCAACGCTGGAAGATGTCAGGATGAGCGGACTGAATGTCTTTGAAGCAGGATGAGCCAAACCTCCTGGCGAAGGGATGCCTCAAGCTGAGGACGCCGTAGGGTAGGTCCTTGCCAGTCGAAGCCGAAGACCAACTTCAGGCCGGGCTCGAGTTCGAACTCAAGATCTTCGGGTTGCAAGAAGCGGATCGCAACCTCTCGATTGGGCTGCAGCTCTTCGATCGTCAAGCCGCTGATTCCCAACCAATGATCAAGCGCTGGGATACGAGCTCTCAATTCGGTTAGGGCCACGGCACCCTCGTCCGGGAAATGAGCGCCGAGGAAGACACGGTCGAAGTGGAAGGTCGCAGGTGAACTTTCAGGCGTTGCCAGGCTGTGGCTTTTCAGGAAGCCGGCTGAAAGAAAAGAACTTCATGGACCGATTATATGGTAAGCGGGCAGAACCGAGAAGACAGACCAGCCAGTACCTCATCAACGGCGATCGCGACCACCGGAGAGACCTTCACGCGCGGGTCCCCGGGCCGAGGGACCGCACCACTTAGACTGCAACCTGGAGGAGGCGCCGGCTGGGGGCTCTCGCTTCGCCGACCCATGCCGCACCCAGGGTTCAATCCGGAGGGGGTGGCGGCCGCCTCTTCTCTTGCGCGCGCCTCTTGACAACCGTAGCCCGCAGACTACAATTCAGGGCATGCGCGTCAGGGTGACCGAGGTCTACCTCGACTGGATCAACTCTCTGAAAGACCATGCGGGTCGCGCCCGCGTTCAAGTCCGAGTCGACCGCCTCGTCCACGGCAACCCCGGCAAGCATCGTGTTCTCACCGACGGTGTCCGCGAGTTGAAGATCGACATCGGCCCGGGGTAGAGGGTCTACTACACCGAGCGTGAAGGGATACTGATCGTGCTGCTTGCCGGAGGAGACAAGTCGACGCAAGCCGAGGACATCAGGACCGCCATCGCTCTCGCCAAGAGCCTGTAGGAGTGTCGCGCCATGGCCAAGCCCGCTGAAAAATCCGCCACCAAGGTCAAGACCACAGCCAAAACCAGGACCGTTGCGTATGACGTGGCCGAGCAACTGAGGACGCCCGAAGAGATGGCCGCCTATCTGGATGCCTGGTTCGAAGAGGCGCCTGGTGATGCCGCGGGCATCGCTCGGGCTCTCGGCGATATCGCCCGCGCGCGCGGGATGACCCAGGTCGCACGCGATGCCGGGCTCAGCCGGGAGAGCTTGTACAAAGCGCTGAGCGAGAACGGCAATCCGAGCTTCGCCACCGTGCTGAAGGTGGCTCGTGCGCTGGGCGTCCGCCTGCACGCTCAGGTGGCATAGGGGCTTCCGGGCCCGGCGTAGACCCGTCGTCCACCATGGCACCGGCGAGAGTAGACTACGCGCTCCGCGGGAACAGCCTCCGTCCGGGGCGTGTTTCCTCCAGAAGAGCGAAACCCATCCGCGACGAGGAACCCGTGCCTATGACCTGCAAACCAACCGTCCTCTCCCTCCTCCTGACCCTGCTCCTGGCGCTCCCCGCCCTGCCGGCCGCCGCCCAGACGCCGCCGGCCCAACCCCCGCGGTCCACCATGGACCCGTTGACGCAGGACGCCATCAAGAAGGTGGAGTCGGGCGACGTGGCCGGCGCCATCCGGGACCTCGAAGCGCAGCGCACCGCGAAGGGCGCCTCGCCGCAGGGGATCGCGCTCCTCGGCACGCTCTATCTCCGGCAGGGCAAGGCACAGGAGGCCCTGGGCGTGTTGAAGCCCCTGGCCGACGCCGCCAACGCCGATCCCGCCGTCCTCTACAACGCGGCCCAGGCGGCGTTCTCCCTGAAGCAATTCGAGCTCGGCGCAGGCTATCTGCAGCGGGGGGCGCAGGCGGCACCGGACTCGCCGGCGGCGCGCGACCTGGGGCTCCTGGTGATGCGCCAGGGGCAGACCGTCGAGGCCTACACCCTCCTCTACCGCTGGGCCGCGGCACACCCGGCGGACACCGAGGCGCGCCTCGCCGCCGCCTCGCTCGCCGTGCAGCTCGAACGGCCGCAGGAGGCGGAGGGCTTCCTCGACACCGTCGGCGTCTCTCCGGACGATCCGCCGATCCGCCTCCTGCGCGGCCGGATCGCGGCCCAGAAGGGGGATGGCGCCGCCGCCGTCGCCCTCCTCGAGCCGCTGGCCAAGGGCATCCCGCCGGCCCTGGACCTGGAATACCGCCGCGCCCTCGCCGAGGCCTACCTGGTGGCGAACCGGCCGGCGGATGCGGTGAAGCAGCTCGAAGGGCACGCCGGCCAGCACCCCGGCCTCGCCCTCCTGCTCGGCCGCGCGCAGCGCAAGGCGGGTGACAACGCCGCCGCCCTCGCCACCCTGAAGCCGTTCGCCGACAAGCTCCCGGCCGACACCAAGTCGGTCGGCGATCCGCGCCCGGTGCTGGGCATCGCCCTCGAAACCGGGACCCTGCTCACCGAGACCGGCCGCGGCGCCGAAGCGGTGCCGATCCTGGAGAAGGCGACGAAGCTCTACCCGCAGAGCCCGCCGGCCTGGGAGGCTCTCGCCAAAGCGCTGGACGCCGCCGGCCGCAAGGACGACGCCACCCAGGCGCGCGCCCGCATGGACGCCCTCTTCCAGGCGGCCGAAGGGCCGGCCGGGGCGGCGGTCTCCGCCGACCTGCGCGAGGCCGGTATCGCCATGGCCGCGGGCCAGACCGAGAAAGCCCTCACGGCGGTGCGCCGCGAGCTCGCCGCATCGCCCGGCAACGTGCGGGCACGGGCGCTGGAGACGCGCCTGCTGCTCACCCTCAACCGGAAGGAGGAGGCGCTCAAGATCCTCCAGGACGCCCTCCGGCAGACGCCGGACGACCCCGAGCTCCTCTATCTGCGGGGCGCCGTGCAGATGGCGTTCTACAACTGGGAATCGGCCGAGAAGGACCTGCGCAAGACCCTCGAGCTCGCGCCGCAGCACACCGCCGCCATGAACGAGCTGGCCGTCCTGCTGATGACCCGCGACCAGAAGGCCGAGGCGCAGGCGCTCTTCGAGAAGATCCTGCAGATCAATCCCCGCGATCAGGTCGCCCGCGCCAGCCTGGAGAACCTCAAGGCGGCCGCCACGCAGCCGCCGCCGAAGCCGTGAAGACCCTCCTGCTCGCCGTCGCTCTTCTGCTTCTCCCTGCCGCTCCCCCGGAGCGGCCGGCCGACCGGCGGATTGCGTACACACCGGGCCTGCGCTTCGCCGACGACGCCGAGCAGCCGCTCGCCGCCTCGATCTACTCTCTCCCGTCCTTCTTCTTCACCGCCGCGGAGGCGGGCACCTTCCTCTCCGCCGTGCGCGCCGCCGCGCCGGAGCGGGAGATCCTCGTCCTCACCGATCCGCCGCTGCGGCAGGCGCTGGAGGCGAAGGCCACCGCCCTCCACCTGCACCTCCTCGACACCCGCGGCCACGCCTTCTCGCCCTGGCCCCGCGATCCGTTCTCGCTGGTGCGCGGCAAGGACGGCGCGGTCGTCGTGCTCGTCCGGCCGAACCTGCAGCCCGGACGCGAGGAGGACGCCCACATGGGTGCCACGCTGGCCGCCGGCCTCCCCGAGACGATCGGCCGCGCCTGGGGCGGAGTGACCTGGACGGAGGCGCCGGTGCCGTTCCACAACGGCCAGATCCTGCCGGCCGACGGCTCCCTGTGGATCACCCTGCACTCCCTGGAGCCGCGCATCCTCGCTCTCCTCGGCCTCTCGCGCGTGCCGGTCGAAACCTTCGGCACCGCCGCGGGCATCGCGCGCTACGTGGACGCCGCACGCAAGGCGGCCGGCGAGGTGGCGGATCTCTGGGGACGGCCGGTCCGCTTCGTCCACCCGCTGCCGGCGGCCGGAGACAAGGACGCCGTGGCCTCGGACCTCCTGCGCCGCATCGGTGGCGGCGCCGGGTACGACCTGGACTCGCTGGTCACCCTGCTCCCCGGGCATCAGGCTCTCATCGCGGACGTCTCCTCCGGCCGCGAGCTTCTGGCCCGCCTGCCGGCCGCCGAATGGAGCGCTCTGCGCACCGGCTGGGGGCTGGCCCCCGAGGGAGAGCAGCTCCGCTCCGCGGTGACCGCGGCGCAGCGGACCCCGCGCGCCGAGGATCTCGACGGATTCCTGGACTTGACGGCCACACACCTGGCCGCCGAGGGGTTCCGCGTCCGCCGCCTCCCCCTGGTGAGCCTGCCGTTCGCGCTCCTCCGCGAGCCCGGAGGCCTCCAGGGTACCTTCCTCCTCACCTGGAACAACGCCGTCGCCGAGACCCGTGGCGGCCGGCTCCGCGCCGAGGGCTTCTCCTCCCTCCTGCCGAGCGGCGACCGGGCGGCCACCGAGGCGTTCGCCGCCGCCGGTGCCCACCTCGACCTCTTTCCGCCGCTCACCCGGAGCGTCATCCTGAACGGCGGCTACCGCTGCGCCTCGAACCACGTGCGCGCCGGGATTGCAACTCCCGCCGCCGCCCTGCGTATCAAGCCGTGATCGATCCCATCTCATCCCTCAGGGGAAAAACCCAATGTTCGAAAACTTGAAGACAACGCCTCGATTCGCTGTGCAGTCTCCCTTCCTCCAACAGATGCGCGGACGGTTCGGCAAGCTCTTCCTGCGGCTCCTCCTGGTCCTCGTGCCGCTCTTCCTGCTGCGCGGCTGCGTGATCACCTACGTCCAGCCCGGCGAGATCGGCGTCCGCCAGATCTCCTATGGGCCGAGCAAGGGTCTGCAGAAAGAGCCGGTGCGCGCCGGCTACCGGCGGGAGATCGCGAGCTACGAAGCGATCCACACCTTCCCCCGCAACATCCAGGCCGTGGAGTTCACCAACCATCCCTCCGAGCGCGGAGCGGGCCACGGGCAGAGGCCGGCGATCAAGGTGCCGACGGTCGACGGCTACCCGGTGGACGTCGACGTCACCGTCCTCTACCGCATCGCCGATCCGTACAAGGTCGCCTCGCAGTTCGGCTTCACCACGGCCTACGAAGAGGCGGTGGTGATCCGCTTCACCGATCCGCTGGTCAAGCGCTACCTGGGCGAATTGCTCGCCGAGCAGTTCTATCACGAGCAGCGGCTGGTCCAGGTGCGCGCCCTCAAGAAAGACCTGGCTGAACGCTTCGCGGCCAACGGCCTGATCCTGACCGACCTGCTGGTGCGCCAGTACGATTATCCGGAGACCTTCCAGACGCTCACCGAGCAGAAGAAGATCCAGGATCAATCGGTCCTCGCCAACCGCGAGTTCACCAAGCAGTCGGAGGTGCAGACCCGGCTCAATCAGATGAAGGCGGAAGGGCAGAACCTGATCAACGTGCGCACCGCCGAGTTCAACGCGCAGATCACCGAGATCCGCGCGAAAAAAGAGCTCTATGAACGGCAGAAGCGGGCCGAGGCCGATCTCCTGGTCAAGAGCGCCGAGGCCGAAGGGACCGAGCTGATCAACCGCGCCCTCGAAGGGGCCGGCTCGGCGAAGCTCCTGCGGCTGCGCCGCGGCCTCGCCCTGCTCAACAGCATCAAGGGTCCGATCTACATCACCGAGGATCCCACCAATCTCGGGAGCATCACGAACGATCACTAGGAGGGATGGCCATGAAACCGAATCATCGATGGACAACGGTCGTCCGTTCTCTCCTCCTTCTGGTGCCGCTCGCCGGACTGACGGGCTGCGTTCCGCACACCACCGCGGCGACCGAGATCGGCGTGAAGTTCAACAAGGTCACCCGGTCCTACGAGGTCAAGGAGCCCGGCGCAACCCACTTCTTCATGCCGATCATCAACGATTGGAAGACGTATGACATCTCGCTGCGCAATCTGGTGATGACCGCGTCCGCCACCAGCGGCGACCGCGAGGGCAAGGACGACCTGCGCTTCAAGACGCGGGACGGCAACGACATCGAGACCGACGTGACGGTGCGCTGGCGGATCGATCCCGCCAAGGTCTCGCAGGTCTGGAAGACCGTGGCACCGGACACCGACACGGTCGAGGAGCGCCTGGTGCGGCCGGAGGCGCGTTCCTACATCCGCGACGTGCTGAACCGTCTGAACTCCGAGGACTTCTACAACCCCCAGCTCCGCTTCGCGGCGGCCAATGACGCCACGACCCTGCTGGCCGCCCATCTGCAACCCTACGGCGTCGTCGTCGAGCAGGTCCTGCTGGGGGATTTCTCGTTCAAGACCGATTACCAGAACCTGATCAATGCGCGCAAGGAGGCCGAGAAGACCGCCGAAAAGCTGGAGGCCGAGATCCTCGCCACCCAGGAGATCAACCAGGCGAACCTCCAGGCCAAGGTCGCCGAGCTCTCCGAGCAGCTCACCCGCGCCCAGGGTGATTTCGATCAGGCGCGGCGCAACGCCGACGCCTACGTCGTCCAGCGCCAGCAGCAGGCCCAGGCGACGCTCGCCGAGAAGACGGCCCAGGCGGAAGGCATCCGCAAGGAGCGGGCGGCGCTCAACAGCAGCGCGGGAGACGCCTACGTCAACCTGCAGCTCATCGACGCGCTCCAGAAAAAAGAAATCCGGCAGATCCCCAAGCTGCCCGGCGGCAGCAACGTGATCATCGACGGCAACCGCCTGCTCGAGCAGCTCGGGGTGCTGCAATACAAGCAACAGGTGATCGACAACCCCCCGGGGCAGCAGTAGGAGGGCGGCCATGTTGAACGTCGCCGGTCCATCGTTCGATTTCGGGAACGTCCTCTTCGCGGTGCTGCAGGAATGTGAGCACCTGCGGCGCGGCCTGCTCCCCAACGAGGCGCAAGGCCGCCTGCTGGAGGCGGCACGCCGCAAGCTCGCCGAGATCAAGGAGAGCTACGACGAGAATGGCGGCACCTCCGCCTATTGGAAGGAGCTGGAACGCGAGGTGCTGGAGACCTCGCTGCCGGTCTACATCCCGGAGGCCGTCGAGCAGACGCGGCTGGAGAAATCCGGCTACGACGTCTGGCGCAAGGGCGACGCCGCGGCGCGGGTGGTCTTCGCGCTCGGCGGCCTCACCCTCGGTGGCCTCATCGTCATGGCACCGTTCATCCCGATCTGGGAAGACGCCTTCGCCTTCGTCCTCGCGGTGGGCGGCCTCCTGTACCCCGAGGTGAAGCAGCTCGTGGCCGACTTCCGCCACTCCCGCCAGCTCAACCGGATGATCACCGAGGCCGAGAAGTACCAGAAGAACGCCCGCATCCACTACGTCTCCGAGGCCGCCCTCGAGAAAGAGCTGGATGCCATGGGGACGGTGGAGCACACGCGGGAGGAGGGGAAGGCGGAAGAGAGGGCGGAGCCCACCCCTCACCGGCCGCGGGAGCGGGGGCGGGGGTAGACGCCCTCACCCCTTCCAAGGCCGCGAGATCACGCAGGCGTTGATGCCGCCGATCCCCATCGAGAGCTTCCCGGCGGCACCGGCCGGGAAGCCGCACGGCTCGTCGAAGGCGAAGAGGCCGTGCACCTCGGCGATGTGGGCGTTGAGCTCGCGGCGGGCGGTCGGGGTGGGATAGATCGTCCCCTGCTCGTAGCCCAGATATTGCGCGGTCAGCTCCCAGCCGCCGCCGGCCGACATGCCATGGCCGAAGGTCCCCTTGCGGGCGGTGACCAGCACCGAGCCGGAGACCAGGCCGCGCAACGTGGCCACCTCCTTGAAATCGCCCGGCGTGGCCGTGGCGTGGAGGTCCCAGGTGACGATCTCCTCCGGCGGTACCCCGGAAACGGCGAAGGCCTGCTCCATGGCCGCCGTCGGTCCTTCGGTCGACGGAGTGATGATGTGGTCCGCGTCCGAGCTGACGCCCACGGCGAGCGGCTCCATGCCGAGCGGCTTGTACCCGAGGGCCTGCATGTGCTCCAGGTCGCCCAGGAGCCACACCACCGAGCCGCCGGCCACATGGGTGCCCCGCATTTCGGTGAGCGGCTTCGAGACCGCGGCATCGGAAGAGATGACCCGCGCCGCGTAGAAGGCCCCGACGCTCAAGGGGTGCGGCGGTGGATCGGTCGCCCCGACGACCACCGCCTTGGCTTCGCCCCGTGCGATGGCATCGATGGCGAGCTTCAAGGAGACGCCGAACGTGGAGCACGCGGCCACCGGCGCGAAGGCCAGGCCGGTGATCCGGCCGAGCATGGAGATCTGCGCCGCCGGAGTGTTCTGGATGTTCCACACCAGATTCGCCGAGACCGCCTGCCAGGGGGGCGTCGGGAAGCCCCACTTCTTCTGGAGCTGCCCCAGCCGCCGCTGCTTCTCCTTGAGCACGCTCATCTTGGCCGCTTCGACCTCGCCATCGATGGCGAGCAGCTCGATCGCGGCGAGCTCGCGCAGATAGGCGCCGAGGTCGGCGCACCGGCCGGCCCAGTAGTGCAGCCAGGCATCCTCGGCGTCGCGCCGCTCGTCCGGGTCCGCCACCGTCTCCGGCGGCGGCGGAGCGTCCGGCCAGATGGCGGCGCGCTCATCCGGCACCCGGGCCCGGAACTCGGTCAGCTCGGAGTTGCGCTCCGCCCAGAAACGGTCCCACCGGCGCTGCGCCTTGGCGAGATGGACGGCCTGGCCACCGATCGTGTCGATGCTGCCGAGACCCGTGCCGACGTACACGTGCGCCGAGGTGCCGAGGCGGGTGAGCTCCTGCTCGATCCCGGGGTTCTGCGCGAGAGACTGGATGAACGCGCCGATCGCATAGAGGGTCGGCAGGTCCATCTTCTCCTGAAGCTGCCGGAAGCGGTTGGGCGGGAACCGCTCGGCGAGCCAGCCACGGTACTCCTCAAAGGAGAACTCGGGCCGGCCGACGAGGAAGTTGTCCGGCCCAAAGCCGTTGAACGGCGAGAGCCAGCTCTCCGCCGTAGCAAGGTTCTTCTCGAAGGCCTGAATGTTGGGAGACCGGGGCGCCACCAGGCCCCAGCCGAAAACGCCGACTCTGCGCAGGGCTCGGTCCCTCCTTTCGGGAGCCCGGATTCTTTCACAAGAGAACCCTCGGGCGCGAGGGAGCACCACGGCCGGCGTTTTCAGGAACCGAGGATGCGCAGGCCCCGCGGTGTCTCGATGTGCGCGACCAGGGAGGGCGTTGCGCCGGCCGGCAGCGCGTGCACGCCGACCGGGCCGGAGAAGCCGATTGAGGCCAGCACCGCCTCGACGCGCGCCGGCTCGGGATGCCGGATCTCCAGGCGTGCGAGAGAGCAGCCGGACTCGGGCAACCGGGAGGCGGGATGCGAGTCGGCCTGCCACTCGATGAGCATGGGCGCGGCGCCACCGAGCGGCAGGCTGCCGTCCGCGGGCACCGTGATGAGCCAGGACAGCGCACCGCGGCGCATCGGCTCGACCGGACCGAGCTCCTCCGCACAGGCGGCGCTCGCGGCACGGACGTCGCTCGTGCGGGCGATCCAGGCGGCCAGACGCGGCGGTGCCTGGGTCAGGTGGTCCAGGCTGAACCACCGCGGCCGCGAAGGCGCGGGTGCCGCCGGATCGGGGGCGATCACTTCCAGGTACGTCGCCTCACCCAGGCGGAGCAACCGGTTGTGCGTGCCCATCCGCTCATGCGATCCACCGGGGTCCAGCCCCATCCCGAGTGCCGCGAAGACGAACCGGCTCCCCACCTCCAGGCTCGGTGCGGCGACGGCGAGGTGGTCGAGGACGGTGGTCACGCCCCGAGTCTCG
>Ga0209682_10000008_pt1 | contig 56580 bp, 57 predicted proteins | sample DOMMetBare2Fresh_2_FD_187471 | JGI IMG/M metagenome (GOLD analysis project Ga0209682, IMG submission 187471) | Wetland sediment microbial communities from St. Louis River estuary, USA, under dissolved organic matter induced mercury methylation -... | ecosystem: Environmental > Aquatic >... | reverse complement strand
GCGTGTTGATGCCTATCCGCATGAGCTTTCCGGCGGGCAGCAGCAGCGCGTGATGATCGCAATCGCGATCGCATGCGAACCGAAGCTCCTGATTGCCGACGAGCCGACCACCGCGCTCGACGTGACGGTGCAGAGACAGATTCTCGAGCTGATCGCCAATCTGCAGGACAAGCGTCGCATGTCGGTGTTGTTCATCAGCCATGACCTGGGCGTCGTTGGCGAGATCGCTGATGCCGTGGTGGTGATGCGCGATGGCATCGTGCGTGAAGCCGGGCCGGTCGATCGCATCTTCGCCGCGCCGCAGGACGCCTACACGAAGGCATTGCTGTTGTGCCGGCCGAGGCTCGACGTGAAACCGAAGCGACTGCCGGTGATTGATGACTTCATGCGTGGCAGCGGTCAGCCGATCGTGGTGACCGGGTCGCCACCGGTCGAGCAACGACAGGCGCGTGCCGTCGAGGCCAAGCCGCTGATTGAAGCGAAGGGACTCGTCAAGGAATACCGGCTGAAGACTGGACTTTTCTCGCACAAATCGATCCATGCGGTGAAGGAGGCGTCATTCGAGCTTTCGCGTGGGCGCACGCTTGGCGTGGTGGGCGAGTCGGGTTCGGGCAAGACGACGATCGGCATGCTGCTGATGCGGCTCACCGACGCCACTGCTGGCGAGGTGCTCTACGACGGCACCGATCTGCTGAAGCTTTCGAATGCGCAGATGATGGCTTACCGCCGCCGCATCCAGATCATCTTCCAGAATCCTTACGCCTCCTTGAACCCGCGCTTCACGGTCGGGCAGATACTGACCGAACCGATGAAGGTGCATGGCATCGGGGCGAGCGACGACGATCGCTTTTCAATGGCGGCCGCACTTGCGAAGCGCGTCGGCATGGCGCCCGACAGCATTCACAAGTATCCGCATGAGTTCTCCGGCGGCCAGCGCCAGCGCATCGCGATCGCGCGCTGCCTGGCGATGAAGCCCGAGGTGCTGATCTGCGACGAATCGGTATCCGCCCTGGACGTGTCGGTGCAGGCGACCGTGCTTAACCTGCTGCTCGACCTGCAGGACGAGTTTGGTATCAGCTATATCTTCATCAGCCATGATCTCGCGGTCGTGAAGTACATGGCAGATGACATTCTTGTGATGAACCAGGGCGAGATCGTCGAGCGCGGCACGTCCGAGGCGATCTACGAGAGCCCACAGCACGACTACACAAGGAAGCTGCTCGGTTCAATTCCGCGCGGCTACCAGCCGCGCCGCTGACTCAGTCCGCGCGCAGCAGCGGGCGCAGCGCGATCAATCCCGCAACCGGCCCGATCGCCAGCCAAGGCAGCAGCTGCCCCAGCGGCACTGAAACGGCCGCGGAAGCAAAGATCTGGATGCTTAAGATCGTAATTGCGAAGCCGATGCTGTTGACAAACGTCAGCACGCTGCCGACCGCGTCGCGCGGCGCGTTGAGCGCAGTCAGCGACGAGAATTGCGGCGAGTCGCCGACCACGGTGATGCCCCAGATGAGCAGCCAGGTCCAGAAGATCGGCAGCGAGGCACTCAGCATCAGCGGCGCCAGCAGGCAGCACAAGCCGCTCGCTGCCAGTTGGACTGCGGCGACGCGTGCACTGCCGAGCCGCAACGCGATCCATCCGCCGACTGCACAACCCAGGAATCCGGCCGCGATAATCCAGAAGGCGGCGGCGGAAACGTACTGCGGCTCGACGCGTGTGCCCGCAATGAGGGGCAGCAGGGCCCACACGGCATAGAGTTCCCACATGTGTCCGAAGTAGCCGAAAGCGGAGGCGCGCACCTTTGGATCGCGCCAGATCACGGCAAGCGCGGTGGGTTTGATACGCGCGGCGCGCGGCAGGTTCGCACTATCCGGAACCAGCAGATAAAGCCCAACGCCGCCACACGCTGAGATCAGCGACACCGCGATCATCACCTGTTGCCATGGCCAGTCGGCGCCGAGCGCGCGCAGGCCATGCGGCATCGCGGTGCCAAGCACGAGCGCGCCGATCAGGAGCCCCAGCGCGGCTCCAAGACCGCGCGCGTACCACGCCGCGGCGATCTTCATGCCGACCGGATAAATGCCGGCGAGGAAGAATCCGGTCGCGAAGCGCAACAGCAGCAGCACCGAGTAATCGCCTGCGAATTCGATTCCCAGCGCATTGAACAGCGCGCCCGCGAGCGCGCACAGCAGAAAGACCAGTCGCGGCGAAAAACGGTCCGCAATCGTCAGCACCGCGAACACGAGCGTGCCGGCGATGAATCCGAGCTGAACCGCGGAGGTAAGCGCCCCGAGTGCGGTCTCCGGCAGAGCGGCAGCCTGCTGTAAATCGGGCAAGACAGCGTTGACCGCGAACCACGGCGACGTGCCGGCAAGCTGCGCGACGACGATGGTCGGCAGCACGCGCCGCGGAATCGGCGGATCGGCAGCAACATGGGTCGACATGGTCGGCCAATGTAGCCGTGCCGGTTCCGTCAGTCGAGCGTTGGGGCGCTGGACCGAGTCAGTTCGGCCGCTAGTTGCTGCGACATGCGATTGACGATCCCGTAGATCGACAGTTGTGGATTGGCGCCGATTGAGGTCGGAAAGATCGATCCGTCATGCACCGACAGGTTTTCGATCTGGAAATGCCGCCCGCGCGCATCGACCACGCCGTTGCGCTCCGAGGCAGCCATCCCGCAGCCCCCCATTACATGTGCGCTGACCACGCGCGCAATCAGCGGCTTCATCGGCAGCCGCGCGATGGCCTGTTTCGCATCGGCAAACGTCGTGTAGCCGCCAGCCAGTTCATGCACGGGGTACACCGTGCTGGCGCCGGCAGCGAACTGGATCTCGGCCATCACCGTGAGCGCGCGCCGTGTCGCTTCCCAGATCGGCGCGTTCAACGGGTAGTCGAGCACTGGCCCGCCATCATGACGCAGTTCGACCCGTCCGCCGCGACTGTCCGGATGAAATCCGTCGCGCAACAGTGCGAGGCTTACCTGCGCATGCGCAAACGCCTTCATCAGGCGCGCGTGCGCGCCGCCGAACCCATGCAACGTCGACGCGTACAGCACCGGGTGTAACGGCGCCGCTTCGAGCTTGAATCCGAGCGGGCCATCGATCGCGTCCGTCTCAAGGAAGTGGTCCGAGTACACGCTCTGCGGCGCGCCGGCGAAGCCATCGACCTTCTGTTCAAACAGTGCGGACGAAATGACCGTCGGGTGCAGGAAGGTGCGGTAGCCGAGAAGCGCATAGGGGTCGGGTGTGTTCGACCGCAGCAGCAATCCTGGCGTATTGATCGCGCCGCCGGCGGCGACGTAGTGCCGCGCGCGAATCTCGACGGTGATGCCGCTTTCGGTGAGACCATCATCGCGCAGCGCCACACATGTAAGCCGCGCGATCCGGTTGCCGTCGAATTCAAAGCGCAGCGCGCGCAGCCGCGTGAGCAGTCGCGCGCCGCGATCGAGCGCTGACGGCACAGTGGTGATCAGCATCGACCTTTTGGCATTGACCGGACACCCCATCCCGCAGTAGCCCAGGTCCAGGCATCCGCGCGCGTTGCGCTGCAGGGTCTTCACGGTGATTCCCAGCGCTGAGCAGCCGCGCTTGAGGATGTCGTTGTTTTCGTTCGGCGCCATCCGCCATGGCGCGATATCAAGACGGCGCTCCGCTTGCGCAAAGTACGGCGCAAGTTGCTCCGGCGTGAAATCCTGCAACCCGAAACGCTCGCGCCAGTACGCGAGCGTCGCCGCCGGCGTACGAAAGCTCGATGTCCAGTTGACCGTCGTCGAGCCACCGACCGCGCGCCCCTGCAGGATATTGATCGCCTTGTCCTTGGTCTTACGGGACGCTGAATCCCAGTAGAGCTGCGGATAGGCGTCGGCTTCTCGCATCCTGAAGTTGCGCGAACTCTTCAGCGGTCCCTCTTCAACCAGGATCGTGCTGAGCCCCGCCTTGGTCAGCAGGTCCGCGCTGATGCCGCCGCCGGCGCCGGTACCGATCACGACCACATCGCAGTCGAGCTTGAGGGGTGCGGCGAGCGTAGGCGCGTCGGTGACCTTCCATCCGCGCCCGAGTCCCGCTGCGATCGGATCGTCGATGGCAAGCGGAATTGTTTCGCTCATAGACTGATCGGCCCCGGATAGCCAAGCGCTTCCCATGTCGAGGGATCCGCGTAGTAAGGACCGAGGACAAGGTCGTGCAGCGCGTGGTATCCGACCTGGAACAGATCGAATGAATGGGTGCGCCAGCGTTGCAGAAACGCACTCGTTTGTTCAACGCTCGCCACTTCCCAGCGATCGACGCCGGCGAGCCAGCGCCCCGGAGCCGATGCCAGCAGCATGAAGAGCTCGCCGAGTTCGATCCGGGTCGGCAGCGACAGGCCGGCGATCGTCGCGAGCGTGCGTTGCAGCGCGGCGTCGAGTGCTGCTGCGCGTGCCGCCGCATCGGTCGGCAACGCGTCTGCCAGCAGAGCAGGCATCACGCCGTTCAGAACGATGCGGGTTTCGTCACTGGTGGCGGCGTCCCGCGCTGCCGGTTTCAAAAGGAATGCCGCGCCGCCGGCCGCAGCGAGCACGGCGCTGCCGATCAGCCCCACTTTCAGAAGCGTTCGTCGCTGCATGTCAAGACAATGCTCGATTGCCTCACGTATCGTTGCGATGAATTGTAGGAAGCCGCAGTAGAACAGCTCGTCTAAAGCCGGCCACCATGAATGAAGCAGATTCGTCGCGAGTTCGCCTGGCTGCTGCGTTGACGCGGGTCATCGAACTGCGCCAGCAACTTGAGCGTGACCCGGCATTGGGCAAGAAGTGGCACGCAGTCAAGAGCTGGCAGGCGGATCGCTTGCGTCGCACGTATCCGGACCTGCTCGCCTCCAAGCGCTTTGCGCCTGCGTGCGAGTTCTTCCTGTCGGAGTTGTACGGTGCGAAGGACTTCGAGCAGCGCGATCAGGAGGCGCTGCGTGTTGTTCCCATGCTCGCGCGCATGCTGCCCGAGCGTGCAGTTCAGACAATGGCGCTCGCTGTCGAGCTTGATGAGCTGTCAGAGGAGCTCGATGCGCGTGTCGCGCGGCTGGTTGCAACGCCGATTGATGAAGCGAGGTATGCCGATGCGTATCGCACCGCTGGCACGCGTTCCGAGCGAGAGCATCAGATCGACACCATCGACCGCATCGGCCGATCGCTGGAAAGACTGGCGCGAATTCCGTTGCTGGCGCCAATGCTGCACATGATGCGGGCGCCCGCGGAAGCTGCGGGGCTCGGCCATCTGCATCATTTCCTGCAGGCGGGGTTCGACGCATTCACGGTGATGGGCGCGGCGAACGATTTCCTCGGCACGATTCGCGGCCGTGAGACCGCGCTGATGGAATCGTTGTTCGCCGGCGAACCGTTGAGCGTTCCTACGGTGCCCGCTCGCGGATGACGCGCGTGCCAAGCAATCGATCGTGCAGCAGCTGCCGGTCGGAATTGGTTCGACTCAGCAGAAGCATTGCCAAGAAACCGATGACCAGCGCAGCCGCGTCCCACGCCGCATGACTGTGAAACAGGGCAACAAACAGCAGGCCGGGCGCAAACAGCGTCCAGGCGAGGAAGTAGCGCAGCACTGCCTTTTGCACGGAAAGCAGTCGACCATCGCGATCGACCAGCCGAAGATGCCATGACTTCATCGCCAGCGTCTGGCCGCTGCGGGCCCAGCAGAAGACGAAGTACATGCCGACGGCGACGAACAGGACAGCCTGCAGGATCCCACGTTGATACGTTGTGAGTGGATAGGTCCAACGCAGTGCGGCGAGCACCGCGTAGCTGACGATGAATACGACGCCAAACAGCAGCACGCTTTCGTAGATCAGCGACGCGACACGGAGAAGCAGCCCTGGACCAGGGGCTGCAACGGCATCTCCGCGCGCTGACTGTGGCATGCGTTCAGTCCAGCGATACGCTTGGCGCGGCTATCTGGAGTCGGCTTTCTTCTGCTCGGCATCGCGCCGGCTTGCGCGCGTCGGCTTCTGTGCAGGGGGGGCCGACGCCTGCGCCTTGTCTGACAGTTCGCGCTTACGCTCGGCCGGGAGGTCTTTGTACTCCTGAATCAGCGCCTGCCTTTGATCGATCGGAAGCTCGTAGGCCTTGCGGAAATTTTCGCGCACGTTGCGGCGCTCTTCAGGCGATAGCTTTGCGAACCTTGCCATGCGCTCATGCATGCGCGCCTTCGCATCGGGTGACAGCTGCGGGTACTTCTTCGCGACTTCAAGCCATTTCTGCTTGCGGTCGCGGTCGAACGTGTCCCAGTCCTGCGCCAGCGGCGCCAAGGCCTCTTGCTGTGGCGCGGTCAGCTCTTTCCAGGCTGGCTTCGCGAGTCGAGTCGTTGCGGCGGCCGGCTTGCCGGGCGCGGTTGGGGAAGTCTGCGCCTGCGCTTGAGCGAAAAACACCGTGGCCGCAACAGCGGCCACGGTGAGGAACAGTCGAAGTACGCCGAAGGTCACGGCCGATCGCCACATCTAGTTGGAGGGTTCCTGATTCTTGAGCAACACACCAAAACCGGACTCGGCGTACGTGTCGATCGGGTGTTCATCGAGCAGTACGGCGAAGTCGAGATCGGCCAGGTGCTCGATGGTCTGCGTGCGCTGCCACTGGTAGATGCCGACAAATCCGATGACGAGTACCGCAATCGGCGCGGCCAGCCCGGCGCGATGCAGCCAGGTCCAGAATCCGCCGGGTGCGGCGGGGGATGGTGCGCCCGCGCCGACAGGCTGCAAGGATGGAACCCAGGCAGGGGCCTCCTGCTGCCCCGGCCGATAACGCGCCAGAGCGCGCCCACGGGCCTGTTCCAGCCGATAGACGGTACTGTAGTCGAGCCGCTCGGCGCCTTCGTTAAGGGCCTGGCGGATCCGATAGGCAAATTCAGTCTCTTTCATAACGTGATACCCCGCTCGCGCAATGCGCGTGCCAAGGTGTGCGTGGCACGCGAGCAATGAGTTTTGACGCTGCCCTCCGAGCAGCCCATCGCCGCCGCCGTCTCTGCAACATCGAAATCCTCCCAGTAACGCAGCAGAAAGGCCTCTCGTTGACGGGCCGGCAGCTTTGCCACTTCTTCCTCGATGATGCCGACCACCTGCTGGCGCGAAACCTGGTCGGCGGCGCTTTCTGCCGCCTGCGAACCGGTCAGCGCCTCGAGGGTCTCAAGGGGATCGGCATCCTCATCGTCTGAGGGCGTCAGTGCGGAAAACAGGGTCGTCCAGGTCGAACGGACCTTCTGGCGACGAAAGAAGTCGTGAATCGTGTTCTGCAGGATCCGCGTGAACAGAAGCGGCAGTTCCGCCGCCGGCCGATCGCTGTAGTTCTGAGAGAGTTTGATCATCGCGTCCTGGACGATGTCCAAGGCGTTGTCATCATCGCGGACGGCAAAAGCAGCCTGTTTGAAGGCGCGGCGTTCGACGCTAGCGAGGAATTCGGCGAGTTCTTCTCGAGTGGCCATCCACAAGTGCCGTTCACGTCACGAAACGCGGCAACGATCAGGTGAGGGCGGCGCGGAATCCTATCAGAGCATGGGGAATTCCCGTTTGTGGGCGCCCGATGCCCCGACCCAGCGCGCTGGCATGTGCTGCGATTTGCCCAAGCTGGTGCGCTGCAGTATCGTCACTGGTTCTTGCATCACAAGAGGCTTAGCTCGATTTCAGCCAATCCGGTTGTTGTATAGCTAAACGCGCAGTGCCGCACCGTCCGTCACGAGCGGATAAGGAACGGCATCCAATCAATCTCCAGCAGGACCTTGAGAGGAAAGGCAAATGCAATCACTCAGCGCGGAAATGCGCACCGAGTCCCGCCTCGCAGGACATAAACCCGAACTGCTGACAGGCGCCGAAATCGTCGTCAGGTGTCTGCAGGAAGAAGGCGTCGAGCACGTCTTTGGCTACCCCGGCGGGGCGGTCCTTTACATCTACGACGAGATCTTCAAGCAGGACAAGTTCCTGCACATCCTGGTACGCCACGAGCAGGCTGCGGTACATGCGGCCGACGCGTACTCACGATCGAGCCAGCGCATTGGCGTGGCGCTCGTCACCAGCGGCCCCGGGGTGACCAACGCGGTGACCGGCATCGCGACCGCGTACATGGATTCGATCCCGATGGTGATCATCACGGGCCAGGTGCCCTCGCACGCGATCGGGCAGGACGCTTTCCAGGAGTGCGACACCGTCGGCATCACCCGGCCGTGCGTCAAGCACAACTTCCTGGTCAAGGATGTGCGCGATCTGGCCACGACGATACGCAAGGCGTTCTTCGTGGCGGCAACGGGTCGACCAGGGCCGGTGTTGGTCGATATCCCGAAGGACATCACGATCGCGAAGTGCGAATTCAGCTATCCGCGCGATCTCACCATGCGTTCCTACAACCCGGTCGTCAAGGGCCACCAGGGGCAGATCAAGAAAGCGGTGCAGCTGCTGATGTCCGCCGAGCGGCCGATGATCTACACGGGCGGCGGCGTGATCCTGTCCGACTCGGCTGAACTGCTGAACAAGTTGGTCAACTCCCTCGGGTACCCGTGCACCAGCACGCTGATGGGACTGGGTGGATTCAAGGCGTCGGACCCGAAATTCATGGGCATGCTCGGCATGCACGGCACGTACGAGGCGAACATGGCCATGCAGCATTGCGATGTGCTGCTGGCAGTGGGCGCGCGGTTTGACGATCGCGTGATCGGGAATCCGAAGCACTTTGCCCAGAACCCGCGCAAGATCATTCACATCGACGTCGATCCATCGTCGATTTCCAAGCGCGTGCGGGTCGACATCCCGATTGTCGGCGACGTGAAGGAAGTGTTGACCGAACTCATCACGCAGATCGAAGCGGCCGAGGCGAAATCGAATACGCAGGCGTTGAAATCCTGGTGGACGCAGATCAACGACTGGCGCAAGCGCGATTGTCTGAAGTACGACCGATCGAGCGACATCATCAAGCCGCAGTACGTGGTCGAAAAGCTGTGGGAGGTCACGAACGGCGATGCGTTCGTGACGTCGGACGTCGGCCAGCATCAGATGTGGGCGGCGCAGTACTACCGGTTCGACAAACCGCGGCGCTGGATCAACAGTGGCGGCCTGGGCACGATGGGTGTGGGTCTGCCGTACGCGATGGGTGTGCAGATGGCAAACCCGGGCGCGCAGATCGCGGTGATCACCGGCGAGGCGTCGATCCAGATGTGCATCCAGGAGCTGTCGACCTGCAAGCAGTACCGGTTCACGCCCAAGATCTGCAACCTGAACAACCGTTATCTCGGCATGGTGCGGCAGTGGCAGCAGATCGACTACGGCAGCCGCTATTCGCAGTCCTACGTGGACGCGCTGCCGGACTTCGTCAAGCTGGCCGAGGCCTACGGACACGTCGGTATGGTGATCGTCAAGCCGGCGGACGTTGAGCCGGCACTGCGCGAGGCGTTCGGCAAGTACAAAGACCGCCTGGTGTTCATGGACTTCATCACCGACCAGACGGAAAACGTCTGGCCAATGGTGAAGGCTGGCAAAGGGCTGACTGAAATGCTGCTGGGCTCGGAGGATCTGTAGATGCGGCACATCATCTCGGTCCTGCTCGAAAATGAGCCTGGCGCGCTATCGCGCGTGGTGGGATTGTTCTCTGCGCGCGGTTACAACATCGAAACACTGACGGTGGCGCCAACGGAAGATGCGTCGCTGTCGCGAATGACGATCGTGACCGTCGGTTCTGATGATGTGATTGAGCAGATCACCAAGCACCTGAACCGGCTGATCGAGGTCGTCAAGGTCGTCGATCTGACCGAGGGCGATTTCACCGAGCGCGAGCTGATGCTGATCAAGGTGCGCGCGGTCGGCAAGGAGCGCGAGGAGATGAAGCGGATGGCCGACATTTTCCGCGGCCGCATCATCGACGTCACTGAGCGCACCTACACGATCGAGCTGACCGGCGCCACCGGCAAGCTCGATGCGTTCATTCGTGGCGTCGATCGCGCCTCGATCCTCGAGACCGTGCGTACCGGCAGCTCGGGCATCGGCCGCGGGGAACGCATCCTGCGGGTCTGACGTGTCCCGCAATATGCGTTCCGCAATCATCAGGAACGAGGGGGCTCGGCGGGCCCCCTCTTGCTCCTCCGGCCACGATCGAACAAGCCATCAAAGCAATCATTAGGAGAAGACATGAAGGTCTATTACGACAAGGATGCGGATCTATCGCTGGTCAAGGGCAAGAAGGTCGCGATTGTGGGTTACGGCTCGCAGGGACACGCGCATGCGCTGAATCTGAAGGAGTCGGGCGTCAAGGTCACCGTCGCCGTCAGAAAAGGAGGCCCATCGTGGAACAAGGCGGCCAACGCCGGGCTCGACGTCAAGGAGGTCGGCGCCGCCGTGAAGGACGCCGATGTCGTGATGATCCTGCTGCCCGATGAAAACCATGCCGATGTCTATCGCCAGTCGATCGAGCCCAACATCAAGCAGGGCGCGGCGCTCGCGTTCGCGCATGGCTTCAACATTCATTTCGGCCAGATTCAGCCGCGCGCCGATCTCGACGTCATCATGGTCGCGCCGAAAGCACCCGGCCACACGGTGCGCTCGACCTACGCACAAGGTGGCGGCGTGCCGATGCTGATCGCCGTGCATCAGAACGCCTCGGGTGCAGCGCGTGACATCGCTTTGTCATACGCGGCAGCGATCGGCGGTGGCAAGGCCGGCGTGATCGAGACCAACTTCCGCGAGGAGACGGAGACCGATCTGTTCGGCGAACAGACCGTGCTTTGCGGCGGCTGTGTCGAACTGGTGAAGGCCGGGTTCGAGACCCTGGTCGAAGCCGGCTATGCACCCGAGATGGCCTATTTCGAGTGCCTGCATGAATTGAAGCTGATCGTCGACCTGATGTACGAGGGTGGCATCGCCAACATGAACTACTCGATTTCGAACAACGCCGAATATGGCGAATACGTGACGGGCCCGGAGATCATCACTGCCGATACCAAGGCAGCGATGAAGCGCGCATTGGACCGGATCCAGACCGGTGAGTACGCGAAGAGTTTCATCCTGGAGAACCGGGCGGGTGCGACCACGCTGCACGCGCGGCGGCGCCTCATGGCCGAGCACGAAATCGAGAAGGTGGGCGAAAAGCTCAGAGCCATGATGCCCTGGATCAAGGCCAATCGCCTGGTCGATCGATCCAAGAACTGATCGGCCGGGCATCAAAGCGGGTGCGCGGGTTGCGGGTGAACCGTCCCGCAACCTTTGCGCGTGAATCGACACGCCACTGCTTATCGGAGTTCTACATGAGCCTTCGCTGGCTTCCGCTGGCCGCCGCATTCATCATGACTGCCGTGTTCGCACAGACGCCGACACCGCCGCGCTTCGAAGGCACCCTGCTGATCATGACCGGCGCAGCCGAACTCGAAGTCGCAAATGACGAAGCGGTGGTGTCGTTCTTCCTGGAACTGCAGGAACCCGAGCTTGCGCGAGCGCAGTCGCAGGTCAACCAGCGCGTCTCCGAGGGCGTGGCGTCGATCAGGCGGGCCGATCCCAAGGCGCAGGTCGAAACGTCCGGCTACGGCAGTTATCCTGTCTATCAGTCCGGCACCGGGCGCAAGATCATCGGCTGGCGAGTGCGGCAAAGTGTCAATGTGCGCACGACGGAACTCGCTAATCTGCCGAAAGCGATCGCTGCCGGCCAGCAGCAGCTGGCGCTGGGCGGGCTCGATTTCCGGCTTTCGCGGACTGCGCGCGAGCGTGTCGAGGGCGAGTTGATCCAGCACGCGATCGCGAACCTGAACGCGCGTGTCGCGGCCGCGGCCCAGGCCTTGAATGTCCCCGCTGCGCGCCAACGGATCGAGGAAATGAACTTCGGGATTCCGACCGGCGGGCGTCCTCCGGTGGTGGCGATGGCACGCATGCAGGCCGCAGGAGCGGCAGATGCTGTTGCGGAACCCCAGATGGATGCCGGCCAGTCAACACAGCAGGTCACGCTTTCGGCCAAGGTTCGTTTCCTGCCTTGAGTTGCGCACGCTGGGCGCGCTGCTCCGATACCATACGGACGTCGCGTTCGGAGACCCTGCTCGGTGTCGACCTATCCCCATCCATTGCTGGCGCGCGAAGGCTGGCCCTTCATTGCGATCGCACTGGCCGCGGCGGTGGTCGTGTACGCGCTGGCCGGGTTGTGGTGGTCGTTACCTCTTTGGCTGCTGCTCGTGTTCGTGGTCCAGTTCTTTCGCGATCCGCCCCGTGAGATCCCCTCGCAGTCCAACGCCGTGCTGGCGCCCGCCGACGGCCGTATCGTGAAAGTCGAGAAGGCGCACGATCCGTACACCGATCGTGACACGCTGCTGATCAGCGTGTTCATGAATGTGTTCAATGTGCACAGCAACCGCGCGCCGGTCGACGGCACGGTCGAACGCGTCGACTACCAGACCGGCAAGTTCATCAATGCCGATCTCGACAAGGCCTCAACCGAGAATGAGCGCAACGCGATGGTGATGCGACTCGACGGCGAGCGGATCACGGTGGTGCAGGTCGCCGGGCTGATCGCGCGTCGCATCCTGTGTTACGTCAAGGCGGGCGATCGCCTCTCACGCGGGCAGCGTTACGGCTTCATCCGCTTCGGCTCGCGCGTGGATGTTTATCTGCCGTTGACCGCGCGACCGAGAGTCGCAGTGGGCGACGTGGTGGCGGCAACCTCGTCGATTCTGGCGGAACTTTAGAACCTATCTCAAGATCACCGATGGATCGCGTTGCAACGAGAAGGCGGTGGATCCAAGGCGGCTGTCGAAGGACAGTAGCCGGGCCAACGGCCGAGACGGCCAACGCCGCAGACGCCGCCTTATCGTCGCAACCCTCCGGGGCGGGGCCGCATTGGGCGCATGGCGTTGTTGCGGCTCGTGTCCTTGCAGGAGCAATGGTCCCCCTAATTTGGCAAATGAGGCGCCTAGCCCTGCGCCCAATGTGGCTCCGCCACGACCACCGGGGATCTTGAGATAGGTTCCATATGCGTTTCCGCCGTCGCAAGCCGCGCCCGTTCGGATTGACCGCCACGCCTGGCGTGGGCGACGAGGTCGTCGTGCCGCGCCGCCGCCGCGGCATCTATCTGCTGCCGAACCTTTTCACGCTGGCGGCGCTGTTCGCTGGCTTCTTCGCGATCGTGCAGGCGATGAACCAGCGCTTCGAGTGGGCTGCGATCGCGATTTTTGTCGCGATGGTCCTTGACGGCATGGACGGGCGCGTTGCGCGGCTAACGAACACGCAGAGCGCGTTCGGCGAGCAATTCGACTCCCTGTCTGACATGACCTCGTTTGGCGTTGCGCCGGCGCTGGTGATGTACGAATGGATTCTTCACGACATCGGCCGCTGGGGATGGGCCGGCGCGTTTGTCTACTGCGCGGGCGCCGCGTTGCGGCTGGCGCGCTTCAACGCCAACATCGGCGTCATCGACAAGCGCTACTTCCAGGGTCTGCCCAGTCCCGCGGCCGCGGCGCTGGTCGCCGGTTTCGTCTGGCTGGCGATCGACAACAAGTTCCACATCAAGGACGCCTGGATGCCGTGGTTTGCATTTGGGATCACCGTTTATGCCGGACTGACGATGGTGTCGAGCGCCCCGTTCTACAGTGGAAAGAGCTTTCATCTCGCGCGTAGCGTGCCGTTCTGGGTCATGGTGGTCGCCATCGTCATCGTCTTCTTTGTTTCGTCCGATCCGCCGATCGCGCTGTTCAGCCTGTTCTGCTGCTACGCGCTGTCGGGATATGTGTTATTGGCATGGCAGTGGTGGCTCGGTCGTCCCAATCCGGCCAAGCCGGTGCCGCCGTCGACTGACGCATCGGGTTAAGTGCCGCGCTGCGCGGTTGTCGCAACGTGTGTTTCGGCCTATAGTCCGGCACATGCCCCTCTGCTCATTCACCATCCTGTCTTCCGCCGCGGGCGCCGATCTGCTGCGTCTGCTTCTGCTGCGCCCCGCGCGCAGCTAACTCCTCCCCACAACTTGTTGCAACATCCGGCCTGCATGGCGCAGGCAGGACGATCCGTTATGGAGACGCCCATGGACCACTTGATCATTTTCGACACCACCTTGCGCGACGGCGAGCAAAGCCCGGGCGCATCGATGACGCGCGAGGAAAAGCTGCGTATCGCCAAGCAGCTCGAGCGGCTGCGGGTGGATGTGATCGAGGCGGGCTTCGCTGCGAGCTCGAATGGCGACTTTGAGGCAGTGAAGGCGATTGCCAGCACCATCAAGGACTCGACCGTGTGCTCGCTGGCACGCGCCAACGACAAGGACATCAGCCGCGCCGCCGCGGCGCTTGAAGGTGCGAGATCCAAACGCATTCACACCTTCATCGCGACCTCGCCGCTGCATATGGAAAAGAAGCTGCGGATGACGCCTGACGAGGTGTTCGAGCAGGCGAAGCTCGCGGTGCGGTTCGCGCGCCGGTTCACGGAAAACGTCGAGTTTTCGCCGGAGGACGGCTATCGCTCGGAGCCGGACTTTCTTTGCCGCGTGATCGAGGCCGTCATCAAGGAAGGGGCCACGACGATCAACATCCCCGACACCGTGGGCTATGCGGTTCCCGAGCTTTACGGCAACTTCCTGCTCGACCTGCGGCGACGCATTCCGAATTCGGACAAGGCGATCTGGTCCGTGCATTGCCATAACGATCTCGGCATGGCAGTGGCGAATTCGCTGGCAGGGGTCAAGATTGGCGGCGCGCGCCAGGTCGAATGCACGATCAACGGCCTGGGCGAACGTGCCGGCAACTGCTCGCTCGAAGAGGTGGTGATGGCGGTAAAGACGCGACGCGATTTCTTCGGTCTCGACGTCGGCATCGACACCACGCAAATCGTCCCCGCATCGAAACTGGTGTCCGGAATCACCGGTTTCCCGGTGCAGCCGAACAAGGCGGTGGTTGGCGCCAATGCATTCGCGCACGCGTCCGGCATCCACCAGGACGGCGTGCTCAAGGCGCGCGATACCTATGAAATCATGCGGGCCGAGGATGTCGGCTGGAGCACCAACAAGATCGTGCTCGGCAAGCTCTCGGGCCGCAATGCGTTCAAGCAACGCGTGCAGGAACTGAGCATCCCGATTGAAAGCGAAACCGAGCTGAACGCGGCCTTTGCCAAATTCAAGGAACTTGCGGACCGCAAGGCGGAGATCTTCGACGAGGACATTCAGTCCCTGTTCTCCGACGAAACGGTCACGGCGCATGACGAACACTTCAAGCTGGTGTCGCTGGCACAGCGGTCCGAAACGGGAGAACGGCCGCACGCGCGCATCGTGTTCACGATCGGCACGCAGGAGGTGGTCTCCGAGTCCGATGGCAATGGTCCGGTCGACGCGTCAATGCGCGCGATCGAGGCGCGCGTGAACAGCGGTTCGGAACTGCTGCTGTTTTCGGTCAATGCGATCACTTCCGGGACCGAATCGCAAGGCGAGGTCACCGTGCGGCTCGGCCGCGCGGGGCGCATCGTCAACGGCGTCGGCGCCGACCCTGACATCATCGCGGCATCCGCCAAGGCGTACCTAAGTGCCCTCAACAAGCTGTACACGACCGCCGAGCGCCTCAACCCGCAGACGTCACCGACGCCGTGAACGAATGCCCAAGCTCTGCCCCAAGATCATCCTTGAAGGCACGCGTCTCACGTTCAAAACCGACATCGCGTTCGCGCTGAACGAGCATCCTCGCATTGTCGGACCGCGCAAATACCGCTACCACTCACCGTTGATCTCGGCCGAGTGGTGCGCCTTCACAAACTTTCCCTGGGGCCGGGGTTTGATCAATTTCGCCCCGGAGGAAGAAGCGCAGGCGATGGAGACATACTCGACCTGGGCGCGCTTGTTCGAGTTGCTCCGCTACTACTCGTGGATCGTCGATCGTTTTCACATTTCCACGCGCGCTTTTCAGCTGCAGACGCACGGTAGGGACTACGACTTCGGCTGGCTCGAGAGGCGCCTGATCCCGCTCGGCTTCCGGCTGGTGTTTCTGAGCCGCGCCCCGCAGTCATTTGCGGCCGCACGTGCACGTCGGCTGCAGGTCTCGGGTAACCCTGCCCAATACGATGATCTTGACGCGTTCGTTCGCGAGCAAAGCCTGATGGAGCGGCTGGTCGGGGAGTCGAGGCTGCCCGTGCTGCGGCTCGATATCTCGGATAACGATGTTGGAGCCGCCGTGGAGCGCATTGCCGACTGGCTCGAAAGAACCGGCGGCCTGCACGCGTCCGCGGGCGGCGCGATCGACGGGCGGACCGACCGCTGAGGCCGGCGCAAGCCGGGGACGAATCGGTTAGAATGCGCGCTCCACGGCACGGCCTTCCTTCCGTGTCCGCACGTTGATTTGAAAGGGAAAATCATGTCGGTTGCAGACATCAAGAAGGGCGACATTGTCGCCAAGTATCAGCGCAGCAAAGCGGATACCGGTTCGCCCGAGGTGCAGGTGGCACTGCTGACGGCCCGGATCAATGAACTGACCGAACACTTCAAGGCCCACGTCAAGGATCATCATTCCCGGCGCGGTCTGCTGAAGATGGTCAGCCGGCGCCGTAAGCTGCTTGACTACCTCAAGGGCAAGAACCCGGAGTCCTACAAGGGGCTGATCGACAGCCTCGGCCTGCGCAAGTAGTCGTGTTCGGGAGATGACATCAACCAGCCTGCGAGCAACAGCTCAGCGGGCTTTTTGCATTCTCCGCTTTGTCCCGCCGGGTCGCGCGCTGCGCTGTGGATGTGAGGAAATCACTTGGTTGATCTCCGAGTCGTCGATACCGCCGCGTGCCCTGCCCAATGATGTCGTGACTGCGTAATGATGACGCAGAGAGGATGGCTCAAGTGTTCGAAAAAGTGACGAAGTCGTTTCAGTACGGTGCGCACACGGTGCGGCTGGAAACCGGAGAAATCGCACGCCAGGCGAGTGGCGCCGTGGTGTGCTCGATGGACGATACGGTGGTGCTTGCCACCGTGGTGGCGAGATCGGAGGCCAAGGCGGGACAGGACTTCTTTCCGCTGACGGTCGATTATGTCGAGAAGACCTACGCGGCCGGCAAGATTCCCGGCGGCTTCTTCAAGCGGGAAGGTCGCCCAAGCGAAAAGGAAACGCTGACGTCGCGCCTGATCGATCGTCCGATCCGACCGCTGTTTCCCGATAGCTACTTCAACGAGGTGCAGGTCGTCATCCACGTGATGTCGGTCAATCCCGAGATTGATCCTGACATCCCCGCGATGATCGGTGCGTCAGCCGCGCTATCGGTGTCGGGCCTTCCTTTCAAGGGGCCGGTCGGTGCGGCGCGTGTGGCATATCTCGATGGTCAGTACGTTCTGAATCCGACTGCCGCGCAACTGAAGGACTCGAAGCTCGACCTGGTGGTTGCGGGCACGGAGCGCGCAGTGCTGATGGTCGAGTCCGAGGCCGATCAATTGCCCGAGGATGTGATGCTCGGTGCCGTGGTGTACGGCCATGAGCAGATGCAGACGGCGATCAACGCGATTCACGAACTGGTGCGCGATGCCGGCAAACCGGCGGCGAATTGGCAGCCGCCCGCGAAGAACGAGGCGCTCATCGCCAAGGTGATCGCGGTTGTCGGCGCGGACCTGCGCGCTGCGTACCAGATCCGCAGCAAGCAGGCGCGCACGCAGAAGATTGAGGACGCGTACCGGCACCTGTGGCAGAAGCTCGAAGAAGAGGCGGCGGCGACGGGTCAGCCCAAGCCGGATGACAACGAGATCGACTCGATCATGTTCGATCTGCAGGCCAAGATCGTCCGCAGCCAGATTCTCGACGGCGAGCCGCGCATCGACGGTCGCGATACGCGCACGGTGCGGCCGATCGCGATCCGCCTTGGTGTGCTGCCGCGGACGCACGGCAGCGCGCTGTTCACGCGCGGCGAAACACAGGCGCTCGTCACCGCCACCCTCGGAACCAAGCAGGACGAGCAGATCATCGACGCGCTGATGGGTGAGTACCGCGAGCGCTTCATGCTCCACTACAACATGCCGCCGTTTGCCACCGGCGAGACGGGGCGTGTCGGTGCACCCAAGCGACGGGAGATCGGCCATGGCCGGCTGGCCAAGCGTGCACTGCTCGCCTGTCTGCCGAGTCCCGAGGACTTCCAGTATTCGATTCGCGTCGTGTCGGAGATCACCGAGTCAAACGGCTCGTCATCGATGGCGTCCGTATGCGGCGGCTGCCTGGCGCTGATGGACGCCGGGGTACCGATGAAGGCGCACGTCGCGGGCGTGGCGATGGGCCTGATCAAGGAGGGCAACAAGTTCGCGGTGCTGACCGACATCCTCGGTGATGAGGATCACCTCGGCGACATGGACTTTAAGGTGGCCGGTACCGTCAACGGCGTGACCGCGCTGCAGATGGACATCAAGATCGAGGGCATCACCAAGGAGATCATGCACGCCGCGCTGATGCAGGCACAGGAAGGCCGCATGCACATCCTGCAGAAGATGCAGCAGGCGATGGAAGCGCCGCGCGGTGAGCTGTCGGCGTTTGCGCCGCGCCTGACCAAGATGAAGATCAATCCGGAAAAGATCCGCGACGTGATCGGCAAAGGCGGCGCAGTGATCCGCGCGCTGACCGAGGAAACCGGCACCCAGATCGACATCGAGGACGATGGCACCATCATCATCGCCAGCGTCGACCTCGAGAAGGCCAAGGAGGCAGAGCGCCGCATCCGCGAGCTGACGGCCGAGGTGGAGGTGGGCAAGATCTACGACGGCACCGTGCTTCGTCTGCTGGACTTTGGCGCGATCGTGCAGATCCTCCCCGGCCGCGATGGCCTGTTGCACATCTCGCAGATCGCCAGTGAGCGCGTGAACGCGGTCGCCGATTATCTGAAGGAAGGTCAGGCGGTGAAGGTCAAGGTGATCGAGGCCGACGAGAAGGGCCGCGTGCGGTTGTCGATGAAAGCCGCCGCGGCGGAACTCGGCGGCGCGCAGCAGTAGTCGGGCGTCGGGAGTCGGGCGATTCCCGATGCACAACTCCATGAAAGCGGTCGAAATCATCAAGCCGGGTGGGCCGGAGGTGTTGCGCCTCTGCGAGCGGCCGCGACCCCAACCCGGCAAGGGCGAGGCGCTGATCCGCGTGTTCGCGGCCGGAGTCAATCGCCCCGACGTGCTGCAGCGCAAGGGCGCGTATGCGCCGCCGCCGGGCGCGTCCGATCTGCCCGGGCTGGAGGTCGCGGGCGCGATCGAGGGCGGCGATCTCGCCGGCAGCGGCCTTTCGGTCGGCGATTCGGTGTGCGCCCTCGTCGCCGGCGGCGGCTACGCTGAGTCCTGTGTCGCGCCGGTCGGACAGATTCTTCCGCTGCCGCGCGGCCTGAGCTTCGCCGAGGCCGCGGCGTTACCGGAAACCCACTTCACAGTGTGGAGCAACGTGTTCGATCGGGCGCACCTTGCGCCAGGCGAATCGCTGCTGGTGCAGGGCGGAACGAGCGGTATCGGCGTGGCGGCCATCCAGATCGCCGCCGCGCTCGGCAATACGGTGTTTGCCACTGCCGGCAGTGACGACAAGTGCCGAGCCTGTGAGACGCTCGGCGCGCGGCGCGCGATCAACTACCGCAGCGAGGATTTCGTCGCCGTGGTGCGCGAGCTGACCGCACGGCGCGGGGTCGACGTGATCCTCGACATGGTCGCTGGCGACTATGTTCCGCGTGAAATCGAATGCCTGGCCGACGATGGCCGGCTGGTCGTTATCGCGCTGCTCGGCGGCGCCAAGGCGACGGTCGACCTGAATGCGATCCTGCGGCGGCGGCTCGTCCTGACCGGGTCGACGCTGAGACCGCGCTCCGTCGAGTTCAAGGCGGCGATCGCGAGGAAATTACGCGCCACCGTGTGGCCCCTGATCGAGATCGGGCACGTGAAGCCGATGCTGTTCAAGACCTTTGCGCTCGCCGACGCAGCGGCGGCACATGAGCTGATGGAATCGAGCCAGCACATCGGCAAGATCGTTCTGAACGTGACCGACGCGGCCCCGACCAGACCCTGAGAATCGATATGACGACCCGCCGGAAACTAGTTGCCGCCAACTGGAAGATGAACGGCTCCCTCGACACCAATGCGGCGTGGCTGGCGGAACTTCGCGCCGGACGTTGGACGTGCGATGTGGCTGTGTGCGCGCCCTTTGTCTATCTGGCGCAGGTGCGCGATGGCCTCGCCGGTGTTGCCGCGGATCTCGGGGCGCAGAACCTGAGTGTCGAAAAACCGGGCGCGTTCACCGGTGAGGTGGCCGGCGAAATGTTGATCGATATCGGCTGTCGCTGGGTGATCGTCGGTCATTCGGAGCGCCGCGGCCTGTACGGTGAGACGAACGAAATCGTCGCCGCGAAGGCGGTGTGCGCATTCGCGGTCGGACTGAGGCCGATCGTCTGTGTTGGCGAAACTCTGGCGGAGCGCGAAGCCGGCCGCACGCTCGAAGTGGTGGGCGCGCAGCTGGATGCGGTACTGAAGCGGTGCACTGTTGCTCAGTTGGCGCAAGCCGCGTTGGCCTATGAACCGGTGTGGGCAATCGGCACCGGCCGCACCGCCACACCCGCGCAGGCGCAGGAAGTGCACGCAGCGATTCGCGCGCAGCTCGCGCACGCGGATGCGGCAGCGGCGGCGTCGACGCGAATTCTCTACGGCGGAAGTGTGAAGCCCGCCAATGCAGCGGAACTCTTTGCGCAAGCGGACATCGACGGTGGTTTGATCGGCGGTGCGGCGTTGGTCGCGAAGGATTTTCTGGCGATCTGCAGCGCTGCCGGTTGAGTTGAATTCTGACGAGGAAATGACATGGCTTACATGACCACATTGCTGATCGTGCTTCAGGTGCTGTGTGCGATCGCGATCATCGTGCTCGTGCTGCTCCAGCACGGCAAGGGCGCAGACATGGGCGCGGCGTTCGGCGGCGGTGCATCGGGCAGTCTCTTCGGCGCAACCGGCTCGGCCAACTTCCTGTCGCGCAGTACCGGTGCCGTGGCTGCAGTGTTCTTCATCGCGACGCTTGGACTGGCTTACAGCGCAACGTCGATGCGTGCGGTGAAGGCGCCACAGGGCGGCGTGATGGGCACGATGGTGCCGAGCGAACCGGCCAAGGCCGATGCCGGCAAGGATGAAAAGAAGGACGCCGTCCCCGCTGCTGATGAACGAAAAGCGGCGGGCAAGGCGGGCGATATTCCAAAGTAGCCAGGCGGGTTTCTCCCTCGCGGCGAGGCGCGGTGCAAGAGTGATTGAAGTAGAATCCGCGCCGTTGCCGACGTGGTGGAATTGGTAGACACACCATCTTGAGGGGGTGGCGGCGAAAGCCGTGTGAGTTCGAGTCTCACCGTCGGCACCAACCGTCGAGCATCGGGTCGCGATCGCGTCATCCAACGGGTCGGCAGGGCGTTCGCGATCTTGAAGTTAGGCGGCCTGAACCGTTGCACGGCGGCGTTTTGGATCTGATAGTGGCCTGATGGACCGGGAATGAACATCGACAGCTACGTCCCTGTGCTTCTGTTCATCCTGGTCGGCGTCATCGTCGGCGTTGCGCCGATCGCGGTGGGCGCGCTCCTTGGTCCGCACAAGCCCAATCCGGAGAAATTGTCGCCTTATGAATGCGGATTCGAGGCATTCGAAGACGCACGCATGAAATTTGATGTGCGCTATTACCTTGTCGCGATCCTGTTCATCCTGTTCGATCTTGAAATCGCGTTCCTTTTTCCATGGGCGGTCGTGCTCGGCGACCTGCCGCCGTGGAGCGCTGGCTTCTGGGCGATGATGCTGTTCCTCGCCATTCTGACCGTCGGCTTCCTCTACGAATGGAAGAAGGGCGCGCTGGATTGGGAATAGGCGCGTAACTCATGGGAATCGAAGGCGTCCTGAACGAGGGTTTTGCGACCACTCAGCTCGACAAGCTGATCAACTGGAGCAAGACCGGTTCGATGTGGCCGATGACATTCGGCCTGGCCTGCTGCGCGGTCGAGATGATCCACGCCGGCGCCTCGCGCTATGACCTTGATCGCTTCGGCGTGATGTTCCGGCCGAGTCCGCGCCAGTCGGACGTAATGATCGTGGCCGGCACGCTGTGCAACAAGATGGCCCCGGCCCTGCGCAAGGTCTATGACCAGATGGCCGAGCCGCGCTGGGTGATCAGCATGGGCTCATGCGCCAACGGCGGCGGCTATTACCACTACAGCTATTCGGTCGTGCGTGGCTGTGATCGCATCGTGCCGGTCGACGTTTATGTTCCGGGCTGCCCGCCGACGGCCGAAGCGCTGCTGTACGGAATCATCCAGCTGCAGAACAAGATCCGCCGGACCAATACGATCGCCCGCTAGAACTTTCGCTCAGACGATCGCCCGGCAGCCCGCTTCCCCTCGCCACATGTCACGCATCGAGACTCTTGTCGAAAACCTGCGCAGCGCGCTGGGCGAGCGCCTGGTGAGCCAAACGGTCGCGTTGGGCGAAGTCACGATCGTCGTCAGGAGCGAGAGCCATCATGACGTGGCGCTGATCCTGCGCGACGAGGCCAGCCTCAGATTCGAGCAACTGATTGACCTTTGCGGCGTCGATTACCAGGGCTACGGCGATGGTGCATGGGAAGGCGCGCGCTTCGCCGTCGTGATGCACCTGCTGTCGATCACGCACAACTGGCGCGTTCGCGTGCGCACTTTTTGCCCTGACGATGAGCTACCGCTGCTCGCCTCGGTGACCGATGTGTGGAATTCGGCCAACTGGTTCGAACGCGAGGCGTTCGACCTGTTCGGCATCGTCTTCGAAGGCCACAGCGACCTGCGACGCATCCTCACGGACTACGGCTTCGTCGGACACCCGTTCCGCAAGGATTTTCCCATCTCCGGCTACGTCGAGATGCGCTACGACCCGGAACAGAAGCGCGTCATTTATCAGCCCGTGTCGATCGAACCGCGCGAAGTCGTGCCGCGGGTGATTCGGGAAGAAGGTTACGGGCGGGGGTGATGAAGTTGGACACGCTGAACTTTGTTTCCGGCAGCCGCGCTTCGCGCGGCTTAACGTTCGCTGCGCTCACGTTAGCCTCCAACGAAGTTAAGGGTGTAGTGGTCAAGAGCTGATTCCATGGCGGAGATCAAGAACTACACCCTCAACTTTGGCCCCCAGCATCCGGCGGCCCATGGTGTTCTTCGCCTCGTGCTCGAGCTCGACGGCGAGGTGATCCAGCGCGCCGATCCGCACATCGGCCTGCTTCATCGCGCCACCGAGAAGCTGGCGGAAACGCGCACATTCATCCAGTCCGTGCCCTACATGGACCGGCTCGACTACGTGTCGATGATGTGCAACGAGCACGCCTACGTGATGGCGATCGAGAAACTGCTCGGTATCGACGTGCCGATCCGCGCGCAGTACATCCGCGTGATGTTCGACGAGATCACGCGTCTGCTGAACCACCTGCTGTGGATCGGCGCGCACGGTCTCGACGTGGGCGCGATGGCGGTGCTGCTGTACGCGTTTCGCGAGCGCGAGGATCTGTTCGACATCTACGAAGCCGTGTCCGGTGCACGCATGCACGCGGCGTACTACCGGCCGGGCGGCGTGTATCGCGATCTGCCCGAATCGATGCCGCAGTACAAGGCTTCGAAGTACAAGAATGCGACCGATATCAAGCGTCTGAACGAAAACCGGCAGGGCTCAGTGCTCGATTTCATCGAGGATTTCACCCGACGCTTCCCGACCTATGTCGACGAGTACGAAACGCTGCTCACCGACAATCGCATCTGGAAGCAGCGCCTGGTCGGGATTGGTGTCGTCTCTGCCGAGCGCGCTGTGCAGATGGGATTCACTGGCCCGATGCTGCGCGGCTCCGGCGTCGAATGGGACCTGCGCAAGAAGCAGCCCTACGAGGTATACGACCGCGTCACATTCGACATCCCGGTCGGCGTCAATGGCGACTCATACGATCGCTACCTGGTGCGCGTCGAGGAGATGCGACAGGCGAACCGCATCATCAAGCAGTGCGTCGACTGGCTGCGGGTCAATCCGGGCCCGGTGATGTCCGAGAACCACAAGGTGGCGCCGCCGTCGCGCATCGACATGAAATCCAACATGGAAGAGCTGATCCATCACTTCAAGCTCTTCACCGAAGGCTTTCATGTTCCGGCCGGCGAGGCGTACGCGGCGGTCGAGCATCCGAAGGGCGAGTTCGGCATCTATCTCGTGTCCGACGGCGCCAACAAACCGTTCCGGCTGAAGATTCGCGCGCCGGGGTTCGCGCATCTCGCATCGCTGGACGAGATGGCAAAGGGCCACATGATCGCCGACGCGGTCACGATCATCGGCACGCAGGACATCGTGTTCGGGGAGATTGACCGTTGAGCGCCGCCGGGCCGTTCCCTAGGCGCTCGGCCTTGCAGGCCGCACGGTCGCGAGACGCGACCGCTCTTCGGTCCGTCCAGGCCGGCGCAGGCCGGCCTGGGGCCGCGGCTCTCAGCCCCCTTGGGGGGACCGGTGCGCAGCGCCGTAGGGGGCAAACATGAGCGCGGTCCCGCAGAGCAAGCCACTGCTGTCGGCGGCGGCCCTGGCGAAGATCGATCGCGAGCTCACCAAGTTTCCGCCGGAACACAAGCAGTCGGCCGTGATGGCCGCGCTCGCGATCGCGCAGGACGAGCACGGCTGGATCTCGAAGGAACTGGTGGAGGAAATTGCCGACTACCTCGGCATGCCGCCCATCGCGGTGTATGAGGTCGCGACCTTCTACACCATGTACAACACGGAGCCGGTCGGACGCTTCAAGATCACCGTCTGTACCAACCTGCCGTGCGCGCTGTCGGGTGCCAATCGGGCCGCCCAACACCTGAAGGACAGGCTCGGTATCGGCTTCAACGAAACCACATCGGACGGCAGCTTCACGCTCAAGGAAGGCGAGTGCATGGGCGCCTGTGGTGACGCACCAGTGCTGCTGGTCAACAACAAGCGTATGTGCAGTTTCATGAGCGACGACGGGCTCGAAGCGCTGCTCACCGAGCTCAATGGCGAACTGAAGCGGGCGAAGTGACGACATGACCGCGCAGACCTGCTTTCACGGCCGCCATATTCAACCGATGATTCTCGGCGGGCTGGATGGCGACAACTGGCGCCTGAAGGATTACGAAACGCGTGGCGGCTACAGCGCGTTGCGCAAGATCCTGACCGAGAAGATCACGCCCGACACCGTGATTGCAGAGGTGAAGAAATCGGCGCTGCGCGGACGCGGTGGTGCGGGTTTCCCGACCGGGCTCAAATGGAGTTTCATGCCGCGCCAGTTTCCGGGTCAGAAGTATCTGGTCTGCAACTCGGACGAGGGCGAACCAGGCACGTTCAAGGATCGCGACATCCTGCGCTACAACCCGCACATCGTGATCGAGGGCATGGCAATCGCCGCGTACGCGATGGGAATCACGGTTGGCTACAACTACATTCACGGTGAAATCTGGGCCGACTACGAGCGCTTTCAGGAGGCGCTCGACGAGGCGTACGCCTCCGGATACCTGGGCCGGAACGTCTTGGGGTCAAGCTTCAATTTCGACCTGCATGCGTCACACGGCTACGGCGCCTACATCTGCGGCGAGGAGACCGCGCTGCTCGAATCGCTCGAGGGCAAGAAGGGGCAGCCGCGCTTCAAGCCGCCGTTTCCCGCGAGCTACGGCCTGTATGGCAAGCCGACCACGATCAACAACACCGAAACCTTTGCCGCCGTGCCCTGGATCATCAATCATGGTGGCAACGCGTTTCTCGAACTTGGCCGCCCCAACAATGGCGGCACAAAGATCTTCTCGGTATCGGGCGACGTCGAAAGACCGGGCAACTACGAAGTGCCGCTGGGCACACCGTTCGCCAAATTGCTTGAACTCGCAGGCGGCATGCGCGGCGGCCGCAGGCTCAAGGCGTGCATTCCCGGCGGTTCGTCGATGCCGGTGCTGCCGGGCGAAATCATGCTGGCCACCGACATGGACTACGACTCGATCGCCAAGGCCGGATCGATGCTGGGTTCTGGCGCGGTGATCATCATGGACGACACGCGCTGCATGGTGCGATGCCTGGAGCGGCTGTCTTACTTCTATTACGAAGAGAGCTGCGGTCAGTGCACGCCGTGCCGCGAAGGCACCGGGTGGCTCTATCGCGTGGTGCACCGGATCGAAACGGGACAGGGGAAGCCGGAGGATATCGACCTGCTGGACTCAGTGGCGACCAACATCCAGGGGCGCACGATCTGCGCTCTCGGCGATGCGGCGGCCATGCCGGTGCACGCGTTCATCAAGCATTTCCGCTCGGAGTTCGAGCATCACATCGAGCATGGTCATTGCCTCGTGCCGGAATACGTGTGACGGAACCAAGTCATGGTTGAAGTAGAGATTGACGGCCGCAAGGTGTCCGTGCAGGAAGGCAGCATGGTGATGGATGCTGCCAACAAGCTCGACATCTACGTGCCGCACTTCTGCTACCACAAGCGGCTGTCGATCGCCGCCAATTGCCGCATGTGCCTGGTCGAGATCGAAAAGGCGCCAAAGCCGATGCCTGCGTGCGCGACGCCGGTGACACAGGGCATGATCGTGCATACCGCAAGCGAGCGTGCCAAGCAGGCGCAAAAGGGCGTAATGGAGTTCCTGCTGATCAACCATCCGCTCGATTGCCCGATCTGCGATCAGGGCGGCGAATGCCAGTTGCAGGATCTGGCGGTCGGTTACGGCGGCTCGGCCTCGCGCTTTGCCGAACCGAAGCGGGTGGTGTTTCACAAGGGGCTCGGCCCGCTGATCTCGGCCGAGGAAATGACCCGCTGTATTCACTGCACGCGCTGCGTTCGCTTCGGGCAGGAGATCGCCGGCATCATGGAACTCGGCATGGCCGGCCGGGGCGAGCATTCGGAAATCCTGTCGTTCGTCGACAAGACGGTGGACTCCGAGATTTCCGGCAACATGATCGACCTGTGCCCGGTTGGCGCGCTGACCAGCAAGCCGTTCCGCTACGCTGCGCGCACCTGGGAGTTGTCGCGCCGCAAGAGCGTGAGTCCACATGATTCGCTGGGCGCCAACCTGATCGTGCAGGTGAAGAACCAGCGCGTGCTGCGCGTGGTGCCGCTCGAAAACGAAGCCGTCAACGACTGCTGGATTTCCGATCGTGACCGCTTTTCCTACGAGGGGCTGTACGCGGCCGATCGCCTGCTGCGACCGATGCTGAAGCAAGGCGGCCAGTGGCGGGAGGTTGACTGGTCCGATGCGCTGGCATATGTGGCAGACGCACTGAATAACGTCAAGGCACAGCACGGCGCAGACGCGATCGGCGCCCTGGCTGCGCCGGGCAGCACCGCGGAGGAACTCTTCCTCCTCGGCAGGCTGGTGCGCGCACTCGGCAGCGACAACATCGATTTCCGCCTGCGCCAGTCCGATTTCTCTGCCGACGGAAGACGCGCCGGTGCGCCGCACCTCGGAATGCCGGTCGCGGACATCGACCGGCTGGACCGTCTGCTGCTGATCGGGGCGTTCCTGCGCAAGGACCATCCGTTGCTCGCGGCGCGCGTTCGGCACGCGGTCAAGCGCGGCTGCAAGGTGAGCCTGGTACAGGCAACCGACGATGAGCCTCTGATGCCGGTTGCACACAAGGCAATCGTCGCGCCGAGCGCCTGGGTGGCTGAGCTTGCGCAGATCGCGACCGCAGTCGCGCAGATCAAGGGGATCGCTGCGCCGGTTGCCGGCGGCGAGGCGAGCGAACGCGCACGTGCGATCGCCGACAGTCTTTGCACCGGCCAGGCGGCGGCGGTTCTGCTGGGCAATGCGGCGGAGCAATCACCGCACGCCGCGCAGCTGCATGTTTGGGCGCAGTGGATCGCACAGGCCACCGGCGCGCGCTTCGGCGTGCTCGGTGCGGGCGCAAACAGTGTTGGCGGTTATCTCGTTGGCGCCGTGCCTGATCAGGGCGGCATGAATGCGCGCGCGATGGTCGAGCAACCGCGTCGTGCGTACCTGCTTTGGAACATGGAGCCGGAGTTCGACACGGCCAATCCCGCGGCGACCATGAACGCGTTGGCTGCGGCGGACACGGTGATCGCATTCTCGCCATTTCGCAACGGCGCGCTCGAATACGCCGATGCGATCCTGCCGATTGCACCGTTCACCGAGACCTCGGGCACGTTCATCAACACCGAAGGACGAGTGCAGAGTTTCAACGGTGCCGTGAAGCCGGTCGGAGACGCGCGGCCCGGCTGGAAGGTGCTGCGGGTGCTCGGCAACCAGCTCGGGCTCGCCGGTTTTGACTACGACACGCCGGAGGCCGTGCGCGCCGATGCGATTCCCTCGGACGTGGCGGCGCGGCTCTCGAATCGCATCGACCTCGCGCCTCAGCAAGTTGTGACCGCGTCGGGCGCCGAGCGTATTGCCGACGTGCCGCTGTATTTCACGGATGCGGTCGTGCGGCGCGCCGAATCGCTGCAGCAGACAACAGACTCCCGCCCGCCTAAAGCGAGCGCAAACGGCAGGACGCTGGCAGGTTTTGGTCTCGCGCCTGGCGACAAGGCACGGGTGAAGCAGGGCGATGCAACGGCGCTGCTCGAGTGCGCGCTTGACGATCGCCTGGCGGATGGTGTGGTACGCGTACCGGCGGGTCACGCATCAACCAGCACCCTGGGCGCCATGTTCGGGCCGATTTCCCTGGAGCGCGCCTGATGCAGGGAGTCACGGACTTCGGTGTGGATGTGTTCGGCGGCGCCTGGCCCGCGCTATGGGCGCTGGTGAAGATCATTGCCATCGTGCTGCCGCTGCTGATCTGCGTGGCATACCTCACGCTGTGGGAGCGCAAGCTGATCGGCTGGATGCACATTCGCCTCGGACCGAATCGAGTCGGCTACGGCGGGCTGCTGCAGCCTTGGGCCGATGCGGTCAAGCTGATCTTTAAGGAAGTGATCGCGCCGACACAGGCCGACAAGCCGCTGTACTTCCTGGCACCCATGCTGGTGATGATGCCGGCGCTCGCTGCATGGGCGGTGATTCCGTTCGGTCCCGGCGTGGTGCTGGCCGACATCAACGCCGGCCTGCTTTTCGTGATGGCGGTGACTTCAGTCGGCGTGTACGGCGTGATCATCGCCGGCTGGGCCTCGAACTCGAAGTATGCGTTCCTGGGCGCCTTGCGCGCCTCCGCACAGATGGTCAGCTATGAACTGGCGATGGGCTTCGTACTCGTCACCGTGCTGCTGGTGGCGGGCACCCTGAACATGACCGGCATCGTCAACAGTCAGAACACCGGCATGTTTGCCGATCGCGGCTTGAACATCCTGTCGTGGAACTGGTTGCCGCTCGCGCCGCTGTTCGTGATCTATGTGGTATCGGCCGTGGCGGAGACCAACCGCCATCCGTTCGACGTGGTCGAAGGCGAGTCGGAAATCGTCGCCGGCCACATGGTCGAGTACTCGGGAATGGGTTTCGCCGTGTTCTTCCTCGCCGAGTACGCCAACATGATTCTGCTGTCGACGCTCGCGTCGATCATGTTCCTCGGCGGCTGGGCGGCGCCGGTCGATCTGGAGAAACTGCTCGGTGTGACCTTCCCGGGCTGGATCAGTTCGCTGTCGGCGTGGTTCTGGCTTTTCGCCAAGTCATTCTTCGTCGTGTCGCTGTTCATCTGGTTCCGCGCGTCATTTCCGCGCTATCGCTACGACCAGATCATGCGGCTCGGCTGGAAGGTGTTCATCCCGATCACACTGGTGTGGCTCGTTGTGATCGCGGTCTGGATGCAAACGCCGTGGAACATCTGGAAATGACCGCGCAGACCGAAGCTACGCCGATCCGCGATTTCTTCAACTCGCTGCTGCTGAAGGAGTTGTTCAAGGGCCTGTCGCTGACCGGGCGGTACCTGTTTTCACGCAAGATCACGGTGCAGTTCCCGGAGGAAAAGACGCCGGCCTCGCCACGTTTCCGCGGCCTGCATGCGCTGCGCCGCTATCCGAACGGCGAGGAACGCTGCATCGCGTGCAAGCTGTGCGAGGCGGTGTGTCCCGCGCTGGCGATCACGATCGAGAGCGAGCAACGCGCCGACGGCACGCGCCGCACCACGCGCTACGACATCGACCTGACCAAGTGCATCTTCTGCGGCTTCTGCGAGGAGAGCTGCCCGGTCGATTCGATCGTCGAAACGCACATTCTGGAATACCACGGGGAGAAGCGCGGCGACCTGTACTACACGAAAGACATGCTGCTCGCGATCGGCGATCGCTATGAGAATGAAATCGCCGCTGCGCGCGAAGCGGATGCGAGGTACAGATGAGTCGGGTGTCGGGAGTCGGGAGTCGGGAGAAATGACGGCTCAACTCGACGTGTGCGTGCAGCTTCGGTTCAAGGCCAGGAAGGGTCAGGTTCCGGGCGCGGACAGTGCAGAGCACGGGCCAACGCCCGACTCCCGACTCCCGACTGCCGACTGATTCCCATGGACACCAAGACCATCCTGTTCCTGATCTTCGCCGCCATCCTGCTCATCGCTGCGTTGCGGGTGATCACGGCGCGCAATCCGGTGCACGCGGTGCTGTTCCTGGTGCTGGCGTTCTTCTCCGCCGCCTGCCTGTGGATCCTGCTGCAGGCGGAGTTCCTCGCGATCGCGCTCGTGCTGGTCTATGTCGGCGCGGTGATGGTGCTGTTCCTGTTCGTGGTGATGATGCTGGACATCAACGTCGACCGCTTGCGCGAAGGATTCTGGCGCCATTTCCCTCTGGCCGCCGCGGTCGGCGTGGCGATTGCGCTGCAACTGTGGCTGGTGCTGTCGCATGGTGGCTGGCAGTTCCTGACCGAGCCGCGGCCCGGCATGCCCAAGGGCGCCAACATCGAGGTGCTCGGCGTGCTGACCTTCACCGACTACGTCTACCCGCTGCAGATCGCCGGCGTGATCCTGCTGGTGGCAATCATCGCCGCGATTGCGCTGACGCTGCGCCGGCGCAAGGACAGCAAGTACCAGAAGCCGGGCGACCAGATTCGAGTCAAGCGGGGTGAGCGCGTGCGGATGGTTTCGATGCCGGCCGATCAGGATGCACGGCAGAGCGGGAAGACCTGAGCGACGCGGACGGAGAGGGGAGCACACAACAACAATGGTTTCGCTGTCCTGGTACCTCGGTGTCGGCGCGCTGCTGTTCGCGATCAGCGTGATCGGCATCTTCCTGAACCGCAAGAACCTGATCGTGCTGCTGATGGCGATCGAGCTGATGCTGCTCGCCGTCAACATGAACTTCATCGCGTTCTCGCACTACCTTGGCAACCTGCACGGCCAGGTGTTCGTGTTCTTCATCCTCACCGTCGCGGCAGCCGAATCCGCGATCGGACTGGCGATCCTGGTCGTGCTGTTCCGCAACCTGTCGACGATCAATGTCGATGAGCTGGATGCCCTGAAGGGTTGACGCCGTGACGAGCATGCAGAAGGTCTACCTTTTGATCCCGATCGCGCCGCTGATCGGTGCGATCGTCGCCGGCCTGCTCGGCAGGACGGTGGGCCGCGCCGGCGCTCACACGGTGACCATCTTCGGTGTGCTGGTGGCGACCATTGCTTCGTTCATCGTGTTCCTCGACGTGATGAAGGGCAATACCTTCAACGGCGACGTCTACACGTGGACCACGGTCGGCGACCTGACGATGGCGGTCGGCTTCCTGATCGATCCGCTGACGGCGACCATGATGCTGGTGGTCACCTTCGTGTCGCTGATGGTGCACATCTACACCATCGGTTACATGGCGGATGATCCCGGCTACCAGCGCTTCTTCTCGTACATCTCGCTCTTCACCTTCAGCATGCTGATGCTGGTGATGGCGAACAACTTCCTGCAGCTCTTCTTCGGCTGGGAGGCGGTCGGCCTGATGTCCTACCTGCTGATCGGATTCTGGTGGAAACGGCCGACCGCGATCTACGCGAACCTGAAGGCGTTCCTGGTCAACCGCGTCGGCGACTTCGGCTTCGTGCTCGGCATCGGTCTCGTGTTCGCATTCGTCGGTTCGCTCGACTACGCGACGGTCTTCAAAGCCGCGCCGGCGCTCGTCAGCAAGACGTTGCCCGGCACTGACTGGATGCTGGTCACGGTGATCTGCATCTGTCTTTTCATCGGCGCGATGGGCAAGAGCGCGCAGTTTCCGTTGCACGTGTGGCTGCCCGATTCGATGGAAGGCCCGACCCCGATCTCGGCGCTGATCCACGCTGCGACCATGGTGACCGCCGGCATCTTCATGGTCGCGCGCATGTCACCGCTGTTCGAGCTTTCAGAGGCGGCACTGTCGTTCGTGATCGTGATCGGCGCGATCACGGCGCTCTTCATGGGCTTCCTCGGGATCGTGCAGAACGATATCAAGCGCGTGGTTGCCTATTCGACGCTGTCGCAGCTGGGGTACATGACCGTCGCGCTCGGCGCGTCAGCCTATTCGGTGGCGATCTTCCATCTGATGACGCACGCGTTCTTCAAGGCGCTGCTCTTCCTCGCCGCCGGCAGCGTCATCATCGGGTTGCACCACGACCAGGACCTGCGCAACATGGGCGGACTGCGCAAGTACATGCCGGTCACGCACTGGACCTCGCTGGTCGGCTCACTTGCGCTGATCGGCACGCCGTTTTTCTCCGGCTTCTATTCTAAGGACAGCATCCTGATCGCGGCCGAGGCTGCGTACCACGCGGGCCAACCGGGCGCGATGTTTGCGTACTTTGCTGTGATCACCGGCGTGTTCGTCACGGCCTTCTACTCGTTCCGTATGTATTTCCTCGCCTTCTGGGGCAAGGAGCGTTTCGGGCGTGCGCATGAAGAAGATCATCATGACGAGGAGCCGAGTGCCGATCACCATCACGGGCTGGCGCCGGGCGAGAAGCCGCACGAGTCGCCGTTCGTGGTGACGATCCCGCTCGTTTTTCTGGCGATTCCGTCGGTGGTGATCGGGTTCGTCGCGGTCGACAAGTTCCTGTTCGGCGACTTCTTCGGCAACTCCATCGTCGTCGACGCCAACCGGCATGCGGCAATGGGCGTGCTGAAGGAGCACTTCAGCAGCGCCACCGGAATGGCACTGCACGCCCTGGAGACCGCCCCGTTCTTGCTTGCGCTCGCCGGTGTGCTGCTGGCCTGGTACTTCTACATCAAGCGGCCGGACATCCCGGAGGCAATTGCGACTCGCTTCTCCATGCTGTACCGCCTTCTCGACAACAAGTACTACCTGGATCGCATCAACGACTTCGTGTTTGCCGGTGGAGCGCGCCTGATCGGGCGCGGGCTGTGGAAGGTCGGCGACCAGGGCGTGATCGACGGCGTCGCGATCAATGGCAGTGCCCGCCTGGTTGGCTGGGTCGCCGGCGTGATTCGCCTGGCGCAGTCGGGCTACATCTATCACTACGCGTTCGCGATGCTGGTCGGAATCGGCATCGTGCTGTTCTTCTATCTCACCTTGCCGTACGTGATGTCGGGTCGCTGAGCCGGCGCGACCCATAGAACAAGAATGTTGACCTTCCCCTGGCTCAGCCTGTCAATCTGGATTCCGATCTTTTTCGGACTGGTGATCCTTGCCGCCGGCCGCGATCAGAACGCTGGCGTGGTCAAGACCGTCGCGCTCGCCGGGGCACTGCTTGGGCTGCTGGTGACCGTTCCGCTCTATCTCGGCTTCGATGCCAGGGCGGGCGGCCTGCAGTTCGTCGAGAAGGCGCTGTGGATCGAGCGGGTGAATGCGAACTACCACCTCGGCGTCGACGGCATTTCGATCTGGTTTGTGCTGCTGACGGCTTTCATCAACCTGATCACGGTCATCGCCGGCTGGGAGGTGATCGAGGAAAAGGTCGCGCAGTACAACGCCGCGTTCCTGATCCTGTCCGGCCTGATGATCGGGGTGTTCAGCGCCGCCGACGGGCTTCTGTTCTACATCTTCTTCGAGGCGACGCTGATTCCGATGTACATCATCATCGGCGTCTGGGGCGGGCCGAACCGCGTGTACGCCGCATTCAAGTTCTTTCTGTTCACGCTGGCCGGTTCGCTCTTGATGCTGATCGCGCTGATCTACCTGTACTACACGGCCGGCGGCAGCTTCGATCTGTTCGGCTGGCACAAGCTGAAGATTCCGCTTGGCCCACAGGTGCTGCTGTTCCTTGCATTCTTTGCCGCGTTTGCGGTCAAGGTGCCGATGTGGCCGGTGCACACGTGGCTCCCCGACGCGCACGTTGAGGCGCCGACCGGAGGCAGCGTCGTGCTGGCGGCGATCATGCTGAAACTCGGCGCCTACGGCTTCGTGCGCTTCTCGCTGCCGATCGTGCCGGATGCCTCGCACCAGCTCGACTGGTTCATCATCACGATCTCGCTGGTCGCGGTGGTTTACATCGGCTTCGTGGCGCTGGTGCAGACCGACATGAAGAAGCTGGTTGCGTATTCGTCGATCGCGCACATGGGGTTCGTGACGCTCGGCTTCTTCATCTTCAACCAGATCGGGGTCGAGGGTGCGATCGTGCAAATGATCTCGCACGGCTTCATCTCGGGCGCGATGTTCCTGTGCATCGGCGTGATGTATGACCGCATGCACAGCCGCAACATCGCCGACTACGGCGGTGTGGTGAACACAATGCCGAAGTTCGCCAGCTTCATGATGTTGTTCGCGATGGCCAACTGCGGGCTACCCGCCACCAGCGGCTTCGTCGGCGAATTCATGGTGATCCTGGGCGCGGTCAAGTACAACTTCTGGATCGGCGCCATCGCCGCGACCACGCTGATCCTCGGCGCCGCGTACTCGCTGTGGATGTACAAGCGCGTGATCTTCGGCGACATCGCCAACGATCACGTGCGCGAGCTGACCGATATCGGCGGGCGCGAGTTCCTGATTCTGGCTTTGCTGGCAATCGCGGTGCTGTGGATGGGCGTGTATCCGAAGCCCTTCACCGACCTGATGCACGTGTCGGTCACCGACCTGCTGCAGCACGTCAGCCAGTCGAAACTGCCGGCGGGGCAATGATGGACGCCCTGAACGCCTTCGCCGCTCTCCCGGAGATCGTGCTGCTCGCAGCGGCGCTCGCCGTGATGGTGATCGATCTGTTTGTCAGCGACGAGCGTCGCAATGTCACCTACGTGCTGACGCTCGCCACGCTAGGCGTGGTCGCGGCGATCTGCATCGCGCTTCTGGCCGACGAGACGGTGGCCTACGCATTCGGCCATATGTACGTGTCCGATCCGATGGCACACCTGTTGAAGATCTTTGCCTGCCTGTGCACCGCTCTGATGCTGGTGTACGCGCAAGGCTATGCGCGCGACCGCGGCCTGTGGAAAGGGGAACTCTTCACGCTCGCGCTGTTCGTGCTGCTGGGCATCTTTGTGATGATCTCGGGATCCAACCTGCTGGTGATCTATCTGGGTCTCGAGCTGCAGTCGTTGTCGCTGTACGCACTGGTCGCGCTGCGCCGGGACGATGCGAAGGCGACTGAGGCCGCGATGAAGTACTTCGTCCTCGGCGCGCTGGCGTCCGGCTTCCTGCTGTACGGGATGTCAATGCTGTACGGCGCTGGCGGCACGCTCGACATCAACGAACTCGCGCGCCGCATCGGCGGCGGCGAGGTCGCCAGCCGCGCGGCACTGGTGCTGGGCACCGTTTTCATCGTCGCCGGCATCGCGTTCAAGCTCGGCGTGGTGCCGTTTCACATGTGGGTGCCGGACGTTTATCACGGCGCGCCCACACCGGTGACCATATTGATCGGTTCGGCGCCCAAGCTGGCGGCGTTTGCGATCGCGTTCCGCCTGCTGGTCGAAGGGTTGCTGGCGCTGGCGGTCGACTGGCAGCAGATGCTGATCCTGCTTTCGGTCGCATCGCTCGCGGTCGGCAATGTGACCGCCATCGCGCAGAGCAACCTGAAGCGCATGCTCGCGTATTCGACGATTGGCCAGATGGGTTTCATGCTGCTGGCCATGCTTTCGGGCGTGGTCGGTGGGGACACGCTGAGTACCGCGAACGCATACAGCGCGGCGATGTTCTATGTGATCACTTATGCACTGACCACGCTCGGCACCTTCGGCATCATCCTGCTGCTCGCGCACCAGGGCTTCGAGGCCGAGGAGATTGGCGATCTCAAGGGCCTGAACAAGCGCAGCCCCTGGTACGCGTTCGTCATGCTGCTGCTGATGTTCTCGCTCGCCGGCATTCCGCCGACGATGGGCTTCTACGCCAAGTTGGTGGTGCTGCAGGCGCTGCTTGGCAATGGCATCACAACCGGCATGGTGTGGCTTGCGGTGATTGCGCTGTTCTTCTCGCTGATCGCCGCGTACTACTACCTGCGCGTGGTCAAGGTGATGTATTTCGAAGAGCCGTCCGACTTGCGCCCGATTGTCGCGACCCAGGACATGCGGGTGGCGCTGTCGCTCAACGGCGCCCTGGTGCTGGTGCTCGGCATCCTGCCGCAGTACCTGCTGGCGCTGTGCGCCAACGCGATGATCAAGGCTCTGGGCGGCTGAGGCGTGATCCGTGATCCGATGACATCCGAGCGTGCCGACGCGGACCCGCTGGCGGAAGAAACCCTCGAGTCGCGGCTCGCCTACGAGGGAGTCTTTCTCAAGGTGTTCGAAGACCGGGTGCGCTGCCCGGACGGTCACATCGCACCGCGCGAGTACCTGCGTCACCCCGGTGCGGTGATGATGATTCCTTTGCTCGACGATGGCCGGCTTGTGCTCGAGCGCCAGTACCGCTATCCGCTGCGCAGAAGCTTCATCGAGTTTCCGGCCGGCAAGATCGACGAAGGCGAATCGCTGCTGGGCTGCGCGCAGCGAGAACTGCTGGAGGAAACCGGCTATCGCGCAGATCAGTGGATTCATCTGGGCGACTTTCACAACGCAATCGGCTACTGCGACGAGAAGATCTACGTGTACCTCGCGCGCGGACTCGCGCTGGACACCGCGCGCACCGACGACGGCGAGGTGCTGGAAGTGTTCACCGCCACGCTCGAGCAGCTTCTGGACTGGATCCGCGGCGGCTCGGTCACCGACGTCAAGACCATCGTCGGCGCTTACTGGTTGCAGCGACATCTTGCCGGTGCTTGGCGTGCGGCAGTGCCCGACGCGTCTGCCTCCTCGTCCCCCCCGCGGGGACGGGGTTAGCGTGGGGCGACCAGGCAAGACCCTCGGCGGAGCACAGGCGGCGGCCCGCCGGGAAGTCCTGATTGGCACCGTCTGCGCATTCGCGACGGTCGCGATCTGGACCGGCTTCATCCTCATCTCCCGCGCGAGCGTGGGCAGCCGAAGTCTGCTGCCAACGGATCTCGCCGCGTTGCGTTTCGGTGTGGCATCTGCCGTGATGCTGCCCGTTCTGCTCTGGCGTCTGCGCACGCGGCACTCGCTGTCGGCGGCTATGGGCGGCATGACGGCGCTGCAGATTCTCACGGTCGCCATGTTCGCGGGCCTTGGCTTTGGGCTGTTCGCATTCACCGCGTTCGTGTTCGCGCCGGTTGCGCATGCCGGCGTTCTGATGCCCGGAGCGCTGCCTTTCTCGACGGCGCTGATCGCGTGGCTCGTGCTGCGCGAACGCATCGCCGGAATGAGGGCGATCGGCCTTGCGCTGATCCTGGCCGGCATCGTCACGATCGGCTACGGAAGTCTGGTGGTCGATCGCCGCTCGCTGATTGGCGACGCGCTGTTTCTGTCCGCCTCGACGTGCTGGGCGGTGTTCGTCGTGTTCGCGCGGAAATGGCAGATCCGTCCCGTTGAGGCAACGATCGCGCTCGCCGTCGGCGCAGCGCTGATCTACTTGCCGATCTACGCATTGCTGTTGCCGAAGAAGATCGCCGAGGCACCGGTGTGGGAGGTGATCGGCCAGGGTGCGTATCAGGGGCTGCTGTCAGTCGTCGCCAGCACGCTTGTCTACACGCGCGTGCTGATGACCTTCGGACCGACCAAGACCGCGATGCTCACCGCCGTCGTGCCCGGACTGGCAGCGATACTCGCGGTGCCGCTGCTGGGTGAACCACTGATGGCGGCGGCCGTGATCGGGCTGGTACTCGTGACGATGGGGATGATTGTGGGCGTCTTGCGAGCGCGCTGAATATCAACAGGCGCGCAATGCCGCCTCCAGGTCCGCAATCAGGTCTTCCTCGTGCTCCAGTCCGATCGACATCCGGATCAGCCCCTCTGACACGCCCACCTGCTTGCGCACGTCGACCGGCACGCCGGAGTGCGTGGTCGACGCGGGGTGGCAGATCAGCGACTCGGTGCCGCCGAGACTGACCGCCGACTTGAACAGCGTCAGCGCGTTGATAAAGCGGAACGCCGTGTCACGTCCACCGTCGAGCACGAGCGAGAACGTCGAGCCCGCGCCGGTGCACTGGCGCCGATAGACCGCCTGATAGGCGGGATCAGTCATCATCTGCGGGTGCAGCACCTCGACCTTGCGCACGGGATTGTCGGCGAGCCAGTGCGCAACGCGACTCGCCGTGGCGGCCGCACGGCGCATGCGCAGCACCAGGGTTTCCATCGAGCGCGCGATCATCCATGAGGAATGGGGATCGAGTTGTGAGCCGAATGCGCCGCGCATCAGCCGCAGTTTCTGGATCAGGTCCGCACGACCGGTGACGCCGCCCGCGACGAGATCGCTGTGGCCGCCGACATACTTGGTCAGCGAGTAGATCGACAGGTCGATGCCGTCGCGGATCGGATGCTGGAAGATCGGCCCGAGCATCGTGTTGTCGCAGGCGGAGATCGGCCGGTAGCCGTGCTTGCGTTCGAACGCCGCGAGCGCCTGCGCGACCGCCGCCAGGTCGATCAGCGAGTTGGTGGGGTTGGCGGGGGTTTCGATGTAGAACAGCGCCACCTTGCCGCGCGCGGCGGCAGACTCGAGCGCCAATTCCATCTGTGCCTGCGACAGGCCTTCGACGAACGGGTGCCCACCGACGCCCCACTCGGGAAGGATCTTCCGGATCAGCGTTTCGGTGCCGCCATAAAGCGGCGTGGAGTGCACGATCTGGTCGCCCGGCCGCAGGAAGGTCAGGAACACCGTGCCGATTGCCGCCATGCCGCTCGATGTGACGATGGCCGACTGCGCGCCGTCGAGCAACGCCAGCCGGTCCTCGACGATCTCGAGGTTTGGATGGTTGAAACGGCTGTAGACGAGCCCCGCGCCGGAGTCCGTCGGTGGCGGCTTGCGGCCGGCGACCACGTCGAAGAAGTTCGCTCCGTCCTCTGCGGTCTTGAAGGCGAAGGTCGAGGTCAGGAACACCGGCGGTTTGACCGCGCCCTCGGACAGGAACGGGTCGTAGCCGTACGACATCATCTGCGTCTCGGGATGCAGTTCGCGATTCAGGATCGCCTTCTTGTGATAACTGGAGTAGGACATCGTCTATCTCCCTCAGGATTTGATTCGCAACGGCGCCATCGTCGGCCGAATTGCGCGCGCCGACAAGCAGTGCGTAATCGCGTGATCGACCAATTCCCGGCAAATTCGCGGGTTGGTGTCCAATGATGGGTCAGCCGGGAATGATCGCTACGCCGGCATGTGTTGTCCGATAACGAGGAGGAATTGATGAAGAAGATCGCAGCTTTGATCGCCGTTGCCGTGATCGCCGGCTACGGCTTGCATGCCTTTGCGCAGGGCCGGATCGATCTGCGTCCGTCGGTGACGCCGATCGGCAGCTCCTCGTCAAACGGCATCTCGTTCGCCTGGTTCTACGACGCGACCGATCGTGCGGTCTATGTGTGCCGTGCCGGTCACGGTACTGGCGACACCGTCGAGTGCAGGGCAAGGACGAACTTGCCGTAGACAGCGCGTGGCGCCGATTGGATTGGCCCTCGTCACCCATGCTGCAGGCCACACCAACCGAAGTCCGTCACAGCGCGTTCGAGGATGCGCAGGCGCTCGTCACCGGCTCGCTGTTCGTCGCGCTCGGCATCGCGATGTTTGCCCAGGCAGGTCTGCTGACCGGCGGCACGGCGGGGCTCGCGTTCCTGATCCATTACGCGACGGGCTGGCGCTTCGGCGCCGTGTTCTTCGTCCTCAATCTGCCCTTCTACTGGCTCGCGGTGCGCTCGATGGGATGGCAGTTCGTGCTGAAGACCTTCTGCGCGGTTGCGCTGCTTTCTCTTTTCAGCGAGCTGATGCCCGCGGTGCTCAGCTTCGGCCGGCTCAACTCGCTATATGCCGCGGTGATGGGGGGATTCCTGGTGGGCGCCGGACTGCTGATGTTCTTCCGCCACAAGGCCAGCCTTGGCGGCGTCAACGTGCTCGTGCTTTTTCTGCAGGATCGTTACGGCTGGCGCGCGGGGAAGACGCAGATGGCAATCGATTGTGCGATCGTGCTGGCGGCCTTCGCTCTGGTCGATCCGCTGAAGATTGCGATCTCGGTGCTCGGCGCGATCGCGCTGAACCTCGTCGTCGCGATCAACCACAAGCCGGGGCGCTACCTTGGGGTGTAGCGCCGCCTACATATTCGTGTAATTCGGCCCGCCGCTGCCCTCGGGCACGACCCAGACGATGTTCTGCGTCGGGTCCTTGATGTCGCAGGTCTTGCAGTGCACGCAGTTCTGGAAGTTGATCTGCAGCTTGTCCTTGCCATCCATCGTCACAAACTCGTACACGCCGGCCGGGCAGTAGCGTGCCTCAGGTCCGGCGAACCTCGCCAGGTTGACCTCGACCGGTACTGCGCCATTCTTCAACGTCAAATGCGCAGGCTGGTTCTCCTCGTGGTTGGTATTCGACAGGAACACCGATGAAAGCTTGTCGAACGTGATCACGTTGTCGGGTTTCGGATAAGTGATCGGCGCGCATTCGGCGGCGGGCTTCAGCTTCTCGTGATCGGCCTTGGTCCGATGCAACGTCCACGGCGCCTTGCCGCGGAAAATCAGCTGGTCGATTCCCCACAACACCGCGCCGGTGACGAGACCCTTGTCCAGATAAGGCTTGAAGTTGCGCGCCCGATAGAGTTCGTCGAACAGCCACGATGAGTTGAACGCGTCAGGGTAGGCGGACAGTTCGTCGTGCGAACGCCCGGCCGCGACGGCGTCGAAGGCCGCTTCTCCCGCGAGCATGCCGGTCTTGATTGCCGCGTGCGAGCCCTTGATGCGCGGCGCGTTGAGAAACCCCGCATCGCAGCCGATCAGCGCGCCGCCGGGAAACGCCAGTTTCGGCAACGACTGCATGCCGCTTGCGTTGATCGCGCGCGCACCGTACGCGAGGCGCTTGCCTCCTTCGAGAAAGGCGCGGATGGTCGGATGCGTCTTGTAGCGCTGGAATTCCTGGAACGGTTCGAGATACGGATTGGTGTAGCCAAGACCGACCACCAGACCGAGCGACACCTGGTTGTTCTCGAAGTGGTACATGAACCCGCCGCCGTACGTGGCGCTGTCCAGCGGCCAGCCCGCGCTGTGCAGCACGAGTCCGGGGACGTGCCTGGCCGGGTCGAGTTCCCAGACTTCCTTGATGCCGATGCCCCAGGTCTGCGGGTCGCGGCCCGCATCAAGCGCGTACTTGGCAATCACCTGCTTACCCAGGTGTCCTCGCGCGCCTTCCGCGAAGAGCGTGTATTTGCCGAGCAGTTCGACCCCCGGCTGGAAGTTGCCCGTTGGCTGACCGTCCTTGCCGATTCCCATGTTGCCGGTCGCCACGCCGCGCACCGCGCCGTTGTCGGCGTAAAGCAATTCGGCGGCAGCGAAGCCCGGGAAAATCTCGACGCCGAGCGCTTCGGCCTGTTGTCCGAGCCAGCGCACCACATTCGCCAGGCTGACGATGTAGTAGCCATCATTGATGAAGCAGTTCGGCAGCAGCCAATGAGGGTTGTAGATCGCACTCTTCTCGGTGAGGATGTAGAAGCGGTCCTCCGTCACCGGGGTGTTCAGCGGCGCGCCGAGTTCTTTCCAGTTCGGGAACAGTTCGGCGATCGCGATGGGGTCCATCACCGCGCCGGACAGGATGTGCGCGCCGACCTCGGACCCTTTCTCGAGCACGCATACGCCGACCTCCTTGCCGGCGGCGGCGGCGCGTTGCTTGATGCGAATCGCTGCCGACAAACCCGCGGGTCCGCCGCCGACGATGACGACGTCGTATTCCATCGTCTCGCGTTGCATGTCTGTCATGTCTTCCCCCGATGATTTCCCTGCGCGAGACATTGTCCCCGCCGCGCGTAGAGCGCGGATTCTAGAGGGAGCGGTTATGCGATCATCGGCATGATTGCAGGGAGAAAATGATGCGAACCAACCTGAAAGAAAAGATCGCGCTGGTCACCGGCGCCAGCAGCGGGCTGGGCGCGCGCTTCGCGCGTGTGCTGGCGGCCAATGGCGCGCTGGTCGTTTTGGCGGCACGGCGCGAGGAGCGGCTGAAGGAGTTGCGCGCCGAAATCGAAGCCGCGGGCGGCGAGGCCGACGTGGTGACGATGGACGTGATCGATCTGGAATCGGTCAACGCCGCGGTGGCGAAGATCGAGGCGGAAAACGGCCCGATCGACATCCTGGTCAACAACTCCGGGGTATCGACCACGCAGCGCCTGACCGAGGTCGAGCCGCTCGACTTCGACTACGTGTTCAACACCAACGTCAAGGGCGCGTTCTTCGTGGCGCAGGCGGTAGCGCGGCGCATGATCGCCCGCAGCAAGCAGCAGCCGAACTTCCGCGGCCGTATCGTCAATATCGCCTCGGTTGCCGGACTGCGCGTCATGCCGCAACTCGGCATCTACGCGATGAGCAAGGCCGCGATGGTGCAGATGACCAAGGCGCAGGCGCTCGAATGGGGGCGCTATGGAATCAATGTCAATGCGATCTGCCCCGGCTATATCCGCACGGAGATCAACGAAGAACATTGGGACACCGACGCGGGCAGGAAACTGATGCAGATGCTTCCGCGCCGGCGCGTTGGCAATCCCGAAGACCTTGATGGTGTGCTGCTGCTGGTGGTGGCCGAGGAATCGCAGTTCATCAACGGTGCGATCATCACTGCGGACGATGGTTTGTCTGTGAGCTGATTCGTCGCCCCGACGCAGGCCGGGGCGATTCCGATGAGCAAATCGGCGTATGTGTACATCATGACGAACATGCCGTATGGCACTCTTTACGTCGGCGTGACATCCGATCTCGTTAAGCGTGCCTGGGAGCACAAGGAAGGATTCGTCTCTGGATTCACAAAGACGCACGGGCTGAGGCGGTTGGTCTGGTACGAACATCATGCCTTCCTTCCTGGAGCCATCGCGCGCGAGAAGGCACTCAAGCGTTGTCGCCGCGACTGGAAAGTCAGCCTTATTCAGAGCATGAATCCGCGTTGGGATGATCTTTACGAAAGCATTACGCACTGATGACTTGGCCCGCGGCCTGCGCCGGGGCGATGGCGGAGAGCGATGAAAGAATTCCTGGTCGAGATTCCCCTGCGCTGGGGCGACATGGATGCCATGTCACACCTGAACAACGTGCAGTATTTCCGCCTGATGGAGGAAGCGCGGATCCAGTGGTTCGCCCAGTTCGGCTTCCCGACGTTGCCGACCGGTGAGGCACCGATCCTCGCGCACGCGGCGTGCGACTTCGTCAAGGCGATGACTTACCCCGGCACCGCGCTGGTCAAGCAGATCGTGACGCGGCTTGGGCGGTCGAGCGTGGAGATGTCGGTCGTGATCGAGCGCACCGACGAACCTGGTGTGCCGTACGCAACCGGCCGCACGGTAATCGTCTGGTTCGACTACACGACCGGCAAGTCGGCGCCCTGGCCGGAGCACGTCCGCGTCGCACTGGCCTGAGCACCGGATAGGCGAGCCTCTAGCCAACGCCTGCGCCGCCACGTAGAGTTCGCCGATCGCGCGGGTCGCGCGTGATTTCGACTTTCCAGGAGACAGACCATGCGTTTGATTTATTCGCTGCTTGGCGTCGGCGTGGCCGGCGCGCTCGCGGTTGGCGCCGCGCTGGCGCAGGACATCAAGTTCTTCCGCATCGGCACCGGCGGCACGGCAGGGACCTACTACCCGGTCGGCGGACTGATTGCGAATGCGATCTCCAATCCACCCGGCTCTCGCCCGTGCGATCAGGGCGGCAGTTGCGGAGTGGCTGGTCTGGTCGCGACCGCGGTCGCATCGAACGGCTCGGTTGCCAATATCAATGGCATCCAGGGCGGGTCGCTCGAGTCCGGCTTCACGCAATCGGACGTTGCGTACTGGGCCTATACGGGCACAGGCGTGTATGAGGGCAAGCCCAAGGTTTCCGGGCTGCGGCTGATCGCCAATCTGTATCCGGAAAGCATTCACATCGTTGCGCGCAAGGGCGCGAACATCCGCACTGTGGCCGACCTGCGCGGCAAGCGCGTGTCGCTCGATGAGCCAGGCTCGGGCACGCTGGTCGACGCGCGCATCATCCTTGGTGCATTCGGCATTACCGAGAAGGACATCAAGGCCGAGTACCTGAAGCCCAATCAGTCGGGCGACAAGCTGCGCGACGGCGGCCTGGATGCGTTCTTCTTTGTCGGCGGCTATCCGACCGGCGCGATTGCCGAACTGGCCGCCGCGGGAACCGGCGTCGAGTTGGTTCCGGTCGCCGGGCCCGAAATCGACAAGATGCGCGCGGAGTACGCATTCTTCGCGCCGGATACGATTCCGGCCAACACCTACAAGGGCGTGGCCGAGGTCAAGACGCTCGCGGTCGGCGCGCAGTGGGTGACGTCGGACAAGCAGGACAACACGCTGGTGTACGAACTCACCAAAGCGCTGTGGAACGGCAACTCGCGCAAGCTGCTCGACGCTGGTCACGCCAAGGGCAAGGTGATCACGCGCGAAAACGCGGTGCTGGGTGCCGGTATCCCCTTCCATCCCGGTGCAGAGCGCTTCTACAAGGAAGTAGGTCTGCTCAAATAGGATCGATCGCGCGCCGATCGTTGATCGCGGGCCGGTGAACGCCGGCCCATTTTATTTCCGGACCTGACGAGACCCCGATGGCTGCCGCCGAGCTTGCGCCAATCGACGAGAAGAAACTGCAGGAGCTCGAGGAGAAATTTGATCCCGAGATGCGTTTCCGGCCGGTGGTGCCGCCGGCGTCGCACGTGGTCAAGTGGCTGCTGGTCACGCTTTCGTGCTTCCACTACTACACGGCGGGTTTCGGTCTTCTGCGCGAGACCACGCATCGCGGGGTTCATCTCGCGTTCGTGCTTGGACTGATCTTTCTCGTCTTCGCCTTCAGCAAGAAGGGGCAGGGCGTGCAGCGTCCGTCATCGTGGGCGGCGCCCGGTGGGGTGCCGCTTGCCGACTGGGCTCTCGGCGTCGCGGTAGCGGTGTCGGTGCTGTATGTGCCTTATATCTTCGACAACCTGGCGTTCCGGGTCGGCAACCCGGAGACGCTCGACGTGGTCATGGGGTCGATCCTGATCGTCGCGCTGCTGGAGGCGACGCGGCGCTCGATGGGCTGGCCACTGCCGGTGATCGCCATCATCTTCATGGTGTATTCGCTGGCAGGCAGCACGTTCCCCGGACTGCTCAGGCACTCCGGCAATGACTGGAGCCAGATCGTCAATCATCAGTACCTGACGAGCCAGGGCATCTACGGCATCGCGGTGGGCGTGGTGGCGACTTATGTATTTCATTTCGTGCTGTTCGGCGTGCTGGCCACGCGCATCGGGTTGGGGCGGCTGTTTCTTGACATTGCCTCCGCGGTTGCGGGCAAGTATGCGGGCGGACCGGCCAAGGTCTCGGTGTTCGGCTCGGCGATGTTCGGCATGCTGTCGGGATCGTCGGTTGCCAATGCGGTCACCGTGGGTTCGCTGACGATCCCGGCCATGATCCGCGTCGGGTATCCGCGCCACTTTGCAGCGGCGGTCGAGGCGGCCGCGTCGACCGGCGGCCAGATCACGCCGCCGGTGATGGGCGCAGCAGCGTTTCTGATGATCGAATTCCTCGGGCTGCCTTACCAGACCATCATCCTGGCCGCAATTGTGCCGGCGTTCATGCATTTTTTCGGCGTGTTCATGCAGGTGCACTTCGAAGCCAAGCGCACCGGGCTACGCGGTCTAAGCGCCGAAGAACTGCCCAACCTGAGTGACAGCCTGCGCCGCCGCTGGCCGACCCTGATCCCGCTGGTCCTGCTGATCAGCATCATCGTCAACGGGTTTACGCCATACCTGGCCGCGTTTTCCGGCATCTCGTCTGCAGTGATTGTCGGCCTGACGACCGCGGAGGATCGCAACACTGTGCGCGGATTCACCGCGTTGGCGATCCTGCACGCAATCCTGCTCGCGCTGATCCTCGGCGACCTGGGTCACATCGGCACGGTGCTTTTCGTGGCGACTATCGTCATTACTCCGATTGCGCTCAATCGCGCCGGCATCCGTGGGCGCATCGATGCCGTTTCGCTCGTCGAGACCTTTGAGACCGGTGCCAAGTACGCGCTCGCGGTCGGCGCGGCCGCAGCTACCGTCGGCATCGTGATCGGTGTCGTCACGCTGACCGGTGTCGGATTCAAGGTCAGCTTCATCGTCACCTCGGCGGCGCAAACGATCGCCGAGTTCGTCAATCCGCTGCTGCCGGCGGGCCTGTTCGGCGTCAATAGCGTGATGCTGTTCGCGGCGCTCTTCATGACGGGGCTGGTATGCATCCTGATGGGGTGCGGCATTCCGACCACCGCGAACTACCTGATCATGGTCACCGTGTCGGCGCCGACGCTGGTGCAACTTGGGGTCGAGCCGATCGTCGCGCACTTCTTCGTCTTCTATTACGGCGTGCTCGCCGATATCACGCCGCCCGTGTGCATCGCCGCCTACGCGGCGGCAGGCATGGCGGGCAGCGATCCATTCAAGACCGGCAACACGGCGTTTCGCCTCGGGCTGGGCAAGGCACTGGTGCCATTTGTGTTCGCGTTCTCACCGGCGCTGCTGCTGGTGACCAAGGGTTTCACCTGGTACGAGTTTTTTGTCACCTTCACTGGCTGCGTGCTCGGCATCGTTGCGCTGTCGGCGGCGCTGTCGAAGTTCTTCCTGGTCGAGATGCGGCTGTGGGAGCGGACAATGGCCGTCTTCGCCGCCGTGTTGCTGATCGCACCGGGGCTCACTTCGACCTTGATCGGCATCGCGCTCGTCATGCCGGTTGTTCTGCGTCATGTATTCGCGCTCCGAGCAGGCCCAGCCGACCCGACCCGCTGATTAACGTCGCTAGAATTCATTCTGGTTCGCTTGACGCGACCAGACAAAGGATCGGCATGAACAAAATCTACCCATCGGCCGCAGCGGCGCTTGCGGGTGTGGTCAAGGACGGACAGACCATCGCAGTCGGCGGTTTCGGCCTCTGCGGAATTCCCGAGGCATTGGTCGCCGCGCTGCGCGATAGCGGCGTCAAACAGCTCACCTGCGTCAGCAATAACGCGGGCGTGGACGGCTTTGGCCTGGGCCAACTGCTCGCCACGCGGCAGATCCGCAAGATGATTTCTTCCTACGTCGGAGAAAACAAGGAGTTCGAACGGCAGTACCTCGGCGGCGAACTTGAGCTTGAGTTCACGCCGCAAGGCACGCTGGCCGAGCGCATGCGTGCCGGCGGCGCCGGCATCCCGGCCTTCTACACCGCCACCGGCTATGGGACGGTGATCGCCGAGGGTAAGGATGCGCGTGAGTTCGACGGCCCATGGGCCGGACGCCACTACATCATGGAGCGCGGCATCCGCGCCGACGTGTCTCTGGTGAAAGCGTGGAAGGCCGACAAGCAGGGCAATCTCGTCTACCGCAAGACTTCGCGCAACTTCAATCCGGTGGTGGCGATGTGCGGCAAGGTGACGGTGGCCGAGGTCGAGCAGATCGTCGAGAACGGCGCGATCGACCCGGATCATGTGCATACCCCCGGCATCTTCGTGCAGCGGATCGTCTTGAACGCGAACCCCGAGAAACGCATCGAACAACGAACGGTGCGCGCGAAGTGAAGAACGGAGGACGATTCGCAGTGAATTCGCCTCGGCTAAGGGCGATGCCGTCAAGCGCGTCACGGTGAATTCGTGCCGCAGAAAGTGAGAGACCTTGTCGTCGAGCTTGAACGTGCGGGATTCGTCAACCGCGGCGGCAAGGGCAGCCACAGGGACTTTGTGCACCCGGGGAGTTTCGAAGCCGATCACAATCTCGGGCGCGCTCGGCGACGATGCAAAGTATTACCAGGTTCGCGCCGTGAGACTCGCGATAGAGGAGTCGAAGTCATGAAAGAAAGCGCAAGGTACGCAAAGATCGTTGAGTGGTCCGAAGAAGATCAATGCTTCGTCGGAAGCTCGCCGGGTTTGATTTTTGGTGGATGCCACGGCCCGGACGAGAAGGCGGTCTTCAATCAACTCTGCCAGGTCGTGGAGGAGGCGATTGCGCTCTATCACCGCGACGGTAAACCCCTGCCCCCTCAAACGTCAGGCCGGGACTATGCGAACAAGATGCAGCGCGTTGCGTAAGAGCGCAGCGCATAAGCGAAGGAATCAGATCCAGCAAACTCGATGCGTTTCGACAGGCTGAGTACGAACGGCCGGAACGCTTTTGACCGTTGCTCCCGACACCCGACTCCCGACTGAGGAATCAAATGCCCTGGACCCGTGAAGAGATGGCCGCACGCGCGGCACACGAACTGCGCGACGGTTTCTACGTCAATCTCGGCATCGGCTTGCCGACGCTGGTGGCCAACTACATCCCGCCCGGCATGGACGTGATGCTGCAATCCGAAAACGGCTTGCTCGGCATCGGGCCGTTCCCGCTCGAGTCCGAGATCGACCCCGATCTGATTAACGCGGGCAAGCAGCTTGTCACCGCGCTGCCCGGGTCGAGCTACTTTTCCAGCGCCGATTCGTTCGCGATGATCCGCGGCGGCCATATCAACCTCGCCATTCTCGGCGCGATGCAGGTGAGCGAGACAGGCGATCTGGCCAACTGGATGATTCCGGGCAAGCTGGTCAAGGGAATGGGCGGCGCGATGGATCTGGTGGCCGGAGTGGAGCGCGTGGTCGTGCTGATGGAACACTGCGCGAAGAACGGCGAGCACAAGATTCTGCAGAGATGCACGCTGCCGCTGACCGGCGTCGGTGTCGTCAATCGCATCATCACCGAACTGGGCGTTTTCGACGTGACGCCGGAGGGACTGAAGGCGGCCGAGCTTGCGACCGGCGTGACGCGCGAAGAGGTGCGGATCAAGACTGGCTGCCATGTCCGCGTGTCGCACCTTCCGGTGACGGCATAGTTTCGAGCGCCGCATGAGCGGCAGCCACAATCAGCTCGGCGAACACCGCGACGGCGACAGCGCATACACGCACCAGTCGCGCACCTCGGGATCGCGCCCGCTCGCGATCGCGGTCGCCCTCACGGGCGGTTATGCGGTCGTCGAACTGATCGGGGGATTGTGGTCCGGGTCGCTCGCGTTGCTGGCGGACTCGGGGCATATGGCGACCGACAGCGCTGCGCTGCTGTTCGCGCTCGCGGCCAATCTGATCGCGCGCCGACCGGTGTCGGACCGCCATTCGTTCGGACTGGCACGGGTTGAAGTCATCGCCGCCTTCGTCAATTCGATCGCAATGCTCGCGGTCGTGGCGTGGATCTTCATCGAGGCGATCGATCGCATTCGCAGCCCGGTCAGCGTCAAGGGCGGCGAAGTGTTCGTGATCGCGACCATCGGCCTGCTGGTGAATATCGCCGTCGCCTGGTCGCTGTCGCGCGACCGCGAAAACGTCAATACGCGCGCGGCATTCATTCACGTGATCGGCGATCTGCTCGGATCGGTGGCGGCGATCGTCGCCGGCGTCGTGATCTACTTCGGTGGTCCGCTGCTTTCGGACCCGCTGCTATCGATGTTCGTGGCCGCGCTGATCCTGCGCTCAACGATCGGCGTGCTGAAGGAAACCACCTTCGTGCTGCTCGACAGCGTGCCCGTGGGCGTCGATTACACGAAAGTCGGCGAAACCCTGGCGCGCGTGCCGGGTGTGCTGCAGATTCACGACCTGCATGTGTGGTCGATGGTTCCCGGGCGCAGCGCCCTGTCGGCGCATGTCCTGGTGGAGGACATCGATGACTGGCCAGTGATCCTGCGCCAGGCGCGTGGCATCCTTGCCACGCAGTTTCATATCGACCACATCACGTTGCAGCCGGAGTGGCTGCGACGCGACCCGCCGCCTACCGCGGTACCGATCAAGCCAGCTTCCTGATCACCCACAGCGCGCCCATCAGGATCGGCTGATGGACGAGGTAAACAGTCAACGCCCACGTGCCGAGCAGCACCAGCGCGCGCGGCGGTGAATTATTCAGCGCCGCGATCGGTGTCGCGAGTGAAAATCCGCGCCGTGCCCACAGCGCCCCCATGCCCGTGCCGATCAGCACCACGCCGACCCAAGGAAACAGCGGCACATAGTCCTCGCTGTACGGTTTCTGTGTCACGAACCCGATCGCATTGAACAGGGCGGGATTGAACGCGGCGTCGGCGTACAGCAGGCCAAGCGCCAGCGCGCCTGTGCCGAGGGCAAGATTCCACACGCCGAGCGGCACCAGCGCGCGAACCAGGATCAGCGCCACGGCAATGAAATGCAGGATGCCGAACCAGATGAATCGCGGCCCGAATACGAGCCAGCTTCCGGCGGACACAAGCGCCGCTGCGCCAGCGATCTGCAGCCAGCGCTTCCAGAAATCACTCCAGGCCGGCTTGTAGCTGGTCCTCAGCACGAGGCTCATCCCTACGAGCAGCAGGAATTGCGTGACGATGGCCGTACGCCAGCCGGTCCATGGCTGGTCTTGCAGCATGCGCAGCTTGACCCAGCCGAATAAGTTGAGGTCGTAGATGAAGTGATAGACGACCATCTGCGCGACCGCGAAGCCGCGCAGGGCGTCGATGATCGCCATGCGGGGCGAGGTGCGCAACGGAAGTCGGCGGTCTTCGGCCATGAGGGGGCGTGCGGTCAGTGCGCGGATTATCGCCCTCGACGCCGATCAATCCGCGGTCGCGCGGCGATGCATCGGTATACTTCCCTTTTACCGGCATCGCTTCCGTGCGGGGAGGCGAAAGACCCATGACCAAGTACGTCTTCGTCACCGGTGGCGTGGTGTCCTCCCTCGGCAAGGGCATCGCCGCCGCCAGCCTCGCTGCGATCCTCGAATCGCGCGGCCTCAAAGTCACCCTCGTCAAGCTCGATCCCTACATCAACGTCGATCCCGGAACGATGTCGCCGTTCCAGCACGGCGAAGTGTTCGTGACCGAGGATGGCGCCGAGACGGACCTCGACCTCGGCCATTACGAGCGCTTCATCTCCGCCAAGATGCGGCGCGTGAACAACTTCACCACCGGCCAGATCTACGAGTCGGTGATCAAGAAGGAGCGCCGCGGCGAATATCTCGGCAAGACGGTGCAGGTGATTCCGCACGTCACCAACGAGATCCAGGAGTTCATCGAGCGTGCGCCGCGTGCCGCATGGGACGGCGCCACCGAAGTCGCGATTGTCGAAATCGGCGGCACGGTCGGCGACATCGAATCGCTTCCGTTTGTCGAAGCGGCACGGCAGATGAGCCTCCGCCTGGGCCGCAATTCGTGCTGTTTTGTTCACCTCACGCTGGTGCCGTTCATACCGAGTGCCGGGGAACTGAAGACCAAGCCGACGCAGCACAGCGTGCAGAAGCTGCGCGAGATCGGCATCTACCCGGACGTGCTGCTGTGCCGCGCCGACCGGCCGATTCCGGATGAAGAGCGCGCGAAGATCTCGCTCTTTTCGAACGTCCCGGTCGACAACGTGATCTCGGTGTGGGACGCCGATTCGATCTACAAGATCCCGTCGATGCTGCACAAGCAGAATCTCGACGAGATCGTGTGCGAGAAGCTGGGCCTGCACGCCAAGCCCGCGGATCTGTCCGCGTGGGACGCGCTGGTGCATTCACTCGAGCATCCGCAGAGCGAGGTGCGGATCGGCATGGTCGGCAAATACGTCGATCTGTCGGATTCTTACAAGTCGCTGAACGAGGCGCTGACGCACGCCGGCATCCATACGCGCACGAAGGTGACGATCGAGTACGTCGACTCCGAGCAGTTCGAGAAATCCGGCCAGGTGAAGCTCGATCATCTCGACGCGATCCTGGTGCCGGGCGGTTTCGGCAAGCGCGGCACCGAAGGCAAGATCAAGGCGATCCAGCACGCGCGCGAGCAGAAAGTGCCGTACCTCGGCATCTGCCTCGGCATGCAGCTCGCAACGATCGAATTCGCGCGCCATGTGTGCGGGCTGGCGGAAGCGAACTCGACCGAATTTGATCCCGATACGCCGCACCCGGTCGTGGCGCTGATCACCGAGTGGCTCGACCGTACCGGTCGTATCGAGCGGCGCACCGAAAAGTCGGACATGGGCGGCACGATGCGGCTCGGCTCGCAGAAATGCCCGGTCGAGCCCGGGACGCTCGCCGCGCGCATCTACGGTGCGGAAGTCAACGAGCGTCACCGGCATCGCTATGAGGTCAACAACGTGTACGTGCCGCAGCTCGAGGCCAAGGGATACAAGATTTCCGCGCGCACGCCGAGCGAGAACCTGCCGGAAATGATGGAGCTGCCCGGACACCCGTTCTTCTTCGGCGTGCAGTTCCACCCCGAATTCACCTCGACACCGCGCGGCGGGCATCCGCTGTTCAAGGCGTTCGTCGAGGCGGCGGTCGCCTACAAGCGATCGCGGGAGCCGCAACTGGCGAAGGTCGCCGCGTGAATCTGCGGACCCTGTCCCCCCTCCCGCCTCCCCCCTTGAAGGGGGGAGGGGATTCGCGCGCCGCAAGTGACCGAGCCGCGGCGAAATGAAGCTCTGCGGTTTCGAGGTCGGCCTGGATCGACCCTTCTTTCTGATCGCCGGCCCGTGCGTGGTTGAAACGGAAGCGATGGCGCTCGATACCGCCGGCAAGCTCAAGGAAATCACCGGCAAGCTTGGCGTGAACTTCATTTACAAGTCGAGCTATGACAAGGCGAACCGCAGCTCGGGCAAGTCATTTCGCGGGCTGGGCATGGATGAAGGCCTGCGCATCCTTGCCGAGGTGAAGAAGCGCATCGGCGTGCCGGTACTGACCGACGTTCATGCAGAGGACGAAATCGCGGATGTCGCGAAGATCGTCGACGTGCTCCAGACGCCTGCGTTCCTGTGCCGCCAGACGGACTTCATCCGCGCCTGCGCGCAGAGCGGCAAGCCGGTCAACATCAAGAAGGGCCAGTTCCTCGCGCCGGGCGACATGAAGAATGTGATCGACAAGGCGCGCGAAGCAGCGCGCGAGGCGGGCTTGTCCGAAGATCGTTTTCTCGCCTGCGAGCGCGGTGCAAGCTTCGGCTACAACAACCTGGTGTCCGACATGCGGTCGCTCGCGATCATGCGCGAGACCGGTTGCCCGGTGGTGATGGACGCCACGCATTCCGTGCAATTGCCCGGCGGCCAGGGCACCTCGAGCGGCGGCCAGCGCGAGTTCGTACCGGTGCTGGCGCGTGCCGCCGTCGCAGTCGGCGTGGCGGGTCTCTTCATGGAAACGCATCCGGACCCGAAGAATGCAAAGTCCGACGGCCCCAACGCCGTCCCCCTGCACAGAATGGCCGAACTGCTGGAAACGTTAATCGAGCTAGACCGAGTAGCCAAGAAGCGCGGATTCATTGAGTCAAACTTCAACTAACTTGCATTTGCTGCCGACTTTCAACACCCGACACCCGACACCCGACGCCCGACGCCCGACGCCCGACACCCGACGCCCGACACCCGACTCCCAACTCCCGACTTCAAACATGCCCTCCGCCTACGTCATCGTCGAAATGAAACTCTCCAACCCGGAGCAGTACAAGAAATACATGGCGGCCGCGCCGGCCTCGATCGCTGCCGCGGGCGGCGAGTACCTGGTGCGCGGCGGACGCCATGAATCGCTCGAAGGCGACTGGCAACCGGGACGCGTCGCGGTGCTGAAGTTTCCGAGCTTCGAGCAGGCGAAGGCGTGGTACGACGGCGAGCAGTACCGCGCCGCTCGCGCCAATCGCGTCGGCGCAACCGAGTACTTCAACATGATCCTGGTGGAAGGCATTCCATCCAACCCATGAACCACAGGCGCAAAGCACATGTCCTCCATCGTTGACCTGATCGGCCGGGAAATTCTCGACTCGCGCGGCAACCCCACCGTCGAGTGCGATGTGCTGCTTGAAAGCGGCGTCATGGGCCGCGCGGCAGTGCCCAGCGGTGCATCGACCGGATCGCGCGAAGCGATCGAACTGCGTGACGGCGACAAGGGCCGCTACCTCGGCAAGGGCGTGCTGAAAGCGATCGAGAACGTCAACACCGAAATCGCCGAAGCCGTAATGGGCCTGGAGGCGAACGAGCAGGCATTTCTCGATCGCACGCTGATCGACCTCGACGGCACCGAAAACAAGATGCGGCTCGGCGCAAATGCGACACTCGCCGTGTCGATGGCGGTCGCCAAGGCGGCCGCTGAGGAAGCGGGACTGCCGCTGTATCGCTACTTCGGCGGCGCCGCGGCAATGCAGATGCCAGTGCCGATGATGAACGTGATCAACGGTGGCGCGCACGCAAACAACAACCTCGACCTGCAGGAATTCATGATCGTGCCGGTGGGTGCGCCGAGTTTTTCCGAGGCGGTGCGCTATGGCGCGGAGACGTTCCATGCGCTGAAGAAACTGCTACACGACAAGGGCATCAGCACCGCGGTGGGCGACGAAGGCGGCTTCGCACCCACGGTGAAGAATCACGAGGAAGCGATCAAGCTGATCCTCGAGGCGATCGACAAGGCCGGCTATGACGCCGGCACGCAGATCGCCATCGCACTCGACTGTGCCGCGAGCGAGTTCTACAAGGACGGCAAGTACGTGCTGGGAGGCGAAGGGCTGACGCTCGATGCGGCCGGCTTTGCCAACCTGCTCGCGGGCTGGTGCGACAAATACCCGATCATCTCGATCGAAGACGGCATGGCCGAGAACGACTGGGACGGCTGGGCGGGGCTGACCAAGCTGCTCGGCCGCAAGGTGCAAATCGTGGGCGACGATCTCTTCGTCACCAACACGCGCATCCTGCGTGACGGCATCGCGCGCGGCGTCGCCAATTCGATCCTGATCAAGATCAACCAGATCGGCACGCTGACGGAAACCTTCGCCGCGATTGAAATGGCCAAGCGCGCCGGCTGGACCACCGTCATCAGCCACCGTTCCGGCGAGACCGAAGACAGCACGATCGCCGACATCGCCGTGGGTTTGAACGCACTGCAGATCAAGACCGGCTCGATGAGCCGCTCCGACCGCATCGCCAAGTACAACCAGTTGCTGCGCATCGAAGAAGACCTCGGCGACGTGGCCAGCTATCCGGGGCGGGGGGCGTTCTATAGCATCAGGTAGTTGGCAGTCGGCGGTCGGCAGTCGGCAGTAGGAAGTTGGCAGATCGATGAGCTATCGTGACCTGAAGGTCTGGCAGATTGCGATGGAACTTGTGACTGACGTCTACAGAGTGACTTCATCGTTTCCAGCAGAAGAGCGATTTGGGCTGACAGCGCAGATCCGTCGCGCTGCTATTTCGGTGCCATCGAACATTGCCGAGGGCCAGGGCCGCAAGTCGGCGCGCGCTTTCGCGAATCACGTCTTGATTGCGCACGGTTCCCTGCTCGAACTCGAAACACAACTGGAAATCGCGCAGCGTCTCGGAATGGCGCCTGCACCAACTGTCGCGGCTTTGCGCTCAAAGACCGCAGAACTCGGCCGCATGATGAACGGCCTTGTCGCCTCGCTCGACGACGGGAACGCATCATGACTGCCGACTGCCGACAGCCGACTGCCGACTAACCCATGCGTCTTCTCGCCATCACCCTCGCCATCCTCCTCGCCGCCATCCAATGGCCGCTGTGGTTCGGCAAGGGCGGGTGGTTGCGCGTGGCGGAAATCGATCGCCAGTTGGCTGCGCAGCGCGTGATCAACGGTGAACTCAACGCGCGCAACGCGCAACTTGCCGCCGAGGTCTCGAGCTTCAAGACCGGGCGCGAGGCGGTCGAAGAGCACGCGCGCTTTCAGCTCAACATGATCCGCAACGACGAACTGTTCTTTCAGTTTGTTCCGACTCAAGCGTCCGGGTCGGCTCCGAAGAGCGACGCCAAGCCCTGATCTGCTCGTCAGGCGTCGCGCACATGTTGCGCGTGACAATTGGCATCTCTGCCTGGTCATCCAAAGGGATTCGAAACGCCTGCGCCGCGTGCACTCGTTTCCGTGAGCCCGTGTCAGGTGTTATTGACCCGGGTCAGTTTCGCTGTCGATTCAACGCGATTACGCGTGCGTCTGCGCAGACCACGCTCTGCTTGGCAGATGTGAATCACCCTCACCGATGTCGGCGTTTTTTACACCGCCAAATTCGTAACGCTTCGCATTTTCATCCTCACCACAGAAATTCTTTTAAATCAAAGCGCAGATTTTTCAGGCCTGGTTTATGCGTGTGCCCATGATGAGCAGACTTGCGGTAGATGTGATGACGGCTAGTGCATGTGGTTCTGCCTTCAGTTGCGTGTTCTCTGCGCCACATCTGCCAAAGAGAGTCACAAGAGCATCGGTTGGTTGACTTGCTTGGCATGAGTTGAGACAGGGAGGTAACAAGCAGCCTTATCACTCTTCTCGAACGCAACGCGGAGTCTTTGGTTTGACTTGCTCACCGCGAGTGCGGGCGGGCGCACATGGCGAGCGGCGAGTAACACCGCAGCACCAGGAAATGAAGCAGTGTGTCCGCCCGAGCGGCGGTAAATGTCGGAAGTTTTTACACTGCTGGAGGAATGAAATCATGAGATGGAGGACTTGGAAATTCC
>Ga0209682_10000007_pt1 | contig 62776 bp, 52 predicted proteins | sample DOMMetBare2Fresh_2_FD_187471 | JGI IMG/M metagenome (GOLD analysis project Ga0209682, IMG submission 187471) | Wetland sediment microbial communities from St. Louis River estuary, USA, under dissolved organic matter induced mercury methylation -... | ecosystem: Environmental > Aquatic >... | reverse complement strand
AGGACTTCCCGATAAGTTCCCGGAGATAAGCTTACGGGGTCAGCCCATAAGCTTATGGGGTCAGGACTTCCCGATAAGTTTCCGGAGATAAGCTTACAGGGTCAGCCCATAAGCTTACGGGGCCAGGACATCCCGATAAGCTCCCGGAGATAAGCTTACGGGGTCAGCCCATAAGCTTACGGGGTCAGCACGCCAGCGCTCCCAGGGGGCGCGCGCCGGCACCTCTCGGGGCAGTTGGCAGTCGACGATGACCTCCGCTACCGGACGGGCCGGTACGCCTCCGGCACCTCGATGCCTTCCCGGCCGGGGACGACCCGGGCCTGGGCGTGGCGTCCCGTGGTGTTGTCGATCTTCTGGCCGTCCACCCACGTCCGGTTGACCATGGGATGCTCTTCGTGGGTCGGGCCGAAGTCCGAGTCGGGGTGGTAGGCGATCACGTCCATCGTGGTGGCGTCGCCGGTGGCGAAGCGGTGCCGGCCGTCGCGGGGGATGTGGAAGATGCGGCCGGGCGAGAGCGCATAGCGGCCGCTCGGCGTCATGCACCAGCCGCTCCCCCGGGCGATCATCCCGGCGCGGGTAGACGGGTGCGTGTGCTCGGTCTGGTCGACGCCCGCGGGGAAATGGAGATGGTTGAGGCACGGGTCGCCCAGGAGAGGGGAGGCGACCAGGACCGTGTCCGAGCAGGTGTCGATGTAGCGCAGCCGGCCGCGCTCTTCGATCGGTCCGCCGGCGAGATTGACGCCGCGATAGCCGACCGCCTGGACGACGACGGCGCGCCCCGGGGCGGTGAACCGGAGGACCGCCCCGTTCGCGGTCGAGAAGAACATCTCCCGCCCCACCGTCAGGTCGCGGCCGGGGCCCTCCGCGGTGTGGACCGTCACCTCACCGCTTTCCACGTAGCCGTAGCAAGCACCCACGGCGGGGATCTCGGCGCTGCCGCCCCGGCCGGCATTCTCCGGGGCGACGCTGTCGAAACCGTAGATGATGCTCGGAAATCTGGGATCGCCGTCGCGGTGCAGCTCTCCCCAGTAACCATCCCAGTAGGCGAAGTGGGGTGTGACCTCGAAGGTCGCCGGGCTCATGAGTGACCGTCTCCTTGCAGCCCGCCGGGGCTGACGTCAATGCTCCCAGTCGTCGCGCAGCGCGAGCACCTCGTAGCGCGGCTGGAAGTCGTCGCACATGTAGATCATCTCTCGCATCTTGCCCCAGTTGGCTTCGGTGGTCTGCGAGTACCCCTGGAGCGACACCATCTTCGTCTTGCGCTCGAAGTAGTCCTGGTCCCCGGTGAATTCCAGGATCGCGTCCTTCGCCACCCCCTTGTAGCTTTTCCAGTCGTCGCCGATCACCTTGTCGCGGTTCGCGAGCGACCAGGCCTGGAAGCGGGGATCGCGGAAGAAGTGGACCAGCGTCTCGTAGGTCTTGCGGTGGTTGGTCCGTTTGTAGATCACCGTGCGGAAGGTGACGTGCTGCCATTTGAGCGAGAAGTTCAGCCACCAGTAGAGGTCGAACAGGGTGACGATGGGCACCGGCGCCTTGGCGATCTGCGGCCGCAGATAGTCGACGACCCTCTCGGCCTGCCGCGGATCGCCGAGCTTGCCGGTGACGATGAGGTGCAGGACGTCCTCCCAGGGCAGCCAGGCGGTGCCGGTAGGCACGTATTTCGCGAGGTAGTCGCTGCCGAAGAGCTGGTCGCCGTGCTCGCCGGTGACGATTGTCTTGTCGTCGTCGAGGTAGCTGAAGACGGGGTGGGAGGCCGGGACACAGCGCAGCCGGCCGCGGACGTAGCGGTCGTAGAAGCGCGGATATTCCTGGACGGAATCGATGGTCAGCACGACTTCCAGGAGGTCCGTCCGGCCCGCCTGCTCCGCGGCTTTCAGGAGGGAGCAGAGGACCAGCGTCGAATCGATCCCTCCCGACCAGAGGACCTGGATCGCCTTGGCGTCCGCGGCGGCCTGCGCGACCAGCTCGCGGCCGATCGTGTCGGAGATCTCGGCGAAGCTCGGGCCGGTGGCCGCCGCGGGCGCGGGAATCGGGTCCATCACCCGGTAGGGAAAACCGGTGTCCAGCGTCTCGGTGCGGTCGATGATGCCGCAGAAGAAGAAGCGGGCGGTGAGCGCGTACTCCTCCCGCAGGGGAAGTCGTCCGATCCGGCCCTCGGTGCTGAGGTACGGATTGATGTAGATCAGCGGCCGCATGGGTTGCGTCAGTCCTCCAGACGTTGTCCGCATACGTTATCGCCTCCCGGCGGCGGAAGTCCAGATCGGGCTTTCTGGTGTAGACTCGGGGCAAGCGCATGACCGTACCATCCGCAGGCATCCCCCTCGCGACGCGTCTCAAGGAGCGGCTCTATTTCCGCCATGCCACACGGATGCGGCTGAAGCGCCTCCTGCCGCGGCCGCTCTACGACGTTCTGCGTGTGGCCGCGACACCCTGGGACACGCTCGCGGCCCTCCGCTTCATCGCCGCCGGCCGGCCCCCCCTGCCGCCGGCAGAGCGGTGGAAGCTGGTGCGGCGTCTCTACCGCATCTCCAGCCACGTCGACTGCCCGCACGACGAGAGCCAGATCCTCGAGTTTCTGGCGGCGGTGCTCGCGTTGCCGGAGACCGTCGAAGGGTCGATCGTCGAGGCGGGCTGCTACAAGGGAGGAAGCGCGGCGAAATTCAGCCTGGTCGCCAGGGAGGTGCGCCGCGAGCTGGTCCTCTTCGACTCCTTCAGCGGCCTGCCGGAGGCTGCCGGCGACGCCGGCGGCCGCAGCATCTTCGGCCGCAAGGTGGCCTTTGCCGAGGGAGACTGGCGTGGCTCCCTCGCGGAGGTCCAGGAGAACGTCGTCCGCTTCGGCGATCCGGCGCCCTGCCGCTATGTCCCGGGATGGTTCGAGGAGACCCTGCCGCGATTTCGCGAGCCTGTCGCCGCGGTCTTCATCGACGTGGACCTCGCATCGTCCACCCGCACCTGTCTCAAACACCTCTATCCCTTGCTGTCGCCCGGCGGCTGGCTCTTTTCGCATGACGGGCACCTCCAGCCCGTGGTGGAGGTCTATGCGGACAGCGAATTCTGGGAGCGGGAGGTGGGGTGCCCGCGGCCCGAGATCCGAGGCCTGGGCACGGATTCCTTCCTCTGGATCCGCAAGGAGACGAGCCCTGCGATCGAGGCGGGCTGAAGCCGCGACGATGAGCCCCGGCGAGCCCCGGAAGAACGCCCTGAGCTTCTTGAAGCTCATCGACCGGCTGGAGGTGGGACCGCCTCGCATCGAGCCGCGGCGCGTGGTCGCCCCCTACACGGTCTGGCAGAACGGCAAGGCAGATTCCTGTGAGCTCGTCTACCGTTTCGCCGAGGACGTCTTCGGTCCGCCCGACGCCTGCGCGGTCAACCTGGCCTCGCTGATGACCGCCCAGGTGGCGGTCAATTACGGGCTCTTCTGTGAAGAGATCGTCTTCCACGGCGCGTTCGATGCGGCCGATCGCGAGTTCCTCACGGCGATGGCGGCCCTCGCCGCCCGCGACGTCTACGTGCGGAAGCTGCTGCGGCCGAAGCCGTTTTTCACCTCCTGGGTCGAGCAGATCCCCATCGTCCGCCGGAAGAGCTACCTGCTGGCGCGCCTCCGCTTCCCCGATGAGGAGCCCGCCGCGGCTCCCGGATGGGAGGTGGACCAGGCGCGGGTCGCCCTCCTCGCGAGCGGCGGCAAGGACAGCCTGCTGAGCCACCAGCTTCTCCAGGAGCTCGGCCGCGAGACGCATCCGGTCTTCGTCAACGAATCGGGCAAGCACTGGTTCACCGCGCTCAATGCCTACCGCCACTACGCCGCGGAGGTCGCCAACACGGCCCGGGTGTGGACGAGCTCGGACCGCGTCTTCTCCTGGATGCTCCGCCATCTGCCGTTCGTGAAGGACCGCTATGCGCGGTACGGCTTGAACGGCTATCCCATCCGGGTCTGGACGGTGCCGGTCTTCCTGTTCGGAGCGCTCCCTCTGCTCCGCCTGCGGGGCGTCGGGCGCCTCGCCGTGGGCAACGAGTTCGACACCACGGTGCGCGACCTGTTCCACGGCATTCCGCATTACTACTGCCTCTACGACCAGAGCCGCGACTTCGATCTCCGCCTGAACGACTACTTCCGGCGCAAGGAGTGGGGCGTCCGGATGTTCTCCCTGCTGCGCCCCATGTCCGGGCTGCTGATCCAGAAGCAGCTCCTCCTGCGCTATCCGCAAATCCAGCGGCTGCAGACGTCCTGCCACCGGGTGCATCCGGACGGCGGCCGGATGCGCCCCTGCGGGACCTGCGAGAAGTGCGTGGGCGTGATGGCGTCGCTGGCGGCGTTCGGTGGTGATCCGGCGGCGTGCGGCTACACCCCGGCGCAGGTGGAGCGCTGCCTCCGCGAGCTGCCGCGCCACGCCACCTGGCAGGAGCCCGCCGCGCTCGAGCACCTCGGGTTCCTCCTGCATGAGAAGGGCCTCCTGCCGGAGGCGAAGGTCGGCGCGTTCCCGGCCGCCGAGCGCCGCGAGGTGATGAAGCTGCGCTTCGACGGCGACGCCTCCGCGCGCGACGACCTGCCGGAAGACCTCCGCCGGCCGCTCTTCAGGCTCCTCGCGGAGATCGCCGAAGGCGCCGTCGAGCTGGTGGACGGCGCGTGGAGAGACGTCGACCTGTTCGGGGAGGAGGGCGGCGGATGCCCGGACCACGCCTCACGATCGACCTGAGCAAGATCCTCCACAACGTGGAGACGGTCCGCGCGCTCTATGGGCGCCGGGGCGTCGGGATCACGGGCGTCACCAAGGCGGTCCTGGGATGGCCGGAGGTGGCCCGGACGTTCGTGCGCGGCGGGATCGGCACCCTCGGCGACTCCCGCCTCGAGAACCTCGAACGCCTGCGCGCCGCCGGGGTGGAGGCGCGGCTCGTGCTCCTGCGCACGCCGCCGAGCGCCGCCGAGGAGGTGGTCCGGCTCGCCGACGTGAGCCTGAACACCGAGCTCAAGACCCTCCGGGCATTGTCCGCGGCGAGCGCGGCGGCGGGGCGGCTCCACCGGGTCCTCCTGATGGTTGAAATGGGCGACCTGCGCGAAGGCGTGCCGCCGGCCGATCTGCCCCGCCTCTTCGCCGCAGCGAGCGACCTGCCGGGCCTCGAGGTGATCGGGATCGGCTGCAACCTCGCCTGTTACGGCGGGATCGCTCCCGACGACGCCAACATGGCCGCGCTGTCCGCCCTCGCCGCCGATCTCGAAACGGCGTTCGGGCGGCGCCTGGAGGTCGTTTCCGGGGGCAACTCGGCGAACCACGGGTGGCTCACCGCCACGGCCGCGCCGGGCCGGATCAACGACCTCCGGCTGGGCGAGCTGCTCCTGCTCGGGCGGGAGACCCTGGAGCGGCGGCCCGTGCCGGGGCTCCACACGGATGCCTTCACCTTGACGGCGGAGGTGATCGAGGCCAACGTCAAGCCCACCGTGCCGCGGGGGACCCGCTGCCAGGACGCGTTCGGCGGGTCGCCCGTCTTCATCGATCGCGGCGACCGGCGGCGCGCCATCGTTGCGCTGGGCCGTCAGGACACGTGGGTCCCGGGCCTCTCTCCGCGCGGCGATCTCTCGATCCTCGGCGCGAGCAGCGATCACGTCATCCTCGACGCCGGCCGGCAGCCTCTCGAGGTGGGTGACGAGGTGGAGCTGGACCTCGACTATGCCGCGCTCCTCGCCGCCATGACCTCGCCCTTCGTACGGAAGGTGGTGCTTCCGGCCGGGGCCGGCTAGGCGCGAGGGCAGGCACAAGACCTGCCCCTACATGCACGGCGGGCGTTCTGCAGGTGTAGGGGCAACCCTTGTGGTTGCCCTTCGGTAGCCACCGCGGCCGCGAAACGTCGTGGGCAGGCACAAGACCTGCCCCTACATTCGTACCGGGTGTTACGTGGTCGCGCCCACGTAACACCCCAGCCGGTGGAGCATCTGCTGCACCGAGATCCAGACCACCAGCTCGATCATCGCCTCCGGGGAGAGGGTCCGCCCGGCCAGCTCCGCGAGGGGCTCGGAGACGGCGGCGGGGCTGGGGGAGATGGCCTTGGCCAGCAGCAGCACCAGGGCGGCCTCGTCGCCGAGCCCCGGCAGGGTGGTCAACCGGGCGAGGCCGGCGGCGAGGGCGCTGTCGCCGGGATCGGCGGGCTCGGCGGCGAAGCGGGCGATGGCGTCCAGGACGTTTTCCGGCAGGGCCGGATCCGTCCGGGCCGCCAGGAGGCGGGCTTCGCGGGCGAGGGTTTCGTTCCTCGCCACGGTGGCGTAGACCAGCCCGGCGAGCGCTTTGAGGCGCAGGCCGAGGCGGCTCCCGGCGGCGTTCAGGTTGTCGCGGAGGACGGTGGCGATGGCCCGCACCGCCCGCCGGCTCTCGAGCTTCGCGAGGAGCGGGAAGTCGTGGCCGGTGTGCTCCCGGAGCCAGGTGCCCACCGCCGGCCAGCGCGCGGGGACGCCGCGGGTCCACGAGCTTTCGAGGCGGATGGCGGCCGGTACGTGGCGCAGGAGGGCCAGCTTGGTGAGCAGCGTGTCCCGGCCGGCGGCCCGCGGCAGGAGCCGCGGGTCCTCGGGCGCGATCGAGCAGACGCGATGCTTGCCGGGGGTCCAGCCGCCCGCCAGGAGAACCGGCGAGACCTCCGCCACGGCCGCCTCTTCCAGGTCGATCCCGACGGCGTCCATGAACTTGTTGAGGAAGCCGATCATGCCGATCCCGAGAGCGATCCGTTCGGCGTCCATGGCCGGGAAATGGCGCCGGAGCGCCTCGCGGTGCTCCGCCCGGAAGGTGCACGGGACGCGCGCCAGCGCCTCGCCGGCTTCGACCGCCGCCAGCTCGGCCGGGTTCAGGTCACCGGCCAGCTTGGCAGGCGCCGAGCCGCGGCGCAGGGTGAAGGAGCAGGTGTGGGCGGTGCAGTAGGCGCACTGCGCCGTCCGGCTGGCCGCGCACATGGCGAGCCCGAGAGTGGTGGACGGCGGCCCGAAGCCCCAAACCGAGAACGGCAGGTTGAGCAGGTTCGGCACCAGCAGGTTGTAGCTGCGGAACCCGGCCGGCCAGATCGCCAGATAGGAATCGCAATTCGGCACGACCCCGATGAGCAGACGGACGATCTGCAGCAGCGGGCCGTACTCCTGGTTGAGCCGCGCCAGATCGACGGCGGCCGGACGGAGCGAGTCGATGAGAGTGGCATCCGCCACCCGGGTGTCGGTCTTCATGATGTCTGCATCCCGCCTGAAAGTAGACAAATTCTACAACGGCTCTGAGTCACAGTCCAGAGCGACGGCGTCTCTGCTAGGCTTGCCCCCATCGAGCGAGATCTCCGATGAAACGGTCGCGCAAGGGTCTCCTGTTCCTGTTGCTGGCGCTCCCCTTCCTGGTGCTGCTCTCGGCCCTTTTGTACATGGCCGGAATGGCCTGGCTGGAGGGGCAGCCGCGGAGCTTCTGGCAGGCGGTGGGATGGGCCGCGGAGACGCTGACCACCACCGGCTACGGGGCGGACAGCCGGTGGGGCCATCCGGTGATGGTCCTCTTCGTGATGTGCGTCCAGTTCATCGGGGTCTTCCTGGTGATCCTCATCTTCCCGGTCTTCCTGATCCCGTTCCTGGAGGAACGGTTCGAGGTGCGGCTGCCGCAGGAGGCGCCCAGGGACCTCGACCATCACGCCGTGGTCTTCCGCTTCGGCGCGCCGGTCGAGAGCCTGCTCGCCGAGCTCAAGGCGGCGCGGGTGCCGGCGCTGGTCGTGGAGCCGGACGAGGTGACCGCGCGGCGGCTCTTCGAGCGCGGCGAGCTGGTGCTCCACCGCCGGCTCGACGACGGAGCGCTGGAGGCCGCGCACCTGGACCGGGCGCGGGCTCTCATCGCCAACGGCACGGACGACGAGAACGCGGCCTTCATCCTCACCGCCCGCCAGCTCGGCTTCCGCGGTCCGATCCTGGCCCTGGTCGAAGAGCCCTACCACCGCCGGCCGATGATGCTGGCCGGCGCCAGCGCCACCTTCACCCCGCGGCACATGCTGGGCGCGGCGCTCGCCGCCCGCGCCTCGCACCGGATCAGCCCGCGGGTGGCCGGGGTGCAGCAGCTCGGGCGGAATCTGGAAGTGGCCGAGATGCGGGTGGAGCCGGGGAGCCCGCTCGCCGGGAAGACCCTCGCCGAGGCGGACGTCGGCTCCCACACCGGGGCCACCGTGGTCGGCCAGTGGGTGGGCGGCGAGCTGGAGGTGCTGGCCGGCGCGAACGTCCGCCTGAAGCCGGGCGGCATGCTGGTCGCGGTGGGGAGCCACGAGAGCATCGACCGCCTGAGCCATCTCGCCGAAGGGGCGGTCGCCACGCGCCGCCACGGACCGTTCGTGGTCGGCGGCGGCGGCGAGGTGGGGCGCAAGGTGGCCGAGCTGCTGCGCGCCGTCGGCGAAGAGGTGCGGCTCATCGACCGCAATCCGGGACCGGAGGTGGACCTGGTCGGCGACGTGCTGGACGTCAAGCTCCTGGAGCAGGCCGGCGTGCGCGACGCCCAGGCGGTGATCCTGGCGCTCAACACGGACGCGGCGACCCTCTTCGCCACCGTGATCCTCAAGGACCTGGCGCCCGAGGTGCCGGTGATCGCCCGCGTCAACCACTCGGACAACGTCGAGCGCATCCACCGCGCCGGGGCCTATTTCGCCCTGTCGATCAGCCAGGTGTCGGGGCAGATGCTGGCCAAGAAGCTGCTCGGCCAGGAGGCGGTGGCGGTCGATCCGCAGCTCAAGATCCTGAAAGTGCCGGCGGAGGGCCTGCGCGGCCGCCATCCCGCCGATCTGAAGATCCGCGAGCGGACCGGCTGCTCGGTGGTGGCGGTGGAGCGGGGCGACGAGGTGCTGGTCGACTTCGCCGCGGACTTCCGGTTCCGCCCGGACGACATGGTCTTCGTCTGTGGCAGCACCGCGGCGGTCCGGCGCTTTTCGGCGGAGCTGGGACGTTAGGCCTCGCGCAGCTTCTCGATCTTGCGGTCCCGCTCGTCCTCGATCCGGCGGCGTTCCCAGACGTAGTTCTGCTCATCCTCCTGCCGCTTGAGGAGGTCGGACTTGCCCGACCGGTCGCGGTGCAGGATCTCGAGCTCGGCGAGCTTCGCCTCCGCCTGCCGCCGCACCTCCGCGATCTTCTCCTGGACCTCCGCCGGGATGTCCTCGCGGGGCCGCTCGACCCCCCGCTGTTCGAGCCGCTCCAGGGCCAGCTCATACGCCGACTTCATGCCGGATGCCTTGTCTTTGTCTGCCATGGTGGCGAGAGGATAGCACCCCCTCCCCGTCCCTCCCCCGCGAAGCGGGAGAGGGCGCCCCCTCCCGCCCCGAGGGAAGCCCGGCGTTCGACTAATGCGGCGGAGCATTTCCCCTTTCCCGCTCCGCGGGGGAGGGGCCAGGGGAGGGGGCGTCCAGCTTCGAATACCCCATCCCGTCCGGCTCCTTGCCGGCGGTGAGACCGCCGGTCCGCTGCCCGGATTCGAGGTCGACGATCGAGATCTGATCGGCATTGGCATGTGCCACATAGGCACGTTTGCCGTCGGGTGCGATCTCGATGCCGATGGGGACCGAGCTGGCGCCGAAGTCGCCCATCAGCCGTCCGTCGGTCTCCTTGGCGGCGAGCCCCAGGGGGATGCGGCGCTCCAGCTTGCGGTCCGCCGTGGTGAAGACCGAGAGGTCCCCCGACTTCGCGTTCGAGACCAGGACCCGCGCGCCGTCCGGCGTCACCTCGGCGCGGATGGGGAAGGCGGCGGACGGCAGGGAGACCAGGACCTCCAGGCTCGCGGCGTCGATCACCGACACCGTGTCCGCGGCGCGGTTGACCACCCAGACCTGCTTGCCGTCGGGAGTGACCGTGATCCCCTCGGAGCCGTCACCGGTGCGGACGTCCGCGAGACGCGCCTTGGCCTTCAGGTCGATCGCGGTCACCGTGCCGGAGCCGATGTTCGCCACGAAGGCGCGGCTGCCGTCCGGGGTCACCGCCACCATGTGCGAGACCTCCTGCCCGGTGGTCACGGTCGAGGTGACCTTGCCGCCGTCCACGTCCACCTCCAGCAGGGCCTTGCTCGCCTCGGAGGTGACCAGGGCGCGGTGCTCGTCCAGAAAGACCATGCCATGGGGACGCTTGTACGTGCCGAGGTCGATCGTCCGCACCACCTTGGCGCCCGGGACGTCGAGGAGGGTCAGGGTCGAGCCGGCGTTCTCCGGACCGCCGAGGCCGTAGTTGGCCACCAGGGCCAGGGCGCCGCTCGGCGAGACCGCCACCTCATGCGGACCCTTCCCCACCGGCAGCGTCGCCACCACCTTCCCTTCCGGCAGAGAGACCAGGGAGACCGTCGCGTCCGACTTGTTGGCCACGAGCAACGTGGCGGCCTGGGCGGCACCCGAGGTGAGGAGCAGGGCGAGGAGCGGGAACAGGATCGTTTTCGCCATGGCCCCGCACTCTAGCAGAGAGAGACCTGCCCGGCAGGCCGGGGCGCCGTCTCGCCAGACTCCTATAATGCCGCCCATGGCCACCGACACCCTCACTCCCGCACAGGCCCCCGGCGCGGAGAGGACGACCTCGTCCGAGATCCCGGTCCATCCCTACTACCGGCCGGCCGACCTCGCCGGCATCCCCTACGACGCCAAGCTGGGCGATCCGGGCCAGTTTCCCTATACCCGCGGTCTCTACGCCGACATGTACCGCAAACGGCACTGGACCATGCGCCAATATGCCGGCTACTCCAGCGCCGCCGAGTCGAACAAACGCTACCGCTACCTCCTCTCCCAAGGGACCACGGGCCTCTCCGTGGCCTTCGATCTGCCGACCCAGATCGGCTATGACTCCGATCACCCCAAGGCCCTCGGCGAAGTGGGGCGGGTCGGTGTCGCCATCGACTCGATCGAGGACATGCGCCGCCTGTTCGACGGCATCCCCCTGGACCAGGTCACCACCTCGATGACCATCAACTCCACCGCCGGCATCCTGCTGGCCCTCTATCTGGTGGTCGCCGAGGAGCAGGGCGTCCCCTGGGCGAAGGTCGGCGGGACGGTCCAGAACGACATCCTGAAGGAATACGCCGCGCGCGGCACCTACATCTACCCGCCCCGCCCCTCGCTCAAGCTGGTGACCGACGTCATCGCCTTCTGCGCCGAGCGGGTGCCGAAGTGGAACACGATCTCGGTCTCCGGCTACCACATGCGCGAGGCGGGCTCGACGGCGGTGCAGGAGGTGGCGTTCACCCTCGCCCACGGCCTCACCTACGTCCAGGCGGCCCTCGACCGCGGCCTCGCGATCGACGAGTTCGCGCCTCGCCTCTCCTTCTTCTTCAACGCCCACAACAACTTCCTGGAAGAGGTGGCGAAGTACCGCGCCGCCCGCCGGCTGTGGGCCGAGCTGGTGCAGGAGCGCTTCGCGCCGAAAGACCCGCGCTCGCTCTGGCTGCGCTTCCACACCCAGACCGCGGGCTCGACGCTGACCGCGCAGCAGCCGATGAACAATGTGGTGCGCGTGGCGCTCCAGGCGCTCGCCGCGGTCTGCGGCGGCACCCAGTCGCTCCACACCAACTCTCTCGACGAGGCTCTGGGGCTCCCCACCGAGGAGGCGGCGCGCCTGGCGCTCCGCACCCAGCAGGTCATCGCCCACGAGAGCGGCGTCGCCGAGGTGGCCGATCCCCTCGGCGGTTCCTACGCCATCGAGGCGTGGACCGACGAGATCGTCCTGCGGGCGCGGCAGTACATCCGGCGGATCGAGGAGATGGGCGGCTCGCTCGCCGCCCTGGAGCAAGGCTTCCAGCAGCGCGAGATCGCCGACGCCGCCTACCGCTACCAGCTCGACGTCGAGGAGAAGCGGGCGCAGGTCGTGGGCGTCAACGTCTTCCATGCCGATGCCGAGACCGCGACGGAGGTGCTGCGCATCGATCCGGCGGCCGAGCGCGACCAGGTCGAGCGCGTCCGCGCGCTGCGGGCGCGGCGCGAGCCGGCGCGCGCGGCGGAGGCCCTCCGCCGGCTCGCGGAGGCGGCGCGTGAGGACCGCAACCTGATGCCGCCGACCCTCGACTGCGTGCGCGCCGAGGTCACCCTGGGCGAGATCGCGGACACGCTGCGCGAGGTCTACGGGGAATACCGCGAAGCGGGGCTCGATTGAGGGACTCCGCGATCCCTGATTCGCTGGAGGCCGAGAACCGCTTTCTGCGCGAGCGCATCGACGAGCTCGTCCGCGAGAAGCGGATCCTCGAGCTCCAGCTCGCCCGCCAGGCGAGCCACGACGAGCTGACCGGCCTGCTCAACCGCCGCGCCTTCGATTCCCACCTGGAGTACGCGCTCGATGCGGCGCGCGAGCTCGGCCAGACCCATGCCCTCTGCTACCTCGATCTCGACCAGTTCAAGCTGCTCAACGAGACCTTCGGCCACCGCGCCGGCGACGAGCTCCTGGTCCAGGTCGCCGAACGCCTCCAGGAGGTGATGCGCGACACCGACGTCATCGCCCGCCTGGGCGGCGACTCCCTGGGCGTTCTCCTGTTCCGCTGCGACCTCGAGGAGGCGGAGCGGCGGGCCCAGGCGTTCCACCGGACGGTCCAGAGCCTCCGCTTCACCTGGCGCGAAAGGGCCATCCAGATCGGCGCGAGCCTCGGCGTCGTCCCGATCACCGCCCAGGTCGGCTCGGTGACCCAGCTCCTCTCCGCGGCCGACCACGCCTGCTCGCTGGCCAAGGAAAAGGGGCGCAACCGCATCCAGATCTACCAGGAGGACGACGACGCGGTCGTCCAGCGCCATGGCGAGGTGAGCTGGGCGGTGCGCATCCGGCAGACCCTGGAGGACGACCGTTTCCGCCTGTTCGCCCAGAGCATCCAGGCGATCTCCCCGCGCGCCACCCAGGGGGTCCACTTCGAGGTCCTCCTGCGCCTCATCGAAGAAGACGGCCACGTCCACATGCCCAACGACTTCCTGCGCGCCGCCGAGCGCTACGGCCTGATGCGCAGCATCGACCGCTGGGTGATCCGCCGGTGCCTGGGCACCCTGGCGGCCCAGCCGCCGCCGTTCCTCGACCTGCTCTCCACCTGCGCCATCAACCTCTCGCCGATGTCCCTGGGGGACGAGACCTTCCTCGACTTCCTGGAGGACGAGATCGGCACCTCGGGCGTGGCACCGGCCAAGCTCTGCTTCGAGATCACCGAGACCGCGGCCATCGAGAACCTGACGCACACCCGCAAGCTCCTGCAGCGCCTCTCCGCGCGGGGCATCCGCTTCGCCCTGGACGACTTCGGCACCGGCATGGCCTCCTACGGCTACCTGCGCGACCTGCCGGTCCACTACCTGAAGATCGACGCCCGCTTCATCAAGGACGTCGTCACCGACCCCCTCGACCGCGCGATGGTCGAATCGATCCACCAGGTGAGCGACGTCATGGGCATCCAGACCATCGCCGAAGGAGTCCCCAGCCAGGCCACCATCGAGCAGCTCCGCTCCCTGGGCATCGACTACGCCCAGGGCAACTGGATCAGCCCGCCGCGGCCGTTGACGGAGGGGTGAAGGGGGGTCTCTGCTAAGATGTCGGGTATGGACGAAAAGCGCGCAGCCTACGAGCTCAGAGCGCCGGGCGGGGCCGTGTACCTGCCGGGGCGGGCCGATTTCCCACGGCTCGACGATCACCTGGTGGTGCCGGAGGTGACACGCGACGAGATCATCAAGGGGCGGCGGGTGGTGGCGATGCCGGCGCTGGCGCCCCACGGGGATCAGAACAGTGAGCTCGACTTCGTCCTGCGCGGCCTGGTGGCGCCCGGCTACCAGGTCTCGACGGACCTCCTGACCCGGGTGGCCAAGGACTCGGACTTTGCCAGCGACACCAGTATCCGCAGAAAAGGCGAGGACCCGGCAACGGGCACGCGGTACCTGGAGGAGATCGTCTTCGAGGTGGTGTCCACGCAGAGCGAACGGGACGTAAGGGACAAAGCCGAGGAGATGCAGGGGCGCGGGGTACGCCGGATCTTCGCGGTCTTCGTAAAGGGACCGCGGCGGGTCTGTGAGTGGTCCCCCAAGAGCCGGCGCTGGCAGCCCCTTGATGGGGGCACACGAATCGAGGACCCCTGCCTGGTTACGCCGCTGGCCGTGTCAGCTCTTCTCGATGCCGCGCTGGCCGACAACGCGGTGGTGGAAGCTTTGATTGCCAAGAAGAACCCGGTGCTCCTGAACCGGGAAGCGGCGGCGGCAGCCGAGGGCCGGGCGAAGGGCAAGGCGGAGTCCATCCTCAAGTTCCTGGAGGCGCGCGGGATCGCCGTGAGCCAAGCGCAGCGGGAGGAAATCTTGCGCTGTAACGACTTGGAGCGTCAGGACCGGTGGTCGCTCCGGGCCGCGGTGGCCGCCTCTGCCGACGAGCTGATCAAAGAGCCCTGAAGGGCTCGCCGGGACCTCACTCCACCGCCACCTCCAGCACCGGTTCTCCCAGAACCTCCATCCGGGGTGTCACGCCGAGGCCGGGCCCGGTCGGGGCGGACATCCTGCCGTTCTCGCGTCGCGGGGCTCCCGCGGCGGTGCTCACCGTCACGTAGCTGTTGAAGTCGGTGGCGGAGAAGCGCAGGTTCTCGGGCGTCGAGTGGGCGAGGTGGGCGATGGCGGCCGTGGTGATGTCACCGCCCCAACTGTCCTCGATCGTCATGGCGATCCCGAGCGAGACGCAGAGATCGCGGATCTGCCGCGCCTTGGTGAGGCCGCCGACCTTGGAGATCTTGAGGTTGATGACGTCCATCGCGCCGAGGGAGTGGGCGGCGAGCAGGGCCTCGACGGAGTCGATGACCTCGTCGAGGACGAAGGGATGATCGGTGCGTCGGCGGATCGCCAGGCACTCGTCCAGCGTCAGGCATGGCTGCTCGACGTAGACGTCGACGTCCTTGACCGCCCGCACCACCCGCGCGGCGTCGTGCATCAACCAGCCGGTGTTGGCGTCGGCGACCAGGACGTCGCCGGGCTCCAGCTCGGCGCGCACCGCCCGGATGCGCGCGACGTCGTCCTCGACGCCGGCGCCCACCTTGAGCTGGAATTTCCGGTAGCCCTCCGCCCGGTAGCCGGCGACCTTGGCGGCCATGGCGGCGGGGGCCTCCTGCGAGATGGCACGGTAGAGATCGACCGCCTCGCCATCCCGGCCGCCGAGCAGGGTGACGGCCGGCAGGCCGGCCGCTTTGCCGAGGACGTCCCAGAACGCCATGTCGAGCGCCGACTTCACGTACGGGTGCCCCTTGAGCGCCGCGTCCATCCGCCGGTTGAGGCTCCCCAGGTCACGCGGATCGTGGCCGAGCAGATGCGGAGCGAGCTCGGCGATGCCGGTGCGGGCGCCGGGCCCGTAGGCCGGCAGATAGAACGGGCCGAGAGGGCAGACCTCGCCCCAGCCCGTGATCCCCGCATCGGTCGCGACCTCCACGACAGTACAGTCGAACACGGAGACGGACTTGCCGCCCGACCATTTGTAACTCCCCTCATGCAGGGGCAACGCGACGCGATAGGCACGGATACGGTTGATCTGCACGCTCTCTCCTCGAAGTCCAAGCGACCCGGACCTATGTTGTCACGACTGCCCGGCGTGTTCCACGCCTCCAGCCCTCCCGTGCTACACTGATTCAGTGCTACACAGGAGTGCTTCCGCATGGCCAATCTGACGATCACCCTCGACGACGAGATCCTGCGTCGCGCGAGGCTGCGCGCTCTGGAGCAGGACACTTCGGTCAACACCGTCCTGCGCGACTACCTCGTGGCCTTCGCAGCCGTTGGGAGCACCTGGGATCAGGCGGCCGACGAAATCCTGCGGTTGTCCAACCGGTCGCGAAGCGGCCGGGGAGAGAGTCGCTGGACCCGGGACGAGTTGCATGAGCGGTAGGGTGTTCTTCGACACCAACGTCCTGGTCTATCTCTTCGACGAGGACTCACCAGCGAAGCAGACCCGGGCAAGAGAGGTCTTCAACGAACACGCCCGGACCGGGCGCATCGTTCTCAGTCCCCAGGTGCTCCAGGAGTTCTACGTGACGGTGACCCGCAAGCTCGGCCGGCCGGTCTCGCCGGAGGCAGCCCTTGCGGCGGTCACACACTTCAGCTCGTTCTCCCTGGTTCCGGTCGCCGGCGATACCGTGTTGCGCGCGGTGCGGCTCCACCAAAGCGCCGTCGTCTCGCTCTGGGACGCCCTGATCATCCAGGCGGCCCTGGAAGGGAACTGCTCCACGCTCCTCAGTGAGGACATGCAGGACCGCCGCACGTTCGGAACCCTGGCCATCGAGAACCCGTTCGCGGCCACGGCACCGCCATCGACATCGCCCCTCAGCAAAACTTGAAGTCCTCGCAGGGGAAGGCCCTCCCTGGAAGGGATCTCCCCCGCTCCGCGGCAGCCGGGTGACGAGATTGCACCGAGCCGGGTTAAGCTATGGCGCGCTTTTCCGGACGCGAGATGTCCCACTGGTCTGAAGGAGGACCCCGTTTCTATGGCCAACCAGTTTTTTGCCAGGAAGTCGCTCGCCTTGCTCCTCGAGGAGATGAAGGGCGAGAACCGGCTCCGCCGCGTGCTCGGCCCGGTCCAGCTCTCGGCTCTGGGGGTCGGCGCGATCATCGGCGCAGGCATCTTCGTCGCCACCGGCGAAGCCGCCCGCAACATCGCCGGACCCGCCCTCATGCTCTCCTACGTGGTCGCCGGTATCACCTGCGTCTTCGCGGCGCTCTGCTATGCCGAATTCGCCTCGATGGTGCCGGTCGCCGGCTCCGCCTACACCTACGCCTACGCCACCCTGGGCGAGCTGTTCGCCTGGATCATCGGCTGGGACCTGGTGCTGGAGTACGCGGTCGGCAGTGCCACCGTCGCCAACGGCTGGTCCGGCTATTTTCAAAGCGTCATGACGAAGGCAGGGTTGCAGCTCCCGGTCTACCTGCGGGAGGCGCCGATCCGCTACGACGCCGCGACCGGTGAGTTCGTCAAGACCGGCTCGTTCGTGAACCTGACGGCGATCATCATCGTCACCATCGTCACCATCATCCTGGTGAAGGGCATCTCCGAGAGCGCCTCCTTCAATGCTGCGATGGTGGGCATCAAGGTCTCCGCCGTCCTCTTCGTCATCGGCGTCGGCGCCTTCTACGTCAATCCCGCCAACTGGAAGCCCTTCGCGCCGTACGGCTGGACCGGCCTGAGCTTCTTCGGCCATCACGTCGCCGGCCAGGCGGACAAGGGAGGCACCCCCCTGGGGATGCTCGCCGGTGCCGCGATCATCTTCTTCGCCTACATCGGCTTCGACTCCGTGTCGACCCACACCGAGGAGGCCAAGAACCCGCAGCGCGACGTGCCGATCGGCATCATCACCTCGCTGCTCGTCTGCACCGTCCTCTACATCGCGGTCGTCGCCGTGCTCACCGGCATGGTCCCCTACGGCCAGATCGACCCCGCGGCGGGCGTCAGCGACGCCTTCAAGCAGCAGGGGCTCGACGTCGCCGAGGTCATCATCGCGATCGCCGGTGTCGCCGGCATCACCTCGGTGCTCCTGGTGATGATGCTCTCCGGCCCCCGGGTGTTCCTGGCGATGGCCCGCGACGGCTTGGTCCCCAAGGGCTTCTTCGGCGACGTCCACCCGAAGTTCCGTACCCCGTGGCGCTCGACGATCCTGATCGGCATCTTCGTCTGCCTGCTCACCGGCTTCCTCCCGCTCGGCTTCCTGCTCCACCTGACGAACATCGGCACCCTGTTCGCCTTCGTGGTGGTCTGCGCCGCGGTCCTCATCATGCGCAAGAAGTACCCCGATGCCGAGCGGCCCTTCCGGTGTCCCTGGGTCCCGGTCGTGCCGATCCTCGGCATCCTTTCCTGCCTGCTGCTGATGTTCTCGCTGCCGGCCGACAACTGGCTGCGGCTGGCCGTCTGGCTGGTGATCGGCCTGGTGATCTACTTCACCTATGGCCAGTTCCACAGCGTGATGGCCAACAGCCTGGCCAAGGAGATCGCCACCCACGGCGTCTCCCCCGCCGGCACCCTGCCGCGCCACGGAGAGAACAAGCCGAAGAAGTGAGCCCTCTCCCCGTCCCTCCCCCGCTCGGCGGGGGAGGGACCCGTTCCCCCTCGGCTCGCCGATGCCCGACCCTGTGCTCCCCTCGCGTCCGTTCTCCCACCTCCCCGCGCTCGCGGTGCTGGCCGGGCTCGTTCTCTTCGCGTTCCTGCCGACCCTCGACCATGGCTGGGCGCCGCTCGACGACGAGCTCAACTTCGTCTCCAACCCGCACTATCGCGGCTTGTCGCCCGACCATCTGCGGTGGATGGCGACCAGCCGCCACGCGGGCCACTACATCCCGCTCTCCTGGCTGACCCTGGCGGCCGATTTCGAGCTCTCGGGGATGGCACCGCGCGGCTATCACCGGACGAACCTGCTGCTCCACCTGGCCAACGCCCTGCTGTTCTACGCCCTGGCCTGGCGCCTGCTCGCGGTGCGGCCGCGCGGCGCGCCGGAGGAAGGCCGGGAGCCGGCCGGGCCGCGGTTGCTCGCCGCGTTCGCGGCGGCGGCGCTGTTCGCCGTCCATCCGTTGCGCGTCGAGTCGGTGGCCTGGATCACCGAGCGGCGCGACGTCCTCTGTGGCCTGTTCGTCCTGCTCACCCTGCATGCCTGGCTGAGCGCGGCGGGAGCGTCCGGCCGCCGGCGCTCCCTCGCGTACGCCGGCGCGCTTCTCGCCTTCGCGGCGGCGCTGCTCTCGAAGGGGATCGCGCTCATGCTGCCGGCCGCCCTCGTCGCGCTCGACCTCTTCCCGCTCGGCCGCCTGGAGCTCGATCCCCGGCGCTGGCTCTCCCGCGGCGCGCGCGCCGTGCTGCTCGAAAAGCTGCCGTTCCTGGCGCTCTCCGCGCTCTTTGCCGGCGTCACCTTCTGGGCGGCGGCACCGGCGATGGCCGACCGCACGCAGGCCGGTCTCGAGCACCGGCTGCTCTCGGCCGGGTTCGGTCTCTCGTTCTACCTCGAAAAGACCGTCGTCCCGCGCGCGATTCCGTTCCAGGTGCCGGCCACCCACCCGCTCACGGTCGCCGGGGACGGCGGTGTGGCCCTGCGCGGGATCGTCTTTCTCGCCGTGCTCGCCGGGGCACTGGCGTTCTGGCGCCGCAAACCGGCTGTCCCGCTCGCCCTGGCCGTCTTCACGGCGTTCGTGCTGCCGGTCTCCGGTCTCTTCCAGGCGGGGCCACAGCTCGCGGCGCACCGGTATACCTACCTGTCGGCTCTGTCGCTCGCCCTGCTGGCCGGTGCCGGGCTCCAGGCCCTGGCGCGCCGGCAGGGCCGGTGGGGCCTCGCCGGGCTCGCCCTTCTCACCCTCGGCCTGGCCTGGGCGCTCGCCGGGTCGGCGCGCGCCCAGGCCGGTCTGTGGCGCGACGACGTCACCTTTTGCCGCGCCGCCGTCGACGCCGCGCCCGATGCGTGGGCGCCGGCCGGTGCCCTGGCGCGCGCCTATCTGGCGCGCGGCGAGCAAGGCGCGGCGCTCGCCGTCCTGCAGGCCGCCCGGCAGCGGCTCCCGGATGCGCTGCTCCTCACCTACCTGGAGGCGGTCCTCCTCGCCACCAGCCCGGACGACCGCTTGCGCGATGGTGAGCTGGCCCTGCTGCTGGCGACGCGCGCGGCTCGCACGACCAGCTACCAGGACCCGGCCGCGCTGTTCGCCCTCGCCGCGGCGAGCGCGGAGACGGGAGACCTCGACGCGGCGCGGCACTGGCTCGACGGCGCCGAGGCGCTCACCCGCGCGGGGCGCAAACCCGGCTTCCTCCCCGTGCTCGAAGCCGCCTCGCGGCAGATCGACGCACAGGGCCTGGTGCGCCTGACCACCGCCGACTGGCGCAACACGCCGCTCTGAACGGGCCTCAGGGGGAACGCCGCGCCGCGTCGCGGGCGAGGTCCACGGCGTGGCGGGCGAGCGGGGAGCCGGGCTGCGTGGCGGCGGCCCTTTCGAGGGTCCGGGCCACCCAGGCGGGCGCGGGCCCGCCGGCCGGCCAGGGTGCTTCGAGCAGGGCGGCGATGCCCTTCCAGGGACGCCCATAGGACGGCACCCGTTCCAGGGAGCGGACGAGATGGAACAGCGCCGGCCCGGCCTCGCCCCGGCTGTAGAGCAGATAACCGAGGTTGTTGTCGGCGAGGCACGAGCCCGAGTGGGCGAGCACGTGGCGCCAGAGCGTCTCGTCGCTCTGCCAGACCAGCGTCTGCCGCCGGGTCGCCAGCGTGTTGGCCGCGAGCAGGGCGGCAAAACCGAGGGCGGCCGCCGCGCGCAGCGCACGCCCGGGCAGGCGGACCCAGAGGCTCACGCCGGCTCCGGCCGCGAGCAGCACGAGCGGTACGGTCGCCAGATAGGCATACCGGTCGGCGACCAGTTGCACGCCCGATTGGGCGATCCCCAGCACCGGCAGCACGAGCAGCAGGTACGCTCCGAACGCGGCCGCCACGGACGGGACCCGGCGGCGCAGGAACCAGAGGCCCGCCAGCGCGCCCGCGGCGGCGAGGGCGGGAAGAAGGTGGCGCGGTGCGGTGGGCTCGAACGGGAACGGCCGTTCGTAGAGCGGCAGCCAGGTGCGGCCGAAGAGCAGGGCGGAGGGATAGAACGCGAGGCCGTAGCCGGCCTGGACGAGCCGGGAGAGCGCGCCATGCTCACCCGCCCCGGTGAGCGCGCCCTGGCTCGCCTGCGCCCAGAGCCCCGCCGCCGCGGACGCCGCGGCGATGGCGAAGGAGACCCCTTTCTCGCGGACCAGCCGGAGCAGGCCTCCCTTTCGATCCGGTTGCGACGCCAGGCGCCGGAGCGGCCAGAGATCGGCCAGCAGCAGGACGAATGGCAGCGTCATCTGCGCCCGCGAGAGGGCGGACAGCGCATGGAGGAGCGCGACCCGGCCGCGCACCGGAGAGGGGGACGGGTCCGCCGGGCTCGCGCGCAGATGGAGGGCGAGGGCCGCGAGCGCGAAGAGGGTCGACAGGAGATCGCGCCGCTCGGTCGCCCAGGCCACCGATTCGACCCGGACCGGGTGGAGCGCGAAGAGCGCCGCGGCGATCCAGGCAAACGCCGCCCGGAGGCGGCGGTCGGCGAACGGATGGACGCCGCGCAGCGCAGGGCAGGCGGCGAGCACCCAGGCGAGCCAGCCGACCACCGCGGTCGCCGCGAGATGGAGGACCAGCTGGGTCGCATGGACGCCGCGCGGCGTGGCGCCGGAGAGCCGGGCATCGATCTGGTAGGACACCCAGGTGAGCGGCTGGTAGTGGCCGGCGAACGGCTCGCGGAACGCCCAGGCGAGCCCGGCAAGCCCGCGGTCCCACCGGGCGCGGGCGACGCCGAGGTTCGCGCCGTCGTCCCAGACGAAACCGTTGTCGAGGATGGGCCAATAGGCCCAGGCGATGACGCCGCCGAGCAGCAGAGCGGCGAGCAGGAGCCCGGCCACCCCGATGCGGCCGCTCCCTTCGGGTCCGCGCGCGATCACAATGCGCCTAGAGTATCCGGTTTCGGTATGATGGCCGCCGCCTTCGATGCAGGCTGGTCAGGAGAGGCCGTACGATGAAATTCGAGCATCTGCTGGCGGGGGCTCTGCTCTCCCTCGCCGCCGTTTCCGGTTGCCGGGACACCGCGGTCCCCGCGACCGCCGCCCGTCGCGATCCGGAGACGGTGGTGGCGCGCTGGAAGGGCGGAGAGATCCGCCGCGGCGCGATCCAGGAGGCGCTCGACCGGCGGCTCGCCGCGGTCCCCAAGCCCGTCTCTCCCGAGGCCTGGAAGGCGATCGTCCGCCAGGTGATCGAACGCCGGGTGCGCGCCGCGATGCTGTTCGACGAAGCGAAGGCGCAAGGTTTCACCGAGCGGCCGGAGGTCCGGAAGCGCCAGGCGGCCGCCGAGGAGCGCGTCCTGGCCGAGGACCTCCTGGCGCGGGAGACGGCGTCCGTCCGGGCGGCCGAGCCCCAGGTCGCCGCGGAGGTCCAACGCCGGCTCGCCGCGATCCATCCGGACGAGGCGCGGAAGTTCAGCCATATTTTTCTGCGCGCGCCGGAGTCCGACCCGGCGGCTCGCGCCCGGGCGGCCGCCCGGATGGAGACGATCCGCCAGGAGCTCGGCCGCGGCGCCAACTTCAACCAGCTTGCCGAGAAGTACTCGACCTCGGTCACCGCGCGCGGCGGCGGCCGGATCGAGTGGACGCTCAAGCACTCGCTCAACCGCGCCGCCGCCGAGGTGATCTTCGCGCTCGCGGAGGGGGAGGTGAGCCAGGTCGTCTCCTCGGCCGACGGGCTCCATCTCTTCCGGCTCGACGGGATCCGCCCCGGCACACCCGCCGACGCCGAGGCGGTCCGCCGCGCGGTCCGCCAGGAGCTGGACACCGAGGCACGCAGCGCGGCGATGCGCGCCCGCCGCCGGCAGGAGCTCGATGCGCGGGGGGTGGAGCCGGCGCCGCCCGGCCGGCGCGGAGGCCAGGAGAGCGAAGCGGCACTGCGCCAGGAGGTGGAGAACCGGCTGCTGGCCGAGGCCCGGCGCGCGCAGGGCCTGACGCCGGAGATCGCGGCCCGCGTCGCCGAGGCGCGCCGCGAGGCGGTGATCGAGGCCTGGCGCGAGACGTTGGTCACCGGGCTCGACACCCAACCGACGGAAGAGGAGATCGCGCGCTACCATCGCGACCACGCCGACGCCCTGCTCCTGCGCGACTTCCGGATCGACCTGCTGTTCTTTCCGCAGACCGGAGACAGCGTCGCCGACGTCTACGCCGCGGGAGAGGCGGTCGGTGCCGCCCTGCGCGAGGGTGCGCCGTTCGACGACCTCCTGCGCCGGCCGGCGCGCCCCGATGCCCGCCTCTGCCGCGAGGCGCACGGCGTCGACCTGACGGCGCTCGGGCGCACGTCGATCCGGCTGCGCAAGGCGCTGCTGCGCCTCGGCCCCGGCGAGATCTCCCCGGCGATCTATCTCGACGGACCGCGCACCGAGGTGGTTCCCGGCACCTGTGTCCTCGAAGGGCGCGGTGTCGCCTTCGTCCGCCTGCGCGGGCTCGGCACATTGCCGCTGGCGGCCGTCCACGAGGCGATCCGGGCCACGCTCGCCCACGAGAAAGAGGTGGCCGGCATCGAGGCCCTGCGCAACCGGTTGCTCGCCGCCTCGGGTCTCGAAATCCTGGTTCCCGAAGGGTAGGGGGAGGCCGGGATGAGCATCCCGCCCTCGGCGCTCGCCGCGTTCTCGGCCGCCGTTCTGCTCCTCGTCCTCGACCACCGGCGAGCGAACCTCGGGGGCCGCGCCACGCTCGCCTTCTGCGCCGCGGCCGTGTTCTATGGCCTGGTACGCTCGCTGGCGATCCGGGCTCTCGCCGAGGCGCACCTCGGTGGCATGCCGTACCGCCTGGAGGCGCCGCTCGCCTCGATCGCCGGCGTGCCGCTCCAGGAGCTGATCGGCTGGACCGCCGCGGCCGGGCTCGCCGGCCTCTTCGCCGACCGCCTGCTCCGCCGCTTCGGCCAGCCGTCCGATCCCTTCCGCACGGCGCTCGTCGCGGGGCTCGCCCTGGCGGCGACCTGCCTCGCCGTCGAGACCGCCGCGGCCGCCGGCGGCTGGTGGTCGTGGAGCCTCGCCCACGCGGCCACGGGTCCGCTCCGTTTTCCCGGCATCGCCCTCCTCGACTGGGGATTCGTGGCGATCGACTTCCTGCTCCCGTTCGAGCTGTGGCGCCGCCGCGCGCCGCTGGGGCAGAGGCTCGCCGGGCTGCTCCTCTTCCCCATCCATCTCGCGGGGCACGCGCTCGCCGCACCGTTGCCGGGTCCGCTGCCGTTCTCCGGCTTCGACCTCGTCCACATCGGCCTGGTCGCGGCGGTCGCCGGAGCCGCCGCCGCATCCTCTGGTACGAGCGGCACGAGCCCGTGGCCGCCGCTCCGCGCCGAGCAGCTCCGCTTCCGCCCAGCCCTCGCCGCCGCCCTCCTCCTCGGCACGGCGGCGGCGCAGCTCCTCCTGGCCGGAGAGCCGGGCCTGCTGTGGACCACCCTGCCGCTCGCCGCGTTGGCGCTGTTCACCACCCTGAGCCGGCGGGAGCCAGGCGCCCGGACGGCCCCCCTGGCGCGCTCCCGGCCCCACTTCAAGGGGATCGCGGTGTTCGCCGGTCTCCTGCTCCTCGGCCTCGCGCTGCGCCTTCCCGCGGCGCGGCGCGCCCGGGACTTCGAGGTGCTCCTGCGCCAGGGCGTCGACCAGCTCGCCGCGGGCCGGGCCGGTACGGCGCGCGGCCTGCTCGAACAGGCTCTCGCGCTCCGGCCCGAGCAGTCCGAGGCGCTCTGGCTGCTCGGCTGGGCCGAGATGCAACAGGGGGATCGGGCCGCGGCCCGCCGCCACCTCGAAGCGGCGCTCGCCCGGCGCCCCGGTTCCAAGGAAGCGGCAGAGCTTCTCGCCCGGCTCGACCGGGAGGAAGGCAGGGGCGGGGCGCCGCCGCCCCGCTGAGCTCAGCGGGCGGCTCGCAAGGCTCTCGCGGCGGCGGCGAGATCGGCCGGCACCTCGGCGTCCGCGATGAGCCGGTCCAGCTCCCGCTCCGCCTCGGAACGGCGGCCGGAGGCGAGCAGAAAGCGGGCGAAGCCCAGACGCAGCCGGCCGGCGTGCGGAGCCACCGCGAGCCCGCGCCGCCATTCGGCCTCCGCTCCGGCGGCATCACCCGACGCGAGCAGGGCCTCGGCGAGCAGACGGCTGGCTCCGCCATCCGCGGGAGCGAGCCCCACCAGGCGCCGGCTGCGCTCGACCTCACCTCGATGATCGCCGCGTTTGCGGGCCAGGACCACCAGTTGGGCGAGCGCCACCACCGCTTCGGGATCGCGGTCGAGCCACTGCCGGTAGAGCGACTCGGCCTCGCCGTCCCGGCCGCGGAGCCGCGCCAGCCGTGCGAGCCCTTCGAGCGCGGCGGTGGAGGGGAGGAGATGCGCCGGACCGGGCAGCGAGCGAAAGCTCACCTCCGCCTCGTCGAGGCGCCCTTCGGCGAGCAACTGATAGGCGCGGTCCAGCTCGCTCAGCGAGGAGATCACGTCCTTCGGATCGGGCGGACCGGGCCGATCGGCCGCCGCCGGCCCTGGACCGCTCACATAGCCGAGGGCCGCGAGCCGGGCCTGCTCTTCGCGCTTCGGCTCCGCCGCGAGCCGGGCCGCGAGCCGCGTCCGCATCGCCGTTTCAACCACCCGTGCCGCGCGCGCGAGAGAGGCTGCGCGCGCGGTTTCCTCACCGATCCGGTCGTTTCTCTCGTGCGGGTCACCGGCGAGCGCATACAGCTCGGGCCGGGGCGCCGCGACGTACTTCCAGCCCGCTTCGCGCAACGCGACCAGGGTCGCCCAGCCGTACCGGCGGTGCGGCGCCTCGGAGACCGCCGCCAGACGGCGCGGAGCCGGTGCGGCCGGCGCGAACAGATCCCTGCCGTCGGCTCCCGGCGTGGCGGCAAGGCCGGCGAGCGCGAGCACCGTGGGCGCCACGTCCGCCAGGCTGACCGGCTCTTGCCGCACCTCGCCCGCGGCGAGCCGCCCCGGCAGCCGGACGATCAGCGGCACGTGGAGCGTCGCGTCGTACAGCAGGACACCGTGGGTCTGCTCACCGTGCTCCCCCAGGCTCTCGCCATGGTCCGAGAGCAGAACGACGAGCGTCCTCGCGGCCACCCCAGACCGGTCGAGCGCGGCGAGCAGGCGGGCCACCTGGGTGTCGGCGAACGCGACCTCGCCGTCGTAGGGGCGGCCGGCATAGCGGGCGCGAAAGCCCTCCGGCGGATCGTAGGGCGCGTGCGGATCGTAGAGATGGAGCCAGAGGAAAAACGGCCGCGTGCGCTCCCGCCGCAGCCAGGCGAGCGCGCGATCGACCCGCTCGTCCGCCCGGCCGGTCGCGTGCAGCAGCTCGTCGAGCGCGGCATCGGCCGCCGGCCCATCGTCATATCTGGCGAAGCCGCGGTCGAGCCCGAACGTGCGGTGCAGGACGAAGGCGGAGACGAACGCCGCGGTGTCATAGCCGGCCGCGGCGAAACGCTCGGCCAGCGTCGCCGCCGGCGCCCTGGCGAGGGTCATGCCGTTGTCGATCACGCCATGATGCCAGGGCTCGACCCCGGTCAGGATGGTCCAGTGTGCCGGAAGCGTCAGCGGGATGGGCGTGAACGCCTTCTCGAAGCGGACCCCCGAACGGGCGAGAGCGTCGATCGCCGGGGTTTCGACCTGCGCTCCGCCATAGCAGCCGAGCCGGTCGGGGCGCAGTGTATCGATCGACACCAGCACCACGTCGGGGGCCGGGCGAGACGCGGGCGAGCAGCCCCCGAGGGTCGCCGCCAGGCAGGCGAAGAGCCCCCACGCGAAGACTCCATGGTCAGTCCTCGAACGTGTGGGGCTCACCGCAAACGGCGCACGGCGCAGCTAGTCGATCTCGAAGCTCATCAGCTCGACCGGCAGCGGCGCCGCGCCGTCGAGGGTGAGCGACCAGGAGTTGAGCGTCCCGGTGATGATCGCCGAGTCGTCGGCCGCGGTGAGCGTCCAGATGCCGTTCGACGCCGTGGTGTCGAAGGCGTTCATGGTGCCCGCGGCCGGCGACTGGAACGACCCGGTGAAGGGAGCCCCGGTCGTCCCCGCGCACGGGAAGGCTCCCGCGTCTTCGTCGATCACCGTATTGGTGAAGTTGTCGGCGCTGCCCCCGCAGTTCTGAACCAGAAGCTGAATCGGAGCGCCCGGGCCCGTCAGGCTGACCACGACGTCCGAGTCCCATGCGTGGGCGATGTTGAACGTCAGGTTCGCATCGGTGATCGTGCCGGCGACCGTGAAGCTCAACGTGCTGGTGGTGCTGCTGGCGTCGGGAATCGCTTTGGGCACGTCGGTGCTCGACTGCGTGACCGCGGCAAAGAGCTGCGCAGCGCCGAGGGCGACCAGCCCAAGGGCCAGCAGAGGAACGAAGAGTTTCCAGGTCTTCAAGGCCATCTCAGTCCTCCAAGGAACTTGACGTGCAGAGTCGATTGCAATGGCCGGGCAGTATACACCACCTCGAACGGAAGCGGCGCATCAGGCGCGGCTCGCACCCCCTCTCCTCTCCCTCCCCATCTTCTCCGAAGGGGGCGGCGGCCGGCCGGCCACGCTGCCACAGCGATACGGCGGTTCAAGGGCGGGAGGTGAGCCACAGCCATCCTGAACGGCGAAGGGAGGGGCATCCGGTTCCCCCTCTCCCGGGCGGGTGTGAGTGCGTGTGGGAGAGGGGGTCAGGGGGTGAGGGTCCTCACAGCGCCGGCTACGACTCAATGACTCAATGGCTCTTCTGCAAACCCGGATGATTCTCCTCCAGCCACTTGCGGAGCCCCTGCATGTCGTGGACGGCGGCGGCGAAGCGCTTGCCGGTGGGGGTGAGCTTGTGGGAGCCGGGCTTGCGGACGTGGCAGCCGGTGCACTCGGCGAAGGCGGTGACCTGGTCGTAGCCTTCGAGGGTTCCCAGGGCTTCGTAATACTTGCCCCGGTCGGTCAGCAGCCGGCTTCCGGGCTTGTCGTGACAGTCCGTGCAGGCCAGCCCTGTTTTCGCGGCGATCTCGTTCGAGGCCAGGGCAGAGCCGCCGCCGAGGACCGCGGTGCACAGGAGGGCGAGCAGCAGGATGATCGAGAGGGTCGTGCGTTTCATGGCCGTTCCTCCTGGCGCGTGAAGTCCGTGGCCCAGGAGACGCCGAGGGAGAGCGTCCACTGCTCGTGGTCCACCCGGGCGCCCGGGCCGAAGGGGTTCACCCTCGGATCGGGGTTGTCGTTCGTCTGGGTCTTGGGGAAGGCGCGCTCGAGAGCGAAGTCATAGGTGCGGTTTCCCTGGAGCCAGGCGAAGCCGACCGAGGCGTGGCGTTCCGTGATCGCCGGGAAGAGCGGGGTCAGCGTGAAATCCGGCACCGGGTTGTTCCCGTGGTTGTAGCCCGCCCGCAGGGTCAGGCGCGGGGTGGCCCGGTAGTCCGCCCCGAGGGCGAAGATCCACTGGTCCTTCCAGTTGAAGACGAAGGGGAGGCCGATCTCGGCCGGAGCCCCTTCGGCGTCCGGGTTCGTGGCACGGACCGTGATGGTGTCGATCGCGGAGTCCCAGAAGTAGCGTTTGACGTCCAGGGCGACCACCCAGTCCGGGTTGGGCCGCCAGGCGAGACCGGCGCCGGCCTGGGCGGCGAACGTGAAGCCGTCCAGCTCGGCGTCATAGTGGACCTTGCGGCGGAGGAATGGGTGCGACGTGAAGTTCACCGTCATGTCGCCGTTGTCGAACGTGCTCTCGGTCTCGGTCTGATAGACCGCTCCCACGGAAAGCTTGGGGTGCATGCGCCACAGCCAGCCCAGCCGCAGGCTGCCCTGGAATCCGCCGGCCTGTTTCATGTCGATGCCGAAGAAGCTGTTCGCCGGATCCTGGGCGTTGAAGAAGGAGGTCCGCGGATAGAAGCGGAACGAGGTGTCGGCATAGCCGAGGTTCAGGGCGGCGCCGATCGACATGTTCTCATTGATGGCGTAGCCGACCGTCGGCGTGAAGGTCATGAAGCGGACCTCGGTGTAGGTCTCGTCGCGGGTGCCGAAGAAGGTGTTGGTGTTCTCGAAGGTGGCTCCCATGCCGCCCTGGGCCAGGAAGCCGGCGCCCCAGGACCACGGCGAGTCGTGGCGGGAGCGGATGTGGGCGAAGGCGGGGAGCGGGAAGATGCGGTCTTCGCCATCGACGGACGGGTTGATCGCATTGCCGAACTCGAGCCCGGGCGCCAGGAGCGAGAGGTTCATCGAGGTGTGCTTGCCCTGGAGCTGGCTGATGCCGGCCGGGTTGGAGTTCAAGCCCAGCGTGCGGTCCGAGATCGCCAGGTTGGCGCCGCCGCGGCCGGTGGTCTCCGCCCCGTAGCTCACGAGGTACATGCCATTGGTGGCGGAGGCCGGCGGCGGCGGCATCAGGAGCGCCAGGAGCGCGATCCCGGTCGCCGGATGGAACATCTTGCCGGTGCTCATGATCTTTCCTTTCAGAGGAGGCCGGAGCGGTGGGCCGCTCTCAGCACCCCTCCTTCTTTTTCTTTTTGGGGGCGGTTGCCGGAGCCATCGGCGCCGCGGGCGGGGACGGGACCTGCACCGTTGGGGCCGCGGAATCGGCCGGCGAGGTCTGATGCAGGACGCGGCCGTTCCACTCCTCCAGGCCGCCGCGCAGGATGTAGACGCCCCGGTACCCCCGGGCTTTCAGCAGGAACCAGGCCTGGGCGGAGTGGATGCCGCCGTCCGAGTAGAGGACGATCGTCTCGTTGCGCGCCAGCGTGTCGCCGGGCAGGTCGGTGATCGGAACGTTTTCCGCCGGCGGAATGTGATAGGCCGCGTAGGCCCGGGCGTCGCGGAGATCGATCAGGCGGTAATCGCTCCTGCCCTGGATGATCCAGCCGGCGAGCTCCTCGACCGTGACGTGATCGACCTCCTTCTGCACCATGGCGGCCAGCTCGTGCGGATGGAGGGTGACGGCGCCGCCGCCGTAGGGGTCCCCGGCGATGGCCAGGGCACCCAGCACGAACGCGGCCAGGGCGAGCCGGCGCGGCAGGCTCCATTGGGCGATGCGGGCGAGGGAGAGTCTCATGTCACACCGCTCCTTCCTTCCGCGCCATCTTCCGTTCCAGGACCTCGGCTCCCTTGAAGGCTCCCAGGGCCATGACCACCACGAGGAACACGACCAGGCCGTAGCGCAGGCCGAAGACCTGCGGCAGCGTCAGCTCCCCCAGGTTGGTCGCATTGGCGAAGCCCTGGATGGCCGGCCACGCCTCGCCGTAGGCGAAGATCCCCGCGGTGACGCCGAGGACGAAGAAGAGGGCGTCCACCTTGCCGGTCGCGAGCGCCACCATCGAAGTCCCCGGGCAATAGCCGCCGACCACGAAACCGATCCCCAGCAGGAGGCCGCCGGCGATCTGCGGCACCAGCCAGGTCGGGCCGAAGTAGACCAGGGAGAGGTCCATCAAGCCCATCCAGGACAGGTAGAAGACGCCCAGCATGGCGGTGACGATGGCGGTGAACATCACCTTGAGGACCGACAGGTCCTTGAAATAAAACTGATCGGTCAGCTTGCGGGCGCTGCCGAAGCCGGCCCGTTCGAGGAAGAAGCCGAAGCCGATCCCGATGGCGAACGCCACCACCAGGGACGCCTCGTCACCGAAAGCACCGAATTTGAAGAAGGGAGCGCTCATTGCCATTGCCTCCTCAGAAACCAGGCGGTGGCATAGCCGCCCGCGAAAACCATCAACATGAAGGCCCAGCTCCCGGCGGAGAGCAGCGCGCCGCCCGACAGTGCCTGGCCGCTGGTGCAGCCGCGGGCGAGCTTGGCGCCCACGCCCATCAGCGCGCCGCCCGCGAAGGCCAGGGTCAGGCGGCCGCGCGTCGAGATGCGGGGACCTTTTTCGACCGTCCGCCGCACCCTTCCGGCGAGGAGGCCGGAGAGGAAGCCGCCCACCAGCACGCCCAGCACCTCGAAGACCAGCCAGTCCTTGAGCGGATGGCCGGCGCCGCTCTCCAGGTAGTCGGTGTAGAAGCTGTTGGCCCGGGCGTGCGCCGGAGCGGCGAGGTCGACCAGCCAGGCGACCAGCGACGAGAAGGCGCCGGAGGCACCGAGCCCGCGCCCCATCACCACGAAGGCGGCGAGCAGCACGAGGCCGAGGCCCACTCCGGCCAGATAGGGGTTCATGTAAGGCGCCGCCTCGCGCCGCGCCACCGTCTTGCCGTCGGCGGCGGTCCGCGGATCGAGGCGTGCCGTCTCGTGGAGAATTGCCATGGCACTCTACCTCCAGTGACTCATCTGGCCGGCTTGGACGATGACGAAGCGCAGGGCGAGCCCGCCGGCGAGCACCAGGAGCGGTGCGACGGGGGTGTGCCGGATCCGGTGGCGGACCGCCGGCGGCTGCACGATCAGCGGGACCACGATGCCCAGCCCCACCACGAACACCCAGAAGACCGCGGTGTACGGTCCGCCCAGGAGCAGGCGGACGGCCTGGACGTGGGCCTCCGTCGCGCTCAGCAGGCCGAGGACGAACAGGACGACGAGGGCGAGCTCGGTGCCGAGGAAGAGGTTGTCCGCCTTCGCGAACAGGTCGCGCTCCTCGCGGTCGCGCGCCATCAGGTGGACGAGAGCCGCGGCCGAGGAGAGGCCCGAGACCAGGAACAGCGGACCCAGGAGGGCGCTGTTCCACAGCGGGCGCGCGCCGAGCGCGCTGAGCAGGACACCGGTGTAGATCCCCAGCAGGAGGCCGAGCCCCAGGTTCAGGAGCCCCACCCGGCGGACCAGCCCGGGCCGCTCCATCCGGCGGCTCTGCCGGGAGATCAGGAAGCTCGCGGCGAGCGCCGGATAGACCAGCAGGAGGATCCAGGCGCCCCAGGACATCGGCGACGCGATCTGGAACGTGGTGTACAGGCGCCAGACGTACAGCTTGTGCTCCAGGTCCAGGAAAAGGGCGAGCATGCCGAGGCTGAGGAGGGCGATCGCGAGCCCCGGCAGCCGGTGGAAGGCGCCGGCGGGCCTGCGGTGGCGGCCGGTCAGCAGCAGATACCCGGAGAGGATCATCAACCCGGCGACCAGGCCGCCGAGGAAGAGATAGACCGGGATCTCCCAGCCCCAGACGTGGAGGCCGGGATCGACCAGGGGGTTCAGGCGGTGGACGGTGAGCTCGGTGGTCTCCATGGCGTTCCCCTAGGTCAGAAAGAAGATCCGCGGGCCGGTCCCGGCCGCGGGCAGCAGGGCGTGGTTCCGGCGGGACTCGAGGAGCCGGGAGACCTCGCCGAGAGGATCGTCCAGATCGCCGAAGTGCATGCAGCGGGCCGGGCAGACCGCCACGCAGGCCGGCTCCAGCCCCTTCGCCACCCGGTGCGCGCAGAAGGTGCACTTGTCGGCGTACCCCTCGGGATGGATGAAGCGGGCGTCGTAGGGGCAGGAGGCGAGGCAGGCCTTGCAGCCGATGCACTGATCGTGGGCGACCAGGACGATCCGGCCCAGCTCCTCCTCGACATGGCTGGCGCCGGTCGGGCAGCAGGTCACGCAGGGCGGGCGGTCGCAGTGGTTGCACCGCTCGCTGCGCAGCTCCAACCGCACGGTGGGCCAGGCGCCGCGGGCTTCTTCCGTGATCCAGTCGCGGCAATGGCCGTCCGGGACGCCGTTCTCGGTCTTGCAGGCCACCACGCAGTCCATGCAGCCGACGCAGCGGGCGGTGTCGATCACCATTCCGTAGCGCGCCATGGCCCTACGCCTCCGCCTCGAGGGTCACGAAGTTGACGTTCATGCCGGTTCCCCCCATCAGCGGGTCCACCGCGTAGCGGCTGACCAGGAGGTTGTCGCTCGCCCCCTTGCGGAACGCCGGGGGGAGCCCCTTGGCCGTGTGGCCGAAGCCATGGACCATGTAGACGCAGTCGGGACGGATGCGCTCCGTCGCCCGGACCTTCACCCGGTTGCTCACCACGCCGTCCTGGTTGCGCAGGCGGACGTACGCCCCCTGCTCCCAGCCCTGGCGGCGGGCCACGGCGGCGTTCACCCACACCTCGTTCTCGTCCTGGACCGACGCCAGGACCGGATTCGTCTGCGTCCGGCTGAAGGTGTGGACCGGCGAGCGGCCGAACAGCAGCCGGAACGCTCCGGCCGGCGGCTCCTCGGGTGCCTTGAAACGGGGGACCGGATCGAAACCGGCCCGGGCGAGCTGCGGCGACCAGAATTCGATCTTGCCCGACGGAGTCGGAAACTCGGCGGGCACCCCTTCCTCGAAATAGAGCGGCTGCGGCGGCCCGGTGATCACGCCCTTCTCCCGGAGCTCCGCCAGGCTGTAGCCGGCCGCCTGGAGGCGGTGGTCCAGATACTCCTCCACGGTCTTCCAGGGGTACCAGGCGCCGAGGCCGAGGCGCAGGGCGAGCTCGCGGGCGATCCACCAGTTGGGTTTCTGACCGCCGGGAGGCTCCACCACCGGCTGGCGCAGCGAGACGAACGGCTCGCGGAAGCCTTCGGTGTTGAGATCGTCCCAGCGCTCCAGGTAGACGGACTCGGGGAGCACCACGTCGGCCCAGCCGGCGATCTCGCTCGGGATCACGTCGACGACGACCAGGAGGTCGAGGTTGCGGATCGCCCGGATCGTCTCCTCCGGCGCCGGCAGCGCCTGGAGCAGATTGGTCGCGTAGACCATCCACCCCTTGACCGGATAGGGCTCGCCGGTGAGGGTCGCCGCGCGGATGCCGGTGGTCAGGGCGCCGTCGGCGAACGGATACCGGTGCCCCGGGTTGTCCACTTTGCCGCGCGCCGGCGTGGGATAGGGCGGGTACGGGTAGGCGGGGACGTCGACGCTCGCCGGAGCGTAGAAGCCGCCCTTGCGACCCCAGCTCCCCAGCAGCGCATTCAAGAGAGCCACCGCGCGGCTGCGCTGCGTGTCGTCGCCATACCAGGTGGCGTGGCGCCCGGGGTGGACCAGGGTGGCCGGCCGGTGGCGCGCCATCTCGCGGGCCGTGGCGCGGATCGTCTCGGGCTCGATGCCGGTCGCCGGCCAGGCCCACTCGGGGGTCCAGGGCGCGAGCTCGGCCGCGAACGCCTCGAAGCCGAAGCCATGGGCCGCCACGTACTCCTTGTCGTAGAGCCCCTCCTCGACCAGCACGTGCATCCAGGCCAGGAGCAGCGCGAGATCGGTCCCCGGCTTGATCGGCAGATACCAGTGGGCCTTGCCCGCCGCGACCGAAAAGCGGGGATCGACCACGATGATCGAGGCGCCGTTGCCGACCGCCTCGGCGAAGTCCTGCACCTGGGAGTTGTGCATGTTCTCGCCCAGGTGGGAGCCGATCAGCACCAGGCAGCGGGCGTTGCGGATGTCGGTCCGCTCGGGGGTCCCGACCTCGTCGCCGAAGGTGAGCGTGAATCCCACGTCGCGGGGTCCGCGGCACTGGGCATAGGAAGGCGCCGCCAGGTTCGGCGTACCGAACGCCTTGAAGGTGTGCTTGAGGAAGTTGCCGCCGATCCCGTGGCTGAACAGGGCCATGGCCTCGGGTCCGTATTGCTGCCGGATCGCCTGCATCCCGCGGGCGATGTGATCCAGAGCCTCGCCCCAGGTCACCTCGGCCCACTCCTCCGCGCCGCGGCTCTGGCGGCGGATCAGCGGAGCGGTCAGCCGGGTGCGGTCGAAGTGGGCACCGACGCCACCGGTCCCGCGCGGGCAGAGCCGTCCGCGGCTCAGGGGATCGCGCGGGTTGCCCTCGATCTTCCAGAGCCGTCCGTTGCGGGTGGTCGCGAGGGCGCCGCACTTCCAGAAGCAGACGTCGCAATACGTGGGCGTCGTCCGGATCTCGTCGGCCGCGGCGGGGGCCGGGCCGAGCCATTCCGGAACCTGCGGTCCCTGGAAGCACCCCGCGGCGGCCAGACCGGCGGCGCCGGTGGAAATCTGAAGGAATCGGCGTCTCGAGAGAGTAGTCATCGCCCCGGGGGAAGAGCGAGCCGTGTGCCACCGGCGAAAAACTTTACGAATCAATCAGTTGGCGGAAACACAGGAGCCGGAGGGGGGAGGTGTTGCAACAGATCGTTGCAACGGGACGTTGCGGGACGTTTCAGGCGTTGCAACCCGCGGACGCCTGGAGGAGGGAATGCTCGCGCATCTTCCGCCAGAGGGTCGTCCGGCTCACCCCGAGGGCGCGGGCGGCTTCCTCGCGGCGCCATTGGTGCGCCTCCAGGGCGGCGCGCAGGCGGCTCCGCTCACTGGTGGCGGAGGCGGGGCCGGCCGGGGCCTCGCTCTCCCCCTCGGGAGCCGGCATCGAAGCCGCCGCGTCCAGGATCTCGCCGGGAAGGTCCTCGTCGTGGATCGTCTGGCCCTGGCAGACCGCCACGGCGTATTCGAGAGCGTTCTCGAGCTCCCGGACGTTGCCGGGCCAGCGATAGACGAGCAGGCTGCGCAGCGCCTCGGGTGCCAGGCGCAGCGACCGGCCATGGCGGGCTCCGACACGGGCCAGCAGGTGATGGGCGAGCGGCTCGATGTCGGCCCGGCGCTCGCAGAGCGGCGGGATCTCGATCGGCACCACCCGCAGGCGGTAGTAGAGGTCCTCGCGGAAGCGGCCTTCCCGCACCGCGCGGCGCAGGTCGAGATTGGTCGCCGCGATGATGCGGGCGTCGGAGTGCCGGGACCGGCTCTCGCCCACCCGTTCGAAGGTGCGCTCCTGGAGCACGCGCAATAGCTTCACCTGGAGAGGCAGGGGGAGGTCGCCGGCCTCGTCGAGGAAGAGCGTGCCGCTGGAGGCCAGCTCGAAGCGGCCGGTGCGGTCGCGCACCGCGCCGGTGAAGGCGCCGCGCACGTGGCCGAACAGCTCGCTCTCCAGCAGCTCGCCGGGGAGGGCTCCGCAATTGACCGCGACGAAGGGGCCGTGGCGCCGGGGCGAGTGGAGATGGAGGGCGCGGGCCACCAGCTCCTTGCCCGTGCCGCTCTCGCCGGTCAGCAGGACCGTGGCCTCGCTCTCCCCCAGGTTCTCGATCAGGCGGAAGATGCGGAGCATCGGCGCGGAGCGGGCGATGAGCCCGGAGAAGGCGGTCGGCCGGTCGGAGGAGTCTTCGTCGTCCGCGGCGCGGAGCACCACGACCGCGGAGACCCGGGGATCGCACTGGCCCGTGGGATCGTGAGCGATCGGCGCCACGGTCACCGAGACCCGCCGCGGCGCCGCCGAGCCGAGGCGCAGGTTCGCGCCCCACCCTTCCCGCCGCTCGCCGCGCGCCAGGGCCTTGCGCAGCGAGCCCTCCGGCCCGAACAGCTCCGGTCCCAGGATCTCCTCGATCGAACGCCCCAGAACCTGCCCCGCCGCCCCTTCACCGGCCAGCCGGTCCAGCTCCGCCGAGCCGTGGACGATCCGGAAGTCCGGCCCGAGGCAGACCAGAGCCCGCCCCAGCGACTGAAACACCATGCTGAGGGCATGCAGCTTCGTCCGCAGCTCGGCATCCTCCGTCGTCCGTACCGGCTCCCACATGGTCCTCAGGATGGACCCGGAGAGGGAGGCCATGCACCACCTCAAGGGGTGGCGGGGAGGGTGCCGGAGAGGTGGCTACGGCTCCCCGTCCTTCTGGTGATTGAGGCGATGTTCCGGGTAGCAAGGGTACCGGGATTTTCGCCGGCCCGTGGGCACGCCGGGAGAGATACACTGCCTGTCATGCCCGGCGATCGAGCCCTCCAGGCCGCCCTGGTCCACCGGCTGCGCCGGCTGGACCTCCTGCCCACCTGGCAGGCCTGGGCCATCGGGCTCGGCTGCGGCGCCCTCGCCGGTGCCGCCCTGGCCGGTTACGCACCACGGGTCCTCGGCGCTCTCGCCTTCCTCGGGCTCCTGGGTGCCGCCGCGGCGCTGGCGTGGAGTGGCGAGCCGGTGGCAGTCGCCGCCGAGCGCCGGTCATCTCTGGTCGATCTCGTGCCCATCCCCGGCGGCACCTTCTGGATGGGCAGCCCGGAGATCGAAGAGGGGCGGTGGGAAGGTGAAGGGCCGGTTCACGAGGTCAGCATCTCGGCGTTCGAATGCATGCGCCTGCCGGTCACCCGCCGCCTCTACCACCAGATCACGGGCACCGACCCCGGTTGGCCCGCAGGGGAAGCGGGCGACAGGCCGGTCAACAACTCCTGGTTCGAGGCCGTGGCCTTCTGCAACCTGCTCTCCGAGAAGGAGGGGCTCACGCCGTGTTATCGGATTGACAAGGATGTCGTCACCTGGCGGCGCGCCGCCAACGGCTACCGCCTGTTGACAGAGGCGGAGTGGGAGTATGCCTGCCGGGCCGGCTCGGTCACCCGGTGGTCGTTCGGCGACACCGAAGAGGGGCTGGGTGAGCACGCCTGGTTCGAGGACAATTCCTCCGGTGAGCCGCAGCCTGTCGGCCGCAAACGACCGAACGCCTGGGGCCTCCACGACATGCATGGCAACGTGTTCGAATGGTGCTGGGATTGGTTTGGCCCCTATACCGAGGCGGTCACGACCGACCCGACCGGTCCCCTCGAAGGGAGCGGCCGTGTGTTGCGGGGGGGCGCGTTCGTCGACTCGCCCAGGGACCTGCGCTCCGCGCTCCGGGTCTGGGACCGGCCCGAGGACCGGGACGGGGGCATCGGCTTCCGCTGTGCCCGCGGCCCCCGCCGCCAGCCTTGACCCTTGCCGTTTGACCCTTTCTGCCTTTCCTGCCCCGCAGGGGAGAGAAGCCGGCTTCGCCGGGACCCTCACCCCCTGGCCCCCTCTCCCACACGCACTCACACCCGCCCGGGAGAGGGGGAACCGGATGCCCCCTCCCTCTCGAGAAGATGTCTTGGGTGGTGGCGCCCCTCTCCCGCGTGGGGGTGCGCAATCGGCGGACCCACTCGCGCTCTTCCGCGGGGGCGAGCGCCGGGCGAAGACGGTCGAGGGAACGAGGAAAGGGCATGGCCGAAGCGTATCGGATTGTTTCCTTCTACGCACTTCCCCCCAAGACCCAAGACTAGGCTTCCGGCAACGTCGCGCGGAGCCGGAGCCTTCCCCCACCCCAGAACCCTCACCCCCGTCCCCTCTCCCACACGCACTCACACCCACCCGGGAGAGGGGCGCCCCCTCCCAAGACCAAAGAAGAAGCAGGCCCGGCGAAGGGCGGGGGTATCCGGTTCCCCCTCTCCCGGGCGGGCGTGAGTGCGTGTGGGAGAGGGGGCTAGGGGGTGAGGGTCCCGGCGAAGCCGGCCTCTCCGCGGGGTCGAACCGCCAAAGGCAAAGACAAAAGGGTCAAAAGACAAGGGTCAAGGCTGGCGGCGGGGGCCGCGGGCACAGCGGAAGCCGACGTACCAGTTCCGGTACTCGGGCCGGTTCCTGAACCGGAACGCGGAGCGCAGGACCCTGGGCGGGTTGAAGAAGGCGCCCCCCCGCAACACACGGTAGTCGCCGGTGGGAGGACCGGCCGGATCCTTCTGTGGACCAGCCTCGTACTGGCCGTACCAGTCGGCCAACCACTCGATGGTGTTGCCGTGCATGTCGTAGAGGCCCCAGGGGTTCGGCTTCTTGGTGCCGACAGCGTGCGGCTTGCCGGCGAAGCCCCTCCCGAACCACGCGTATTCGCCAAGAACCTTTTCGTCGTCGCCAAAAGACCAAGCCGTCGTGGTACCAGCGCGCGCGGCGTACTCCCACTGGGCTTCTGTGGGCAGCCGCCAGCCTCGCCCTTCGCAGAAGTCCCTGGCGTTGAACCAGGTCACGTCCGTCACGGGCAGCTTCGCAGCATCTCTCGCACCTCTGTACTGCTCCTCGGTGACCTCGGTCTGGCCGATCCAGTATTCGCTCAGAGTGACCTCGTGGGCCGGTAGCTCGTTTGGGAAGGCTTGGCGATCTCGCTCGGTAGAGCCCATGGTGAAGGTGTTCGGGCAGATGCGCACGAAGACCATGCCCCTTTCCTCGAAAGTTTCACCGTTCCGGCAAGCGCTCAAGCCGCGCAATCGGGCGGATGTGTCGCCGGCGAGGAGGTTCATCCCAGTCCAGACTTCCCGGAGGGACTTGGTGCCCTCGAAACGGAGCTGCCACGCCAGGTTGCCCCACGTGCCAAACGCGGTGCGGCTGACGACGAGGAGCTCATGGTTTTTCAAGCTCGCAAGGTCGAGGCCGGTGCCTGCGAGCTGCCCGTCCGGCTTCAGAAGCACCACGTCCGCGGAGCCGCTGTCGAGGAGGTCGATGGCCAGCTCTTCCGCCCCTTGATCTCCCCGCGTCCCGGGTGCCGCGGCGAGCAGGACCGTCCGCCGGCCGGGAGCATCGCTGAAGCGGGGCGGGTTGGCGAACGAACCGCAGCTCCAGAGCTCCCCTTTACCACCCGCGAGGCGCTCGACGCAGGGTCGCTTCTGCTCCTCCCAGCGGACGGCCACTCGGGTGTCCGCCGGGGCCTCCTGGACAACAGACACCTTCCGCGTGGCCACGGTCACCCGCCAAGCGCCGGACGGAAGCTGGCGAATCCCCTCCAAGGCATCGGCCGGCTTCCCCACCCCGTGCAGGAGCACCGGCGGCCCGGCCGGCTTTCTCAGGATGGCACCGGCCAAGGCACCCGCCGTGAGCCCCAGGCAGAGGGCAAGCCCCATCCACAATCGCCCCGGGCGGCGCAGCGTGACGGGCGGCATGCCACCCCCGAGACCCATCTCCAGGAGCATGACCGGCTCGGCGCCGGTGCGACTCTTCCAAGGCCACGGGAGGTGGGCATGTTCCACGCCGCCCCGGCCCAGAGGGGCCAGATGGCCGAGGTGTTCCTCAATGGTTGCGCGCAGGGCGCCGCCATGGAGGCCGTAGAGCTCGCGAACCGCCTCGGAAGCGCCGCGCTCGTTCCAGAGTGCGAGGAGCGCTCGTTCCATCCGGAGGTGCTGGTGGGAGGGCGTGTCCTGCCAGAGCTTGCCCGCCTCTCCCTCGGTTCGTTCTTTCAGCTCCCGGTCGTAGACCTCCTCCCAGAAGGCGAGGGCCCGCCCGAGGTAGCTCTCGGGAGCGAGCCCGTTCCCGGTCTGGGCTTCCGCTCCGTACAACCAGTTGATGCGCCGGGCACGGACCGGAGCCGGCCACTGCAGGCGGCCGGCCGGGCCGGGCGCCTCGGCGCGGAGAGCGCGGATGGCCCAGGGTGAATCCGTGAGGCCCAACCGGCGGCGGAGTGCGAAGGCCTGTTCTTCATCCACCGGCGAGGGGGCGAGGGCGCAAGCGGCGGCCCAGATGGCGACGTCGTCCACCTCCACCCCGGTGCGCTGCCGGAGCGTCTCGCCGGCCCCCAGGAAGGTGGCGAGGTCCTGGGGTGCGATCCTTTCGAGGAAATGCGGCGCGAGGATGGCTCCCAGCGCACCGGACCCGGAAGAGAAGTCCACGAAGGCCAGGCGCGGCCAGAACGAAAAGCTGCGCAGGAGGGCGTCGAGGCTCCTCCGCCGGTCGTCCGCGGCATAGTGAAGGGCCAGGATGCGGCCGTCGGTGAGGATGGCGACCAGGGCTGTATCCCGCCGTTCGTCCACCTCGTTGGGTGCGAAGGCCTGCCCTTCCCTGTTGACCAGCCAGTCGGGAATCCCACGAAAGAGAGCGCGCTCGACGGGGAGCCCATACGCTGCCAGCGCGGCGGCCACCTCGCCGGCGAGGCGGGGAATCGCCGGGTCGTCCGCCGCTTCGTCGATCCACAGCCAGACCTCCCGTGGATGGCGGGCCAGGTGGAAGCGCAGATGCGGAAAGCCGGCGGCCCGCGCCGTCGCCCGCACCGTGGCGGGAAGATCGAGCCGCCGGGTGGGCTCCTCGGCGACAAAATGGCCGATCCCCCAGACCAGGGCCTCTTCCTCCCGGGGCTGAAGGAGCTGGAAACCGGCGGACTCTGGCGGAGTGAGAAACACCCGCGGAGGCCCCTTGTGGGCCGGCTCGGGAACCGCCTCGGCCAGCCAGCTCCGCCGGCGCAGGGCCTGCCAGGACCCCGAGGCCACGGCCAGGGCCACAAAGGCGAGCCCCAGCGGCAGCCATCCGGGCCAGGGACCGGGCGTCACCGTGAGGGCAGGCACGAGGGTGGTGAAGCTCTGCTGGCGGATGGCCTCCGGCGTGGGGGCAGTGGATGGCGTGGCCGGTACCTTCGAGGCCCCTCCTCGATCGGACGGATCGGACGGATCGGACGGATCGGTCCGATTGATCGTCTTCCCGGGGACCACCTTGACGTGCCCGCCGAGAGCCAGGCTCAAGAGAAGCAGCGCGACCAAAGCCGGAAGGCTCCAGGGAAGCCGGCGCCGCCGGGGCCGTGGAACCCGAAACGGCCCAGCATGTGCGGGCTCTTCCTCCCGCCGCCGCACCTCGTGATCGGCCTGCTGGAGCCAGGTCGCGAAGACCTGGTCGAACACCGCGCGGTCCTCAGCGGATTTGACGAGGACGGCACGCAGCACGGTCTCCAGGCGGAGGCCGCCGGGTTCAGGGGACAGTGCGAACACCCGCTGCAGGCGGGCCACCTCGGCCACCCCCACCGGCAGACCGGCCTCGCGCAAGGCGGTGAGGAGGGGATCGAGGCCGATCATGGGGCCTGCGGGCCGGCGTCACAGCCGCGCCAGGTCGTCCCGGTCCTTGACCAGCGCCGCGAGCGCGGGGAGGGATCGCAGGGAGCCGCGAAGGGTCTCTACGGTGATACCACCGCGGGCGGAGAGGAGGGTCAGCCAGACCAGCAGCTCGGCGGTGGCCGGTTTCTTGCGCAGGTCGTGCCCGCGCAGGTCCAGGAACCTTTGCAGCGCGGCTTCGCGCACGTCGGCGGTCAAGCTCGGAAAGTCGCCCATCCGTGCCTCCACCGCCCGGCGCAGCAATTCCTCGGTGAATTCGATGTGGTGGAAGATGCAGCGGCGCAGAAACGGCTCGGGCAGACGCCGCTCGCTGTTGCTGGTGATCACCACGATGGGCGGCGGGCTTTCGCCCCGGCTCACGGTGCGATCGGCTTCCGGCACGCGGAACGTGTGCTGGTCGAGGACGTTCAAGAGGTCGTTCGGAAAGTCGCGCGGCGCCTTGTCGATCTCGTCGAGCAGGACCACCGCCGGCCCGCCGGCTTCGTAGGCCTGCCAGAGCGGGCCCTTCTCGACGAAATCCGCCTTGGCGATCTCCGCCCCTCGGCGGGCCGGATCGTTCGCGGCGTGCAGGTAGGCCACGGCGTCGAAGTGGTAGAGGAGGTCCTCCGCGGTCGTCGTGCTGCGCACGTGGAGGGGGTAGAGGTGGTCTTCGACGTCGAAAAACCAGGCGAGGTAGAAGGCCACCTGGGTCTTGCCCGTCCCCGGCTCGCCGGTGAGGAGGAGCGGCGCCCCGACGGCCAGGGCCACGTTGACCGCGTCCACCAGGGCGGCATCGGGCTGGAAGGAGCGGGCGGCTTCTTTGTGGCTGCCCAGGCTCGGCGGGAGCTTGCGCTGTGCCACGGCGTCGCGCCGTTCGGGGCGGCGGTCGTCCGGGGCCAGCAGCTCGAAGGGATGTTCGTTCATGCGGAGGCTCCCTGCTCGGCGCGGAGGCGGGCGAGAAGATCGTACCAGGAGCCGGCTTCGGCCTCCTGGAGGAGGGCGACCGTCTCTTCGAAGGCGCCGCCGGTCCTCATGATGATCCGCTCCGCCACTTCGGGTTGGATGCCTGGATCACAGCTCGAATTGTCCGGCTCTTCGAGGAAATTCAGAAGGTCCGACTCGGCGACCTTGCCCAGGGGCGGAAGCTCGCCCAGGCGAAAGGCGGGGTTCCGGTGCTCGCGCCGCTGCTCCTGGAGCCGGTGGCCCAGATCGTCGTGCTCGCCGGCCGGGAGCTCCTGGGGCAGATAGGAGACGACCCGCAGGTCGGCCGGACAACGGGTCACCAGAAAATCGCTGGAAAACCGGACCCAGTCGGCGAGGTGGGGAGCCTTCAGCACCGCGTCCCCGGTCCCCCAGGCGAGCCAGAGGACCGGCTTCCGCCCGGGTCCCACGGCTCGGGGCGCGTGCCGGCGCAGTAGAGAGGAGATTTCCTCGTTCGGCCCGGCGCCGAGCTGGAGCTTGAGCTCTTCCTCGAGATCGCGGTAGAAGCTCGACCGGCCGGCCGGGAGCTCGAGATGGTGCCACTGGATTTCGGCGAGGTGGCTGAGCGACAGCTCGAGGTCGTGCCGGAGCTGGTTCCACAGGACAGGAATCGAGTTGCCCGGCGCCGCATAGGGGACGAGGGCCAGGACGCGCCGGCTGCCGCTGCGCACCAGCTCTTCCAGTTGCCGGTGGACCAGCGACTTCTGGTTGTAGCGGTCGAGGCGGAGCGACGGGTAGTGCCGGCGCGGCCCGGCTTCGAACATGGCGGTTCGCCACGTCCGGTAGCCGGAGTGGATCGCCAGCGTGCAGGCCTCGCAGCTCGTGCGGCCGGTGTCGCGGTGGAGCTGGTGAAAGGCGGAGATGGGATCTTCGCCTTTGGCGAGCCAGCGATGGAGCCACTGGATGGCCACCGTCGTGGAGTCGGCGGACGAGTCCGAGCGGCGGCGCCAGAGGAGGAGCGGTACATGGGGACCAAGGATCTGGTCCGGCATGGGAGCACCGCCGCCTACGGTCAATCCCTCCGTATTGAGATAGACCACCGCCGGCGTATGCGCACTGGCGAAAAGATGTCGCAGGTCGACGAGCGGCAGCGGCTCGGCGCGACGCGCTCCGTCGAGCAGCAGGCTCGGCCGGCCGCCGTCCATCGTGCCGCGCCCGTAGACGTAGAGGACGTGGGGCCGCAGGCTCCGCAGCCCCTGCTCGAGCTGATCCCGCGTTTGGACAACCTGCACGTATCCGGGGTCACGCCCGGTGGGCCAGGCCTTGGCCAGGACGTCGAGCACCGCTTGCACGTGCTCCGGCTGGTGAGGGCCGCCGCTTGGGTCCTCCAGAGGAGCGACGATGAGGACGTTGGCCGGGGCGGTGGTCAAATGGTCCTCGTCCGGATCGAGAGCGTGGGTGGTCGTGAACGTCCAACCCGCGTCCAGAAGAGGCTGGCCCTTCCACGCCGTCAGCCGCCAGGGCAGGGCGGACAGCCGGGAGTCTTCGGCCTGGATGCGCAGGCGGACCCGCTCCAGGGTGGGATTGGGCCGCGGGCCGGACGGACGGTTGAAGAGGGTGCGGAAGACCGTCTCCCACCTCTCCACAGGCCCGAACAGGATCTCGAAGAGCACCTCGCCCCAGCCGTTGGGCGAGCAGAGGTGAGGCAGGAGCGTCCGGTTGTTCGCTTCGTCCAGCGCCTTGTGGATGGGATTGATCCGCCGTCTGAACTCGTCCCAGGAGAGGCTCGCCGCGCCCAGGGGCTCACGGCCCGGAAGATGCCAGGAAACGCGGAGAGTCTCGTCCCGATCCTCCAACTGGACGGTCAGCTCGTTGGCGCGAGCCGGAGTCGACGCGGCAAGGACAGCCGGTGCGGACGGGGGCACCACGGCATCCGGCGTGAGCCCGTTCCGGGAGAGGAGCTGCCGGGCGAGATCAGCATAGATCCGCTCCCGATCGGACCATTCGAGATCGGACAGCGGCTGATTCGGGCTCCCGAAGCCCTGGAACTTCGTCAACCGGACCTTGTCCCGCCCACCGCTGCGAGGATCCGCAAACCCGACGTCACCGGCGAGCGACGGGCTCAGGAAGACCGGAATCACCATGAGATGGCCCGTGGCTTCGCGGGCGAGGATCGGCGGGATCTCCTTCTCGACGATGAAGGTGGAATCGAGGAAGTCCTGGGAGATCAGGAGGACGGCGGCCGTGGCGGTGGCCAGGGCGCCGTCGATCTTCTGCGCCCAATCGTCCCCGGCCTGGAGATCGGTGTCCGCCCACGCGGCGACGAGGCCCTCGCGCTCCAGGGGACGGAGGAACCGCCGGAGCTGAGCGAGCGCCTCGGCATTGCGATGGCTGTAGCTGACGAAGACCTTCGGTCCCGGCAAGCCCGTCCTCCTCGTGTTGAGGCTTCGCGGGCAAGCTTACCGCAACCTCTGGAGGAGGCCAAACCCGCCTCGGCCAAAGGCAGGGTCCCGTCAACGAGGCCGGCGGCTACCACCCGGCGAGCTCCACACGACTTTGACGGGACCCGGCGCAAATCGACCCGCTCGTGGCGGAGCCGCCCCGGCTCGTGCGTGTTCCGCCACGATGAACGGCCTGTCCGCCCCGGCTCGTGGCGTTGCGGACCCGATGCGGTGCTCAGCCACTCCGATGAATGGGCTTCCCGCTCCGGTTCGTGCTTGGTCCGCCCCGATGAAAGACGTACCCGCCCCGGTTCGTGGCGTTGCGGACCCGGCTCGGCGCCCAATGGCCCCGATGAAAGGCCTTCCACCACACCGGGGCCGCACTGCCACGAACCGGGGCGGCAGGTCCACGCGCGAGGCAGGTCCTGCCATCAGCAGGGTCGGCAACCCCACGAACGGGTCCGGACCTGGCACGAGCCCCTCCCAGGCTCTGATGCGGTCTCTGGCCAACTCCGGGAGGGTGGTGGCGCCCTCTCCCGCTCCGCGGGGGAGGGACGGAGAGGGGGCGGGAGGGCGGAACCAGCCCCCTACGGCTCCCCGTCCTTCTTCCCTTCCTCCTCCACCCCCTCCACCTTCTCCACCTTCTTCGCCCCCCGCACGTCCCCCAGCCGCGCCAGCACCTCCTGGAGCTTGTCCTTCGGCAACAGAAGGACCACGTCGCGGCCGGAGACCCGGGCGGGGGCTCCGTCGGCGCGCGCCGGGTAGAGGGTCAACGTCTCCTTGCCCGCTTTCTTCGCGTCCAGATCGACGGTCAGGAGCGGCTGGCCGAGGGGGCCGGCCTCCTGCGCGGTGAGCAGGCGGTCGGCCTGGGCGCCGGTCAGGGCGAAGAGGAAGTCGCTGACCGGAACGTACGAGATGGTCTCCTCACCCCGCTTCCAGTCGGTGCCGGCGCGGGTCAGATGCAGCGGACCCTTGCCGTCGCGCACCGTGGCCTCGTCGATCTCGTAGACCTCGAAGGCCGAGAGGGCATGGGCGCGCCAGCCGGCCGGCGGCGGGGCCACGGTCTGCGGAAGGCGGGTGCGGGTCTCGATGAGCTGGGTGCCCACCTTGGCATAGATCGAGGCGGGCGGCGGCGGGGCCGAGGGATCGGCGGGGGGCTCGGGCGCCGCGGAGGTGGGGGCTCCCAGCTCGATGCGCAGCGGCTCGCCGTCCTGGAAGGTGACCTCGACGATCTGCTGCGGCGGCTGGAGCCCCATGGCGGCGGGGGGCAGGGCCGGCTGGTCGAGGAACTGCTCGGCCGTCAGGCCGGAGAGATCGGCGTAGAGGTCGTCGATCTTCGTCTTGTCCGCGCGGTCGGCGAACGGGCTCTCGATGCGGAAACGGCCGTCCTTCTGCACCAGGATCAGCTTCCGGCCGTCCGCTCCGGTCACGTCGATGCGGGCGATGGCCTCGCGGCTCGCCCGGAAAAGCTGGCGGTCGCGCCAGGAGCCGGGCTCGCGGTCGAGCTGCGACCAGATGCTGTCGCTCACCACGTACGCCTTCTCATCTCCCTCCAGACCGGCGACCAGGGTGCCGCCGGGAGGGATCGAGGCGCCGATCTGGAGGACCTTGGTGCCGTCCTCCATCTCGACGCGCACGGTGGCCCGCGGCTTGTCGAGCCCGACGTCCTTGCGGTTGACGTCCTCCAGTGTGCGGCTCTTCACGAGGTCGCCCAGGGAGGAGAGCAGGCCGTCCACCGCGAAGGCGTCGGCCCGTGCCTGGAGAGGCGCCGTGATCTTCCACTCGCTGTCGGGCTCTCCGAGCGCCTCCTCCCCCGGCGCCTCTTCTTCCTTCTTCTCCTCCTCCTCGTCCTTTTCCTTCTTCGCATGGACGACGCGCTCGAAGACCACCTTGCCCGCCGGGGAGTCGACGGTCACCTTGCGGACGTCGTCCTTCTTGAACGACAGCACCTTCTTGGCCTGCTCGGCGCGCTCTTCGCTCGACGGCTGCTTGCGCTCATAGAACCAGATGAACGCGCCGAGGCCCACGACCAGGACCAGGAGGATCAGCAGCGTGCGCGGCTTCATCGCCTACCTCCTCCGGCGGAAATAGACCACCGTGCCGAGCCCGGCGGCCAGGAGCGGCAGGATCAGGAGCACGGTCAGGTAGATCGTGCGGAGCTGCCCCGCCGTCAGGTTGAGCCGGACGTGCTCGGTCTTCTTCGGCGGAATGGTCAGCAGCGCCTCGCGCTCCGCCAGCCAGTTCAACGAGTTGGCGAGGAGCACCGCGTTGGCCGGCATCCCCTCGACGAGCTGGTTGGTGGCGAAGTCCGAATCGCCGAGGACGACCAGCCGCCACGGCTTCTTTCCTTCGACTTTGGGGCCTTCCACCGCCACACCGAGAGAGACCGGCCCCGGCAGGTCCTGGGCGTCCTTCTCGACCTTCTCGACGCTGGCGAGAGAGGTCTCGCCCCACCCGTCCGCCGTGGAGTGGAGAAGCTCCGCCACCTGATTGTTCCCCTCGGTCGCCGGAGCGACCGAACGGGCCACGTTGAGCAGCACCGGCACGCCGGACTGGGCGAGCGGCGCGGTGATCGGATGATCGCCGTAGCCGTCCGGGAAGAGGGTGTACGGCGGCGCTCCGGGGTAGGAGCCCTTGGGATCGATCACGATGTCGTCCACCAGCTTGACCCCGTAACCGGCCAGCCACGGCGTCAGCCCGGTGGGGACCAGCCCCGAGCCGGGAGTCTGCCCGAGCGTCGGATCGACCAGGATCAGCAGACGGCCGCCGGCGTTCAGATACGCGGTGAACGCCTGCAGCTCCGAATCGATGAACGGGCTCGTCGGGCCGGCGACGACCACCAGGTCCGCCCCTTGCGGCACGGCCGCGGCGGTGCGCGAGGCCCACTCCTCCAGCTCGAAGTTGTCGCGGCCGAGGAGGTCGTGGACGTTCGACAGGCCGTGCTGCTGGCGGTCGTCGAGCGAGTGCTCGCCATGGCCGGTGGTGAACAGGATCTTCGGCTTGTGCCCTTCGGCGATCTGCAGCAGCGCGCCGGTGAAGAGCTGCTCGCCTTTGAAACCGGTCATCTTCGGCGGCTGCCCCATCTGCATGCCCGAGTAGTCGAATTCCGCCAGGTCGGCGCTGTCGACCACCCGCCGGTCCGCACCGCTCACCACCACCACCTGGCCGGTGCTGGAGACGTTGTATTTCTGGATGAGCTGCTGCGCCTCGACCGGGTTGCGCTCGGGATCGAAGTAGCGGACGGTGATCTTCTGCGACGCGGCGTCGTATTGCGAAAGGAGCTCGTGCACCGGCTGGTAGAGGTCCTGGCCGGGCGCGATGAAGACCACGAATTCCACGTCTTTCTTCAGCTCCTGGATCACGTTCCGCGACTTGTCCGACAGGGAGTAGACGCCGCCGGCGGTCCAGTCGAAACGGTGGTGATATTTCCAGCCGAGATAGTTGAAGATCAGGAACAGCGCGGCGACCAGCAGGACGCCGGCCGAGAGCGTGCCGGTGCGCACGAGCTGGCGGCGGCTCGCGCCACCCGCGGACGGCGGTTCGTTCGGTGATGCCTTGGGCGACTGATCGGTCTCGGAAGCCATCTGCCTCACCTCCACTTCTTGTCTTCCAGAGCCCGGGTGGCCAGGAAGAGGAAGAACAAGACCCCGGTGCCGTAATAGGCGAGGTGGCGGGTGTCCACGATGCCCCGGGAGAATTCGTCGATATGGTTCCAGAGGTTGACGTACCCGAGGGCCTGTTTCATCCCCTCGTTGGTGATCAGCTCCTCGAACATCCCGACCAGGAACAGGAGGAAGACGAGGGCGACGCCCACCATGGCCGCGACGAGCTGGCTGCGCGTCATGGACGAGGCGAAGGTGCCGACGGCGAGAAGCAGCGCGCCGATCCCCAGGATGCCGAGGTACCCGGCGGCCACCGGCCCCCAGTCCACCTCGCTCTGGCGCGCGATGAGAATCGCGTAGACCAGGGTCGGCAGCCAGAGGGAGGCGTAGAAGGTGAAGGCGGCGAGATATTTGCCCGCCACCACCTGGCCCTCGGTGATCGGCGCGGTCATCAGGATCTCGATCGAGCCGCTCTTCAGCTCCTCGCTGATCAGGCGCATGGTGAGCACCGGCGCGAGGAGGATCAGCAGCAGCCAGGAGCTGCGGAAGAAGTAGCTGAGCGCCGGATCGGGAGCCATGACCCGCGGGTCCACCAGGCTGCCGACCAGGTTGATGAAGACCACGCCGGTGACGGCGAGGAAGAAGAACAGCACGACGTAGGCGAGCGGCGCGAAGAAATAGGCGCGCAGCTCGCGGGTGTAGGTCGCCCAGACGGCTCTCATGACGGGATCTCCTCTGCACCCGGCTCCGCCGGCTCGGACGGCTCGGGTGCCTCGGATGCCTCGGCCGGTTCCTCGTTCACGGAGCTCGCGGCCACGTCGTGCGTGGTCAGGCGGACGAAGACGTCCTCCAGAGAAGCCCGCGCGCGCGTCATCTCCAGGAGCACCCAGCCCTGCGCGACGGCGGCCCGGAAGACGGCCTCGCGCAGGTCGGTTCCCCTCTCGTGCTCGACGATCCATCCGCCCTCGGCGGCTCCGGCCCGCGCCGAGAGCACGCCCGGCAGAGCGGCGAGGGCCTCGCCCGCCGCCGGAGCGTCCTTCAGGAGGATGCGGACCGACGGGTTGCCCACCTGCGTGTCGCGCAGGCTCTCCGGCGTCCCCTCGGCGACGATGCGGCCGCGGTCGATGATCATCACGCGGTCGCAGAGCAGCTCCACCTCGGGAAGGATGTGGGTGGAGAGGAGAAGCGTGCGCTCCCGCCCCAGCTCGCGGATCAGCTCGCGGATGGCGATGATCTGCTTGGGATCGAGGCCGACCGTCGGCTCGTCGAGGATGAGGACGCTCGGCTTGTGGAGGATGGCGGTGGCGAGGCCGACCCGCTGGCGGTACCCCTTCGACAGGGTGCCGATGATCTGGCGGCGGACGTCGGTGAGCAGGCAGCGGTCGACCGCGTCGCCGATCGCCTCGCGGGTCTCGGCGCGGCCGAGCCCTTCCAGGCGGGCGCGGTAGGCGAGGTACTCCTCGACGCGCATCTCGTTGTACAGGGCCACGTTCTCCGGCAGATAGCCGAGCTGGCGGCGGGCCGCGTGCGGTGCATCGACGAGGTCCTTGCCGGCCACCGTGACCCGCCCGCTGGTGGGCGGCAGGAAGCCGGTGAGCATGCGGATCGTCGTCGTCTTGCCCGCGCCGTTCGGTCCGAGCATCCCCACGATCTCCCCCTCGGCGAGGGAGAACGAGAGGCCATGGACCGCCGTAAAGTCGCCATAGCGGCGAGTCAGATTCTGCGCTTCGATCATCGGGGATCATCCCTCCTCGGTGGCCCCTTCCCTCGCAAATTCGATGCCTGGACAAGGAGCCTGATTTCTCGGGGATTCAGGGTCGAGACCTGCCAGTTTGGCGCGGCCATCTTATCCGATGTGGCGACGTGGGCACCCCCGCCCGCCCCCTCCCCGTCCCTCCCCCGCAAAGCGGGAGAGGGCGCCCCCTCCCGCCCCGAGGTTACCTTTGGGCTTGCGCTTCGCGCGCGCCCACCCCGCCCCTGGCACGCGGAATACGATAAATTGGCGGGTATGCGCGATCATCGTCCTCACCTCACGGAGGTGGCCCGGACCCTGCGGCAGCAGATGACTCCGGCGGAGAAGATTCTCTGGGAGGAGCTTCGCCGCCACCGGCAGATGGGCCACCACTTCCGCCGCCAGGTGCCCATCGGCCCCTTCATCGCCGACTTCGCCTGCCTCTCGAAGAAGGTGATCGTCGAAGCCGACGGCCGGCACCACCTCGACAACCAGCAGGACGCCGAACGCGACCGCTGGCTCGCGGCCAACCGCTTCCGCGTCCTCCGCTTCCAGAATGAGGAGATCCTGGAGAACATGTCCGCCGTCCGCGAAGCCATCCTGAAAGCTCTCCTCCTCTAGCGCGTAGCGCGAAGGGGGCGGGGATCGGCGCGCGCGAAGCGCAAGCCCAAAGGTACGGGGAGGGACGGGGAGGGGGCCCTACCCGTGCGCCCCGTGCTTGCCGCCGCCCTTCCACTCGGGGTCGCGGCGGGCGAAGGAATCGAGATCCGCCGGCACCTCGATCAGGGTGCGGGTGACGTTCGGGTCACAGGTTTCGTTCTCACACTCATAGGTATAGACGTTCCAGTCGTCCCTCCGGCTGTACGCGCAGAGGGTCTGATACGTATTGCAATGTCCGCATTTGACCGATATATTGCGGATGTTGATTTCGTCGGCCATGCCGTCTCCCTCCGGGGGCGGCAGGATGGCGCGCCCCTTGAACCGGCATGATCCCATGTGATCCCTCCTATGGTCCACACTTTGCACAGGCCTCCGGTGTGACGCACGAGAGACGCCGAGCCCGCCGCTGGATCCCCTGGATGACCGTGATGACGGCGGTCCTGATGACGGCCGCACCGCTGCTGGCCGGCCAGGGAGGGCCGCCGGAGGCGGCCCGGGACGAAGATCCGGCCGCCCGCTTCACGGAGGAGGTTTCGGTCGGCTACGTGCTGGTTCCGGTCGTCGTCCGCTCCGGCGCGCGCTACGTCAAGAACCTCGACAAGGGCGACTTCCATCTGCAGGTCGACGGCCGGCCGGTGGCGATCGAGAGCTTCGAGTACCGGCTGGAGGCCCCGGCGAGCGTGATCGTGCTGCAGGACCTGTCGGGGAGCATGGAAGGGAAGAGCCTGGAGCTGAGCCGCGACGCCGTCCTCTTCTTCCTCGACAAGGCGTTGCCGGGTGACGAGTTTTCCCTCGCCACCTTCGCCGGCGGCAGCACGCAGGTGGAGGTGCCGTTCACCCCCGATCTCGAAGCTCTCCGCGAGTCCATCCGTCTGTGGAAGGGATGGAGCACGACCGCTCTCCACGATGCGGTGACCCTGGTGCCGGAGCTGTCGCAGACGGGGAAGAACCCGAAGCGGTTCGCCATCCTGATCACCGACGGGCTCGACAACGCCAGCAAGATCGCTCCGGAGCAGGCGCGCGAGCTGGTGCGGCAGGCACAGGTGCCGGTGTACGTCCTCGGCATGGCGACCGGAGATCCCTTCCAGATCACCGAGGAAGGGAAGAAGATCTACCGTTACGCCGACGTGCTCAACCTGTTGGCGACGACGACCGGCGGCCGCTACTACTCGATCTCCGGCCCCGCGGAGCTGCAGGAGGCCCTCGCGGCCATCCTCGACGATCTGCGGCACCAGTACGTGCTCGGCTTCGCCACCGCCGAGGGGCCGTCGCGCCAACGCGACGTCAAGGTCCAGGTGGACGCGGGCAACCGCACGGTGCTTTTTCGACGTGGTTACAAAGGACCGCCGCCCGCGACGCGGGCCGCGACAGGAGGATCAAATTGATGCGCAACAAGATGTTTTCCCTTGCATTGGCATTGGCCGTGGCCTTCGCCCTGACCGGTTGTGCCACCAAGAAGTACGTGAAGAGTGAGACGGGCGCCGTCAACACCCGGGTCGACAGTGTGGAGGGGCAGGTGGAGGAGGCGCAGGCGCGGATCGACACCCACGACAAGCGTCTGGGTGCCCATGATCAGCAGATCGGCGAAGCGTCGAAGACCGCCCAGGAGGCGCTCCAGCGCGCCACGGAGGCCGGCAAGCTGGCGGAGGGGAAGTTCCTCTATGAGACGGTGCTGACCGACGAGAAGGTGAAGTTCGGCTTCGACACCTCCGAGCTCTCCCCCGAGGCCAAGGCGGCGGTCGACGCGTTCGCGGAGCAGATCGCGGCGCAGAACAAGGGCGTCTACGTGGAGATCCAGGGCCACACGGACAGCGTGGGCTCGGACAAGTACAACGAGGAGCTGGGCCTGCTGCGGGCCGAGGCGGTGCGCCGCTACCTGAGCCAGGCGCACAAGTTCCCGCTGCACCGGATCAACGTGATCTCCTACGGCGAAACGGCGCCGATCGCCGACAACACCTCGCGCGAGGGCCGGTCGCAGAACCGCCGCGTGGCACTGGTGGTGTTGCAGTAGGCTCTGAGCCCCCTTCCCCTTGCCCCGCGCCCGGGGAAGGGGGAGGGGATCCGTCGGATCCGTCCGATCGGACCGATCCGTCCGGTCAAAAGGGGGTGGGCTACACCACCCCGGCGTCCTTCAAGATCTTGCGCAGGCTGGGGCCGTCCATCACGCCGGACTGGAGCAGCGCGATCTTCCCCTTCTTGTCGATCACCATCAGCGTGGGCAGGGCATAGATCCCGAGGTTGCCCGAGACGGAGCTCTCCGTGTCGAGGAGGACCGGGTAGGGGAACGGCTTGTCCTTGACGAAGCTGCGGACGGTGGCCTCGTCCTCGCCGACGTTGGCGGCGAGGAACTGGACTCCCTTGCCCTCGTAGTCTTGCTGGATGGGCTCGAGGATGCGGGCCTGGATGCGGCAGGGGCCGCACCAGGTGGCCCAGAAGTCGACGACCACGACCTGGCCCGGGAAGTCCGCGGGGCCGAGCTTGCGGCCGTCGAGGGTCTTGAGCCGGAAATCCGGCTTGGCTCCGACGGCTCCCTTGCTCCCCACCGCGTCCTTGCAGCCGAAGAGGAGGAGCGAGAAGAGCGCCGCCAACATCAGGACGGAGCGCCGGGAGCGCGCGAGCGGGGTGGTGTGGTTCATCGTCATGGCCTCGCAAGCATACGGCAACCCCGAGCATCGGGAATCGCCAGAGCAGGATTTCGTGCGAGGTAACAGCCGGAGGCGGGGGCGGGATTCCCTGGGAGCATCCTCAGATGGCCCGAGATAGAGGCTCACCGGCCCGCGTGTCCGCGCGTGTCCGGCTGCAAGCTTGCGCCCTCGGGAGGGCTGCTGTACCATGCGCGGCTTGTGACGACTTTCACAAAGTCCCTTGAACCGAGGCGGGCGGTCCGGTATCGTCCATCACCGGGTGGCTAAGGGGGGTCCATCCGTATGCAGATTTTTCTTCGCAGCACGAACACGATCGCCCGGGTGAGCATCTTCGGGGCGATCTTCTTCCTGGGGTTCTTCCTCTGGGCGTTCGACGCCCTGATGCGCTCGCCCTACGCGACGCGCCAGGGGGTGATCCTCAAGCAGCCGGTGCCGTTCAGCCACAAGCACCACGTGGCCGGCCTCGGGATCGACTGCCGGTACTGCCATACGTCCGTCGAGCAGTCGGCGGTCGCGTCGCTGCCCCCCACCGAGACCTGCATGAACTGCCACAAGCAGATCTGGACGAACGCGGATCTGCTCGCGCCGGTCCGGGCGAGCTATGCCACCAACAAGCCGATCGAGTGGACCCGGGTGCACGACCTGCCGGACTACGTCTACTTCAACCACAGCGTCCATGTCGCGAAGGGCATCGGCTGCGCGAGCTGCCACGGGCGGGTCGACCGCATGCCGTTGATGTACCAGGAGGCCTCGCTGCAGATGTCGTGGTGTCTGGACTGCCACCGCGATCCGGGCAAGTTCGTCCGTCCTCGGGAAGAGGTGTTCAACCTCGCCTGGGAGCCACCGGCGGACCCGGCGGAGGCGGCGGCCCTGCGGGCGAAGCTCGTGAAGGACTACAAGATCCAGTCCCTGACGAGCTGCTCGACCTGCCACCGCTGATGGACGTGGACGGAGAGGGAGCAACGGGAGGAGCCGTAAACGGCGCTCCTCGCGCGAGCGCGCGGGGACCGATTCAACTTTGAGAGCGAGCGAAACCTGATGGACAGCGACCATGGTGTGAAAGGCAAATGCGGGGCCGAGGCGTCCCGCCGGCCGGAAGCGGGGGCTCCCCTCGATCTGGAGACGCTGCGCCAGAAGCGCAGCCCGGAGCTCTGGCGGAGCCTCGAGGATCTCGCCGAGACCCCGGAATTCGAGGACATGCTCCATCGCGAGTTTCCCCGCCACGCCTCCGAGTGGCCCGAGGGGGTCTCGCGCCGGAGCTTCCTGCAGCTCGCGAGCGCCTCGCTCGCCCTGGCCGGCCTGACCGGCTGCACCAAGCAGCCGATCGAGAAGATCGTTCCTTATGTGAAGAAGCCGGAGCAGATCATCCCGGGCCGGCCCCTGTTCTTCGCCACCGCCCTGACCCACGAGGGGTATGCGACCGGCGTCCTCGCCGAGAGCCACATGGGGCGTCCCACCAAGGTCGAGGGGAACCCCGGCCATCCGGCGAGCCTCGGCGCGACCGACGTCTTCACCCAGGCCGCCGTGCTGACGCTCTATGACCCGGCGCGGTCGCAGTCGATCTCCAACGCCGGCCGGCCCGCCACCTGGGCGGGGTTCACCGCCGAGCTCTCCGCCGCGCTCCTCGCGCAGGAGTCTCTCGGTGGCGCCGGCATCCGCCTGCTCACCGGCACGGTCACCTCGCCCACCCTGGCCGCCCAGGTCCAGCAGGTCCTGACCCGTTTCCCCCAGCTCCGGTGGCACCGCTGGGATGCCGCCGGCCGCCACCAGGGGCAGGCCGCCGCCACGAGCGCTTTCGGTCGCCCGGTGGCCGTCCGCCACGACCTGTCGAAGGCCGACGTCGTGCTGGCCATCGAGTCCGACGCCCTCACCCAGGGACCCGGCAGCGTGCGCTACCAGCGCGACCTGGCGGCGAAGCGGAAGGTGCGCGCCGGCCAGCCGCAGCAGATGAGCCGCCTCTACTGCGTCGAGAGCCTGGCGACGAACACCTCGACGATCGCCGACCACCGGTTGCAGCTCCCGCCGGCCGAGGTGGAGGCGTTCGTCCTCGCCCTGGCCCAGACGCTGGGTGTCGTGCCGGGTGCCCCGGCGCCCTCGCCGAAGGCCGCCGCCTGGCTCCAGGCCGTGGCCGGCGACCTTCAGGCCGCCACCGGCCGCTCGCTGGTCCTGGGCGACGAGTACCTCTCGCCCGCGGCGCAGGTGCTGATCCACGGCATCAACCAGAAGCTCGGCAACCTCGGCACCACCGTGATCACCACCGAGCCGGTCGTGGCCGATCCGGTCGACCATCCGTCCTCGCTGGCCGGGCTGGTCGCCGACATGAAGGCGGGGCGTGTCGAGGTCCTCCTGATGATGGGGGTCAACCCGGTCTACACCGCGCCGGCCGACCTGGACTTCGCCGGAGCGCTCGAGAAGGTGCGCCTGCGCATCCATCACGGCCTTTATGAAGACGAGACCTCGGGCTATTGCCATTGGCACGTCCCGGCGACCCATGAGCTGGAGTCCTGGAGCGACGCCCGCGCCTGGGACGGCACGGCGTCGCTCATCCAGCCGCTCATCGAGCCGCTGTTCGACGGCCACAGCGCCCACGAGGTCCTCGCCCTGGTGGCCAAGTCGCCGGTGACCGCGGGCTATGACATCGTCCGGGCGCACTGGCAGACGGTCCTCACCGGCGACTTCGAGGAGGCCTGGAAGCAGGCGCTGCTCCAGGGTCTCCTCCCCGGCACAGAGCTTCCGCCAGTCGTGGCACCGGTTGCAGACGGGGCCGTGCAGCAGGCGGCCACCACCCTCGCCGCCTCCGTGCAGAAGGCCCGCGGCGCCGGGGATGCCATCACCCTCTGCTTCCGGCCCGATCCGACCATCTGGGACGGCAGCTACGCGAGCAACGTCTGGCTCCAGGAGCTGCCGAAGCCGATCTCGAAGCTCACCTGGGACAACGCAGTCATCCTGGCGCCGGCCACCGCGGAGAAGCTGAGCCTCGGGCAGCAGGAGCGCATCGAGCTGGAGGTGGGAGGACGCAAGCTCCAGGCCGCGGCGTGGATCATGCCCGGGCTGGCGCAGGGCATGGCGGTCCTGCACCTCGGCTATGGCCGCACGCGGACCGGGGAGAGGAGCAACGGCCGCGGCTTCAACGCCTATGCGCTGCGCACCTCGCAGACGCTGTGGACGGCGCCCGGTGCGGTGATCCGCAAGACGGACGGCAGCCTCTATCCCTTCGCCTGCACGCAGAACCACCACGCGCTGCGCTCCGAGGACATGGACGAGCCGATGCTCGCCAGCCGGGAGGCCATGGGCCCGCGCAAGATCCTGCGCACCGGCACCCTGGTCGAGTACCGGAAGAATCCCGAGTTCCTGCAGGACGAGCACCACAAGGAACCGGCGCTCAGCATGTACCCGGAGCACGAGTACAACGGGCACAAGTGGGGGATGGCGATCGACCTCGGCGCCTGCACCGGTTGCAGCGCCTGCGTGGTCGCCTGCCAGGCGGAGAACAACATCCCGGTGGTCGGTCCCGAGCAGGTGCGCAACGGGCGCGAGATGCACTGGCTCCGCATCGACCGCTACTACGCCGGCGACGTCGACGAGCCGACCCTCCACAACCAGCCGGTCCCCTGCATGCAGTGCGAGAACGCGCCGTGCGAGGTGGTCTGCCCGGTGGCGGCGACGACCCACAGCGACGAGGGGCTGAACGACATGGCCTACAACCGCTGCGTGGGCACCCGCTACTGCTCCAACAACTGCCCGTACAAGGTGCGCCGCTTCAACTTCCTGCGCTTCAGCGAGCGCGAGAGCCCGCTCTACCGGATGCTCTACAACCCGGACGTGACCGTGCGCATGCGCGGCGTCATGGAGAAGTGCACCTACTGCGTGCAGCGCATCGAGCAGGCCAAGATCGATTCCAAGGTGGAAGGGGAGCCGATCACGCCGCGCCGTCTCCAGACCGCCTGCCAGCAGGCCTGCCCGTCGCAGGCGATCGCCTTCGGCGACTTGAACGACGAGCAGTGGGACGTGACGAGCTGGAAGAAAGATCCCCTGAACTACAGCCTCCTCGAGGAGCTGAACACCCGGCCGCGCACCACGTATCTCGCGAAGCTGCGCAACCCGAACGAAGCCCTCCTCGACGGTGCGACCGGTGGAAAGGAAGAGCATGGCCACTCTTGACGACTTCGGCCCGGCGGAGAAGCCCTACAAGCCGCCGGTCGTCGCGCCCGGGCACACCCCGGCGACGGTCACCGACAAGATCAGCGCGGTCGTCCTCGCGGGGGCGCCCAAGTGGTGGTACGCGGCCTTCGGGGTCTCGTTCTTCCTGCTGATGATCTTCATGATGGCGGTGACCAAGCTGCTCCTGGAAGGCGTCGGCATCTGGGGCATCAACCAGCCCTCCGGCTGGGGCTTCGACATCATCAACTTCGTCTGGTGGATCGGCATCGGCCACGCCGGCACGCTGATCTCGGCCATCCTTCTCCTGTTGCGCCAGGAGTGGCGCACCTCGATCAACCGCTTCGCCGAGGCGATGACGCTCTTCGCGGTGGCCTGCGCCGGCATGTATCCGGTGCTGCACACCGGCCGTCCCTGGCTCGCCTACTGGCTGCTGCCGTACCCCAACACGATGGGCCTCTGGCCGCAGTTCCGCAGCCCGCTCGTCTGGGACGTGTTCGCGGTCTCCACCTACGCCACGGTGTCGCTCATGTTCTGGTACGTCGGCCTGGTTCCCGACCTCGCGACGCTTCGCGACCGCGCGAAGCACAAGCTCGCGAAGATCGCCTACGGCGTCCCGGCGATGGGCTGGCGCGGCTCGGCGAAGCACTGGCACAACTACGAGACCGCCTACCTGCTGCTCGCCGGCCTGTCGACGCCGCTGGTCCTCTCGGTGCACACGGTGGTGTCGTTCGACTTCGCGATCGGCATCATCCCGGGCTGGCATGCCACCATCTTCCCGCCCTATTTCGTCGCCGGCGCGATCTACGCCGGCTTCGCCATGGTGCTGACGCTGGCGCTGCCTCTGCGCGCCGCCTTCGGCCTGCACGACTTCATCACCGAGCGCCACTTGCAGAACATGGCCAAGGTGATGCTCGCCACCGGCCTCATCGTGGTCTACGGCTATGCCATGGAGTTCTTCTTCGCCTGGTACAGCGGCAACCATTACGAGGCCTTCATGGCGGTCAACCGGGTGCTCGGGCCGTACAAGTGGCACTGGCTGGCGCTGATCGTCTGCAACGCCATCGTGCCGCAGCTCCTGTGGATCCGGAAGATCCGGAGCTCGACCTTCTGGCTGTTCTTCGTCTCCATGTTCATCAACGTCGGCATGTGGCTCGAGCGGTTCATCATCATCCCGGTGAGCCTGTCGCGCGACTTCCTGCCGTCGTCGTGGGGCATGTACCACGGAACGATCTGGGACTGGGCGACCTTCATCGGCACCATGGGCCTGTTCCTCTCGCTCCTGTTCCTCTTCGTCCGCCTGCTGCCGATGATTTCGATCTTCGAGATGCGCACGCTGGTGCCGGACGCGACGAAGGGTGCTTCGTCCAAGGAGGTGGCGCAATGAGCTCGACTCCCCACGCACGGCCGTCGATCTTCGGCCTGATGGCCGAGTTCCATACGGCCGAGGAGCTGATCGAGGCCGCGCACCAGGTGCATGCCGCGGGCTTCCGCCACGTGGACACCTATACGCCCTATCCGATCGAGGAGATCGCGCACGCCCTCGACCTGCCGCGCTCGAAGGTGCCCCTCATCGTCCTCGGCGGCGGCATCACCGGCGGCATCGCCGGCTACCTGTTGCAGTACTGGACCTCGGTGATCGAATACCCGATGAACATCGGCGGGCGGCCGTTCCACTCCTGGCCGGCGTTCATCGTGCCGACGTTCGAGATGACCATCCTCTTCGCGGCCCTCTCGGCGGTGCTCGGGATGTTCGCCTTGAACGGCCTGCCGCAGCCGTACCATCCGGCGTTCAACGTGCCGCGCTTCGCCCTGGCGTCGCGCGACCGCTACTTCCTGGTGATCGAGGCGCGGGACCCGAAGTTCAACCTCGACGAGACCCGGAGGCTCCTCCTGGACCTGCACGCGAGCGAGGTGTCCGAAGTTGCGCACTAGAGCCCTGACCCTCACCCTGGCCGCCGCGTTGCTGGTCACCGCCGGCTGCCGGCAGAACATGCACAACCAGAACAAGGTCAAGCCGTACTCGGCGAGCACCTTCTATGCCGACGGCCAGGCCTCCCGGCCGATTCCGGCCCATACCGTGGCGCGCAATGCCACGGGCGCGAAGATCGCCATCTCCACCGGCCTCACCGTGGTGCCGGCCCCCGCGCTGGCGGGTCCGCCGCCGGTGACCCTCGCCCTGGTCCACCGCGGCCGGGAGCGGTTCGACGTCTTCTGCTCGCCCTGCCATGGCCGGGCCGGCGAGGGCAACGGAATGATCGTGCAGCGCGGCTACAAGCGGCCGACCTCGTACCACGATCCGCGGCTGGTGAGCGCGCCGACCGACTATTTCGTGCAGGTGATGACCCAGGGATTCGGGGTCATGCCGAGCTACGCCTCGCAGGTCCCCCTGGAGGACCGCTGGGCGATCGCCTATTACATCCGGGCCCTCCAGTACAGCCAGAACGCCCGCCTGGCCGATCTGCCGGCGGACCTCCGCTCGCGGGTCGAGAGCGAGCTCAGTCACCCCCCGGCGCCCGCCCATCCGGAGCCCGCCACCGCGCCGACGGAGACTCATCCATGAAATCTGCTGTTGTCGAGACGTTCCGCCGCCCCGATCCGGCGGCGCTCGCCGCTCCGCCGGCGGTCGACCGGCTCCGCCTGCTCGCCTTGGGAGCCGGCGGTGCCGGAGCCCTCGGCTTGATCATCGGCTTCGTGTTGCAGCCGGGCTATTTCTACCGTTCCTACCTGGTCGGCTGGCTGCTCTGGGCCGGTGTCGCCCTGGGCTCGCTCGTCCTCGCCATGGTGCATACGATGACCCGCGGCTCCTGGGGTGTCGCCGGCCGCCGCGTGCTCGAAGCCGCCGCGCGGACCCTCCCGTACGTGCTGGTGCTCGCCCTGCCGCTCGCCTTCGGCCTCCAGGAGCTCTACCCCTGGAGCCGGCCGGACGCGGCGCACGACCACGTGTTGCAGAAGAAGGCGGCGTACTTGAACGTCCCCGGTTTCGGCATCCGCCTGCTGATCTATTTCGCCATCTGGATCTTCCTGACCTTCGCGCTCGACCGCCTCTCGGCCCGACAGGACCGCGACGCGGACCCGGGGCTCATCGCGCGGATGAAGAAGATCGCGGCGCCGGGGATCGCGATCTGGGCCCTCTGCGTCACCTTCGCCTCGGTCGACTGGCTGATGTCGCTCGATCCGCACTGGTTCTCGACCATCTACGGCGTCTGGCTGATGGGCAGCCAGGGCCTGTCGGCGATCGCCTTCCTGATCCTCATGTCGGTCTGGCTCTGGCGCCGCGAGCCGATGAACGCCTATCTGCGGCCCGGCCATTTCCACGACTGGGGCAAGCTGATGTTCGCCTTCACCATGCTGTGGGCCTACTTCTCCTTCTCGCAGTTCCTGATCATCTGGTCGGGCAACCTGCCGGAGGAGATCGAATGGTTCAAGCGCCGCACCACCGAAGGCTGGGGCACGGTGGCCCTGGTGATCGTCCTCTTCCACTTCGCCCTGCCGTTCCTGCTCCTCCTGTCGCGCGACCTGAAGCGCAACCCGCGGCTGATCGTCTACGTGGCGGGCCTGATGCTCGCGATGCGGCTGGTCGACCTGTTCTGGCAGGTGGAGCCGGGCTTCGAGGGGCATCACCTGCCGGGTTTCTACTGGATGTATCCGGCGGCGGCGCTCGCCGTCGGCGGCATCTGGCTCTGGCTCTTCCTGGGCGAGCTCAAGAAGCGGCCGCTCCTGCCGGTCAACGATCCCTACCTCCCGGAGGCGCTCTCCCATGAGTGAGATCCACATCGGGCCCCACACGCGGGATGGCGGCCACGGCCCTGGTCATGGCTCGGGAGACTCCGGGCATACGTTCGACCGCGAGATCGATCTCAAGTCGATCGCCAAATGGATGATCGCCCTCCTCGTGACCACCGCGGTCTGCGAAGGCTTCGTGGTGTTGATGGTCCGCGGTCTGGACCGGCAGGACGCGAAGGGCGACCCGCCGCGGCTCCCCATCCAGGCGACGGTCGAGCAGCCGGCCCCCCCGCTGCCGCGCCTGCAGGTCGGGGAGCGCTTCGACCGCCTCAACCCGGACGCTCCGCCGCTGACCCGCTCGGACGTCGAGGACATGGAGGCCCTGCGCGCGGAAGAGGACGCCAGGCTCAACACCGCCGCCTGGCAGGATCAGGCCCAGGGGCGCGTGCGGGTGCCGATCGACGTCGCCATGCAGGTGATCGCCAGCCGCGGCGGCCAGGCCGCGGGGAGCAGCACGGCGGCGCCCCCTCAACCGGCGCCCGCCCCGCAGGAGCCATGACGTGACACGCAGGATTCCGCTCTTCACCCTCCCGGCCCTCGTGCTGGCCGTGGCCGTCCCGGCGCAGGCCGGGAGGACGTGGACGAGCCCCACCGGCTCGGCCCCGCCGTCCGTGCAGGCGCCGCAGCAGCTCCAGCAGGTGGGCTTCGACCAGAACCTCGGCAAGGCGGTACGGCTCGACACCGTCTTCCGGGACGAGATGGGCCGCCAGGTCCGCCTCGGCGACTACTTCGGCAAGCGGCCGGTCGTCCTCATCCTCGCCTACTACAAATGCCCGATGCTCTGCGACCTGGTGATCAGCGGCCTGGGCGGGACCTTGAAAGCGCTCACCTGGAGCCCCGGCCACGAGTTCGAGGTCGTCGTCGCGAGCATCGCCCCGGGCGAGACCCCGGGGCTCGCGGCGCAGAAGAAGCGGGAGACCCTGGTCCGCTACAACCGGACCGGCACCGAGGACGGCTGGCACTTCCTCACCGGCAGCCAGGCCTCGATCACCGCGCTGACCTCCGACGTCGGCTTCCGCTACGTGTATGACAAGCAGCGCGACGAGTTCGCCCATCCGGCGGGGATCACCATCCTCACCCCGGACGGCCGGGTCTCGCGCTATCTCTTCGGCATCGACTATCCACCGCGCGACGTGCGGATGGCATTGGTCGAGTCGGGTGATCGCAAGATCGGCACGCTCGTCGATCAGGCGATGATCTATTGCTTCCATTACGACCCGGCGACCGGCCGCTACAGCGCGGCTTCGATGCGGCTCCTCCGCGTCGCTGCCGCGGTGACGCTCGTCGCGGTCGTTTCCATGATCGTCCTCCTGCGGCGGCGGGAGACCCAGACGCAACCTCCCGGTCCCCTGGGGGCAGCCTAGACCATGAATCGATCGCAGCTCCCGCTGTTTCCCGAATCAGCCTCCAGCATCGCCCCGCAGGTCGATGCCCTGTTCTATGCCTGGACGGCGGTCAGCATCTTCTTCACCGCGCTCATCGCCGTCCTGATCCTCTACTTCATCGTCCGCTACCGGCGCCGCCACGAAGACGACGTCGGCCAGCCCGAGCGGGCGCCGATCTGGCTGGAGATCGGCTGGTCGGCGGTCCCGCTGGTGATCGCCCTCGCCATGTTCGCCTGGGGCACCCAGGTGTTCGTGAAGATCTACCGGCCGCCGTCCGACGCGGTGGTCTTCTACGGCGTCGGCAAGCAGTGGATGTGGAAGTTCCAGCATCCGACCGGCCAGCGCGAGATCAACACCCTGCACGTCCCGGTGGGGCAGGCGATCCAGATGAAGCTGACGTCCGAGGACGTGATCCACAGCTTCTTCGTGCCGGCCTTCCGCATCAAGCAGGATGCCCTCCCGGGCCGCTACACCAGCATCTGGTTCCGCGCCACCAAGCCGGGCGTCTATCACCTCTTCTGCGCCGAGTACTGCGGCGGCGAGCACTCCAGGATGATCGGCAGTGTCGTCGTCCTGGAGCCG